>Ga0247836_1004312_pt1 | contig 17891 bp, 19 predicted proteins | sample LaCruzMarch2015__4_FD_187116 | JGI IMG/M metagenome (GOLD analysis project Ga0247836, IMG submission 187116) | Freshwater microbial communities from meromictic Lake La Cruz, Castile-La Mancha, Spain - LaCruzMarch2015_14m | ecosystem: Environmental > Aquatic > Freshwater > Lake | place: Spain... | reverse complement strand
TCTTCGCGCTGTTGCCGATCTCCGCATCATCCGGGTCCAGGCCCAGGAACTGCGCCGCCCGCAGCGCCCGCGCCGTGTTTTCCTGGATGCGGTCGCCCCACTCCGCCTCCAGCAGGCCGCGCTGCTCCTGCAAATACGCATCCACATTGCCACGCCCCTTCGAAACCAGCCCCTCCTTCTGCTTCTGGTCAAAGGCCATCAGCGACTGCACCTGATGCGGTGTCAGATGCAGCTCATGCGCCAGCGACTGAAACTCCCCCACCGTCGCCTCATCCCACTGCATCCCTTCGGGCAGGCTCTCCGGTTTCGTGATGCCATAGCCCTCCGCCGTCTCCGGCACCCCCAGCGCCTTGCGCCACGCCGCCACCTCCTCCGGTTTCGCCTCCGCCCCCGGCGGCTTGACTCCACGCTGCCCGATCATCTTCGCCTTGTTCGCATGACCGCGCAGCAGCTCGATGGCATTCGGATACTTCCCAAACTCAGCCGCATACTCCTTCAGATCCTCCGGCAGCGCCTCATGCCACCCCGCCTTGAAGCTCCCGCTTTTGTCCAGGATGCTGTGAAAATCAAAAGCCGCTTCCGCTTGGGTCTCATGTCCCCCATCGGTCGCATGAGCCCGATGCGTCCCATTCAAAGCCGCATTGTCAGTGGATGTCGTTGTTGTCGTATCGTTGGATGTATCCGTTGTCATGATGATGTGTTTGTTGTGATGTAAATGGTTATTCCAAAGTCGCGGCAGCGTCCGGCCCGTAGAACGAATTTCCAAATTCGTTCATGAACGAACTCGGAAGTTCCTTCTACGACTCCTCCCCCACCTTCCCCGCCGCCACCCGCCGCGCGATGTGCGAGATCACCTGCTTCTGTCCATCCCGCTGCGCCGCCGCACTCGGGTTAAACTGATCCCCCGCCTGAAAGCAGGCCCGGTGCAGATTGAAATGCACCTGCAGGTCCAGCTCAAACACCGTCTGAAACTCCGGTGAATCCGCCAGCACCTGCCAAGCCTCCCGCACCCGCACCTCCCGATCCTTCCTCACCGCTTCCTGTTCTTCCTGGGTTGTCATGATTGATAATTCGTTAGTCTTTAAAAGCCGGAAACGGGGAGATGAACAAACCACTAATGGACACTAATCAGCACTAATGTTTCAGAACCGAAGCCTGCTTTATGAGTGTTCATCAGTGCTTATAAGTGGTTCAAATCTCTGATCTGTTTTCATTAGTGTCCCATGAATGAGCATTAGTGGTTTAATTCTGTGCCTCAGCGCCTCACCACCGTATTCAAAAACCGCTGAAACTGATGCTCCGCCATCTCCAGCGCACAGGCATCATCCGCGTCCTTTGGCAGCGCCACCCGATCCTCAAAGCTCCTGCGTCCGTGCTTCAGCACAAACCGGAAACAGTAGATCCCCTCCAGAAACGCATTCAGCACCCGCCTCTTCACCGCGCCCAGCTTCGCGGACGCATCGAGGGTCACCACACACAGATCTTTCGAATAAGCACTCATAGTTAGGTCAAAGTAAAAAGCATGGAGCTTGGAGCCTGGAATGAATCGCGCACTCACGGGCAACACCTTGCCCACTCCCTCGGAGCTCTGGTGCGGCAGCACCCTCATTCCATGCCCCAAGCCCCATGCTCCCCGTCCCCTTTCGTCATTCGTTCCCGCACGCGGGATCATTCGTCATTCGTCATTCGTCATTCGTCATTCGTCATTCACCCGCCCATCTGCTCCAGCAGCTTCTCCACCTCGCCCATGCCGCCGACGTTCTTCACCGCCTTGCTGCCCTGTTCCAGCATGGAGGTCATCTGCGTGGCCTGCTGTGCCTGGGCGCGTTGCTGGCGCATCTCCGCTACCGCCTTCTCATCCACCAGCCACTCGGCAGGCATCCCGTTATTCCGAGCCCGATCCCGCGTGATGACATCAAAGTTGTAATTGTCCAAAATCTCCGGCTTCACCGAAGCAAGCTGGATGTCACTCTGGATCTGCCGTTCGAACGACGCATTGCGAAGCTGCTTGATCGCCAGGGCCAGTCGTGACGTGTAAACCACCGTCGGGTCCGGCACCGTGCCCATGAATTGCGACACCGCCCGCACGGCCTCCTCCGGCGGCGGAGCCAGCATGCCCTCCTCCATGGCCAGCGTAAACAGGCGCTGCAGGATCGGCGTATTCTTCTCACTGGTTAGGCGCGAAAACGCAGGCGTGATCAGCGTGATCTTTTCCGATGCCCGCTCTGAAACCTCCCGCGCCGTCATCTGGCGATCCAGGCTCGTGAACATGTTAAAAAGCTGCGCATGAAACTTCGCATTCACCGCCTCCTGCCGCATCTTGATCCGCTCCTGCCCCACACCGTAGTCACCCACCTGCTGGATCGGCCTCGGCCACCGTTCCTGGCCGATGCTGCTGGCCATATACGTGATGCCTCCGGCAGACAGGATCAGCTCGCCCTCCATCTCCTCCGGCGCGATCATCGCAGGCCTAACCATCTTTTCCGCCGCGCAGTCCAGCATCATCTGGAGAAAATTCACCTGCCGTGCATCCGGCAGCGCCGCAAACCCCGGCCCATAACCATAGGGCGACTTCTCCGACAGCGCCGACCATTTTAAATAACGCCCCACCGCAAAGGGGAACGAATCATACCCGCCCTCCCTAACCAACTGTTTCTCACTGAGCTCCACATAACACGAAGCGAAAGGTTTCCCCCATGCGGCGCACGCTGCCGGGCCATCAGGCCTCTCTGCGCGTGACCGTGGATAAACCGCATGGAGGAAACGGAAACGGCTGCCCAGGCGCGACTCGTCGCCCAGGCAGTCTTGGATCTTCTTCGGCAGGCGCTCCGCCCCGAACATCTCGCGGGCCTGGCGCGCCGTCAGTTCAAACTCACGGAACAGCGTATCCACCCGGCCAAAAGCATTCTCCTCAATCGCAAACGATCCCAGCGGCAGCGACTCAAAGTGGAAGCGACCGTCCTCAAAGGCCGAATACATCGCACTCGTCCCAAAGGTCACATGATTCAGCAGATCCTCATGCTGCTCCGTGTAAAAGTTCGAATTCCCCAGCATCTCCTGCACGCGGAAAGAGCAGTCCTGCAGCCACTGCTTCACCCGGTCTGACTGCCGCAGCTCAAACACCGGGTCATAGGAAAACCACATCTCATTGGCCGGAGTCATCCACGACATCAATCCCCCCGCCATCGTCATCGCCGCATCCCCCGCCGTCGTGTCAAACAGCAGTGCCTCCTTGGACGTGCCCGGCGTCGAAGTGCCAGAGCTGATCCCAGCCTTGCGAGGCATCATCAGGTCCGCGATCTCCTGCCACTGCGACTTCCACGGCTGCATCGCCGCCTGCATCCGCTGCCACCGCGTGCACAGCTCATTCGCCCGCTGCACATGCGCCGGGCTGGGTGCCTGGTCAGGGGCACTTTCCTTGGATCGTTGTTTGTTAGGCTTCATCGGACAAAAGTATTCAGTGTTCAGTTATCAGTCTTCAGTTTCAGAGGGGCTGGCAGGTGTTTCATGCCGCATGCATGGGGCCTGGAGCTTGGGGCATGGAATGAAAATCTATCCGTCATGCAGCATCCCCCTGCTCTCTTCCCCGGCACCCCGGTGCGGCAGCACCTCATTCCATGCCCCAGGCCCCCTGCTCCCTGCCTTGCCCGTCGTCATTCGTTACCGCACGCGGGATCATTCGTCATTCGTCATTCGTCATTCGTCATTCGTCATTCCCTCACACCTCCCCGCCGTTCTTCGGCACCAGCAGCGGATTGATCACCCCGAGCTGCGTCGGCCTGCCCAGCGTCTGCACGCCCGCCTCCGCCGTCTCCTGGGCCAGGATCGTCTTCTGGATGCCCTTCTTCCGGCTCGCCCTGCGCGAGACCTCCCCGTCCGCCTCGATGTCCTGGCGATACGGAGCTGTCACCGGCGGCGGCGGGTCCGGCTCCTTCGCACCCTTGCAGAGACGGGAAAGCCGCCCGTCCGGCCCGATCAAATCCACACTCCACTGCGCCCCACCGCCCGGCATCAAATCAAAGAAGGTTTCACTGTGCATGTCAATGTGGGGTGGATTAACCCGGAGACATGCAAGTGGAATTTTTCGTGAATCGCAGTTTTTTTTAGCCAAGGGGAAAAAATGACGAATGACGAAACCCGAATGACGAACCCAGAGCCTTCAACCCGCATCGTTTGTTAGCCCATAGTGCATTCGTTCCCGCACGCGGGATCATTCGTCATTCCCCGCACCAGCCTCTCCCTCTTCACCCAGCGCGGCACATTCACCCGCTCATACCCCACCCAAGGCCGGTGCGCATCCGGCAGCCATTGCATCGCCGTTTTCAGATCCCCCGCCAGCAGCCAGATCCACCACGCATCCCCTTCCGGCGCCACGATCCACGGCGACGCCAGCTTCTCATACGGCCAGTCTTTCCAAACCGGCCTCGCCATCGCAAACGCATCCGGCCTGGCGATCACATACCCATGCTGAAGATGCAGCCGCACATCCTCCTCAAACGACCGCGCACAAGGCTCCGTCAAATACACCCGCCGCGCGAGTTCATAAGGGGTCAGAGCTTCATCCGGCATGATGAAGCAGCACGGGGATTAACCGGAAGGTTGGCAAGGAGAAAAGAGCCTCTTTTATCCCGCCTCATCCACCAACGTCCGGTCTTCAAAATAAGCGAACCCCGCAAAGCACACCCGCAGACCCTTACAAAGACAGGCAAAATCAGCCGACGAAAAATCAAAGCTCACCCGCATGGCCTGCACTCCGCCCATGAAGCGGCTGCCCTGTTCATTGAGCTCCAATTCCAGACTGTCACGCCTCAAAATGACCCGTTCCAATCCTCCATAACCCGACCAACCCTGATCATTGCGCTCCACATGCACCGCATTCATGCCTAACCGGATGTCTTGTTCGGTGAACTCATGAGCACGTTGAAAGATCAGGTAATCCCGAGGATCATCTTCATCATCCGCCAACGAGAGAAGATGATAGTCCCCCATGTCCTCCGAATGCAGGCAGGTGGCGGTGAAGTGGGGGAGCGGTGGCATCGGTCAGAGCGTCGTCCATGAGCCAAAGGCCAACAAGTGCCATAGCCGCAACTGCTCGCGCACAGGACAGAATTCAGCAGCCAGGCTCGCCATTCGCAACGTATAATTCTTAGGCCTAACATTCACAAATATTTGACAAAGTCGTCTTGGCAGGTTTTAACCAAGCTCTTATTGTTAAACCGATCCATGTCTGAGTCTCTCCAAACAGAAACACGCGCTTATTACGAGCAGGCCGCTTCGCTGGCCAGCAAGTATCCGGCAGGCTATTATGCCCTGTTCGTCGGCGCTCTCTGCCTGGGGGCTTATCCGAGCTACCGTGAGGCTCTGGATCAAGGTTATGAAAAGGCCCAGACCGCCAGCTTTTTGGTGAAGCAAATCACCTGCATGGAAGAAGTTCAGCGCATTGTCACCCCTGTGGTCACGCTGAGCTAATGTCCTTCACCCTGGTCAACGGCCTCCCCATCGTCTCCATTCGCCTGGGGGTCAGTGAGGCATTCAAAAGCCACTGTGACCGACAGATGGAGCCCTATCCAGAGGATCTTCAGGTGCGTGCACTCATTGATACCGGGGCCAGCATCACGGTGATTGACGACCAGCTCGTCAGCCGCCTCTGCCTTCGCTCCAAGGGATTCTGCAAAGTCCGCGGCTTTGACAACAGCCCAGACGGCTCAGCCTCTCACAAAGAGTATCCCAACTACGATGTGTCGCTTTCCATCTGGAAGACGACCACCGAAACGACCCTTCACATCCCAGACCTCCAAGTCGTCGCCGTTCCTCTCGACTGCACGGACTATGACATGCTGTTAGGCATGGACGTGCTCCGGCGTTGCACGCTGCACTTCCATTTCTCGGACAACTTCTTTGATATTCAGGCAGCCGCCGCGTGACTGCTCCAGGCCCAACGGGCCGTCTGAATCAGCCCACCGTTGGAAAACGACCACGATCCTCGTGCCGTCACGCTCTGAAAGGGCGTGGGAACGTGTCATGACACCCCAGCGTTCACAGACCTCACAGCGGACTCCGGCCCATCCCCATAATGCCCGATCAGCAGCCCATCGGCCACAAAACCGTGACCGTGGAATAAAAACCCAGCATTCTCCCCTGCATGCGCTCTCCACTCCAGCCGATAGCGTCGTGGCAGAAGTTGCCCACTAGGATTGTTAACAAGCGTGATTGTAAGCACTCCCGTGCCTGGAGTTCGGTCATTAGGCTCCACCCAGCTTGAGCGATACGTTCCGGTAAACCCAAAAGCATCCCTCTCTGAAGCCGCCTCACGCCTCGCGGCAGACTCCACCCCGATGTGATCGGTGCCCCGGTTGGTAAACTCTCCCACCAGATTGCCATTGGACGTGAGCTTGAAGTAGAATTCGCCAGGAAAGATTTCGGGATTCATCAGAGGGTGGTGAGAGTTGGAACAGCAATGCAGGGTGCTCAGTCAGCATTCGAAGACATCCCCTCTTGGGAGATTCATCTCTTCCGCCTGCGGCCTTTTTTGCCTTCTCCTTTTTCGTTGGGAGGATAAGTCAAAATACAGCCGAACAAACCACCATGATTTTGCTCATCGGTCAGTCGCGGCTCGATGATGTGCTTTAACAATTCAGGATGCCTGGTTTCAGCGTCAGAAAGACGATCGGTATTCATCGTCGCCAAATACTGAAAACCGTTCTCCTCATCCTCAGCCAGCTTGCGGGCAAGGTTTAGAGCGTTGGTGATCTGCCGCTCTTCCAGCGGATCAAACAAGGGACTGTCATGCGCGAGCAAAGGGGGCATCATTCCCCGCTCCATGGCCAGTTGCATCAGCGTCAGGTCAAAACAAAGCATCTCCAGATTCGGAATGCCCCGACGTTCATCTGGACCGCCGCTGAAACGAATGCCCAGACCCTTTTGAGTGGGGTTGATCTGCAAGATTGAGGCTTTGTCACAAAGGATCTGTGACATTTGATTAAACAAGACAGCAGCATCATTGAGAATCTCTTCTCGTTCGCGACGATCCTGCGCCATCTGCTGATCCACTTCGGCAAGCCTAACTTTAAGTTCTTTTCCACCATCCTCGATTTGATTGGCGATCTCCAGTCTTTTCCCCAGAGACGCAGCCTCGGAGTGATAGTTACCCAGTTCACGCGCGATGAGATTGTATGCGTCCAATGCGCCATGAGTCTTCAGCAATTGCATCAACTCCTGCAGACGTGGCTGAATCTGGGCAGACTCCGCCTCCCTTTGCTCGATCCGCTTTTCAGCTCCACGGATTTCCCCATTCAGGTGCTCACGCCTGTTGTTGACGACGGCATGATGAAAACTTTGCACTCTGGCCAGATGCTCGCGAACAATGCCGGGCAGATCGATCAACGCAGCTTCATAAACACGTTCGATGCTTTGCTCATCAGGAATCTGCTCTTCAGCCAGGGCAGCCTCCAGTTCTCTGATGAGTTCCCGATCAAGGGTGTTCAGATTCGCATTCTCGGCGATCTTTGAAGCCAAAGCAGACGCTTCACGCTCCACGTCCGCATATTGATCGAGCACTCGAAAAGCAGCGAGGTCCCTCTCAAGCCGTTTCACCTTGTCTTTGGCCACAGCCAGCTTTGCGCTTAACTGGGACGCTTCACCAAAGGCATCGCCCATCACACCGTCGGATTTTAAACTCCTGGCGAGTTGCTTATATTCCTTCCCCTGTTGGCGTAACTTTTCCAGTTGAGCGAAAAGCCTCCAATCCATCCCCAGCAGGTAAGCCAGATTCACCTGCATCTGCCAGCCCTCAGACTGGAGATGACTGCTGGAGGCCTGCGCCTTCTGAAATCCTCCGTCAATGAAGCGCCGGACAAAGTATGAAAACAGCGGCCTGAAACTGGGGCCAAAGCTTTCTGTGTTGCGGATGTCAAAGCACCATTCACCCAGTTTTTTACACCAATCCTGCACACTCATTTCGACAGGCTCTTGATGGCCCAGCAAATCCGCCCCACTCAAGCTTTCCTCGTAAAGCCGGATCAAGCCCGAATCACCCGCCACATCACGCTCCACCCTGACCTCATGTCCGCCCAGAGTGGCGCGCATACCAAAGGTCTGTCCCTTCAATTCCTGGGCACGAAAAGGATATTCATGACGCACACTGGCCCCTAACAAGAAGTGGATAATTTCAATGACACTTGTCTTCCCTGCATGATTACGGGATGGACGATCTTCATTGGCCTTGCTCTTGTCAGAAACTAAGAGGTTAAAACCGGGATTCAGCTTCACGGTTTTAAAAGCAGGCAGGGTGCTGTAAATCTCCCGGATCATGGTGTCCTTCGAGAGAGTATTCCCTTCTTCATTTCCACAGCGCCGAGTGCGAAAAGCAAATCCAGGGCGAGAATGAACCAGTCAAAGGTCACGGCACCCCGCTTCCGGTAGGCATCCCAAAGCCCCGACACGGTGCGCTCCTCATGAAGCAATTCCAGCAACGCAGCCCCCACACCGAGGAGGCAGCGGTCTGGTTTGAGATGTTTGCCGGGGAGAATCATGAATCGTAACCGTGAGGAGCGTTTTCGAAGATGTCACATTTGTCGAAAAAATACGCCAGCACAACGGAGACGGCGGCTTGGTGGCTGATTTCTTCTTTCTCAAAAAACGAGCAGTATTTTTTGAGACCGTCCAGGATGCGGTCATTGCTGAGCAGCCCCAATCTCAGTTCCTGATACTTCGCATTGAGACATTTGGCGATCTTCTCCCCCTTCGACACATCCCTAGAATGATCGAAGATCTGTTCCACAAGCCGCACCTTCAATCGAGCATTGGCCAGGAATTCCCGGTAAGCCGGACTGAACCCATTATAATCCAGCTTCTTCCCACTGGGAATTTCTAAAGGCTTGGGCGGGTGCCTCTGCATCTTCTCCTCCAAATGGCTGATCACATTCAAGATTTCAGGCACCTGCAAATGAAGAACATCTTCCCTTGTTACATCTGGGCCGAACCTTTCTTGCAGATCAGCAAGAGGCATCTGTTGATGAATCTCGCTCCATAGACGATCCCGATCCCAGGTTTCGATGAGCATATTAGGATGCCGACCTTTGAGCTCGTTCACCACAGCCACTGACTCTGGGCCCAAAGCCCGGTCCATATCTCCATAGATGAAGACCCATTCGGCCATGCCTCCCTGGTTCTTTAAAAAGTCATAGGCTCCCTGAAAATCGCCTTTGATCTTTTCTGCCATCTCTCTGTCGGTCGGATTCCTTGCAGCGTAACACTGGTAGATGAGCCGACGGCTGATCACATGTCCATCTATGCCCTTGTCACCACGGGAAACACGGACCTTGTTAAAATCCCCAGCGCCATGAATGACTTCCAGGAGATTGGCTACCCAGGACTGAAAATCGTTCGTTCGCTGATCGTCAAACTCTCGAGCAAACCGGAGATAAGCATGAGTATGTTTGATGGACATCAGGCGTGACGGAGAGGCAAGGGGATTATTAAGATAAGTTAATTTACTTAAACAATCTGGACTGGGCAACTCAAAAGAATGGCTGCCCATTCAGCATCCCCCTCACCGCCCCACAAACCCAAACCGCGCCACTTCTCTCCTGCCGCGTCTGCAGTTCCCACGCCCGCCGAGATCCAAGTCGTCATCCTCCTCATCGCGCCTGCTTTTCACCGCCGTGCTGAAGGTGGGGATGAGGCCGAGGGCGCTGGCTTCGGCGAAGGTTCTCAGGGCGTCGGCGGTGTGGTCGCAGAGGCCGTCTTTGAGGGGGTGGTCCAGGTAGTGGCCGGTGGCTTTGTTCAGGGCGCGGCGGTAGTTTTCCAGACGGCCCAGGGCGGAGGGGAGTTTATCGCCGGAGGATTCGGTTTCGATGTCGCAGCGGGTGTGAAACCAGCACTGGGGGAGCAGGCGGCGGACGTAGCCGATGCCGGTCCACACATCGGGGATGCGGGGGACGACCTGGATCTGCGCGGCCTTCAGCCCGGCCTCGATCATTTGCGTGTAGAATGATTTGTTAGACCCTTTGTCGGTCTGGTGCGCATCGTGCGGGACGTAGCTTTTGGCGATGAGGCCATGCGCGGCCTCCCAGCGGCGCACCTGGGCCACGAGGCCTGCGGCTCCACCACCGGCGTCGGCGCTCCAGGCGAGGATGTTGATGTCCTTGGCCGTGGGCTGGATCAGCCACCCGGCCAGGCTGTCGCCACCGCAGTCCCAGAAGGTGTAGAGCGGCAGGTGCGGCTCGGGATTGAAGGCACGCACGCGGCCCTGGGCGCGGACGCTGGCGAGCTGCGGGTAGATGGCGCCGAGCACGACGGCCATGTCGCATTCCTCGATGGTGGTGGGGAATTCCTGCAGCATGTCATCGCCCTGCTCGCGGCGCTTTTTTTCATACCAGGCCTGGCGGTCCAGGGGGATGTCCAGGCCGTGTTCCTCGCGCAGCTTTCTGAAGTAGCGGATGACCTCGGCATTGTGCGGTTCCTGGCCTAACAAACGATAGTCGGGATGGTTGATCCAGGAGAAAAAATGCAGCCGCCAGTCCGCTGCGGTCATCGGTCGGCCAACGCTTTCTTTGGCGAGGCGAAAGAGGTCATAGCACGGCCCCACGCGACCGCCGCGCATGGTGGTCTCCACATCCACGATATCGCCCGGCAGCACGGCATTGATGGAGCCGAGCCGGATCTTGCGGCCCTTTTCGGGTGAGGCGTCACAGATGGGGCCGTATTCAGACACGTGCAGGCGCTGCGGCGTGCGTCCGGTGAAGGAGGTGCCGGCCTGGTAACTGCTGCCATTGGCCCAGGCCATCTCGCTGTGGTTGTCCGTGGTCAGGCGGTTGGCGGCATGGATGAGCTTCCACAGGGCGGCGATGGCGGGGTCGGGGTGCTTGGGGCCATTCGTCCAGGCAAAGCGGAAGATCTCCAGCTTTTCCCAGGCAGCGGCCTCGGTCTCATCGATGATGGCACACTTAAAGTTAGGCTGAAAGAGGCAGTCGTCACCGTTTTCCAGGACGATCTCCGTGGAGATGCCCAGCTTGCGCGCCTTGGGCACGAAGTTGCGGCGATGCCGGTTCGCGCGAAAGGCGAGCTGCTCAGGCCGGGCCTTGAACGGGATGGCCGCGCCGTTGACCAGGATGAGGTAGAGGTTTTCCAGGCGCCAGGCGCGGTCTTTGAGTTGAGGTGGAAGCATGGGGAAGTGTTCAGTGTTCAGTGTTCAGTGTTCAGTGGCAGGGAGCTTGGGGCTTGGAGCATGGAATGAAGGGCGGATCATGATGTGGGGTGGGATGGTTTTAGCCGCAGAGGGGCAAAGGAGCAGAGGTGGCAAAGGTTTGGGTTGGTCTATAAAACATTCTCTCTGCGCCCTTGGCCTCTCTGCCCCTCTGCGGCCAAAACGAACAACCCACGGCCATGACTGATCACTGAAAACTGATCACTGATCACTGCCGCCATGCGTCAGCGCACGCAGTTCCCCGAGGGCGGTTTCCAGGTCATCGGTCCTCCCGGTGGGTTTGTCTTTTTCGGGCTGGAGGTCCCCGGCGAGTTTGGAGTCCAGCTCGATGGCGCGGAGCTTGCACGGCAGCTTCACGGTGAGGCCGCCTTTGGCATCGGTCTTCATCTCCTCGGCCAGGGGGGAGTCCGCCTGCACGCTGCCCACGGGGGTGCGGACGATGGCGGCCAGGAAGGCGCGTTTTTCCAGCAGGGTCATCACGGCGGACCCGCCCAGGGCATCCGCCTCCCCGCGCAGCTTTGTGATCTCCGCCTGGATCTCCAGCTTCTGCATCAGGCGGGAGCCGCCGGTCTCCGCGCTGGTTTGACACGCTTTTGGATAGGCCGCCGCATACGCCGCCGTGGCATTCATCCCCTGGACGATGCCTTCACAAAATTTCCTCTGCGGTCCTGTAAGCACATGAGGAAGCGGGGGATTAACTTTGAGGATGTCAAGGGAGGAAGGCGGAAAAAATGATCCCGCGTGCGGGAACGAATGACGAAGGCAAGGGGGCTGGCCCCACGCCCATTCGTCCCGACGGGGATCAACCGAGGATTCCTTTGTCACAGAGCTGCGGGTTTTATCTATTCAGACCTTAGTCCCACCCGAAAGCCACAGCCCCTTCCCGATCATGGCCAAAGCCCCCTCATCTTCATCCTCCATCCCACTGCCGGACTCTTCCACCGTGCCCGTGTCCATTCCTCCCCCGGAACACCCCCCCCCCCCCCCCCCTGCCGCGCACACATTCACCAGCCTGCAGGAGATCAAAGATCACATCAACCAACTCGCAGACACCCATGACCTCAGCCGCAACCCCAACGGCACCGGGCGCGACTTTATCTTCCTGCCCTTCAACCGCAACGAATGCGGCGAAGAACTGCAGCGGGACGTCCAAACCATGGCCGAAAACATGCCCGTGCGGCAACTGGCCCTGGACCTTTATAAACACGGGGCCGCAGAGCCTCGTGGCACCCACCCCCAAGGCGTCACTTGGGACGAGCCCACCTTCATCCAGCAGCTCAACCAATGCCCCGCCGCCCTTCAACAGCAACTGCTCATCCAGGCCGCCCTCAAAAGCCCCACCCTCATTCAATTTGGGGAGGCCAAGCCATGGGACGCAGCCCCAGCAGCCTCCACCTCCTCATCCTTGTCCAGCAGCAGCAGTTCCTCTTCCTCCAGCAGCAGCTTGGCCGCCGCCCCCTCTGCCCCGGCCCCTGCACACCGCCCCGGCCCCGGTGACACCGTTTTCATCGCCGGACACGGGTCTTTCGATCATAACAACGTCGTCTCCTCACCACTTTCAGAAGACCCCAGGCACCTTCTGGCAGTCCCCCCGAGAGAACTGCTCGTGCGCATGCACAACAGCGGCATCCCCGAGTCCATCAGCGAGATCAGTCTGCAAAGCTGCGGCGCGAGTGGAGAGCTCTTCAAAAGCCTCAGGGACACCACGCTCAAAGAAGGCCTCTACAACCAAAGCCAAATCATCGCCTACGGCCCCGATGAAAAAAGCTACATGCTGAAAAACGAAAAGCCCCTGAGCCATCTGGACAAAGGCATGCACCTGATAACGCTCAGACGAGACCAGGATCAACTCGCCAGCCTCAACGAAAAACTGAAAAGCAACATCGACGCAAGAAACAAGGCCCAAGAAGTCCTCGAAGCCATCCCCGAACACAAGCGCCAAGCCCGCAAAAACCAGGAAGATCTCATCCAAACCAACAACCAAGCAATCGCCGAACTGACCCTGCAAAAAGACGCCCTCATCAAGAGTGGCAGCCAAGCAGTAAACAATACCCGCCAGCCGCGCGCCGGCCTGCACCGTCACGGCAGCACCGGGCAGGCCATGGCGGAAACCGCCGGCAGCCGCCCCCCTGCCCCGCCACGCCTGGCCCCCGAGACCGAGGCAACGCCGCAGCTCAGCGCTGACACCGCGTCCTCCTCTTCCTCCTCTTCACTGTCCACCGCCTCTTCCTCCTCCTCAGCCGAGCCCAAGGCCGACGCCGAGGGCGAAGAAAAGCGCAAAAGTGTCAAGGACGACATCGCCTGGAAATCCGCAAAACCCAGCGCCTACCAGCCCTCCCTCCGCTCCAAACAGTGACCGGCACCCGTCGCACTGCGCCGGGGCTTGCGACTATTCCACACTTTTGGATAGGCGGTGGGCAGCGTTCGGTGGGCCTTCATGATACCGCAAAGGAAGGCGGAGGAGGCCGAGAAAGACCCACGCCTAACAACAAGCTTGACATCTAGCATAATACCCTGTGCCCGGAAACCAAAGGTTTGTGACCACCCTGACTTTCCGTGAAAATGGGGCACAAACGAAGGACCGATCTCACGAAATATCCACTGTCGGGGTGATGACGTTTTCAATCTCGGTATAGATATCCAAATCTGGATTTTCTGCCTCCAAGGTGATGAGGAGTGAATAGCGGATCGTCGAATCTGCACGTTTCAATGCCTTACGAGTTTTCCACCAACCACTGACAGGATAGACGATGATGTGCCGCATATCCGCCAAGTCGGCTGCACGACCTTCCCAGACATTGGAGTGGACGGAGCCTTTGCCAATCATCCCAGGATCAAGCTTCCAGTTGTCCAAAGTGCCCGGGACACCATCCACCAAATCATCGGTCGTTTTATCAATTTCGGCGACCAGATCCGTCAGCTCCTGGCCTGGGGAACTTACCTTGAAACGAAGCTGACAACCTGCATAACGATACGTGGAGGTATAACCACGATTGCCGGGATTTGGCTCGATGAAATACGAGAGGGTCACCCTCATCTGGATCTTTTCAAAGGGATGTGCGAGGAGCTTTTCTCGTGGCCACGGCAGTGAATGCGTATGCAGCTCATTCATCTGCGGGTCCTTGGAGGCCTGAGGCATGGAACGAAAGGGCTGCATCTCCGCCTGAGAGATGAGGGTGGCCCGGGAGCGGGCGCATTCCAGAGCCGCATGGAGCCGTGGAACACCATATCCCACCTTTCGCAGCAAGGCCGATGCAGCCCGCTTGCCCGTGCCTGTCACGGTGGCGAGCATGGCCGGGGTCCAGCGGGCACTGTGCACCATGAGCCCCCTCACAGTCTCCGGCCAAAAGTCAGGATAGGCCGCATGGATACGCGCGGCCATGCGTGCGGCCTGGGCTGTAGCGGGACTGGTGCCCACCAGAGTGCAGAAGGGAGAGGTCTGAAAATCGGCAGCCGTGGAAAGCAGGCTGAGATCCGTGGCCTCCCAGGCATTGTGACGCCCCGCATCACACTCGGCATTCCCTCCTTCAAAAACGACATCCGGCTTGTTAGGCCAGTCTGAATTCCAAGTGCAGCTCGTTGAATTCGTCGGCGACATGCCCCCCTGGGGTGCGAGGACTGACTGAGGCCTTGGTGTTGTCCGGATCTGATCCAGTTGAGTAAAGCTGCCGACGGCCAATACGTTCCAGGCCTGGGCAGGCGGATGGGCAGAGTAGCCTTCATTTTCCTCGGGATATCCACGCCATTGATCCATCGGCATGTTGCCGGCAGCCAGACAGATCAGGCGCGGCTCAGAAAGCAGATCCCCGTCTGAACCGGAAGCAAGAGCATCCAAAGCAGCCGACCAGCTCCCGGGTCTGCCATCCACTCCCGGCTGTTCGAGACTGGTCGCGATGCACCAGACACGTTTGCGAAATGGCGCTCTTCCTTCCACCAGATAGACGCCACTCTGGGTGAACCCGGCGGCCAGTTTTTCTTCATCATTTCCAAGATGTGGAGGAGGCACGATCTTGACAGCCTCCAAAACAAAAGGCGCATCCACCTGCCCGGCATGAGGCAGGACCTGCGTGAGATCTCCATACAAGCACAGCCCCGCCATCGGTGTGCCATGGCCGGTCAGGCCATGCTCATCAAACGAGCCCCAGGCGTCCTTGATGGCAAGGTTTCGGTCTTCTGGCAATCGGTCCGCAAGCATAGGATGTCCGCGATTCACCCCCGTATCCATCACACAAAGGGCTACTCTTTCATCCTTCCTGGGATTAGTCAGCGGAGGTTCGCCTTCCAGTCTCTTATGAAGGTCCTCGGCCCAGGCCATCTGATCCTCGACAGGCAAGGCCTCATAATCCCCTGCAAAATCCCGGCCTAACCGAATCTCTGCCAGACAGTTTAAGAGCGGCAAGGAGCGCCGAAAGGCGCTCACTGGTCCTCTGACGGCCAGAATCGTGTGCTCGGGCAGCGTTACCCTTTGCTCGCCGACACGGAGACCGACTTTGGCGGCTTCACTCTTGAACTGGGTGATGATTTCCTCACGGTTCACACCGATCCCTTCGGCACGCAGCCAGACTTCCCACCAGCGGTCTGCATCATCTTGCGGCATGGGTTCGATCTCGGTCCAAAGCTGCTCCAGGGCCGCCACCTTCAGCGACTCAATGCTGTCCACCAAACTGTGATACGCCGGTTTTTGGAACCGTGAGTCTTTAGTCAGGTAATCATTAAAAATTTGTTCCAACACTGACAGATGCCCGTCTGGCACAAACCAGGTCTGACTCACATGCTCCTCCCCGTTTTCCAGCGTGAAAGGCTTTTGGTTGAGCAATTGCAGTTTGTCGCTTCGATCCAGACTTTTCGTCTGTTCGGCAAAGTCGTCCGGCACTACGATCTCAATGATCAGTCCTTTGGATCGGATGTAACTCTCCTGCACCTCATCTTGAATGATCTGAGAGTAAGCGGTTTGGATTTGCTGAAGCTCCCCCTTCAGTTTGGCCCCATGGCCCTCACGATCCTTAGGAGGCACCCGCTTAGGGCGCACACTGCCTTTCGTCGCGTAGCTTTCAGCCCCCCGAAATCGTTCTTCTAATAAAAAGTGACGAAGGGGATCTGATGCGAGGGCCATGGCTTATTGTCGTTTCCGAACTTTAGCCACCGTCTTCTTAGATTTAGGGGTTTTGTTCAAGTCCTTTTTAATGAAGCTACTCGGAGCTGATGCACGTCTCTCCATCAGCGATCTCAGTAGCAGAGTGGTCGTCACGTTGGGCAGATCCTCAATCAGCCTCTCCTTCACCGTGTCATCCGCCGCGCGGCAGGATTCGGCCAGACTGAGGCCTTCGGTTGCGGGCAGGATCTGAGTCCAGTCCAGGTCTTCAATGCCTGGCTGGCCTGCGAGACGGCGTTTCAACACCTCGGCCAGGGCGTCCGGGCTGGGCGGTTCATAGGTGAGCACATCGTCAAAGCGGCGGAACAGGGCGGAGTCGAGAGACTCGGGATGATTCGAGGCGGCGATGACGAGACTGTGCCCTTTCAGCTGCTCGAGAAAGACGAGGAAGCTGTTCAACACGCGGCGCATCTCCGCCACATCATACTGACCGCCGCGGCTGAGACCTAACGAATCGAATTCATCAAAAAGAAAGACGGCCCGCTGCTGCTCAATGGCGTCGAAGACCAGGCGCAGTTTCGATGCGGTCTCGCCGAGAAACTTGGTGAACAGGGCATCCAGACGGACGACAAAAAGCGGCAGGCCGAGATCATGCGCCATGGCATGGGCCGTCATCGTCTTGCCACAGCCGGGCGGGCCTAACAACAAGAGCCGACGCCGGGGCTGAAGGCCATGCTCACGCAGACGGGAAAAGTGCTTTTGCTCGCGGACCACACGCTCCAGTCGCTGACGCAGGTCATCCGGCAGGACCATGTGTTGAAGCCCGACCAAGGGATCGACCATTTCCAAAAGGCCGGACAATTCGCCATCGGGGCGGCCAAAGGGGACGGAGTTGCTGCCCTGCTGAAGCGCGGCGGGGCGGATGATCTTGGGGCTGCCCGTGGCCAGTTTCTGGATCTCCTGCGCCACTTTGACATGACCTTTCCGCGCCTCGTTCGCTGCCACCTGTAGCATGGCGGTGCGGAAGCGTTCGTCATTCCCCTCCACATGGCTGCGGAAGAGGTCGATGAGTTGTCGGGCGACCATGGATGTGGATACTGAGGTTACGAAGGGGCTTCCAAAGAAGCGCGGCTGGTTTAACACAGCTCCTGCTAATTGCCTAGCTTTGATTAAATAACGCTTTGGTTTTTATGGTTATTCACAAGCGGGTCAGCTTTGTGAAGAAACCGGTTCGGTGAGGGGTGTGGTGGACTCCTCCCCCGCCACAACAATCCCCTGCTCCTTCGCCTGGCCGGTGCAGCGTTTGCAGCGGCGGGTTTCCTCGGCGGGGTGCCAGAGGCTGGCTTGGGGGATGCGGGCGCTGCAGAGGGCGATGACATCGGTCTCGCAGACGAGGTGCGCCCAGTCGTGGTGCAGGCTGCGTTTCCACTCCCACTTCGGCGGCGGGGGGATGTAGGTGATGCGGGCGTGCAGGGCCTGGATGGCTTCACGCGGACTGGGGCCGCTGGAGGTGTCGCTGCCGAGCCGCGCGTGCCACTCGCGGTCTTCGGCGGCGTAATGCAGCATGACGCCGCTGTTTTGGGCAAAGAGGAG
>Ga0247836_1004280_pt1 | contig 18002 bp, 17 predicted proteins | sample LaCruzMarch2015__4_FD_187116 | JGI IMG/M metagenome (GOLD analysis project Ga0247836, IMG submission 187116) | Freshwater microbial communities from meromictic Lake La Cruz, Castile-La Mancha, Spain - LaCruzMarch2015_14m | ecosystem: Environmental > Aquatic > Freshwater > Lake | place: Spain... | reverse complement strand
GACGGCGGCATCGGTACGCGCGCCTTGCTCTTTGTACTCCTGCATGCCCTCGGTGAGGCGGGCGACGGCGGCATCGGTGCGCGCGCCTTGCTCTTTGTACTCCTGCATGCCCTCGGTGAGGCGGGCGACGGCGGCATCGGTGCGCGCGCCTTGCTCTTTGTACTCCTGCATGCCGTCGGTGAGGCGGGCGACGGCGGCATCGGTGCGCGCGCCTTGCTCTTTGTACTCCTGCACGCCCTCGGTGAGGCGGGCGACGGCGGCATCGGTGCGCGCGCCTTGATCCCGGTATTCCTGCATACCCTCGGCCATGCGCGCCAACGCCATTTCGGTGCGCATGGCCTGGTAACTCAGCTCTTTCATGTACTCGCGGAGTTCGTCGACCTCTTGTCTCAGTACGGCGTTTGCCATGACGACCAACGATGCAAAGTTGTTTGCGACTTGGGTTTCAGCATAGCAATGTTTCGAGTGCCCATGGGGCGGGACATGGGAGCAGACCGGAAAACACGCACTCCTTGCCGCTTCAGCCGACAGCCGTCGTCGCTCCCGGACGCCTGACCGGCACCTTGAGCGTGACCAGTTCCTCGGCGCTGGTCGGGTGGATCGCCACCGTGTCGTCCAGATCGGACTTGGTGGCGCCCATCTTGAGCGCGACTGCAAACCCCTGAAGCATCTCGTCCACGCCATCGCCGATCAGGTGGATGCCGACCACCCGCTCTTCGGGGCCGGTGCAGATCAGCTTCATCGCGGTGCGCGGGCCGCGGTCGTTCAGCGCATAGCGCATCGGGGTGAAGCTGGTCTCATAGACCGTCAGCGTGTCGCCGTAGAGCGTGCGCGCCTCCGGCTCGGTGAGTCCGACGCGGCCGACCGGCGGGTGGGAGAAGACCACCGTCGGCACGTTGGCATAATCGAGCTTGAGGTTCTGCTCTCCGCCGAACAGGCGCCGTGCCAGGCGGCGGCCGGCAGCCACCGCGACCGGGGTCAGCGGTTCGCGGCCGGTCACGTCGCCGATGGCATAGACGCCCGGCACATTGGTGTTCTGGAATTCGTCGACCTTGATGAGGCCATTGGGCGCGACTTCGACGCCCGCCGCGTCCAGTCCGAGATTGGCGCTGTTCGGCGCCCGGCCCACTGCCCAGATGATCGTATCGAAGCCGGTGAGCGGCTCGCCGGTGCGCGGGCGTAGCGCGAGTCCGTCCGCGTGCCGCTCCAGGCCGGCCACCTCGAACTGGAGGTTGAGTTGAATGCCTTCCTCGCGCATCGACTCGGCCAAGGCTTCGCCAACCATGGGGTCGAAGAGCCACAACACCCGGTCTTCCAGTGCCACCACGGTGACTTCGGACCCGAGTGCGCGCAGCACGCCGGCCAGTTCGACGCCGATGTAGCCGCCGCCGATCACCGCGACGCGACGCGGCTGTTGTTCCAGTTCAAAGAATCCATCCGAGGTGATGCCGAGTTCGTTTCCCGGCATCCGCGGGACCAAGGGACGGCTGCCGGTCGCGATGACGATGTGGTCGGCGGTGTAGCGGGTGCCGTCGACTTCTACGGTGTGCGCGTCGGTCAGGCGGCCCAAGCCGGTGATGTGGGTGATGCCCTCGTGGGTGACATAGCTTTCCCAGTAATCGTTGATCCCTTTGACATAGCGGTTGCGCCCGGCAACCAGGGTCGGCCAGTCGAAGCCATCAGCCTGGACGCGCACGCCGAAGCCGGGGCCGTCGTGCACGGCGCTCGCCAGGTGAGCGGCATACCACATCACCTTTTTGGGTACGCACCCGCGGTTGACACAGGTGCCGCCGAGTCGGCTGGGGTCGATGAGCGCGACCCGCCGCCCGAGTTGCGCAGCCCGTTCCGCTACCGCCAAGCCGCCGCTGCCGCCGCCGATGGCGATCAAATCGAAGTGTTGACTCATGTCGTGATGCTCCGGGAGTATTCTGCTTTTTGCCGATTGACCGGCAGCCCCGAGGACCTGTGCGCCGGTGGACTTGATCGTGATCCCGACCTTCGGGTGGACTGCGCTGCGCTTGTCCACCCTAGGATGTCGCATGGCCGGAACCCTGACCAAGGTCGACCGGGCTGCACCGGCAGCGCGGGTGGCCAACCGGCATCCCTGCCGGTTCGCCGGCGCTCAGCGTTTAGCGCTTGGCCAGCCACTCGGCCAGCTTGTCGGAGCCGCCGATGTGTTCCCCGTTGATGAAGACCTGAGGCACACTGGCAACCTTGGCAACCGCGCGCAGGGTTTCATCCGTGTAATCGCGGTTCAGCAGCAACTCCTCGTAGACGATTCCGGCGTCTTTCAGGTCCTGCTTGGCCTTGGCGCAGAAGGGGCAGCCGTTCCGGGTGAACACGGTGACGTCCAGCGGCTTGGGGGCGTTCGGCGCCAGATAGGCGAGCATGGTGTCCGCGTCGGAGACCTCGAAGGGATCACCCGGCAGGTCGGGCTCGATGAACATCTTCTCGACCACGCCATCGCGCACCAGCATGGAGTAACGCCAGGAGCGCTTGCCGAAGCCAAGGTCGTTCTTGTCGACCAGGAGCCCCATGCCGCCGGTGAAGTCACCGTTGCCGTCCGGGAGGAAGGTCAGGGCCTCCGCGCGCTGGACCTTCTGCCACTCGTTCATGACAAAGGTATCATTGACCGAGATACAGACCACGGTGTCGACGCCCGCGGCCTTGAAGGCGGGGACCAACTGATTGTAGCGCGGCACATGGGACGAGGAGCAGGTCGGGGTGTAGGCCCCCGGCAGCGAGAAGACCACCACGGTCTTGCCGGCGAATACCTGATCGGTCGTCACGTCGACCCATTCGGTCCCCTGACGGGTATGGAAGGTCACCGCGGGGACGCGCTTTCCGGTACGATCTTCAAACATCATCTTCGGGTCTCCTGAGGTTGATGAGCCGTGGCTCACTGAGTCATCGCGACGGGATGTTCCCGCCGATGTGCGATAAGGTACAGATGAAAGAGCGATCTGAAAAATGGATTATAAGTATCACATCGATCGTCAAAACCGATTAACGATGCTTGCCTGTCAATCGGGTTGCCAAACCTTTCAAGTCACCGGGATATGGGGTGCGCGGCCATGACTTCCACCCACGCCGGGGCAATCTGGCTCCTGCTCGATAGTCGCGGGTTCGGCGGGGTCGAGTCGCATGTGCTGGCGCTGGCCGCCGCCCTCCGGGAGCAGGCCCTGCCGGTGCGGGTCGTCTTTCTGCGCGACTATGGTCCGCATCCCATGTGGCCCGCGTTGGCGCAGCGGGGCATTCCTTATGACGTGCTCGGCGGCGGTTGGCGCGGGCTCAGCGCTGCTTTGAAGGCCGCCCCCCCCGCGCTGCTGCATACCCATGGGTACAAGGTGGGTCTCTTTGGCCGAATCCTGGCGCGCCTGGGCCGGTTTCCCTGCGTGAGTACCTACCACGCCGGGGAGCCGGGTCCGGGGATGGTGCGCTATTACAATGTGTTGGATCGTGCGACCGCCCGGCTGGCCGGCGGGATCGTGGCCGTCAGCCAACCGATCGCCAGCCGGCTGCCGCGCCGTACGCGGGTCATCGATAACTTCGTGCCCCTGGCGGCGGCGCCGACGCAATGGCCCCTGGTGGCGGGCTTCGTTGGCCGACTCAGTCATGAGAAGGGTCCGGATCTGTTCTGCGCACTCAGCGAATCTCCCCGCGACGATGGCGACACTGCACCGGGCGACGCACCCGATCGGCAAGTCCGGTTCGTGGTCTACGGCGACGGACCGATGCGCCCCGCGCTGGAAGCCGCCCACCCGCGGGTCCGGTTTGCGGGTCAGCAGCCGTCAATGGAGGCGGTGTGGGGCGAGATTGGACTCTTGTGCATGACCTCGCGTCATGAGGGCCTGCCGATGGCCGCCTTGGAGGCCATGGCCCACGGGGTACCGGTGGTGGCCTTCGCGGTTGGGGGCCTGCCGGGGCTGATCGCGCCGGGGCGCAATGGTTGGCTGGCCCCTCCCTTGGACTTGCCCGGATTCCGCGCGGCAGTGCGGACTTGGGCGGGTCTGGATGAAGCCGGGCGCCGGGAAACGAGCGACGCGGCGCGTGCGACCATTGCCGCCCGCTACACCCCGCAGGCGGTCTTGCCGCGCCTGCTCGCGGTCTATCGCGAGGCCGGTTGGCGTCCCGCGGATGATTGGCGCGATCACGGGGGCTGACCGCGTCCATGTCCAGCGCCTCACCCACCAAGTGGCGTCAGATTACGATCGCCGTGGCGGCCTGTCTGCTGGTCTGGCTGGCCTGGCGGGGACTGCCGAACCCCGCGGTGGCTTTCGTCATCGCCATCGTTCCGCTCGGGATCATCGGCGTATTCCGGGCCCCGGTGCTGGTGGTGCTGCTGTTTGTCTGCTTTTCCTTCTTCCGGCTGCATGAGGCTTTTCCGTTACTGTATTCGCTCAAGATCCCGAAGATGCTCTCGCTGGCAGCCATTACGGTGTTGTTCTGGAACATCTTTATCGCCGAAACCCTCAAGCCGTACTGGCGTCGCGAGTTCACGCCGCTGGCCGTGTTCATTGTGCTGATTACGATCGGCGTGCCCTTGTCGACCAATCTCCCGGAGGCGCAGAACTACTATACGCAGACCTATTCCAAGATCGTGCTGATGGTCTTCATCGTCGCCTGGCTGTTGCGTGAGGAGCAGGATTTTCTGCTGGGCACGCGACTGATCGTGATCTCTGGTGCGGCGGTCGCTTATGTGGCTATATTCAATAAACTCAATGGGATCGGTCTGGTCGAGGAGACCCGGGTAACGGTCGGCCGCGATATCGGGTCGTCACTGGGCGACCCCAACGACCTCTCCTCCGTGCTGCAATTTCCTCTCAGCTTCGCCCTCGCCTTTGTACTGACACCCCGTAGCGGCATCCTCAATCGCCTCATGGGGCTGATCGCGCTGGTCATGTTGATGTGGGCGATTCTCGCGACCCAAAGCCGCGGCGCGCTGATGGGAACCATGGCGGTCTTTGGTCTGTACGGGTTCCGCTATATCAAGAACAAGATCCTCTTGTTCGGCGGCGGCGGATTGGCGGCTATGGGGCTCTATATCGGTGCCGGGGTCGGCAGCCGGAAAACCGCGCAATCCGGTGACGGGGGGCTCGACACGTCCTCCGAACAGCGTCTGCACGCTTGGGAGGCGGCGATTGGCATGGCGACCGCCTACCCGATTTTCGGTGTTGGTCTGCACTGTTATTACAGCAATTATTTCGCGTTCACCCCGAAGTGGGACGGATTGAACCACGCCGTGCACAGCACTTGGTTCGGGGTGTTGGCCGAGAGTGGCTGGGTGGGTTTCGCCTTCTTCATCACCCTGTTTGTCGGCCTGATCCGAACCGGTATCAGGAGCCTGAAGATCGTCGACCGTCACCCTGGGGTGATCTCGCCGGCGGTCAGCATCGCCACCCAGGGTGCCCTGACCGGTTTGATCGGGACGGCGGTCTCCGGGTCCTTCCTGACCATGGGGTTCACCTGGCCGATCTATGTCGCGGCGTCTTTCCTGATCTCGCTCGCCCAGTTTCTGGATCAGACCTATGGTGCCGACGACGGCAAGCGCGCGCCCGCGGTTCCCAAGACTCCGAGCTTGCTCAAGCGGTTGTCGCGCCGTCTCATCGGTCGCCGCGAACCGAAAACGAACGATGGTGGTTCCGAGCGCCCGGTTGACGATAGAGTCGACGAACCGCGGGGACCGCACAGCCCACCCCGCGGGCCTGGGGTCGAGCCACCGGGTTCGTCGGGTGGAGCGATCGCGGCCCCGCGGTCGGTCAGACCAGGTGCTGACCCGCCGCGGGACGCCGAGTGACGCCGTTACGGCAATCGTCTAAGCGGTCGCCTTCGGGATGCGGATCTTCTGCCCTGGGTAGATCAGGTTCGCGTCCTTGATGACTTCGCGGTTGGCTTCGAAGATGCGCGGATAGGCGTTGGCGTCACCGTAGAAGCGTTTGGCGACAGCCGAGAGCGAGTCGCCCTTCTCAATGACATAAAACTCGACTTCGGCGGTCTGCGGCGGGGCGGTGAGTCCATCGACATTGATCGACTCGACGCCCTTGACGTTGCCCGCCATGAGTACCGCTTTCTCCAGCGCCTCCGGGCTCGCTGCCTCCCCGGCGAGCGAGACGACGCCCTTGTCGTAGGTGACGGTCAGGCCCTTGATCCCTGGATTGTCCTGCTCGATCTCCTGGCGGATTTTGTCGCTCGCCTCGGCCTCATTGCCGAAGACCTTCTTGCCCACGTCTTTCACGAAATCGAAGAGTCCCATGATGTCCTCTGCTGGTGCTGTTGTGGTTTGGTGTTGCGGTACGCGATAAAGCTAGCATACTGCGGCGACTTTGGCTGTCAGGGGACGGCGTTCGTCGTCTCTCGACCCTGTGAAACGGAAATGCTAAGGTCGCGGTTGTTTGGGCTGAGGTGGACGCCGGTGCTCGGCAGCCGGGGCAGCGCTATCGACTCCTATTTTCAACCTATTGAAAAAAAGATTAACCGTGGAAAAATGAGTCTATGAAAGAGATCAGAGTCGCGATTACCGGTGCCGGCGGTCGCATGGGACGCATCCTGGTGCAGGCGGTAACCGAGTCCGACGGCTTGGTGTTGGGAGCGGCGAGCGAGCAGCCGGGCTCCAGCCTGATCGGGACTGATGCGGGTGAACTGGCCGGGGTCGGGCGGCTCGGGGTCGGCCTGGTCCCGACTCTTGCTGTCGCGACGGATGCCTTCGACGTGCTGATCGATTTCACCGCCCCGTCCGCGACCTTGGCGCACTTGGCGCTGTGTCGTGCGGCCGGTAAGTCGATGGTGATCGGTACCACCGGGCTTGACGCGGATCAGCGTGCCGCAGTGACCGCGGCCGGGGAGCACATCGGCATCGTCTTTGCCCCCAATATGAGCGTCGGTGTCAACCTCTGTTTCAAACTGCTCGACATCGCCGCCCGCGTGCTCGGTGACGAGGTGGATATCGAGATTATCGAGGCACATCACCGCCACAAGGTGGACGCGCCCTCCGGGACCGCGCTGCGCATGGGCGAGGTGGTGGCCGCGGCCCTGGGGCGGGATCTCAAGGACGTCGCGGTCTATGGGCGCCAAGGCCACACCGGCGCGCGCGAACGGCGCACCATCGGCTTCGAGACCATTCGCGCCGGCGACGTGGTGGGTGAGCATAGCGTCTGGTTTGTCGCCGACGGCGAGCGGGTCGAGATTGCGCATAAGGCATCCAGCCGCATGAACTTCGCCAAAGGCGCGGCGCGGGCGGCACGCTGGATCGGTACGCGCGGATGCGGGCTTTTCGATATGCAGGATGTGCTGGGGTTGCGGGATCTGTAGCCGCTTGGCGAACCCGCGTGGAGTCGGCCACCCGGCCACCCGGCCAAATGGGCAATGAACCCAAATGAGAGGCGAGTCACCTTTCCCGCGCGGCCTTGGCGTATGATTTCGAACTTAGCGGCTGAGTCTTTGCGCTAGACTCAAGTCCGGCGTTCCACCATCGGCGTTGGCAGCACAGGCGGGGAGCGGAGGAGCGGATGGACGAAACCTCAGTGGCACTCTGTATCGATCTCGACGGTACCCTGGTGCGCAGCGATTTGTTGGTGGAATCGACCCTGCGGGCGATCAAGGACCAACCCGTGGCGGCCCTGGGTGCCGTCATGGGACTGTTCACGCAGGGTCGGGCGCACCTCAAGCAGGGCTTGGCCGACCTGGTCAACCTGCGCGTCGATTTGTTGCCCTACAATCCCGCGGTGCTGGCCCTGGCGAAAACGGCCAAAGCGGCCGGCCGGCCGGTCGTCCTCGCCACCGCCTCGAACCGCAAGTATGCCGAACAGGTCGCCCAGCATCTGGGGCTGTTCGATGCCGTTTACGGTAGTGACGAGACCACCAACCTCTGTTCGCACGCCAAGGCGGAGCAGTTAGTTCTGCGCTATGGCGAGGGCGGTTTCGACTACGTGGCCGATGCCGCGAAGGACTTGGAGGTCTGGCGCCATGCCCGGCGCGCCATCGTCGTCGATCCGCAGCCAGGTGTCTTGTCCAGCCTCTCCCGGCTGGGGATTCCCCATGAGGTCTTGAGCCGGCCCGGGTCACGACTGGCACCGCTGCTGCGGGCTTTACGCCCTCATCAGTGGATCAAGAACGCCTTGGTCTTCCTGCCCCTGGTGGCCGCCCATCTGTATTTGGATCCGCCTGCCATCCTGGGTGCCGTCCTGGCCTTCCTGTGCTTCAGCTTGGTCGCCTCCGCGGGTTACATCATCAACGACCTGCTCGATCTTGACGCGGATCGCCAACATGTCCGCAAGCAGCGGCGGCCCTTTGCCTGCGGTGCCATCCCCCTGACCTGGGGCCCCCTCCTGATCGTCGGGTTGACAGTCGGTGGAGTCGCGATCGCCGCCTTGCTCCCGCCCTTGTTTCTTTTGGTGGTGCTGGCCTACTTCGTCACCACCCTGGCCTATTCGCTGCATCTGAAACGGCGGCCGACACTGGACGTGATGACCCTGGCGGGCCTTTATACACTTCGCGTCATTGGCGGCACCGCGGCTATCGGCGTCGCACCGTCGTTCTGGCTGCTCGCCTTCTCCATGTTTCTGTTCTTGAGCCTCGCCTACCTCAAGCGGTACGCTGAGTTGGAAGCCCTGGTTCGCAGCGGGCGCGACTGGGCCTCCGGTCGCGGCTACACGGTCACGGATATTGAGTTGGTGCGCGGCCTCGGCATCCCGGCGGGTTACTGCGCGGTCATGGTGCTGGCCCTCTATATCAACAGTCCGGAGGTCCGTGTCCTCTACCAGCATCCGGCCGTGATCTGGCTGATCTGTCCGGTGCTGCTCTATTGGATGGCGCGCACCTGGTCCATCGCCCATCGGGGGTTGATGCACGACGATCCGCTGGTCTTTGCCGTGGCCAATCGGGGCAGTCAGGTGATCCTGCTGGTCTGCGCCTTGATCCTGTGGTTTGCGATCTGACCCGGATGGACACACAAATGTCGTTCCCATCCTGGGGGCGTTACCCGCCCGCGACGCCGGCGCGCGTGCTGCCGGTGCGTTTTCGCGACCAGGCGGTGCCGCGGGTTGCGGGTTCCGTGCTCCCCTACGGCAATGGCCGCAGTTACGGTGACAGTTGCCTCAACAATGGCGGTACCCTGCTGGCGACGCGCGGACTGGATCGCTTTCTGGCCTTCGACCCGAGTACCGGGCTGATCCGTTGTGAAGCCGGCGTTCTGCTCAGCGAGATTCTATCCCTGACGGTCGGCTACGGCTGGTTTTTGCCGGTCACGCCCGGCACGCGGTTGATCACCGTCGGCGGCGCCATCGCCAATGACGTGCATGGCAAGAACCACCACCTGGCCGGCACCTTCGGTCACCAGGTCACCTGCCTGGAACTGGTCCGCGGGTCGGGCGAGCGGATGCGTTGCAGTGCGACTGAACGGGCGGACCTGTTTGCCGCGACCATCGGGGGTCTGGGTCTCACCGGGCTCATTACCTGGGCGGAGTTCCGGCTCAAACGCATCGCCAATCCCTATGTTCAGGTCGAGCGGACGCGCTTCGACCGGTTGGACGACTTTTTCGATCTGGCCCTGGGTGCGGAGCGCGAGCGTGAGTACACGGTCGCCTGGATCGACTGTCTGGCGACCGGCCGGCACCTCGGCCGCGGCATCTACATGGCGGGCACCCACGCGGCGCCGACCTGCGAAGGTGCGCCGGGGGCGCCTGGCCGCACGCTCTCGGTTCCTTTCGACCCACCGGTGTCCCTCATTGCCGGGCCGACCCTCAAGATCTTCAACGAACTCTTCTATCGTAAGCAGTTCCGTCGCGTACAGACCGGCCTGGAGCATTACGCGCCTTTCTTTTATCCCCTGGACGGTATCGATCAATGGAATCGTATCTATGGCCCCAAGGGGTTTCTTCAGTATCAGTCGGTGGTGCCGATGGCGCTCGGTCGCGACGTCACCCGTGCGATGTTGCAGTGCATCGCCCGGTCCGGGCAGGGGTCTTTCCTTAGCGTGTTGAAAGTTTTCGGCGATCGGCCGCCGGCCGGCCTGCTGTCGTTTCCGCGCCCTGGGGTGACCCTGGCCCTGGATTTCCCGTTCAAGGGTCCTTCGACCCTGCGGCTCTTCGAAACCCTCGACGCCTTGGTCGCACAGGCGGGCGGGGCCATTTATCCAGCGAAGGATGCCCGTATGTCTCCAGCGTTGTTCGCCTCCGGCTACCCCAGGCTCGACGAATTTCGCCGCCATCTGGATCCGGCTTTTTCATCCAGTTTCTGGCGGCGCGTGACGGGGGATGCGTCATGAGCGCACGTGTGCTGATCGTCGGCGCCACCTCCGCGATCGCCGAGGCCGTCGCCCGGCGCTATGCCGCCCAAGGGGCGGCCCTGTTTCTGGCGGCGCGCCGGACTGACCGGGCCGCGGTCATCGCCGACGATCTCCGGGTGCGCGGGGCCGCGGCCGTGACGGTCGGCGCCTATGATGCGACGGTGCGCGACACCGCCGACGCCCTGGTGGCCGCCGCGTGGGAGGCCCTGGGCGGGATTGACGTGGCGCTGATCGCCCACGGGTCCTTGCCGGATCAACCGGCCTGTGCCGCCTCCGCCGCCCTGACCCGGCAGGAGTTGGAGGTCAACGCGCTCAGTGTCATCGACCTGCTCACCCCCTTGGCCAATCGCATGGAATCGGCGCGTCATGGCACCCTGGCCGTGATCGGCTCAGTGGCCGGTGACCGTGGGCGCCAGAGCAATTATGTCTACGGTGCGGCCAAGGGATGTCTCGCGATCTTCATGCAAGGCTTGGCTCACCGTCTGGCCCCGGCCGGGGTGCGGGTGCTGACCATCAAGCCGGGATTCGTCGATACACCCATGACCGCCGCCTTTCCCAAAGGACCCTTGTGGGCCAGTCCGCAGACCGTGGCACGGGATATCCAGCGCGCCATTGAGCGCGGTGCTCAGGTGCTCTATACGCCTTGGTTCTGGCGTTGGATCATGCTGGTGATTCGGCTTGTTCCCACGTCGATTTTTCAGCGCACACGGTTGTGATCCGAGCCGCCGCCAATGTCTGAGCAAGGCTCCATGCTGGTCGGCCTGTTCCATTCCTGGAAAACGCGCTTGGATACGGAACTGGCCCGCTTTCTGATCGTCGGGGGCTTTTCCGCCCTCGTGAACCTGGTGTCCCGCTATGTGCTGAATCTGGTGATGGGGTACAGCGCGGCGATCCTGCTCGGCTATCTCTGCGGGATGGTCACGGCCTTCGTGCTGTTTCGGATGTTCGTGTTCCCGGCCTCGCGGCTGAGCACTGCGACCGAGTTTGTGCGCTTTGCGCTGGTGAATCTGGTGGCGGTCATTCAGGTCTGGGCCGTCAGTGTCTTCCTTGCGGAATGGCTGTTTCCGCGGATCGGCCTCGTCACCCATGCCCATGATATCGCACACCTGATCGGTGTAGCGGTACCCGCTTTTACGAGTTATCTGGGGCACAAGCATTACAGCTTTCAGCAGCACTAAGGCGATTGGCGTGTGTTGATGTGCATTCGTGGGGTGATCTCTTGAGAGCCGTTGTCACAGGTGTCATCGCGTCCAGGTATTTCATTCCAGCCTGCTTTGCTCTGTTCCTGCTGCTGCGCCTGGCGCTCATCCTGCTGATCCCGGTGACTCAGGAGTCGGATGCCGCGCAGTATTTCCGGTTGGCTCAGAGTATCGGTGCGGGTGCGGGCTATGCTGAGCACGGCATGCCCACCGCCTACTGGCCGGTCGGTTATCCCGGCTTTCTGGGCGGGCTGTTCGCTCTGTTCGGCGCACATGCGTTGGTTGGCCAACTGGCCAATCTCACCCTGGCGGCGGCCTCGTTCTTCCTGGTCCTGGGGCTGACCCGCCGGATTTTTCAAAGCGAAACGACCGCGCGGGTGGCGGTGCTGCTGCTCGCTCTCTATCCGAATCATATCGCCTATACGCCGCTGCTGCTGACTGAGCTTTTCTTTACCTTTCTGGTGCTCGGCGGGTGCTGGTTGGCGATGTTTCGCAGCGGCTGGCGACCTGCCATTATCGCCGGTCTCCTGTTTGGAGTGGCGACACTTGTCAAACCTCAGACGCTGTTGCTTCCGGCCATGCTGATCCTACTCGGGCTGCTGCCCCGATCGGGGCGCCGGGATCTGCGCCGCCGGCTCCGCAACGGACTCTTGCTGTATCTGGCGCTGGCGGCAGTTCTGGTCCCCTGGTCGGCGCGAAATCTGCTGGTACTCGGCTCTCCCATCGTGGTATCGACGAACGGTGGCGTCAATCTGCTGATCGGCAACAATCCCAGCGCGGATGGTGGTTATCTGGAGGACGATGCCTTGCTCGCGCAGCGCCGCTTTTCGCTGGCTGACCAAGTGGCTGCCGACCAGCGTGCGAAGGCGCTGGCGACCCAGTGGATCGCCGGGCATCCGCGGCGATTCCTGGAGTTGATGCCACTCAAAGCCCTGCGGCTCTGGGGCTGGGACGGGGAGGCCGACTGGTCTTACCGGATCGGGTTTGCAAACTATCATGAATTCGCGAACGTTTTTCGCGGCGTCCGCGCGGCAAATCAAGTCTATTATTTCGGTCTGTTGGCGCTGTTCCTCGCGTCAATCGCCATGCTTCCGGGCCGGCTGACGCGCCTGACTGTGCCATGGATCTTCTTCGGGTATGTGTTTGTGCTCTATACGACATTGATCTCGCTGATTGTCTTTGGTGCGCCCAGGTTTCACTTTCCACTGATGCCATGGATCATCATGTATGCGTCCTGGGTTGTCAGTGAGTGGTTGCTGCACCGCGCCGACGCGCCGTCAGCGGTCGCGAGGCCACTGTCGGATAGCGCGCGGCGCGACGCGAGGGGAGCGGTCCAAACACCCATCGCCGCGGATCATCGAGGGCTTGATCATGCCTGAGTCGCCAACACCGGGCGGTGACGGAGCGGCCATGTGCGCTGATGGACGCGATCGCCGTTCGTCAACCGTGTCGCCAAGCGCTGACAGGGGCGGGAGCGGCGTCTTTGCGATGGTGCTCCTGGTGCTCGGGGCAGCGTGCCTGCTCTGGGGTTTTTACCGCTTCGTGAGCGGTTATCTCCTGGTTGGCAAGGTCGGCGACTTCGCCGTCTACTACGAGGCGGCACAAGCCTTACTGCATCACCTGCCGGTCTATGAGAAAGCCATCACGTCGCCTAATGGCTTTCTGTATCCACCGGTCAGCCTCGGCCTGTTCGTGTTATTTGCCCCGTTCTCGCCCCAAGTCGCCTATTGCCTGTTCGCGGCTGTCGTTTATGGGTCGACAGCGGTCGCGTCATGGCTGTTCCTGAGACAGGTCGCGGCAGCGGCGGGCAAACCGGTTTCCCGGCTGATGCTGATCGCTTGTGCCGTGTTTGGCCTGGGCTTTGCCCCGACCTATCTGAATGTCATCGCCGGGCAGGTGAACACGCTGGTCCTGCTATTGTGTGTTTTTTACCTGTACCTGCTGGACCGGCGGCCGTTCTTCGCCGGCGTACTGCTGGGGCTTGCGGCTTGGATCAAAGTCTATCCCGTGTTGCTCGGTCTCTTCGTCTTCGCCCATTCCCGCTACCGAAACGTGTTGCTGGGGCTGGCCTGTGTGTTCTTTGCCGCCCCGCTGCTGCTGGCCTGGCTAGTCCCCGTCAATCTGTACAGAGACTATTTTTTCAGCGTTCTGCCGCAGGTGTCTCGTATTGGAACCGTGCATATCTATAACCAATCGATCGCCGCTGCCGTGCATCGCTTTTTCAGGCCGCTCGCCGATGCGTTCAACTGGGAAGTCTATACGCTTTCCACGGTGGCGCAGGGGGTGTCGACCCTGGTTCTGAGTGCCTCAGCGATCGTCGTGTTACTCTGGTTGCGGCGTGATGTCGCCGCTAGAAAAAACGCCGGCTTTGCACTACTGCTGGCACTGATTCCGATGCTGGTTTCACTCGGGTGGGGATACACCTATGTGCTGGTGCTGCCGCTCATTTTCATGCTGCTGCTTCATGCCGCCGAACGCGGCATCTGGTGGCAAGCGGCGGTCTTGATTCTCATCAGCGGCTTCTGTATCCCGTCGTATTCCGAGGTGCAGGTCATCAACCGCCTCCCGGAGATACTGGCTCAGGTGTTCTATGCGCGCTACCCGTTGGCAACCCTCGCCATGGTGATCGCGGCGCTCGTCGTGCTTGGCAGAGGAACGGACCCGGCAGAGCGCTCCACCGATCAATGAGCGGTTTCGGCGTCGAACGCTATAACCGGACGCGGGGGCAGGTTTCAAACCCGTCCCGTGGTCAACCGCTGTCGGTTTCTTGACTGAAATCGCCCTAGCAGCCTGTCGGACTTAGCCCCTAGGATTAGGGTATGAGTCAACATAAAGGCTTTTTGTTGCTCCACAATCTAACGTAAGGTGATTTCCGCGAAAAATCCAACCCGTAGGAGCCCGCTTGCGGGCGACGGGTGGGGCACAATGACGCGATTCCGTCAGGTCACGTCGCCCGCAAGCGGGCTCCTACGGAGCTTGATTCTTGATAGCGTCTTATTCGGAAATCGCCTAAAGTCCGACAGGCTGCTAGGGCGCCAATCGCTCGACCACCCAGTCCTCGCCCGCCGCGCGACGGTAGCGGAAGCGGTCATGCAGGCGGCTGTCGCGGCCCTGCCAGAACTCGATCTCGACCGGCGCCACGCGATAACCGCCCCAGTGGTCCGGCAAGGGGATCTCCCCCTCGGCGAAGCGCCGCTGCATTTCCGCGACCTTCTGCTCCAGGAGTGAGCGTGAGGTGATCACCTGACTCTGGGGTGAAGCCCAGGCACCGATCCGGCTGCCGCGCGGACGGGTTGCGAAATATTTGAAGGATTCCGCCGCGGAGATGCGGTGCGCCCGGCCGACAATCTTGACCTGACGTGCCAGGGCGACCCAGGGCAGGAGCAGCGCCACGCGCGGGTTATTCTCGATCTCCTTGGACTTGCGGCTCTCGTAGTTGGTGAAAAAGACGAATCCCTGCTGGTCATAGAGCTTCAGGAGCACGGTGCGCAAGGAGGGCTGACCAGTGGCATCGACGGTCGCCAGGCTCATCGCATTGGGTTCCGGGAGGTCTTGGGCGATGGCCTCCTCGAACCAGCGCTGGAACTGGCGGAGCGGGTCGGGCTCCAGTTCGGCCTCGGAGAGTCCGTGGGCCATGGCGGCGTTGCGGAAGGACTCTGGGTTGGTGTTCATGGGGTCAGTCCTGATGGACAATCGGGATAGGGGTTGACATCGCTGCTGGTGGCCAATATGGCGGCGTCTGCCGTCCTTTGGAACCCGCTTTTCTTGCGCGCAGGGGGCTCACTGTAAAAACAATACAGAACATTGGTAGAAATGCTTAGTCAAAGGCGTAACGCATCGTTAACTTGCAGGGTTAAGACCGATATATTTGGTCGGCGAATCACCGCGGGGCCTGCGCCGATTCCCGTGACGACCGGGGCGCGTTCGGAGGACACGACGGGCGGGCAAGACAGCGGCTTTTTTTTACCACTACGAGGAGATCGAGCGATGACCCGCGACCAACAGATCAAAGCGATTGAGAAAGACTGGGCCGAGAATGCCCGCTGGACCGATGTGAAGCGCGGCTACACCGCCGCGGATGTGGTCCGTCTGCGCGGCAGTGTGCAGCCCGAGTACACCCTGGCCCGGCGCGGTGCCGAGCAGCTCTGGAATCTGGTGCGCGGCGGGGCCAAGAAAGGCTACGTCAACTGTATGGGCGCCATCACGGCTGGTCAGGCCATGCAGCAGGCCAAGGCCGGGGTCGAGGCCATCTATCTGTCCGGCTGGCAGGTCGCCGCTGACGGCAACACCTCCGAGACCATGTACCCGGACCAGTCGCTCTACGCCTACGACTCGGTGCCGACCATGGTGCGCCGCATCAACAACACCTTCAAGCGCGCCGACGAGATCCAGTGGTCGCGCGGCATTGGCCCTGGCGACGCGGACTATATCGACTACTTCCTGCCGATCGTGGCGGACGCCGAGGCCGGTTTCGGCGGCGTGCTCAACGCCTTCGAGCTGATGAAGAACATGATCGTCGCCGGCGCCGCCGGGGTGCACTTCGAGGATCAGCTCGCCGCGGTGAAGAAGTGCGGTCACATGGGCGGCAAGGTGCTGGTGCCCACCCGTGAAGCGGTCGAGAAGCTGATTGCCGCCCGCCTTGCGTCCGACGTGATGGGTGTACCCACCCTGCTGCTGGCGCGTACCGATGCCGAGGCCGCCAACCTCCTGACCAACGATGTCGATCCGAACGACAAGGCGTTCCTGACCGGCGAGCGGACTCCCGAGGGCTTCTACGTGGTCAAGAACGGCCTGGAGCAGGCCATCAGCCGCGGTGTCGCCTACGCCCCTTATGCCGACCTGGTGTGGTGCGAGACCGGTACCCCGGACTTGGGCTTCGCTCGCGAGTTCGCGCAGGCCGTGCTGGGCAGCAGCCCCAACAAGCTGTTGGCCTACAACTGCTCGCCCTCGTTCAACTGGAAGAAGAACCTGGACGACGCGACCATTGCCAAGTTCCAGGACGAACTGTCGGACATGGGCTACAAGTACCAGTTCATCACGCTGGCCGGTATCCACAATATGTGGTACAACATGTTCGACCTGGCGTATGACTACGCCCGCGGCCAGGGCATGAAGCACTACGTCGAAAAGGTGCAGGAGCGCGAATTCGTCGCCCGCGAGCGCGGCTACACCTTCGTCTCCCATCAGCAGGAAGTGGGTGTCGGCTACTTCGACGACATCACCACCGTCATCCAGGGCGGGCACTCCTCGGTCACCGCACTGCATGGGTCGACGGAAGAAGAGCAATTCTGATTCCTGCCTGATCTTCGCCTGATCGCATCGGCCAGGGATGGCCGGTGCCTCCTCCAAAGGCGGCAGAGTGCCGCGAATGCGTGCGCTCCCTTGCACCCCAGATGAGCGATGTTCGTCGCCTCATGCATCCCCAGACTGGCCGCACGTCGCCTGAAAGCCGATCCCTGGTTCATGGCCGATCGCCATCGACGACCGCCATCGCCGTTCTGATCCGCGACTCTAGCAGCCTGTCGGACTTTAGGCGATTTCCGAATAAGACGCTATCAAGAATCAAGCTCCGTAGGAGCCCGCTTGCGGGCGACGTGACCTGCCGGAATCGCGTCATTGTGCCCCCACCCGTCGCCCGCAAGCGGGCTCCTACAACCATGTCGGTATTATCGAGCTCGCGGACGACCTCGATATTGAAACCGTGACGGAGATTTTCATCCGGGTCAACTCCGCCGGGGCCGATCTCTCCCAGGCGGACTTCGCGATGTCGAAGATCGCCGTCAATGAGAGCTACGGCGGCAATCTCCTGCGCAAGGCCATCGACTATTTCTGTCACCTGGCGGTTGCGCCCGAGTTCCTTAGTCGCATCGAGAAGTGCGACAAGGCGTTCGCGGAATCAGAGTTTCTACCCCAGATGCGTTGACTCAAGGATGTGAACGACGATCTGTACGACCCGACCTATACGGATATGCTTAGGGTGGCCTTCACGTCGGAATTCGGTCGCGGCAAGCTCCAGGACTTGGTGGCCTTACTGTCGGGCCGCAATTTTGAGACCAAACAGTTCGAGGAGCCGATCGCCGAGGATTCGTTTGCCCGGCTGAAGAAAGGCATCGTAGCGTTCATCAATAAGAACCATTCCCGGAGAGTTTTTGGACCGGTATGCTTCCCCAATTGATGGACACCTCGTCGGCCCAGAGTCCCTATTTTCTCGCCTACAAGGCAGCGCAGGCCAAGCTGGCGGACAAAGGCTTCCTGTCGCGAGACATATCAGTTCTGGACTTGCTGTTGAATCGCACGGATGTACACCACGTCTACCCAAGAAATTATTTGAAAAAGCAAGGGTTGTCGCGCGGTCGCTACAATCAGATCGCCAACTTTGTCTTGACGCAGAGTGAGATTAAGGGATGGTTCGATACGCTGTGATGGCCGACCTGGACGGCTACGCTGTATTCCTTGTGGTTTCCGTGACCGCGCGCCCGCACCACAACAACGCCATTATCATCCGCGATGAGGACCGCTGC
>Ga0247836_1004277_pt1 | contig 18006 bp, 16 predicted proteins | sample LaCruzMarch2015__4_FD_187116 | JGI IMG/M metagenome (GOLD analysis project Ga0247836, IMG submission 187116) | Freshwater microbial communities from meromictic Lake La Cruz, Castile-La Mancha, Spain - LaCruzMarch2015_14m | ecosystem: Environmental > Aquatic > Freshwater > Lake | place: Spain... | reverse complement strand
TACCAATAATTTGAACTAAATGCCTAATCCTCCCCATCATATGCTGAAATTTTAGTTGCTATCACCATGGTCTAAAATATTTCATTTGATTTTTATAATGAGATCTGTAATGTTTTATATTTAAAATACTTTTAATAAGGATCAAAAAGTATATGAAATTTATTCTTGCGCCGGGGGCTGTAGAAAAATTTAGTAATTTACGAATAGCTTATGAGAGTAAGATTCATATGGAGGATAAGCCATCCATGTTTGCTTTGCCAACAATGTTTGGTGGTGGCATTCCTTTCCCCGTAATTAACGATCAAATTTCCTTTCTAGAAAAAATAAATGCGCTTCTTTCGCACTTTCTATTAAGAGATGAAGAAATTAAAACCTCCCAACAATTACAAGCTAAATTAATTGGTGCAAGAATTCTAATTGCAGCGTGTTTATATGTTCAAGAATGGATAGGAAGTAACAAAGAAAAATCTCCACTGTATATACTTATCAATAAATTTTTAGGGGTAACGACTGATAATTTCCTTGATATAGAGGATAAAGATATCTGTTATTGCACTGCATTTAAATTATTTAGTCAGGCTGAAATTTTTAGTTATATAAATATTCAATTAAGAATGCTTGAGAAAAAAGAATTTTCTAGAGAAGAGTGGGAGCAATTCTTCCGCTTTATATTGAAAGAAAGTGATAGAAAAGAAGTCAACCCTCCTTTTTTTCCGGTAACAAGCTTAATTCAACCTATATTTGAATCAGTATTTACCCACACAGGAACTAATCTAGGAGGAGTAGCTGCCGGTGTTTTTAGTGGAACATCAATTGCTATAGCTACAAGAATGCAACTTTCCTCATGGATTTCTAGTGCTTTGTTATCTATGGGGCCGACCAGTGCTGCAGGGGCAGGTTTAATGGCGCCTGCAATCGCTACAGGTTTGGTTAGTGCATTTTGTATTTATAGTCTTTCAACTTTATCAGGTAGAGCCTTAGGCCTTGTAGGAAAAGGTGCGGGGGCTGTGGTTGGTTTACCTTTGGATCTTATTTATAATTTTATAAAAATTTCAGGTTCAATTTTAGTAAAGTATTCTGAAACAACAACTAGCTTCGCCCCAATAGATGGATTGCGTCTTGTTGATGGCATGCTCATGTCAAGAGGAAATCCAATAAATTTAGATGTAACTTCTAAAAGTATACTTGAAGACGATCCTGTTATTCTTGAACTTACAGAATCAGGAGAAATAATGAGTGATGGTATATTACTTGAGGGTAATGATCATAAATTAGCATTGGTTGTTAGAGAATTATATGCTTCGCTTCACCAAACTTTTCCAAAGGAGGAAACTGAAAGTGAACTAGATGATTATTGCTTTGTAGAATTACCAGCATTAAAAAAAGCATGATAACAAACATTAGACTACTTTGTAAAAATTAATATAAAAAAATAAGCAGTACTGATTAATTATCTATAAAATAGTAAGTTGGGCGCTGACTTAAGCCATTAACATCAAGCCGCAGGACGCCATAAATCGACTTAAGGCCGCGCCTTAGTCTCAAGTGCTACTTCGTCCTTATAAGGGGCAACATATGGAGCAAAAAATCTCACTTTATGCGATGATAAAAGTTCTGGTAATTTATAAATTCGAACAGATAACTTACTTAATATATTTTTAAATAAAGAAACATCAATCATATCAGCCCTATTTGGAAGAACTACATCAAATTTGATATCAGGATCAGATATCCAAGCTCTACCATCAACAAAACACATTGGATTTGCCCTTGTATCAATACTATATTTACAAGCAATTTGGTTTAATAAAAAATCTACACTAATGTTCGATACATCTTCAGGTAAGTTAATATCTAAGATGCAATCAAATAGAGCCTCATAACTACTAGGGTCTCCGCATAAAAAATCAAATTTTATTTTATGAATAGTCATAATTCACTTTTTAAAATACAACAATTAATATCATAATTTTTAGGTTTAAGATTAAGTATTAATTAGTCCCGCCTACGGTCAATGCATCTATCTTAAGCGTAGGCTGACCAACACCTACCGGGATAGATTGGCCATCTTTACCACAAACTCCAATTCCACCGTCTAATGCTAAATCATTACCAATCATAGATATTTTTTTCATTACATCAGGTCCATTCCCAATTAAAGTAGCTCCTTTAACAGGTTTTGTAACCTTACCATTTTCAATCAAATATGCTAAAGATGCTGAAAACACAAATTGTCCTGAAGTTATATCAACCTGACCGCCACCGAAATTAACTGCATATAGTCCTTTTTTTACTGACCGAATAATTTCATCTGGGCTGTAATTACCCGCAAGCATGTAAGTATTAGTCATGCGTGGCATAGGAACATGTGCATATGATTCACGTCGACAATTACCTGTTGACTTCATTCCCATTAATTTAGCATTTAATTTATCTTGCATATAATTAACCAACACACCATTCTCTATCAGTGTCGTACACTGACTAGGTGTACCTTCATCATCTATAGTTATAGAACCTCTTCTATCAGGCAATATTCCATTATCCACCACCGTAACTTCAGAAGCCGCCACCTGTTGCCCAATTTTTCCAGAAAATGCTGACAAACCTTTTCGATTAAAATCGCCCTCTAATCCGTGCCCTACAGCTTCATGCAATAACACTCCAGGCCAACCAGGGCCTAGTACTACAGGCATAAGACCTGCGGGAGCCGCAATCGCATCTAAATTAATCAAGGCTTCATTTACAGCATCACGCGCATAAGATAAAGCACGCTCCTCTTCCATAAAATATTGATAACTAACACGACCACCACCGCCAGATCTAGCAGACTCTCTGCGCCCATTTTGTTCAACAATAACTGAAACATTAATAGAAACTAATGGTCTAATATCAGCAATCATTTGGCTATGTAATCCTGCGACCATCACCACTTCATAACAACCACTTAACGAAGCATTAACCTGAATTACACGAGGATCTAATTTCCTTGCTTCTTTATCGATAGATTCAAGCAAAGCGATTTTTTCTTGTTTAGACATGCCTTCAATAGGATTTAAACCAGGATAGCGAGCAATTGGTGCGCTTGCTACTTTTATTACATTAGCCCCAGATCCTCCACTAAAAGCTATTGAACGAGCAGCAGTAGCAGCTCTTTCCATGGCGGGATATAAAATATCATCACAATATGCGTAGCCTGTTTTCTCGCCACTTACCGCTCGAATTCCAACACCCCTATCAATAGAATAACTACCAGATTTAACCTCACTATCTTCTAGATACCAAGACTCATAACTTGAGCTTTGAAAATATAGATCAGCGTCATCTATCTTATGGCTTAACATAGAGTGAATTAATTTATCAATTGCAGTTTCATCTAACGATGCTGGTTTTAATAATAAATCTTTAGCAATAATAAGTGCGTTATTCATATAAATACCTTTTACATTAATACATGGTGATCATTACAAGGAAACTGCTTACGTAATTGTCGCAAATGTGACAAATCTATATCTTCTGAAATTAGACCAAACCCTTCATCAAGTTCTTTGTGTATTTTACCCCAAGGGTCAACTATCATGCTATGGCCATAAGTATTACGTCCATTATCATGCTTCCCACCTTGATTAGGAGCTAAAATATAACATAAATTTTCTATAGCACGCGCTCTTAATAATGCCTCCCAATGAGCTGCACCTGTTATTGCAGTAAAAGCTGCCGGTACTGTAATAATTTCAGCTCCTTTTAAGACTAGCTGCCGATAAAGCTCGGGAAAACGTAAATCATAACAAATAGATAAACCAACTTTTCCAATAGGAGTATCAACCACAACTGATTCATCACCAGGCTCGATTGTTGATGACTCCTGATAAGATTCTTCATCATTTAGATTCACATCAAATAAATGAATTTTATCATAACGAGCAACACAAACACCTTGATCGTCAAAAACCAATGAAGCTGCCTTAACCTTATAATCATTATGTTTAAGTGGTAATGAGCCTGCAACAACCCAAATTTTATATTTTTTAGCAAGATTTGATATAAAATCTTGAATCATACCAAACCCATAATTTTCAGCTATTTTAAGCTTATCAGTTTCCAATAATCCCATTAAGGCAAAGTTTTCAGGCAAAACTAATAACTTTACGCCATGGTCAGCGGCTTTTCTAAAAAAAACATCAAGATTAGATAAGTTATCTTTAATATTAGAGGAAGATACCATCTGCAAAACTGCTACTCGACTCATAATATTTCCTATATAAAAAAACAATATTACACCGTTTCATGTTTTATCTCACTAGTAATTATGTATAAAAATACCCGATACTTGTAAACAATTAAGCTTCCGGTTAAACTAAAATGCTCAGTAGGTATAGCATTTATGCTATACTTAACTTAAATTAACTGGAGTTTTCAATGAATAGAAATGACGTTTCAGTAATCAGCAGTAGCCGACTTTCGGCTCTAGCCACAAATAAAGTATTACGTAATACTTATCTACTGCTAGGATTGACGTTTCTTTTTAGCACACTTACAGCTTACCTTTCCTTTGTTAGTAATGCTCGCCCTCTTAACCCACTGTTTTTTATAGTAGGCGTTTATGGATTGATGTTTTTAACTAATGCGCTTAGAAATAGTCCGTTAGGCTTAATTGCTGTTTTTGCTTTCACAGGTTTTATGGGATATGCCTTAGGCCCTATTCTTAATGCCTATATTGCAAATTTTACTAATGGACCACAGATTATAGCCACAGCTCTTGGTGGAACTGGCTTAATATTTTTTGCTTTATCAGGATATGTACTTACTACTCGCAAAGATTTTAGCTATCTTGGTGGCTTCCTATTTATAGCCGTTATGGTGGCAGTACTTGCAATGATAGGTAACATATTTTTCCAAATGCCTGCTTTGAATCTTGGCATATCAGCAGCATTCGTGCTTATTTCCTCTGGTTTAATTCTATTCCAAACTAGTGAAATTATTCATGGCGGCGAAACTAATTATATTTCTGCTACAGTTTCTTTATTTGTATCAATATACAATCTATTTATAAGCCTGCTTAATCTTCTAGGTGCTTTTTCAGGTAATAGGGATTAAATAAATAACTTATGTAGGTTGGGCCTTGGCCCAACCTACATATATTTGTTTATAAATCATAGCGTAAAGGTCTACCTGGCTAATCCTCCTAACCTTAGTTAAAGTCACCTCTTTTTTTTAAATCCTTGTTGAAGAAACTAAAACCCTCTATCTCTGCCATTAAAAACCTCATCTAATGCGCACCCACAAGCTTGCCAGCGAGCATAACCATAACATTGCAGCATTGATAAAATAATATTTTATTTATTTTTTTAACATCAGTAAGGACTAGATGTAGTTAGTAAATCAAAATAACATTATTGCTTGGTATAGAGGTGTAATACCATCTGAATCATATTGATTAGGATAAATATTAGGATCACTAAGAAGGAAGTTTAAAAGTTCAGCATCCCTTCTGTCTATCACAAATTAGAACAAAGTATTTTTATTATAAAAACGTGCATTTGGATTTTTGTCCATTTTTTCAACTTATCTAAAAAAGTGTAGACTATAATTTCATACGTGCCGAATTAAGAAGCTTTAAGAACGTATAATTACCACTATTATAAAAAGAATAATATTAATATATTTGGAGTTATCATTAATATCTGTTACAATGCAGCTCCAGTTTAATAGGAATAATTGAAAATGTCAGAAAAAGTTCGTGGTACAGTAAAATGGTTTAATGAGAGCAAAGGCTTTGGTTTTATCGAGTCTAATGGTAAAGATTATTTTGTTCACTTCAGCGCTATCCAAAGCAACGGGTTTAAAACTCTTGCTGAAGGTGCAGCAGTTATGTTCAAAGCTGGTCAAGGTCAAAAAGGCCCACAAGCTGAAGATGTAGAAGTAGTATAATCTAAAAATTTAAGACACCAACTAATAAACTTTCGAGTTTAATAAGTTGGTGTTTTTTTTTGCTTTAAAAAAACTATGGTGCTGGCTTTCCTTGTTGCTGTGCAGCTTTATTTTGATTTTGTAATGTTTCTAACATCTGCTTAATATCTGCTTGATTCTGAGTATTAACTTTCGCAATTTGAGCTTGTAAATCAGTCTGAACCTTCTTTATTTGCTCTTGCAATTGTGTATTTAATGTTTGCATTTGCTTTTGCTGATCAGCTTGCATTTTTTGCATTTGTACCTGTATTTGACTATTTAATTGGCTTATTTGATCTGAAGCATTATCAGCAGGCTTAGCGGCTACGTTTGCAACATGGCAACAGGCAAACAAAATAGAGGAAAACAATAACGATTTTTTCATAATAACTCCGTTTATTTAATAATTAAAAAGTTAACACTAACGAGATAAATTCTATGATTAGAATTACAAAGATATCCTAAATATAACTTTAGCTAATTACACTTAAATTGCAAGTAAAAATATATCCGCGAGAATGACAACTATATTGATTTATATATTATAAGTATGTAGTTAACCTGTAAATATACCTAGAAAAATTTATTCATAACTATTAAACTATAAAATTATCAACTAGGAGATATTATGCAAAACAATTATAAAAAAATACTACTTGCATTAAGTTTTGTTGTTTTAGCAAGCTGCCAATCAACATCAACATCCACACTCAGTGCTGGAAATTTTTTTCAATTACAACCAAGTGGTGATCGTATAACTACTGCGGTTCAAGAAGAAATAGCTAAAAATGAACTTGTTTCTAATTTAAAAGTACATGTAGAAGCTAAATCTGGAGTTGTATTATTAAGTGGTTATGTTAAAACAATTAGACAATCTGATACTTTAGAAGCAATAGCTAAGAAAACTCCTGGGGTTAAGTCAGTACAAAATAATCTAATTGTTAGAAAATAATATTAAAAGTTATGGGTAATTAGTAACTTTTTGAATACTGTCATTAAGTTCGATATTTATAGCCTCGTATTAAATATTTATCCATATATCCCGCGTATTGTTCGCGGGATATAGAATTCGTAATTTCAAAAAATAATATAAATTTAAATTGAATAATATGAGACAATTTAAGACTAGGCTCGCTTAGAGTAATAGATTAGAGTAATTAATTTAGGATAGTAACTTCCCAGTAAAACTAGCGCGTAAATAAAATCCTCTTGGCATCGTCAATACTTTAGATCCTGTCTCATCATAACCATAACATAAGGATTTTCCATTGGCAGCTTTTGGTCTTATTTGTAAGTATTCACCCAGCGACGCACTAATTTCAGCAAGTTTTCCTGTGCTAATCATTAAAACAAATTCGGTCCAATCTTTTTTAAGAATTTCTTCATCAATTATAGAAGGGGACCATAAAATGGCTTTACCAATCCGTCGATGTGAGAATTCTATGGATTTATCCCCTTCAACAGTTAACCATAAGACTCTCTTTAATTTAGAGAAGCATTGGGATGATTCCCAGGTTTCTTGTTGTATTGTTAATAATGGGATTGAAGTTACAAATGTAGATTCTGCAGGTTTTCCTAAATGATTTATTGGTAAAGTTTTTAGCTCAATTCCTAAACTACAAAAATCAGGAGAAGCTTTATTTTTTGCAGTTGTCCCTAAGGCTAGTTCTACAGCTGAACCGATAAATCCTTTGCGTTGCAAGGGATTTATCGGGATTCTAATTTTAAGTTTATGAGCCAACTGCCCAATAGATAAACCCTCGATATTTTGGCAGCGCAGAAGTAATTGCTCTTCACTTTCTAAATCTATCTTATTATTGAACTTCATGTAATTCAACGCTATAAGGCGGAATTGGAGCTTTAATCCCTGCCTCTTTAAATGCCGCAGTAATTGCAAATAATGCCTTTGATCTTATTTCAAAACGCGTGTGTAATTGAATGTTAATATAATATCTTACTTCGAATTCAATTAAAGCATCATCTATTTGTTTTAAGTAGACCTGTGGTGAAGGATCTTTAAGAATTTCAGGTATAGATTGTAATACTGTAAAAATTAATTGTTCAATCTTAAATGGATCATCATCACGATTTACTTTAATAGGTACAACAGTTCTTACCACATCATCCTGATGCGTCCAATTAGTAAATGGCTTACTGAAAGTTTCCGCATTAGGAATTAAGACTTCCATATTATCCCATGATGAAACTCGCATCGAGCGAATTCCTATGTGAGCTACCCTACCCTCATATTCACCAATAGTAATTAAATCACCTTCACGAACTGGTCTTTCAATTAATAACATGATTCCACCAATAATATTAGAGGCAAAATCTCGTAGACCAAAACCCATACCTACAGCAAGACCACCAAGTATCATGGACATACCAGAAAAATCAAAACCTAATACACGAAGGGTAATAAAACCACCAATTAAAATTACAGCGTATTGCGTAAATACTGAAATACTATTTCTTATACCATCATCTTCAGTGTTTCGATAAAGCCAACGATAGCAAAATTCTCTTGTCCACTTTGATGCCCAAATAAGTATGCTTAATAAAATACAAAACTTCAAAGTAGATATTACGGTAATGTGAATACCTGAAATATCTATAAATGCATAATGCACAAAACGGTTAACATTACCCATTACAAAACTATCATAATACCAACCAAATAATTGAAATAAGATAATAATATAAATAACAAAAAGAGAAACTCTTAAAATTTTATCTAGAGGTTTTAATATAACCTCAATCCATAACCAGCCATTATGCAGTGATGAAATCATCCACTCTGATAATAATTCTAAAGCATCAAACAACAAGCCACGCACTAATATATAAGACGTAATTAAAATTAATGAATAAGCCTCATACCTACTTAAATTCCATGCCAAATGGATATAGCCTACTAAACCGATTATAGCTGTGGTTAATAAAATTAATGGGGCTAAAATAATAAGTATAGAAACAGCATTACGAAAATAACGCTTCTTTGCTCGTAATAAAGGACGCAGTAAAAAATGAATTAGATCTTTGCTCTTCCATAATACTAATGATAGAGCCAAGATAAACATCATAAAAATTCGATTAAAAATATCTTGCAATAATAAAGATAATTGCAAATTATGACTAAATATCATTAACGTTGAAGCAAAACCACCGAAAAGTAACAACCATTTTAAACGATAATATAATTCTGCATCATAACCTGAAGTATCTTCAATCCGCTCTAAAAACATCAAACGTGCTACTGTGATTAAACTACGGAATAATATCCATACCAATAGTAAATTTATAAACAAAGAAAAATTAGTATAAGGAATTTCATTTAATAAAAAGGTTACGATAATTATAGAAACCAATGCCAAAAATGGTATATTTCGATATAGCAAAATAAGTAAACCATCATATAATCTTCGTGATAACCTAGAGCTTTCGCTATCAAAATTAACATTTCGCAATAAATATCTTAACAATATTGCTGATATTAAAATAAAACTAAAACTAAACCAAAAAACAAAAGCCGTCCAAAAATTACTGAAACTATAGTTATCTTTAACTTTTAGTAATAATGATTTTGATTGATTATATAATTTAGAGGGAATAAGTATTAATTGATTTGCAATCGATGGCCAACTATCTAAATGATATTCAGTTAAACTTTGACGAGCGGATAACTGGTTTTTTAATTCTAAAAGCTTAGACTTATATAAAAATTCAAGATCTTTCTCTTGCTTTTTAATTTCAACAATGCGCAAGGCAGCAGTTTTTTCAATCTTTGAAAAATTAGATTTTAATGCACTATTAGTAATGACTAATTGTTCACGCTTTAATAAATCCACCATTTTATTCAATGATTTTTCAATTGTAACTGATTGATTTATTGCGGATTTATAAGTGTCAGTTACTTCTTGCAAGGTCTTAACGTCTTGATTTCTAATCAACAAATACTCAGCTTTTATTAATTTCTTTTGAATCTGCAATTCTGATATTCGATATTGAATAAGAATTATTGCCTGATTATTTAAAAGTTTTTTGGCCTCATTATTAACTTCATCTGCAAAGTTTCCATCTATTTTTTTATCTTTTTGTAACTCAATATTTTTTCTTAAATTATTTATCCGCGCATTATCAAGAACTTCTATTCTCTTATTAAGATTTAATACCTTTTCTTGTTCATCAAGTCTTGCCTGCCATAAGTTTAAGTCACGATCTTTTGCCAACAACATATTTTGATAATTTATGGCCAATGATAAATTATCAAAAATTAAATTTATGGTTTGTTCATTTTCCTCACTAAGATTAATAATAGATTTTATCCGCTCATTTATTATCTTAGATTCAACTTTACCTAAAGAGACTTGTTGTAATTTTTTAAGCCTAGAAGAATAATTTTGTTGGATTTTACGTTGATTTATTAGAAAACTATCTAAGCTTGCAATTTTAGCTTCAGTAAGTGCTAAGAGCGTATTAGATTTATGCTTTAAGATGGTTAAATTAGATTGAGTAATATCACGACTCAAAACTTCTTTTTTAATCGCGTTATTTGCGTTAATTAAACTAACATTTTCTTCTTTAAGATATTCAATTAGTTTAGAGTTAGTATCATTTGTCTCAGCAAAAGTTGTAGATATCAAAAAAAATGATAATAAAAAAATAAATATAAGTTTTTTATACCCAATAAACTTTTGTTTATTGGGTATATCTCTATTAAGTATTAATTGTAGACGCAAGACGAATCCCTAATTCGTTAAGCTGAGTGCTGCCAATCGCAGTTGGTGCCGAAGTTAACATACATGCAGCTGATTGTGTTTTAGGAAATGCAATAACATCACGAATTGAAGCTGATGAAGTTAAAAGCATTGCAAGCCTATCAACACCTAGTGCTATACCACCATGCGGTGGACAGCCATATTTTAATGCATCTAACAAAAATCCAAATTTATCTTTAGCTTCCAATTCACCAATCCCAAGTAATTCGAAGACTTTTTGTTGTAAATCAATATTATGGATTCTAATAGAGCCACCGCCAATTTCAAAACCATTAATTACTATATCATAAGCTTTGGCTAATGATCCTTTGGGGTTAGATTTAAGCTCGTTTAATGATAAATCTTGTGGTGAAGTAAATGGGTGATGCATTGCTTGTAAATTATTAGAACCTTCATCAGCCTCAAACATTGGCCAGTCAACAACCCACAAAAGCTCCCAACCAGATTTCAGAAGTTTACAATCATGGCCTAATTTAATCCGCAACGCACCCATGGATTCATTAACCATTTTTTCAGAACCCGCGCCAAAGAAAACTACATCACCAGTTTTCGCATCGACTAAATCAAGAATGTCATTAATAACTTTTTCAGATAAAAATTTAATTATTGGAGACTGAAGGCCAGACATGCCCGCTGCCCTATCATTTACTTTAATATAAGCTAAACCTTTAGCGCCATAAATACCGACAAATTCACCATAACCATCTAATTCTTTACGACTCAATGAACAACCATTAGGTAGTTTTAAAGCAACAACTCTTGAGTTTTTATTATTTGCAGCATCTGCAAATACTTGAAAAGAACAATCTGAAACTAAAGATGCAATATCAACAAGTTCCAGTGGATTACGTAAATCTGGCTTATCAGAGCCATATCGACGCATAGCTTCACTATAAGTCATGCGTGGTAAAGTTTCTGGTAATTTAACATCAAGAATTTCTGAAAATACTATCTTTAGCATGCCTTCAATTAATTGCATAATGACTTGTTCATCAATGAAAGACATTTCAATATCAAGCTGAGTAAATTCAGGTTGCCTATCAGCTCTTAAATCTTCATCACGAAAACAACGAACAACTTGATAATATTTATCAAAACCAGACATCATCAACAACTGTTTAAATAATTGTGGTGATTGAGGAAGTGCGTAAAAATTACCGGGGTGAACACGTGAAGGTACTAAATAATCCCGAGCACCTTCGGGCGTTGCTTTAGTAAGCATTGGCGTTTCAATATCAGTAAAGCCCTGTGCATTAAGAAACTCACGAAAAATTCTTACTAAATTATGGCGTAATTTAATATTAGATTGCATATCTTTTCGACGTAAATCAATATAACGATAACGATAACGCAAATCTTCACTATTTGATTGATAATCATCAGGTAAAAAAGGAGGAGTATCTGCTTCATTTAAAATTTCTAACTTAGTACCTAAAATTTCAATTTTACCAGTTTTAAGATTATCATTGACCATACCAGAAGGTCTTGCTCTGACCAAGCCTGTAACTTTAACAACAAACTCATGACGAAGTTTTTCTGCAAGTACAAAATATTCTTTATTCTCAGGCTCATAAACCACCTGAACTAAACCTGAACTATCTCTAACATCAAGAAAAATAACACCACCATGATCACGGCGATTATGCACCCAACCACAAACAGTTACAGTTTTATCAATCAATTTTTCATTTATATCATTACAATAATTTGAACGCATATTCTTACCTTATTTTAAGCCTTTTCAGCAGGTTGCATCATTCCCAAAGAGATAATAAATTTTAAAGCTTCATCAACTGACATAGATAGTTCAATAACTTCAGATTGAGGAAACATCATAATAAATCCAGCAGTAGGATTGGGTGTTGTCGGGATAAAAATTGATACTAAATCTTTACCAATATGCTCTCTAACTGACGAGGTAGTCACACCTGTTTGAAAACCAATACTATAAATTCCCTTACGAGGATATTCTACCAAGAGAACCTTACGAAAAGCTTTAGAATTTGGAGAAAACATCGCTTGTATAACTTGCTTTGAGGTATTATAAATTGTCCTTACTAAAGGGATCTTTGCAAGTATTGATTCACTCCAAACAAAAAGACGTTGGCCAATAATATTGGTAGCAATTATGCCTGTTATCACTAATAAAAATAAAGATAAAATAACTCCTAATCCTGGTATATTCGTGCCTAATAATATTTCAGGTTGATAGGCTCTAGGTATAAGTGATATTGTTTGGTCTAATAAATCAATGATAAATCTTAAAATAACAAAGGTAACAATAATTGGTAACCAAACCACCATCCCTGCCAATATATATTTTCTTAACGATATCGCTTTCAATCAGATTCACCCTTTTTTGTAGCAGTAGATGCTTCAGCAGGTTTTGATTCAGTTTTTTTAACTGCGCTACCCTTAGTAGAGCCTTCAGATTTTTTTACTGTTTTATCTTTAAAATCAGTAGCATACCAACCAGTTCCCTTTAATTGAAAACCGGCCGCAGAAACTAATTTGATAGCTGTATCTTCATTACAAGCAGGACAAGCCTTTATAGGTTCATCATTAATTTTTTGCAGCACATCAAATTTATGATGGCAACTTGAACACTCATACTCATAAATTGGCATCAGAAACTCTCCATAATTTAACAAATTTTAGATTTAATTAATCTTTATAAACATTAAGCGGGAATTATATCCTACAGGTGGGCTCGTCGTAAACTCCTTCTGATACTAACATCGCATCATATACTTTTTGGAGATTTATCCTCATCAGTAGGTGCTTCTTCAGCGTCTTTAACATTAAGAAAATTTGCAAAAGTAATAGATTCTGCTGAATCATTTAGCTCTTCACCTGCATATTGTAAAAAAAACTGACATCTATTTCTAGATAGATTTAATTTTTCAGTTCTTTCAATATCCTGCTCTTTCGAGTTATTAAATCGATCTGACGTTTTAAATAAGCCAATATATTCAAAGAAACTGATAAGCATTATTCCTACAGCAAGTATAAAACCAACCTTTAAATGAGATTTTTCAGCAATAACATTTTGCGCTGATAGCGAAAAAATAACCCCTTTTTTTTCTAAATTTTTTAATATTGAAAGGTCAGTTTTTTTTACTTCTTCTAAGGTCATAGAAATGCTTTGAACTAATTCTTCTGGAACCTCATTTATAAGATAATCTACGATTATTGGTTGATTCTCTTCTATAGCTATTTTTAAATATTGCAATGATAAATCATGAAATTCTTTTTTTTGTAGAGCAGGTAAAATATTAATACTTTTTTTAACATGCCCAAAAAGCAAGCGAACGCAACTAATACTTCCACTTAGAATTGCATTTTCTATACCATCTTTATCTTTATCTCGATATAATTCAAGTATTTTATACGATAATAAAGTATCAATATCTATTGGTTCATTAGTCCCATTTAAAATATTTTTATTTACCAAATAACTATTCATGTTTTTTTTGCAATCTGATATTACTTTTTCTAGCAACTCGAAGTTTCCCCCTCGTGCTGCTTTTCCAATGATCATGTTTATAAACTTCGGATCCATTAAAGAATCATAAGTCAATTTAGCTGCTTGATTATTAAGTAAAAAATCGAGAGATTCTTTACGACCATTTTCTAATGCTTTTATAATTAATAACATTTTATTTAATTCTGTATCTTCTATATAATTTAGTAAAACACTTAATGTTTTCACATTATTAGATATGACTGCAACTTCTGCTGCATTTATAAAATCATCTTTAGATATTGTAGATTGTCCAATTTTAACTAATGCTCTCATCGATTCTGCACTACCAGAGATCGCTACTTCATAAAGAACATTAAAAAATTCTCTAGGATATGGCAATTCATTTTTTTCAATATAGTCAAAATCCTTAGGTCCATGAATCAAAAGATCTGCTGATTGATATTTTTGATAAAGTTTCGTTAAATTAGGAAATACTTTTTGTCTTATATAATGTTGAGGTTGGCTTATAACACTAATAATCAGCCCTAATGGACCAGCTTTATATTTAAATACATTTTTATGTAGTTCACTAATCAATTGTTGCTCATTATCAAATGTTCTAAATCCTGAAGAATAATTTGGATCATAAATGATAAATTTATTTTCTTGCCTTGATATAGATACACGATGACGCACACTGCCAACTAACATAACTTCATTATCATGAAGATCAATTTCTCTAATAATTTTTTCCCATGAATTATCACTTGTAACTAATGCGATATCATAAGAAGAAGTTAATTGAACATGATTTATAGACAAAGATTCAATAGAATTTGCTTGTGACAATTTCTTGTTAAATAATTCTGGTTTAAAGGTCAAGAGTATATCACGCAAAAATTCATTAACTTTTTCTTGTTCTAGTAAGCCTGAGGTCTCTCCAGATATGTACTTAAGTATTTCAAAAAACTGCGCGCTTTCACCTTTTAAATAGAATTTCGCATATAAAGATGCCAAGCCATTACAAATACCTGCCCTATTCATTTCAAGAGGTAAATTATGCCATTGAAAATAATCATTTATTTTATTAATTACAATATCTTGGCTAATATTAACACTCAATTCTAACCTCATATGCCAAAATAGATATGTATAATTATAGCTCAACATGGGTAAAACGGCCAATGGCGGTGGCACAAGAACTGGCTATTATAGGAAAATAAACATATTGCCATGCCAAATATGATTATATGAACTTGCTAAAATTTAATATTAACCAAAATATAAGCTTATTTAGGTCCGTGCGGTTGGCAGAACGTCAGCTTTATTGTATCTCATATCTTCATTTACTATTATTCCTCTCAATGGAGAGTCATCACTATCGATACGAATTAATTATCTAGGAGATAAGAAACGAATGAATTTTGCTTATAACTCTTGCTCAAACTAGTCTAGGTGTAATTACATTATTTTCATTAACTCAAAGGGAAATGATAATTTTATCAGTTCTATTTTAATTGTGTCTTGTTTAAAATAATTCGGGTAATTTATTGCACTTGTCATCTATAAATGTTCCATCAAATTTAATTTTGGCTAATAATGGCATAGATAGTTTTTGCGATAATATCGATATATTATCATCTAAAGCTTGCATATCATTATCTAAACAATTAGCTATCCAACCTACACAAGCTAAATTATTCTTTTTTAACGCCAAATCAGTAAGTAAAGCATGATTTATACAACCTAAGCGCATACCTACCACTAATATTACTGGAATTTTAATACTCGTTAAAAAATCAATCCAGGTTAGAGAATCTGAAAGAGGCACCATTAATCCACCAGCGCCTTCGATTAATTGATAGTCAAACTTTGAAAATTCAACATCGTCACAATAATCTATGACCTCATTAACTTTAATATCTTTACCTTCTAAAGCTGCAGCAAAATTAGGTGAAATAGCTTCTTTAAAACGCCAAGGGGAATTTTTTTTGATTAATACACCATTATGCTGCCTAATTTGTTCTTCATCTTCAGATTTAACTACACCACCTTCCTCATAACAACCACTAGCAACAGGCTTTAATCCAATAACAGATTTTGAATTTTCTTTAAAATAATCCAATAATCTACAAGTAACAAAAGTTTTCCCACAATCAGTATCAGTACCAGTTATAAAATAACGTTTCATTGTAAAAAATCCAGAAGTAAATTTTTAAAACATTCTTTGTTAGATAAAAAAGGAACATGTGCTGCATCATCAAACAAATAATAATTAAAGTTTGGATAAAGTTCACGCATTGATATCATTGTCCTCCATGGTATAATTGCATCTAAACGACCAAATAGATATAAAGCAGGTATTTTTAATTGTAAAAGAGATTTTCGTAAATCACACGAGGATAATAAATCTAGGCCTGATTTTAATCCATCCATTAATGATACTTTAGGAATTTTTATCTCATTATGATTCTCACCTTGCAACTGTAATCTCACAAAATCTATCAAAGTTTGCTGATAATTAGTTGTTAAATTCTCATAAAAGCTATTAAAAACTTTTAGTTTTACTCCCGGCCAATTGTCTTCCTTTATAAAATATGGTGATGATGTGATATTTATAAGATGAGTAACACGAGCTTCTTCAAGAGCAAGCTTTGTTGCTAAAAGGCCTCCCATTGACCAGCCGGCAATAGCGAATTTCAAAGGTAATTTCTTTAATAATTTTAATTTAAATTCATTCCAAGGCATATAAGTAGTCAACCCAAAGCCTGGCAAATCCACCAAAAAAAGCTTAAAATTATTTGCTAAAAAAGGAATGATAGGCCGCCAAACTTCAAGATCAAAGCCCCAACCATGAAATAGAACTAAAGGCTTGCCATTACCTTCTATATGAATATTTATACTCATAATTCACTTAAATCCAATGATGATCAATACATGTAAGATGAGCACGCTATTGCTCATATCTTTACCCACAAAAGTAGACTAAATTACGAGCCACGACCGTTAGGGAGTGGATATTTTAAGGACCCCACTCCCTAACGGTCGTGGCTCAGATTAATCTCGATTCCACCAAAACATGAAGACTCATAAAGGATCAGCATACTTATGTGTAATGACATGGCTATTGCTTTGCCAGCCCTAAATCATAATTTATTTAACACCTCAAATAAAGAATCGATTTGTTCGAAACTATGATTGTAATTTAATATAACTCTAAGACCCGTTTCACTTTTAGACACAGTCGGCTGACGCATTGGAGCACAAATTATTGAACTATCACGCAATTTCAATGAATAAGCTAAAGCTTTTTCAGGACATCCTAATTGTAATTGTTGAATTGGCGACGAAGAATCACGCCACTTATGTCCTGAAGAATTTATACAACTTCGAAAATAATAAATTAATTCTCTTAATTTTGCACGCCGTGAATCAGCAGCTCTAATTATCTCAAAAGACTTTAAGATCCCGTAAGTATAAGCAGGACTAATAGCCGTAGAATATATATATGGTCGCGATAATTGTAAAAGCGCATCTATCCACTCACCACTCCCTGCAACAATTGCACCAGATGCAGCCATTGCTTTACCAAATGGAATTATCCTTAAAGGTACTAGATCTTGCGATAAATTATCTTGTTCAACAGCACCTAACCCTTCTCTTCCTATAACCCCAAAAGCATGAGCTTCATCAACGATTAAACCTTCAATATTATCATTGATAAATTTAGAGAGTTCCTTTAACGGTGAAATCTGTCCGCTCATACTAAAAATTGATTCTGTAATTATGACCGAAGATTTAAGTGATTTATTA
>Ga0247836_1004269_pt1 | contig 18031 bp, 18 predicted proteins | sample LaCruzMarch2015__4_FD_187116 | JGI IMG/M metagenome (GOLD analysis project Ga0247836, IMG submission 187116) | Freshwater microbial communities from meromictic Lake La Cruz, Castile-La Mancha, Spain - LaCruzMarch2015_14m | ecosystem: Environmental > Aquatic > Freshwater > Lake | place: Spain... | reverse complement strand
CTAACTCCTAGCTTTAGTTTCCCCCTGTAGCAAACCCTCCACACTCCCCGACTTCTTATCGTCAGGTAGTTCCAACTCTACCTATCCCCGATAAATCCCTAACCCCTCTTCCCACAATCTTATGGCATTCACAGTCTCCAGTCAGAAAAGCGGCAGAACTTATCACCTCCATGGTCGGCGTCAAAAGCTGAAGGGTGGTCAGGAAGTCACCTTGTACTACTTCGCAGGCGCAGCCGGTGAAGGCGCATTGGACAAACTTCCCGATGGCTACGAAGTGTCCGAGAACGCAAAGACCGGACTTCCGTTGCTGCGCAAGAAGAAGTAATCGCCTGACGGGCTTCTGAAGCCCGCTATGCATCGCTGATGGTCGCTGATGGTCGCTGATGGTCGCTGATGGTCGCTGATGGTCGCTGATCGTCGGCTGAGGGCCGCCACGTTCCGCCACCGCCACAGGCGGAGCCAGTAGCTGGTCTTGCGGTCTGATAAAATCCGGTGGCGAGAAATGGGAAATCGGGCACTCGCGGAGTTCATTTCCGTGGTCTGAAAGGTTCGGGTGCCGGCGTCGGATCGATGGTCTGTTACTCCATCGGCATTGGATTCGTGTCTCAAAACGCGATAGGATTTCGACGGAATTTTTCCTGTAGATGCATTGACAAATCAAATGCATTGCGTCGCTTCTCCGGCTTGATCAATTCCCCCCATTAGCTATATTACAGCTTGTTTTCTTTCATGAACCGGCTTTTGAGAATTGGGTGGCTTGCCGTATGGGTGCTCGGCGCCGGACTTCCCACCGTGCAGGCTGCGTCGGACCCCGGCGGCGTGTTTCTCTCTGCCTTTCAAGATTTCCAAAGCGCCGAGAAGCTCGAGCGTGAGGCGAAGCCAAAGGAAGCTTTGGAGCGTTATCGGGTGGCGGAGAAATCGCTGCGTGGCCTGATGCAGAGCTATCCGGATTGGCAGCCGCTTGTGGTCGAATACCGCCTGAAGAAGACTCAGGAGGGGATTGTCCGTGTCGAGGCGGATGCCTCCCGCCCGATGCCTCGTGGCCGCACGGATGCGCTCGAAGGAGATCTCCCGGCGTCGGATCGTTCCCCGGCTACTGTCGCGGACCGCGTGCCTTCGCCGTCCGTAGAGGATCCGTCTGCGGACGCCGGGGTTGTCTACGACAGTGGTACCGCCAGTTCCGGTGGGTCGTTGGGTCGTCAGTTGGGCAAGGCGAGGAAGGATCTCGACGCGGCCAAAGCCCGGAATGAGAAACTCACCGATCAGGTTTCGAAGCTTCGCGCGGAGATTCAAAGTGCCATGCTGGAGGTCGATAAACGGCGAGTGGACGTCGTTGAGCTGAAGGCCACGATTGCACAGCTTTCGGATCAACTCGAGAACTCCAAGAAGGATTCCTCGACGACGGACTCCGCCGTTCGCAAGGCTCAAGAGCAGGCGGCCGCCAGTTACAAGCAACTCCGACAAATTCAGGCGGAACGCGACGCGGCCCTCGAAGAAAACGAAATGCTCCTCGCGAAGCTCGAGACGGCAGCCAAGTACATTGAAGGATCGGATACCCAGCGGGAGAAGTTGACGACGGAACGGGACGAGGCCGTCCAGAAAGCCAAGCGAGCGAAAGATTCCAAGGCGGAGGTCGAACGGTTGGCCAAGGAGAACGCCACGCTGAAGGACGACGTTCAGGAGAGTCAATCCCGGGCTGCGAAGGTGGAAGCAGAACGCGACGCGCTCGTGGCGAAACTGAAAAAGGTGAAGGACACCACGGTCGCGTTGGAAAAACTGACTCAGGAAAAAGATAAGATCGCAGAAAAGCTCGCCCAGACGGAAAAGCAGGTCGCGGAAGCGAAGGCGACGGGTTCTCAATCAGACGGGGAGGTCCAGCGGTTGCGGTCTGAACTTAATACGGTGAGGGATGAACTCCTCGCTGCTCAAATTTTGACACAGCAGCGCGATGGCCGGGTTTCTGACCTTGAGAAGCAGCTCGATCAGGCCACCGGGGAGCTGGCGAGCATTAAGCTGAATGGCCCGCCCTCTACAGAAAGCTCCGCGCTTCAGAATGAGAACGACCTTCTCCGCGCCATCGTGATGCGGCAGCTCAAGGAGGCCGGCGTCGTGGAGAAAACGCGGATTTCCATGCAGGAGGAAATCGAACGCATGCAGGTGCGCTCGGAGGCCCTTGACAAATCGCTTGCTGACCTCGCCGCCGCACGGGTTGAGCTCACCGATCAGGAAAAGCAGCTTTTCCGGGAGCCGGTGATTGCCCTGACCGAAGGCGGTGGGGAACAAATCGAGGCCGCTGTCGTGGTGGCGAAACCAAGTGGCAGCCCCGGTTCGGCCTCTGATTCCTCGCCCGCCTCCTCCACGATACCGGACGGGACGGAACTCGCGGTGAAGCCCGCTCCGGCCCCCGACGAACCCCTGCCTGCGGAACTCGCCGAAGACGTGAAGCTGGCGAAGACCCTTTTCGCGGAGGAGAAGTTCGAGGACTCCGAGAAACTCTATCAGAAAATCGTCTCCGTCGCGCCGAAGAACTACTACGCACTCACGAATCTCGCCGTTACCCAATTCCGGTTAGGCCGGTTAACCGCTGCGGAAGTTGCCCTCCGCAAGGCAGTGGCGGTCAATCCGAACCGCTCGGATGCCTACACAATCCTTGGGATTGTTCATTATCGACAGGGGCGGTACGACGACGGGGTGATCGTCCTTCGCCGCGCGGTTGAACTCAATGATGCCGATGCCGCAGCGCACAATTATCTCGGAATCACGCTGAGTGAGAAAGGGGACACGGACGCCGCCGTGAAGGAAATTGAACGTGCCATCGCGCTGAATTCGCAGTTCGCCGACGCACACTTTAACCTCGCGGTAATCTACGCGACGTCCAAGGCCCCTTCGAAGGAGTTGGCAAAGGAGCACTACACCAAAGCAAAGGCGCTGGGAGCCCCGCCGGACGCCTCTCTCGAGCGCCTGATCCAATAAGGGTGAAAGCAGAATCGTCGAGGTAAACTTCGCGCTGGAATCCTTCGCCGGGACCGTTACCTTTCACTTCCAGCCATGAGAAAATTGAGAGCCGCCCTGCTTATGGGTATTCTGCTGACGCCCTCCGTACTGCTCGCAGCGGATCCCGCCGCGACTCCGAAGTCGGATCCCCTCAAAACTTGCGTGGTCTCCGGTGACACGCTGGGTTCCATGGGAAAACCCTACGTGTTTGTCTATGAGGGCCAGGAAATCAAATTGTGCTGCAAGACTTGCAAAGCGGACTTCGAAAAGGATCCTTCAAAATACGTGAAGGTCATCCAGGCCGCAGAGTGATCTGGGCCTGCGAGGTGAAGGTTCTGTGAAGTGAAAGAGGCTGCCAGCCCCTTTTCTTTGGTTCGGCAAGGCTGTCAGGCGAATCTGTCCGACATGGGAAGTTGCCCTGTCCGTCCCCTCAATCCTTAAAGGGTAGCTCATCCACAAGGCACTGCTGGATGAACGCGTAAAAGTGGACTTTCGCCAGCGCGAGGGAGCGATCATCTTCCACCGGCGGAATCTCCTCGACGCTGAGTTCTCCTTCGGTGAAATCGTGTTCTGCGGCCAGGCTCAGGCGGGCTTGATTGAGCGTGTTTAACCACGCGTCGGCGTGGGCAAGGGGGAACTCCAGCTGGAACGCCGTTTCGTCCCCGTGGAGGTGCTTCAGGTCGGTTTCCACGACACTGCGCGACGACTGGAAATGCTCAAGCAATCCGGGCTGCACGTACGCATTCCAATCGTGCGCAAACTCGATCTCGTCTGGGTCAGTGGTCGGTTCAGGGAACAAGCGGCTGTCTCCGCGCAGGGACGCATGTTCCAGACCGAGCGGCGTGCCCAAATCCTTGAGCAGCTCCGCGAAAAGCGGATGCATCTCGCGGAATCCGACGCGGTCGTTGCTGGAGACGTAAAATACCATGAACGTGGGAATCAACGGGATTTCTCGATGGTCGCAAGCAATAAATACGCGTGGAGCTGCTGAGTGTAAAACTCCGCTTTCTCCCGGCTTCCGGTCCAGAGGATCGAGCGGCCGCATTGATGCACTTCCATCATGTGCTTCTCCGCCCGATCCTTCGGAAACCGAAACACCCGGCGAAACACCATTGTCACATAACTCATCAAATTCACGGGGTCATTGTGCACAACCACGTTCCACGGCACATCCTGGTCAAGGTCGGTGCGATGGTCCGTTTCCGTTTCATCTTCGGTTTTGACGGCGTTCATCATGCGGCATGAAGTTGAACATTCCCGGGTGGAAGTGCAGTCCAAAAAATCATGGCTTCCTGGAGCCACGCCACATGTTCGTCGCCAAACGCCGCCATTGCCTCGGTTTGCACGTACGCCAACAACGCCTGCCGCAGCGGAACGTGGAAGGCGGCGGCTCGCAACGCAAACACAATGGGCAGATGCCCCGGTGCAGTTCCGTCTTGCGTAAATGCGGCATACCGACGCAAAACGCGGTCACCCCGACTCGGATCCTGAGCCGCGAGCAGGCGGCGACCCGCGGAGGCCAGAACGCCGGTAAACGCGGGGAGGGAGGCACCCAGGGCCTGATCGATGGCAATGACCTCCCGAGCGGTACCCGCCAGCGCCAGAGCGTGGCCGCGAGCGAACGCTGGCGCGATGTGCGGCAGGAAGATTTCGCGGAACCAGGTCGGAGCATCCGATTCGGCCCCTAGCGTCAGCGAGCCGTGAAACACCACCGAGCCCGTGCACAGGGTGAGGATATCCGCATCCTCAACGGACGAGGCGCGCCCGGAATCTCCGTGGGAACTGTTACGCATGAGGCTCCATCATACGGAGGCGACCACCGCTTTCAATATCGAGTGCTGTGCGCGGTGCATGTCTTTTGCGTCCGCTTTCGCGCGATCGTCCCAACCCCCGAGATGAAGTACCCCATGGATGATGTAGAGGGTCAGTTCCTCCTCGGTGGAATGCCCGTGTTCAAGTCCCTCTCTCGCCGCAGTATCCGCGCTCACGACAATTTCCCCGTACGGGAAAGTCAGTACGTCTGTGGTGCCCTCAATGTTCAGGAACCGCACATGCAACTCGGCGATCCGGCGGTCGCTCACGATGGAGACGTCGATGAGCTCCGGTAGCCCGGCAACCCGGCGTGTCTTCTCCGCGGCAAGGGGAACGGCGACGTCGCATAGTCTGCGGAGGCGCTTCATGGCGATCCGACATCCTCGCTGGCGGTTGCGAATCTCGACGGTGGGGGACATGGAGCGGCCGACCCGGGTCAGGCGGCGGAGCGCTGGGCCCGCCGGGTCTCGGAATCTCCGCCGGCTTTTTCCTCCCGTTTGGGATAGGCGATGCGCGAATGCATCATGCTCACCAGCGTGTGGTGGATGGAGTCGCCGATTTCGCGGATGTCCTCAAGGGTGATGGGACATTCATCCAGCTGACCCTCGGCCACCCGCTGACCGATGATACCCTCGATCAGGTCCTTTAATCGCTGCGGGGTGGGTCGTTCCATCGCGCGGGAGGCGCTTTCGCAGGCGTCCGCCAAGCTGATGATGGCAGCCTCCCGGGTTTGAGGCTTTGGTCCGGGGTAACGGAAACTGGCTTCCTGAACTTCCGGGACGTCGTCTTCCCGCATGTTCATGATCTTTCCTCCGAGCTTGGCATCCTCCTGCTGGCGGCGGGCGCGGTGATAAAAATAGCTCACCAGGGTTGTGCCGTGATGCTCGCGGATCACATCTAGGATCCGCCGGTTGAGCTTGTGGCGCAGTCCCAATTCCGCCCCCTCCTTGACGTGGGCAATGACGATCAGTGCGCTCATCGTCGGAGTAAGGTCATCGTGCGGATTATGTTCCGCGTGCATGTTTTCCGTAAAATACTCGGGTTTGACGAGCTTGCCAACATCGTGGAAGTAGGCGCACACGCGGCAGATGGTGGGGTTCGCTCCGATTCGTTCCGCTGCAGCCTCGGCGAGGTTGGCGACGGCGAGGCTGTGATGGTAGGTGCCAGGAGCATCCATCGAGAGTTGGCGCAGCAGGGGATGGTTGAGGTCGGCCGTTTCCAACCAGGAAATGTCGGTGGTGATGCCAAACAGGCTCTCGAAAATGGGAATGACCCCGCTTGCGATGATTGCCGTGCCGAAACCAGCGCACACGGCAGCGAGGCTCTGGTAACCGAGCATCTTCCAATTGGTGGCGCTTCCCAGCGACTCCCAGTAGATCGGGCCTACCAATCCAAACGTCACCGCCAGGAGCCAGGTGGCCAGACCTACGTAAACGCCCGCACGGATGAGTTTGCTGCGACGCCGAACCTGTGTCGTGAAGTAGGTGGCGACAAAGCCGCACATGAGCGAGAGCACCAGAAAGATCGGCGACTGCGGCAGCAGGAAGTAGCCCCAGAGGCTGACGAAGATCGCCGCGTAGATGCCATGATTTTTGCCCAGGAGGACGGAAAGCACCAAGGGGGCAAAGGCGTAGGGAACCAGCAGCGGCGCAAGCGAGGGCGAGAGCCCTGAGGCCACCGCCTGGACGAAAAGGAGCTTCGTGCAGGCGAGTTGCAGGAAAATCGTGAGGAAAACGAGGCAAAAGCGGGAGCTGCTCGCAAGGATCTCCGGGTGGCTCATCCAAAGCTGGGCGAGCGCCGTGGCGAGGATCAGGAGACCGATCATCATTTTCTGGAGAGGCTCCTCCTGATTCCCCGAAAAAATCAATAGTGCCAGACCCGCCACAAAGAGTGCCAAAATCGCCGCCTTCGCCCAGGGAGTATTCTCGAGCGTCTGCGCGAGTCCCCCATCCCATTCCGCACGGCGAACCTTGCCGCACGCCATTCCCTTTTGAACAAGCCTCTGCCTTTTCAGAAACTTAAACATAGACCTCCCGTTTTTTGCCCGTTGTTAGCACGCTTTCCCTCACTCTGCATCCCGGAACTCACGATACGCCCGGATGATCGCCTGGACGAGCGGATGACGAACCACGTCCGCTTCCTCAAACTGATGAAATGCGATTCCCTTGACCGATCGCAGGGCCTCAATCGCCTCGACCAGCCCGCTGCGTTTGTTTCTGGGAAGATCGACCTGTGTGGGATCGCCCGTGACGACGCACTTGGAATCCGAGCCCAGACGCGTGAGAAACATGAACATCTGCTCCCCGGTCGTGTTCTGCGATTCATCGAGCACCACAAAGGCGTGGTTGAGGGTGCGCCCTCGCATGTAGGCCAGGGGAGCTACCTCAATGACGCCGCGATCCATGTATTTCTGGATCTCTTCGGCATCCATCATGTCATACAACGCGTCGTACAGCGGCCGGAGATAGGGAAGGATCTTTTCCTGAAGATCCCCGGGAAGAAACCCGAGCGCCTCTCCCGCTTCGACGGCGGGCCGTGTGAGCAGGATGCGCGAGACTTCCGCACGCTTGAGCGCAGAAACCGCCGCCGCCATGGCGAGGTAGGTTTTTCCTGTACCGGCGGGACCGATCCCGAACGTGATGTCGTGCGAACGGATCGCCTCCACGTACTTCCGCTGACCTGCCGTCTTCGGAACAATGGGCGCCTTGCCCGGAGCGCAGACGATCCGATTTTCGAGCAAATCCGCCAGCGCCTCGCCGTTGTTCTTCCCGACGGACTTCACCGCGTACTGGAACTCGTGGCGTCCGATGGTCACCCCGCGCTTCCGAGCGCCCTGCAAGTCGTCAAACACCCGTCGCGCCAACGCCACGTCCGCCTCTTCGCCCTCGATCCGCAGCCACCCATCCCGCGTGGTCACGCGGACGCGGAGGTCGGACTCCAGCGATTTCAGCAAACGTTCGTCATTCGCGTAGAGCGATTGAACGGCTCTCGCGTTGTCAAATTCGAGCGTCTGGGATGCCATTTGGGGCGGAAAGAACGGACCGTCTAAGCTTACCGGGATGTCGTTGGGTTCGATCGGACAATTTGTAGCCGTCTATTTGTATCCGTAGACGAGCGCCCAATGGGTTCGTTCCCGGGGCGAACGGGTAATCGTCACAATCGCATAGTAGGTGCCCGTGCGGGACGGGGAAACCCGGGCCCAGGCGGCCGTGCCGTCTGCCTTGCTCTCGGACTCCGCAAGCTTGCCGGACGAATCATACACGTGGACGGTGACCACCGCCCCCTTGGTGTCCGTCGCAAGCCAAAAGTAGTATTCGTTCCCGCGGAACAACTGCGCGGTGACCGCTTTCTGCTCCTTGACGCCCAAGTCTCCCCCCCAGGCGTCTTCCCTGACGGTAAACCCCTGTTTCGCGAACGGGTCTGCCAGTTCGTGCGCGGCAGAGAGCGCATCGTCAACCGTCGCACGCGCGACCGGCATGGCTAGTCCCGCGAGGGAGGCCCCCACAATCAGGGCTAGAAAGCTTTTCGAGGCGCGCTTCATTCAGGATTCGTGATCTTGTTCACAATTTCGGTGGTCAGGGCGTTGATGCGTTTGACCGATTCCGGGGAAATCTTGCTGCCGTCCTCTTTGCCGACGAGTGGTTTGATCTGATCGAGCGTCTTACGGATTTCGCTCACGAGTTCCGCCTTGCGCAGGCGGCTCGGCATGACGTCAATCTGCTCGGAAAAATAATCGATGAGCCTCGGCTGATGAAGCAATTCCGCACCCTCTTTAGAATAGCCCTTCTGTACGATCGAGGTGAGCGCCTGCGTACCGCGAATCCAGCCGCCCAGGCTGACGAGTTGTGCAAGCGCCTCGTCGTTGAGTTCAGACATCGCGGATCGCACATCCTGGAGGGCCCCGTCGAACTCCTCCCGAACGGCGAGCCACTTCTTTTGGTCCGCCTTTTCGGTGATGCTCTTGCTTCGGCCAATGACAGCCTTTCGCACGTTGATCGCTTCCGCCAAACGCAATACTTCCTTGCCGATCTCCTTCACCCGCTCGGAATCCTGCGCCTGTACCGCCACGAATCCGTTCGCGATGACCGTCCCGAGGAGGATCGCGATGCGGGCACGATCCGCCGGGGGCTTGGCCGGAGTGTCCACGTACTCCGCCCGCCAGTTCGGCGTGCCGAGCTTGTCGAGGACGACAAATATTTCGCTCGGAACAGGTACGACCACATCGTTCACCTCATTCGCTGGGAACTGCGAGAGATCAATTTTCGGCGCGACATCTTCCTGTGCCAGGGCGGTTCCAGTCAGGGAAACGGCACATGCCGGGATCAAAAGGAATCGCATAACTTGAAAATAAGGCTTCGCGGTGCGGGTGGCGCGCATTTATTCGTCCAAATAACGATGGACGACGGACGATTACAACAACTTCTTGCTCAGGGCGCACCCCGACGTGTGCTCGTGGTAGGCGATCTCATGCTCGACCGCTTCCTCTGGGGGCGCGTTTCACGCATCTCTCCGGAAGCCCCCGTGCCTGTCGTCGACATCACCCAGGAGTCCAGCTACCCGGGCGGAGCGGCCAATGTCGCGCGAAACCTCCGCCCATTTTGTCGCAGCGTCGTCGTCGCAGGAATTGCCGGAGCGGATGCCGAGGGCATCGAACTTGCCGAGCGCCTCCGCGAGGAGGGCATCGATACGGATTGCCTCATCATCGATCCGGACCGACCCACCACCGTGAAGACCCGCGTGATCGCACGCCAGCAACAGATGGTGCGATTCGACCGCGAACGAAGGGGGCGCCTGTCGCAGCAGGTTCTGGAGCGCGCCCTCGATTCCATCGCCAAGATGTTGCCGGAAGTCGATGCGGTGATCTTTGAGGACTACGGGAAAGGATTCCTCACGCAGGAATTGGTGGATGGGGTGACTGCTCTGGCTCACCGGTCGGGCTGTGTGACGACCGTTGACCCGAACCCGACGAACCCGCTGGATTGGAGTGGAGCCTTTTGCGTCAAGCCGAATCGCTCGGAGGCGTTCGCGGCGGCGGGGGTTCATTCTGGAGAGCCGGCCGACAATCCTCTTGAGGATGGTCCCCTTCTCGATGTCGCCTCACGGCTGGTCGAAAAATGGCGGGTGCACAGCTTGCTCATCACGCTTGGCGAGCACGGCATGCTGCTGTTCGAGAAGGGACAGCCGCCCTATCACACCCCAACCAAGGCCCGCGAAGTGTATGACGTTTCCGGGGCGGGGGACACGGCGATCGCGCTTTTCACGCTCGCTCTCGCCGCAGGTGCCAACATGCGCGAGGCCGCGGAAATTGCCAATCATGCTTCGGGCATCGTCGTCGCGAAACTCGGCACCGCGACGCTCACGGCGGAGGAATTGATCGAGAGCTTCCGCATGGAGGATCCGAGTTGAAAACGCCGGTGTCGCGCGCCGGTGCAGTGTTTCTCGATCGCGATGGAACGTTGATGGAAAACGTCCCTTACTGCCGCCGCGCGGAGGACGTGCATGTTTTCCCGGGTGTGGACGACGCCCTTTCCGCCCTGCGGCGAGCGGGGTGGCGTCTCATCGTGATTACCAACCAAAGCGGCATCGCCCGCGGGCTCATCACCCCGGAAGCTTACGAGGCCGTGACCGCCGAGTTCGAGCGCCAGGTCGGGGAAAAATTCGACGCGATTTACTTTTGTGCAGACTCCCCCGATGCTCCGAGCTCAAGGCGGAAGCCGGCGATCGGAATGCTTGAAGAGGCTGCGGCGGACCACGGAATCGATCTCCGCGCGTCATGGTTGATTGGCGACTCCGAAGTGGACATGCGCTGCGGGTCGGCAGGGGGCTGTCGCACGATCCTCGTGCGAACGGGAAATGGGTCGACCGTCTCCGACGACCTCGCGGATTTCGTGTGCGTCGATTTTCTCGCCGCTGCAGCAATTCTCCTTGAAACGGACCGCGAAACTTAAACGGCGGGGTTTTGTTCGGCCGCGGATTTGCCGCCGTAGACCTCCAGGACGCGTTCGATCGTGCCTGTGGTCGACCGTCCCTCGACCATGTCGGCAAGCACCACGCGACCACCGTTTGCTTCAACAACCTCGCGGCCGCTCACGTAGTGTGCCCAGTCGCGCCCCTTGATGAGCACCTGCGGCAGGATTTGTTCGATGAGATCCCGCGGTTCGTCTTCGTCGAAGAGGACCACGCAATCGACCGCAGCGAGAGATGCGATCACCCACGCGCGGTCCTCCTCGCAGTGGATCGGTCGTTTTTCGCCTTTGTTGCGACGAACGGACGCGTCGCTGTTCAGGCCCACGCAGAGGGCGTCCGCCTGATCGCGGGCGAACTGCAGGTAAGTGACATGGCCGCGATGGAGGATGTCGAAGCAGCCGTTGGTGAATGCGACGGAACGACCATCGGCGACCAGTTGATCGCGATACGCGCGGGCCTCGGCTGCGGATAGAATTTTCTCGGCTGCGGACTTCATGTCTTCGGAGAATAACTGCGGGTTGATGCGAGGGGAAACTGCGAAAGCGCGCTCATTTCGAGTTTCTTCCGGCGGGCGACGCGGGCAAAGTCTCACCATGAACAAAATCGCGATTGTGATCCCGGCACGCTATGCCTCCACGCGATTCCCGGGAAAGCCGTTGCACGTGCTTGCCGGGCGGCCGCTGATTCAGCATGTCTGGCAGGCGGCGTGTCGGGTGGGTGGCATTGCGGAAGTCATCGTGGCCACGGACGATGAACGCATCGCGGCATGTGCGGAAGACTTTGGGGCGGTCGTCCGGATGACCCGCGGGGATCATCCAACCGGAACGGACCGTGTCGCGGAAGTCGCTGCGGGGTTGCAAGGATTCTCGCATGTCCTCAATGTACAGGGAGACGAACCGACCATCGATCCGGACTTGCTGGAGCGTCTCGCGGAATCGCTTTCCGGCGACCCATCGCTGCCGATGATCACCGCCTGTTGCCCGTTCCATAACCCCAAAGATGCGGCGGATCCCAACGCGGTGAAGGTGGTGCGCAACGCGGCGGGGGACGCTCTGTACTTTTCTCGCAGCCCCATCCCGTACGATCGCGATGGAGCGGGTTCATGCCCGCCGCTTCGTCATTTGGGTGTGTACGGGTACCGCGTTGATTTTCTCCTGGAGTTCGTTCGCTGGCCGCAGAGTCCGTTGGAGAGTGTGGAAAAACTCGAGCAACTTCGCGCGCTGGAGCGCGGGGCGCGGATCGGAGTAATCCGCACAGAGCGGGAGACGATTGGAGTCGACACGCCGGAGGACGCGGAGCGTGTGGAGGCTCTGCTGGTGCGAGAGTCTCGGTGAGCGGCTGATTTCACCATGAAGCATGAAGAGCATGAAGGAAATGGCTCCAAAAGGGCCGAAACGATGCATTCACGCGTGCATTCAGTGAACGAGATCGCGCCAAGTAAAAAACATGTAACTCCCTCATCTTCATGCTCTTCATGTCCTTCATGGTAGTTTGAACATAGGTATTAGGGATGAATATCACTTTTCCCAGACAAAATCGGCGCTGCTTCGCCAGAAAATAAAGTGCTTGCATAGCAATTTTGCGTGTTTACTCTGCTAACTATGGACGCGCGGATTTAAGCCGCCGCGATGATTCCGAGGATCCGCTCCCCCAGGATTATTCGGCGTTGGCACGATGAAGTCGGGGGGATTAGGACGAAATGCACGAGTTCACACTGGAGAAGCTAGAGCGCGGCAGACGATCGTCTGCAGGTTTTTCGCTGATCGAACTCCTCGTGGTAACGGGAATTATCGGCGTTTTGACCGCCCTCGTCATTCCCGCGGTGGGGATCCTGAAGGGTGCGGGCGATGTGACGAAAACGGTTTACGACCTGAATGGAGCCATCGAGTTGGCCAGGGTCTATGCGACTCGTAACAACACGTATTCCTGGGTGGGGTTCTTCGAGGAGGGGGTTGGCGGTTCTGCGGGAACTGCGGGAACCGGTCGCTTGGTGGTTTCGGTTGTCGGATCCCGCGATGGAACCAGGATCTATTCGGACGCCTCTCCCATTGCGCTGGACCCCTCCAAGTTGGTTCAGGTCGGCAAGCTCATGCGATTTGAAAACGTCCACCTCGATACGCCAGCCGCGAATGCGGTTCCGCGGTCCGCCGTCCCCAATGCCGATTATCAGGTGGCCAGCGATGCCTTCAACATGCGCGATGGATCTGCGAATACGGTCACCTTTCCTTATCCCATCACCGGTTCCCCGCAGTATACCTTTACAAAGGTTATTCAGTTCAATCCGCAAGGCGATGCCACCCGGGTACTAGACACTCCGGCCCGCTTGATCGAATTGGGTTTGAGGCCGACCCGCGGCAGGACGATCGACACCACCAGTGCAAATCTCGCGGTGCTCCAAATCACGGGTATCGGGGGCCAGTCCAAGATTTACCGACCGTGACGAGCCCTCGAAGCCAGTCGGCCTTTTCGCTGGTCGAGGTGTCGATTGCGTTGGGAATCGTGTCCTTTTGCCTTGTTGCGCTCATCGGCCTCCTCCCGGCCGGGATCAACAACAATAGGTCTTCGAACGAAGAGACCGCGGCCGTGAATCTACTGACCGCCGTCGTCTCTGATCTGCGGTCCACCGCGAAAACGGCTGCGGCATCCCCTCGATTTGGGATTTCAACAACTTCGTCGACCACGTTGTTTTTTGCTGAGGATGGAACACCTGGGAGCGCGGATCAGTCTCGTTTCCGAGTGCAAACGACCCTCACCGCTCCCTCGGCGAACCAGGATCAAACGGCGACGGTTGGCCACATCCTCGTCAGCTGGCCGGCGGCGCAGAGTGACCCTGACAAAGCTGCGGGGTTCGTCGAGGCATTCATTGGAATCAACAGGAGCCTGCCATGAGTGGTTCCCATGGTGCGCGACGGCAACGGTTGCAGACCAAAGCTTTTACCGTGTTGGAACTGCTGGTTGCGATGGCGGTGCTCGTGCTCATGCTCACGCTGATTACCCAGCTGTTCAACAGCGCGGTGGCCGTGACCACCGGCGGAAACAAGCACTCGGATGCCGACGGTCAGGCACGCGCGGTGCTCGATCGGATCGGAGGCGACATCGCCAGAATGGTGCGTCGGCCCGATGTGGATTACTATTTCAATAAAACGAGCGGGAACGATCAAATGGCATTCTACACAGAGGCGACCGGTTACATGCCCGATGGGATCACCGGTAATGTTCCTAAAAGCAGCGTCTCGCTGGCTGGCTATCGCATCAACGCGAACTTCCAGCTCGAGCGCCTCGGCAAGGGGCTCATTTGGAATGGGGTCACCGAGGCGACCGATGGCGTGGCTTCGCTGTCTTCGGAGGACAAACCGATGGTGTTCCTTCCCCAGACGCTCACCGGCACGTGGCCTAATGTGGCCGGTGCGGGGAATGATCCGGACTTTCAAGTCATTGGGGATCAGATCTACCGAATGGAAATTTCCTTTCTTCTTAAACCGTATTCGAATGCGGCGGGAGCCGCCTTCCCCGCGGTGTTGTCGGAGGACCCGTGGGACACACGACAGGATCATACCACGGCCGACGGACTTCGCGACGTTTCTGCGATCGTTGTGACCATAGCCGTTCTCGACAGCCGCAGCCGCGTGCCTCTTGGCAACGCTGCTGCGGTGACCGCTGCCATGTCAGCTGCTGCCGCTGTGTTGCCCGACATGACCGGAACGGATTCCCCCGCAAAGGCCTGGCAGGCACAAATTGCGAGCGGCGATGTGGGGATCTCCAACCAGCTAGCCGCCTCGCAAGTGCGGGTGTACGAGCGTTATTTTTATCTTAACAGCTCACTCTAATGAAGTTCCCAAAGCTCTCCCCACGAGCCTTTCGCACCCAACCTGCAGAAGCAGGCGTAGCGCTCATCGTAGTGCTGGTTCTAGTTGTTCTTGTGACCGGTGTGGTGGTTGCTTTTTTCTCGCGCTCCTCACTAAACCGCCAGGTTTCCCAAGGGAGTGTTGGCCAAACGAAAGTTGACCTTCTGGCTGCCGGAGCTCTGAGTGTGATTGTGGGCGATCTTCGGCAGGAGATCCTGGCCGGATCGACGGTGTACACGAACTCCCCTGGACAAAACTTTTACGTCCCGAAGAATGGATTTACTGTGGTTCCGTTTCGCAATGGCGTCCCTACCGCAGCCACGAATCCGATTCCTAACTTGGTGTCTCGCAGCGTACGTCCCGGAAACACAACAAACTCTCCCTACGTTCCGCACAGCGCCACATATGTTGACGCGCCCCCGAATCGAACGGCCGATGATACGGGAGCGCCGGGAAACGTCAGTTCCAGTACCCCTTCAGCAAACGGTCGGACCATCAGTCTCAGTCGCTGGAACAGCCACTACCTGATTCCTCGCGCAGTCGGAGCCACTGACACCACTCCTGTGAGCGAATTCGTTGCACCGGATTGGGTGATCATTACCCGCGGAGGTGTCAGCGCCATCACAGGCTGGAACAATACGCTGAAGGATTCGAGACCGTCCAATTTGGGTTATGCCATTGGTCGATACGCATATGCGATCTACGACGAAGGCGGATTGCTGGACATCAATGTGGCGGGCCATCCGTCGAACTTAACCGTCGCCCAACTGGGTCAAAAAATTGGACTCGCGCTTGCCGATCTGACGCAACTCAAGGATCGCAACGGTAATGCGATGAACCAAACTGACATTGACAACATTGTCGGCTGGAGGAACTTCGCGACCGCCAATCTAGGTGGAGGCGGAGGATCGTTTGATAACTTCACCTTCACTTCCGCAATGGCCGGGAACTGGCTGACAAACTTCGTGAAGAATAACACGACGGGATTTCTCAAGACCTCGGACAGCACATCCGGAGGGCAGACCGATCAAGCTTTCCTAAGTCGTCAACAGCTCATCAAAATGCAATCAGCCCTGGGATTTAGCGCAGATTTCCTCCAGTATTTCGGAACTTTTTCACGTGATTTGGAGCAGCCTTCGTTCGCTCCGGATCCAAATAGGCCCAGGGTGCAATCCTCATCAGGTGTGCAACCCAACTCGTCCGTTTCCGTATCTGCCAATGACGCAAACTTCGGGTCGGGAAACGACGCCTTTGGTCTCGATCGCGAACCAGAGGCGTGGAGAGATATTAACCCTCCGCTACTGGCAGTTCGTGTGCCGTCAAGTTTTACTCGGAACGATGGATCGATTGCGGTTGTCGGAGAACCCCTGTTAAAGAAGAGATTCCCGTTGCCGCGGCTTTCATTGATAAGACGCAATCCAACGGGAAGCGATGCAGACAAGATTAAAGCGTTTTTCGGGCTGACGTGGAACAACAGTGACGGCAGTACGCACGGTTTCTGGACATATGATCATGGCGACCCGGGCCGCATCAAACGGTTGTCGGAGATCACCGGTCGGGAGCCCGATTTCTTCGAGTTGTTGAAGGCTGCAATTAATGTTGGAAGCATTGCGAAAAGCTCTCTTCAGGGCGAGCCCAACGCGAACGGCAACTTGGCATTCCAGAACGTTGGATCGATTAGCAATCTGCAGCATCTTCGCGACGTGCGGACCAATCATCAGATCCTCCAAATCGGCGCGAACATTATTGATCAGTACGATGCGAATTCCTATTGCACCAGGATCCGCTTCGATACGGCGCCGGCCAGCGACGAAGTCAAAGGCATCGAGGACCTGCCGTATATTTATTACATGCGCAACCGACCGGTGTTCAAAGACAGAAACAAAGGTGCATGGCTTCTGCAACCGGTTCTCTGGAATCCCCACGACCCGGCGAGTGGGCAACCGGACTCCGCCCCTACCAGCTTTCGCCTACGCGCCGAATCTGTTGGCGATCAGCAGTATTTCGAGATAACCTACCGGGGGGGCGGGGGAGCGACCCCTCAGACCATACCTCAAACGGGTCTGAATCTTAATGCCGCCGCTCCCCTTACCTTCAACGCTGGACCGGGCTTCTACGGGTTTCGTCAACCAACTCTGCTGGCTGAACCGGGCATCCCGGCGGGCACCAACCTGGCGGGTTCGGTAATCACTCAGGCAGATGTGTCGGCGCCAAAAACGTTGACAGGTCTCCTTGCGCTGGATGATTTCGATATTTGGATACCTAATCCATCTCCACCTCCGGCAAGACTGTACATGAATACTATCGGTTGGCGGGAGATTGTCTCCGGTCTAGGGTCAACAGATTTTATACTGGAATACTTCGATGGTGACTGGGTCGCCTTTGATGCGCTTTCGTACTATTGGGACGTTCTCCCAGCCACAACAGTCGTTATTCCAACGAACACGGTTACCAACGACGCGACTTTCTTAACCCACCTGACAAATAGGTGGACGGACGATTCAACTTCAGACGCGATCGATAAAAACACGTTAAAGGGTAGGATGAAGGTCGATCCGCGGACACGTCGGTGGATCAACGCCACGCTAACGGAGATTGAGAGGATTCCCGCTGTAGACCGTGCCAATAATACTTACGAAACCTTTCGAGGAGGTACTGGAAATGGGTGGGCGTTATCGAATGTTGGTGGTTGGCGAGACAATGGATTCAATTTTTACGGCGCCTATTTGGTCGCCACTGGATGGAGAGGTGCACAAAGCGGTTATGCCGAGGAAAACAGCGTGCGTGACGCCGGTTTGAGTCCTGCACCCCCAGATGGAAATCTAACGCGCTACTACCGCGATCCGGATGGTATCATCAGACGCGCAATGGGTGGGTATACGAGTGATCCTGACAATGGGGGAGGGGTCGCGGAGACAATGGGTCGTCCGCTTGTCACCAACAACGTGCCAAGTCGACCTTTTGTTCTGAATCGACCCTTCGCTACGGTCGGGGAACTCGCGTATGTATTTCGCGGTGATCCTTGGAAGAACCTCTCGTTCTCATTCGCGGAGAGTGGGGATGCAGCCCTGCTTGATGTGTTCTGCATTAACGAGTTAACGTCCTCAGAACCATTAGTAGCCGGAAGGGTGAATTTGAATACGCGTCAGCAGCCTGTACTGCATTCTATTCTCGCGGCGACCAATACAGACACGACCGATAGCAGCAGGAATTATAGTGCAGGAGTAGCGGGAGCACTCGCAACGGCATTGGTTGATCGCACCACTAGTACGAATACAGGCGAGGGGCCGCTCATCAATCGTTCTGATTTGGTGGGGCGATGGATCTCACCGCTTCCCTCTGTCGACGCCGTCGCTAGTGCTCTCAGGCTGGATCCGAATGCGGCAACGTATTATAGTTCGTTCTACGACGGG
>Ga0247836_1004260_pt1 | contig 18070 bp, 12 predicted proteins | sample LaCruzMarch2015__4_FD_187116 | JGI IMG/M metagenome (GOLD analysis project Ga0247836, IMG submission 187116) | Freshwater microbial communities from meromictic Lake La Cruz, Castile-La Mancha, Spain - LaCruzMarch2015_14m | ecosystem: Environmental > Aquatic > Freshwater > Lake | place: Spain... | reverse complement strand
TTTCCCGCGTCGTGTTCTGGCTCATTTGTGATGACATCTCCCATGGTGTCATCAGTTGTGAGGCAACGTATCTTTTCCTCACCCATGCTCATGACTCCTCCGGTGTCATTTCATTTGAGTCAATTCGCCCCTGCATTGCCGATACCTGTGCCATTGATCAAACCGCCGTTGAGTGTCAGCGTGTTGATTTGTTGAAGGGCACCTTGGAGTGTTCCACTCGCATTGAGTGTCAGGTTCATGCCGCCGTTAAACGCGAAGGCATCAGCTCCCAAACTCTCCAGAACGCCACCGCTATTCACAGTGAACGAGCTTGCTGTGTTGAAGGCTCGGGCACCGCCGCTGCCCGCGAGAGTTCCGCCGTTGACGACGACGGCACCGGTGAAGGTGTTGCCCCCTGCTGTGGGGTGGGAGAGCGTAAGTGTTCCCGCGCCGCTTTTGACAAGATTACCCGACCCAGAAATGGTCTTTGTCAGTGTGGCATTGCTCGCACTCGCAAATTCCAGGGTTCCTGCGCTGATGGCGATGGTTCCGTCGTGGGTGACTGCGCCGGTGAGTTTGAGCGTGCCGTTGCCCGACTTGGTCAATCCGCCGGTGCCGCTGACGTCTCCAAAGCTAAGAAGCGTCGTGGAACTTCCCGCTCCCGGCGTCACGGTGACGGTGGCATTTTGCAGAATCGAAACATTGTTAATTGTCTGCGTGTTGTTGAAGGTGGCGGCACCGAAGTTGAGGGTCTGACCAGTCAGGTTCGACGTGCTCGTGCTGAGGGCATTCAGCTCGATCGTCGTGCCGTTGATGATTCTGCGGATATAGGTGCCCGCAGGCAGATTGGCGTTGGTGACCGATTGGCCGATGACTAAGCCTGCGGTTGAGGGGACAGTGACTTGAAGACCAGCAGAGCCAGCATTCAAGGTAACGTTCGCGCTGCTGGCCGCTGCGCTTCCACGACCGACGAGCGCATAATTACCACCATCTAGAACCAGTTGGGAAGCGGCACTATACCCGTCGCTGAGATTGTCCGTGCCCCCGGTTGCTGCGATGCCAGCGATCCGGTTGTAGTCTGTGGACACCGTGCCAGCGTTAACTGTGGTGTTGCCTGTGTAGGAGTTGACGGCAGATGGATTGCCTCCGGTGAAAACCAAATTGCCCAGACCGGTTTTGGTCAGTGTTCCGTTTTCGCCCGTCTTGTTCACGAATTGGGCACCGGGTGTCACGATGATGGTGCTGCTGGCACCATCAGCATTGAGCGTGTGGGTTCCATTCTGAGATAGCGCCACGACCAAAGGACGCGACGTGTTATACTGCATGTCCTTCGTCCCAGTTCCGTTGTAGGTGTTAAAGGAAAGCCCATTTTGGAAGAGCAAGGTTCCATCCGGGACGTTGTTTCCAATCGTGCCGCTGTTAAATTCCAGCCGTGCGTTGGAGCTATACTGAGCGGCGGTATTATTATCACCCAAATTTCGAGTATTGTCCCCGATCTCCCCGGCGCGTAACACGCCACCGTTCAGATTATAGATGTGAGACTTCGTTGACGTCGTTGGGCTTTGTTGTGCCCCGGTTCCATTGAAGTTGATGCCACGATTCACGTCGTCAACCCTCACCGTCCCACCCGTCTGTGTGTAGGTGTAGTTTCCGTTGCCTAGGCCGATCCGAAACTCGCCGAAGGCAGTTATATCGTATCCCGTCGTCCAATATTGGTCTGTTCCGAAGTCTCCTTCCGCAAAACTGACGTCACCCACGGAGATGGAACCCGCCACCAATACCGTGGCAGCAGCTGAGGCATTTCGATTGAGCACCCCAAGTATAACACTACCTGCACCCGAATCGGTGATGTTGCCTGTCACATTCAAGCTCCTTGCATCGCTATTCCTATCACCTATTATAAGGTTCGCACTTGTGCTGTTGGCAAAATCAATGGATCCGGCCGTCTGGTTGCCGGTCATAAGGATGTTTCCGGTGGCACCCGCACCCACGATTTGAAGGGCGTTCGAAGATGTCGTGGTGGCAGTCAAAAAACCGCCCGCACCGCCGGTGGAGTCCGAGTTCCAGTTGGTGGCCGTGCCGTTCCAGTTTCCAGCGAAACCTCCGTAAGGGGTTGGATCGAGAGAGACTCCATTGGTGTCCCAGTAGAGGTTTTGCGCCTGCACTGCGGGTGCAAGGATCGCGGACAGCAGGATGGCGGCCGTCAGCGAGTGTCTCATGAAAGGGATTCTGAGTTGCATTTTCATAGGGGGGGTTGGTTGCGTTTGGCTTAGAGAGTTGTGAACGAACTAGGATATTGGTGCCGGGGAGAGCGAAATCTGGATTTGTGAAACCCTGAAGAGGCAGGCAGAACTTGTGCTATATAGTGTATATGTACGCGTACCGACTGAGGAGTCAACATTTTTCTCGGAAAGCAAATTTTGGGTGTGATTTCGAAGTCGCAAGACGGCCCGCAATCCAAAGCGGCAGGGGACTGCCGCACTCCAAGACGCTTCGCGACGGCGGCTATTGTTTCACCGAGAAACTCTTGATCAGCAAAACGGGGGTTTCCGGCAACTCGCCGTAGTTTGCGAGGCCGAACGCCGCATCGAGATCCCCTTTGAGAACCTCCTCCATTTCCGGTTGGAGCGCCTTCTCGATCTCGTTCCCGCCTTTGCTGCCCTTGACATTCGGGGCAACGGCAGTGAGGTCGGCACCGGTGAACGAGATCCGGACTGCTCCATCCTCGATTTTCAGTTCAACCTGCGCCGGGCACTCGGTGAGCTTGCAGATTTCCTCAATGCAGGAATCGCTCGTGAGACCTCCCTCCCGCATCGCCTCATCCGTCTCGCTGATGTTCCACCGTTGGAGGAGAAGCACAGAAAACGACCCGTCGTTGGATTCTTTGATTTCGATCAAAACACCGGCCCAGCGTCCGGTAATACTGTAAATGCTCTGTGCACCAAGTGGGGCGGTTGCAAATCCCGCCCAAAGACCCGCCCGGCCCTCTTCCCCGCCGTAGTATTGGAAGGGATCAAACTCGACTTTCAGTTCGCGGGATCTCCCGCTCACCGAACCATTGGCGGGTGGAAAGGCAATTGAGGCCCTCGCGGAGTTGGTTCCCATCCCCGGAGAAATCCGGAGCCTGCCGTTGGAGACTTCCACGCTGGCCTTGTTGGATGGGAAGGTGAAAATCAGGGCCTCATCGGGAAGTTGCGAGCTGGAGGCTGCATTAAACTGGATTCTGGTAGCCGAGAAACCGGCCTGAATGAGGAAGATCAAAACGACGAGGGGGCGCATGATATATAGCATATGAAATAGGGTCTCATCACTCTGGACAAATGCAATCGCGAATTTCAAGGCAGATCAGACTAGCTGAGCTCTTCAGGGATTTTGACTTGGGCCGGGCGGCGAGTGAATTGAGGAGGGGGGGATCAAGATAAAACCTAACCAACCTTGGCATCATCCGCAGAGAATTCGGCAATTCTTTCCTCGCGGTCCCGCGGCAGTCCAAAGCGCGAGAGGACTCGCGCACTCCATAGGCTGGCGCACGTTTCACGCCCCACTTTCTTAGGGTGCAAACTTCAAAGCGTAGTCACTCTTTGAAGTCACGATTCCACGGTGATCCCGGGAGGCAACTCGTAATCCACATGACAGTTTCCGCCACGCATTTCCCACTTCACGCGGATGGGGCCATGCGGGGTCGGTACAGATCCCTCGGCCCAGAGCAAATGGCCAGGCTGCGGATCCACGACAACAGTTTTCCAACCCGGCGAGGTGGGACGGACGCCGAGAGCAAACGCGGGTAAGATCCAAGCAGGTCCGGCGGACCATCCATGGCACCAAGAGCGGGTTGGGAGGCCCGGTCGATGACGCCCTTCAAACATCTCCCAGGCCGTAGTCGCCCCGCGGTCAAGCATCCGGCCCCAATGCGCAGCGATTCCCCGATAGACATCTGCCGCCGCATGCTGTTGACAGGCCTCCCATGCGCCCAACGACCACATCCACGGCGTGCCGGTCGGTATCCATGGAGAGTCTCTTGAAAGAACCCTCTTTCCCGCTTTCGACGGATCGGGAAAGAGCCCGGCTCGCAAGGCGCAAACCTGGGTCGAGGAAGTGACCAGAGAGCTCGTTTTCCCATTCGTCCGCGTCTCGCCAAAGGCTTTAAGCTTCGGCAACCAGAGCCTCTTTAGAATGGAGTCCCGGAGTCGGTTGGCCATCGCCTCGCATTTTGTGGCGATTGTGCTGTCACCGACCTGTGCCGCCAACCATGCGGTATCCTGTAGGGAGGCTAGTGCGAGGCAGTTCTCATGGGCGTAGATCGCTTTTTCACTCTTCCGGTGATCGTCAGCCGTGCCGTTCCAGTCCAGAAAATGCCAGACGTTTTCGTCGAGCGTGAAAAGACCCTCGCCGTCGAGGCACTGGTCCACGAACGACGCTTGCTTCCAAAGCGCAGGCAGAAGTTCGCGCACAAACTCCAGGTTACCCGAGTACACGTAGTTCGCGCGAACACCAGAGACCCAGAAGAAACTCCAGTTCGGGATGAGCCGGTCTTCCCAGGAACTTGGCACCTGGGAGTTGACCAACGGAGTGCGATCCAGTGAACGGGCGATCAAACGAAGCGATCTTTCTGGCAGGAGGTTCTCCCCCTGGATGTGATAGTGGACCGGAATCAACATGCTGCAGGTGTCTCCAACCCAGAGGGCCTGCTCGTAGGTCGCGTCCACAAATACGTCCATGCTGCTCATGCGCAGCGTGTGGGAACACATTTCGTAAATCTGATTCAACCTTGTGTCCGAACACAAAAAGCGGCCCTGCGGTTTCCACGGATACGTTTCCTCCTTGACCCGGGCGTTGAGCAATTCGAAGTCCGTTTCGCGGGCGACGATGTCCAAAATCAAGTAGCGGAATCCACGGGCCACGAAGGATTGAAAGATCTGTCTGCCCTGGCGACAGACGATCCGGGCGGTATTGTTAGTCATCTCGGTAAGCTGCGGACCAGCATCTCCCCGTGCCTCGATACCCATCAACTCCACGACGGACCCCTCTCCGGCGATCATTTCCATCTCGATCCAGCCGAAACACTGCGCCCCAAAATCGAGCACCACCCGTCGGGGACAGTGGTCCGGCCGAGGAGCGATTCTGAGCGGCAACATGCGATCGACAGGCAATGCGTTTCGCGCGGGGTCACGGGTCGAAAGTGCCATGTAAACATCGTGTGCGGGCGCATGGTCAGCGGAAACCGGCGTCCATGCAGCTCCGCAACGCATCAGACTTTCTGGCGAGGTGGCCTGCCGGATTCGTGCCCTCCATTTTTGCGGAAAGGCGAAGATCCATCGGGCACCGGGAAACTCCTCGAAGCTCGTTGTCTGCAAGCCCTCCACGCCGGAAAGACTGATGCCGACATCGGTATCGTGAGTGTCCCCCTTCCACTCGACCAGCACGAGGTGCTCACCGGAACGGATGAGCACATCTCCTTCGAGGTCGAATCGTCCCTGCAGGAGAACCACCTCACGACCGTCCACAAAAACGCGAATTGGCCCGCCGTACATCGCGCTTCGCCGGACGCGCACGGTGCCTCCCCGCTTTGCAAAAAAGCGCGACGCAAACACGCCGTCCACTCGTTCGCTGTTTGCGGCTTTCCAATCACATCCCAGATCCGGTCCAGCCCTCAACGAAAGCACCAACTCGCCGTTTTTCATGTCCCCACACTCCCGAACGGAAACCGGTGAAGCCGTATCGCCACCGAGCAGGGGGATCGTGCGCAGGGTGAGAGGCCCCCAGGGGCTGATGCCGGCCGCCCCAATTTCGACAGCGGCCACCCATCCTTTCCCCGTGGCAATCCGCCCGTCGATGGCACCCTCTTCCAAGCCGAGGTCAACCTGCTCCTCGAATCCCAACTGGCAGGCAATCCGTGGCGTGGGGAATTGATAAGCCGCAGCAGGCCTCGCCCGCCAGAAACGGGAAGTCGAAAGCAGCACAGCCTCCCCGGACTGAACCTCGCAGATCAAGCCGGCACGGAGCACGAGGCCATGAAACGTACCCTCTCCCCAATGGTGTACCCTCACATCGAGCACGTTCCCCCCCAGTTTGAGCAGATGGGTCACATCGTGACAGTCGAACTCATAGTAGTGGGGGTAGTTGCGTGCCGGACCGATCCCGATCGGGTGCCCGTTCACATGCAAACGGTAACGCGAGTCCGCAGAAATCAAGACCCGGACTTCAGGAGGGATATCCCTTAGCTGAAATCTCCCTTGGAAATCGACAAACGCATTGACCGGTGCCTCTTCACCCGGAATCCAAATCCAACGGCATGCTCGGGATATTTCGAGGCATCGATCGGAGGATGATCGATGGTGAGTTGCTTCTTTCGCTGAGGTAGGTGGCATGAGTGGCTTCTGGAGCTGTCGGACAGGGCTACTTGTAAAGCGACTCACTGATAGAGTCCTCGGAGAGCATCCTCTGGCGGAGCGCCCAGTCCTTTGAAAAATCGTTGAATGAAATGCGCTCGGGGTGGCCGCCACAATAGACCGCGAAAAACGCCGGACTTTTTGGGTCGCCCTGCCGCTTTGCAATCGTGTTGGGGTAGTCGCCCCATGTGTTGTTGTTCTCGCGAATCACGTTTTCACTCGGAGCATAATCGGCAATCGAGCGATCATTGGCCTTCACCCTGCCGTTGTAGAAAACCCGGTTGCGACCGCTTGAGTGGGTAACATTCGCCTCGGGCGGCAAGTAGTCGGCTAGTGTATTAATCCAAAGGTCCGCCCAGCCGCCGAACCCACTGTTGAAGCAGTAAAACATCTCCCCATTGTTTTCCGCAGCATACTGTACGGTCGCCGCATGAATCGCCCGAAGGTCTTGAGCGGCATCTGCCCTCAGCCGACGGCGAACCCAACCGACTGCGGGATCTGTAGGATCTGCGGGACGTGCGCCGCTACATCCATCCCAAATCCACCGCCCTCCACGCCCACCGGGCGTTGCCCCCACCTCGGCAGCGGGAAAATTCACTCCGCCGACGCTCATGGGAATGACCCGTTCCTTATGGAACTCTCTTTCAAACATGCCCCCGCCCGAGATTGGCGAGAATTGATATATAGCACATAAATGATTTAACACCTGAGGGGTTTTCATGCAAGTCTAATGAAAGGTTTGAAAAGGCTCCGGCAACTACCTCTCAAAGGGGGAGCATTTTCTTCCGCTCGGAGAACATCCTCAGAAATTCGTTGAACAAGCGCACTCAGAAGCAAAAGGAGCCTCAGAGCAAGTATCTGCGGGTAAGGAACGGACTTCGCGTCTCTCTTTTAAACGGAGAGTTTGCGGAGGGCAGCTTCCTGCCAGGGGAGAGACTTTTGGCGGACCGGTTCGAAGTTAGCTACATGACGGCCCGTCGTGCGATTGAGAGCCTGGTGATCGATGGCCTCTGCGAACGGAGAGGCAAACGCACGGTGATCACGAATGACGCGTTGCGATTGGTCAGTTCGGTGCGACTCAATCTGCTTTGCGCACGCCTGAACACATTTTCCGAGCCGTTTTTAAAGGCGGCGGAGAGCGTGGCCCGCGAGAATGGATGGATCACGCAATTGATGATCATTCATGGTCCGAATGATCCGCTGTGCCTTCGCGTGATCGCCTCGGGCGATCCCTGCATCGTCGTCCTGCCGGAGGATGCGTTGCTCAGGGGAAAAATCGGTCAAGCACTGGCCGGCACCCATGGTCCGGTGGTGATTATCGGCAATCGCCCTGGGGGTGACCCCGTGCCCTGGGTCAAAGCCGACGATCGCGCGGGAATGCAACTCGCATTGCGACACCTCCGCGAACTGGGGCATTCTTCCATTCTTTTCGTTCACGATGCCTGGCAACACCAAGGACTTGCTGACGCATTGGAGGTGCTGCGCGAAGATTCCTTAGATCAACCCTCTGTCCGTCCATTGGCTCCGCTATGCGTGGCTGCAGGCGGCGATCAGGCACGTCCCCACGTCGCCCGCGAGGCCATCAAGGGCTATTTGGATGAGCATTCGCTGCCCTCAGCGATCATTTGCGACAACGATGAGCTCGCCCTTGGAGTTCTTCACGGTCTGCGGGACAGGCGGATCGAGATTCCGGAAGACGTTTCTTTGGTGAGTATCGGCAACACGGTGCTGGCCGAATACGCAGTTCCCTCGCTGTCGGTGGTGGATGTTCGCTTCGGGCGCCACATGCGAGTCGCAACCGACATCATTTCAAGCCTTCTGAAGGGGGATGTGCCCCAAAAGCCGGGACACATCATTCAACCGCGGATGATTCAACGAGAGAGCACCGCAGCTCCGAAGACCTTAGGATAAACCCATCGCTTCTTGGGTTTGACCTTCAGTGTTGGGGCTGCGGCGATGCGGTGACGCTCCACGGTCACTTCGACTTTGGATTGAGGGATTCGGCGTAGGCTTGGACTTTGGCTACGAAGCGCGCGGGAACGGTAATTGTCTCGACGGCTTCGGCGCGGACATGAGTAAAAGTGGACGTCACATTCCCGACCTTCGCGGTCACCGGACGCCCGTCAGCGGCGATCCAAATCTCCCCTTCCCTTTGGTCAAAAAGCGAAGGTTCATTCATTGCGCGGCCGGAATTCATGATGATGTTCATATTCTCACTGCCATTTTTTTGGGCGGGTTCCGATCCCGACGAAGTTGAAACCTTTTGGAAATAGTGGCAGGGGGCGCCCTTGTATTCGACGATCCCCTTGTAATTAGCCGGGGTGACCCAATCCACGCCAAGATAAGACCGGCGGAAGTTGGATTGGACCATCCAACCCGCTGAGAGTTCCTCCAAAATGAGGTCTGTCGTCTCGAGAGGGTTTTCCCGCACGCAGATGCCGTTAAGCATGTAAGCCGTCACCGTCTTTCCGTCGGTATAGCGCGTGATGGAGCGGGCAACGTTGTCGTTCAGCGTGAATTCGCGGCTTTTAACTTGGGCAGGTGCCTGTGCGGGAACTTCCATTCCTTTGGCGACAGTGGTCGGCACGTTTTTTGAAGTTGGACTGTCGTACTTGTACTCGACGACCCACGCTGAACGCGGCAAGGGCGACGCCAGCTTAGGAGCCGTCTGGGCTAGGGAGATCGAAACGAGGCAGGGAACCGCGAGCACGAGTGCGAGGTTCTTGAAAAGCCGATGGAAGTGAGCATTCATTCAGAAGGAAATTCAGTTGACTGGTTGATGACCCTGCCCGTGGGGCGATCAATGGCCATACTAACCCAGCGGCGCTGCTCACCTTGGACCGTAAAATCGCCGGCGGCGAAAGCGGTCGAGCTTGCTGGAAAGGAGCCTACCTGAGCGACGACATCGACCAGGAGATTCCAAGTTCGAGTATTGGATACATCGGCCAGTGCCCGTACAAGGACCTCCCTTTGGCGTTTGTGAACGGGACTAAGGACGTTGCCTAACTCCTCGACCATGCGGGCAAGGTCTGCAGGATTCTGAAGGGGGGTGAGTTGAAGCCGGTTGGCGAGATCGCTGCTCAATGACAGCGCTTCTGCGTTCGATAGAGAGGCAGTGGACACGCCGGGGTCAATCCGGGAGCCTGGCAAAAGGGCGGCCAGCACCTCGGCTGGGGCGGTGTTGGGATTGAGAAGACCTGCCTGAATGTCAGGAGCCACTTCGACCGAAAAAAGATCGAGCAGGGCGGAATCCGCGGAACTCGCTGAGGCAAGATCCAGGGATTTCCACGGGTCGCCACGATGGGCGTACCCCATCTCGCCCACGCTGGTGAACGGACGGTTGAGCATCACCGCGCGTGCTTGGCTGCCGAGACCGGCAATGTTTGTAGCGTTGGTGAGAGGGAAAGCGCCGTCTCCGGGACGCACGACGCCGTCGGGATCGGCGACGTAGAAATCTGTGTTGCGGCGATTTTCCATGAGCATGTCGGGAGAAAACTCGGAGCCAGGATCTTTCCAGCCGGGACCGACAAGATTAGCCTCCTGAAACTTGATGGGAGCGGAAATATTCCTGCGCGAGGTGTTATCGTTGAGGGCCGTGGGCACAAACTGGGCATTGAACCCGAAGCGCCGCACCCGGGGGTCACCGCCGGGCCGACCCCATACGAGGTGCATGTTCTGCTGTTGACGGTCGTAGATGTCGTTCGTCGGGGTAGCGTCAACGCCGGACCACATCGAGGCATTCAGAGGATAAATGCGTTGGATCGGAGTCCAAACTGTGCCGTCCTGAACTTCAAGATCGTAGACGACAGCCGCGTCAAAGCTCCCAAATACGCCAAAATAATCGTTGTAATTATTGCCGTCTCCGTCCGTGTTGTTGTCAGCTCTCACGTCGCCATGATGGAATCCGATGACCTTCGCGCCTGGGACACGGTTTTCGGGACTGCAATCGGAGATCCGGTCCGAGTTGAGCAAGGTTGGTTCGGCGAACGAAAGGTTGCCGCTGAAGGCGATAAATCGGCCTGTTTGCGAAACGGCTGTCGAATATCTCGTTTCCGTAATCGTAGGCCTACCTACCTGAACGCCCACGCGTGTTTGTCCCTGGGTCGCACGGATTCGGTAGTTGCGGCCGGTCGCTGAGGCGTTGAGATGGGGATTCCAGACCTGCATTTGTTGATACGAGGTTACCCACGGCCTTGGATTGAGGACATTCGCCGGGTTGTAATCCCGATCCTGGCGGCGGAAAGGCGTCACGGACATCATATAGATGTAGGGATGGTTCTCGATGCCAAAAACCGTCTCATTCGCCGCGGGGCGCAGGATGACGGTGGGACGATCGTTCGCGTCGGCTTGATCAATAAGATTCGCTCCTATGGCAAGGATTTGGAGGTCCGGGATGAGGTCAGTCCCCTGGCCGACTACCGCGGTATTGCCGCCAGTCGCTTTGCCGAGGGACCCACTGAGGATCCCGGCCTTGAGGAGTTCGAAGAAATCAGGCTCGCGCCCCGCAGCTGCGACTTGCGCCAGGGTCATGATCGTTGGGCTCCGGTAGTTCCAACCCGTACCGTTCCAAGTGAGACCGAAGTAGGCGGAGATATCCGCGTCCGTCGCACCATCGACCACCAGGGCCAGCTTTTCGAGAGGGAAGCGCCGACTCAGAAGCGGGGCGCCGACCTTTGCCTCGCTGCCATCCCGCCGGGTGAACGCCGTGGTCACACGGACATTCGGGATGTTGCGATTGACGCTGGCGGGCGCATTTGCATCATCCGCATAATTGAGGGTCTGTGATCGGAGTGCAGATTCGAAGTTCGTGCCCATGGCACTGGCATTGAGCGGCGGGGTCCATGAGGGGGCTGTGAGTGCCCTCGAGAATGTCGTGAGGAAAGGGAGCGAGGCAGGCGCGAGCCCGATTGTCCCGCTCCGGGCCAGGCGGATCAAATCCTGGCGCCCGGCAAAGATTTGGTTGCCTGTCGGGGGACGGAGGAACCCGGTCTGCGCAAACTCGCGAATGTTCGCGACGTACGTTCCTGGGGTGGTGACGCTGGTGCCATTGCGCCAAGCCGTGAAGGGATCCGGGGAGGTGATGCCCGGGATACGCGTCAAATCGGCCCCGGCCAGTGTGTCCTTGACGTCGGAGAGGTCGTCGTTGGTGACATTGGCTGGATGGCCCGCGACATTGGCGTCCAGCAATCCACCGATGTTATACGCCGTGTAAGCAAAGCGTCCGATGGCGTTGGCACTGGGCGTCGCGGTTGCAGAGCCGTCCTTGTTCACGTAAATCCAGTAAGGCAGGTCTGCGTTATCAGAGAACCCCGCTCCGCCGAGGAGGATAGGCGCGTTCCACCGAGCCGGGCTGAGGAAGCGTCCATTCCGCGAGGGCGTCGCCGTGCTGTGACTCGACGCGTTTGATTCACCCACTCCATTCAATGTTGCGTTGCCGCTCAGGCGCACAAGATTGAAAAAATCAGCGGAGTCGAAAGGCTCGCCGCTCGGCAACGCCCGTTGCGGAACCGCATATCTCGCTTCGGTTGTCTGGTAAACGGGGGTACCGGAGGTGCCGTTGGAGGTCGAGTGTGCGGCAATTTCCCCAATAAACTGGGCTGCCACGTAATCCAGCGCCGTTCGGGATAGTTGCCCGACAAGAACCTGGCTCGAACGGGAGGCTTCTATGGTGCGGGTCACCGTCGCGCGGCTGAGGAAAGCCACCGCAGCAACGGTCACAAGAACGATCAGCGCCAGGGTGACGACCAGAGCCAGACCAGACTCGGAGCGCGAAGACAGGCCAACAAATTCAAGAGAACGCGCGTGGACGGCAGGGTAGCCACCCCTCGTCATCAGGGACTCTCGATCCGCGCGGTCAAATGGAACAAAGGGTGACTTCATGGGAGAGGCACGGTTTTGTTAAGCACCCGGATGCTCGCCTTGGCTTGCGAGGGCAAATTCGACGCGTCGACTTCCTCGCGCCACATGGTCGGATCATCGGAAGGGTTGAAGGAACGGTTCATGCTGCCGACGAGTGCCGCATTTTGCGCATCAATTGTGGCAATCCAGATTTCGAGGGCAAGGGTGTTGGGAGCCGCCGAGGAGAATATTGGGGAACGCGTCAGGAGAGCTTGGTATCCGGGCGGAAGAGGTATTCCATTATACTGATCGCGCGTCGCCCAATTGGCAGAGGGTTCCGCCCCCACCCGGTACTTGTTCGTCTCCGTAACAGCACGAATCTGGATGGCGAGAATGCCCGTAGCGAGAGGCTCGACCGGGGTGATGGTTGCCAAATCAGGGTTGATGAGGTCCGTTTCGTCATCACCAACTGCCCCGTACGAACGGACGATCGCGTTGTTGGTCAATGCATAGCGCACCGCCAAAAACCGGGGGTCGATTGACCCCTCTGGCGCCCGACGCAAGGTGAGAAAACTCAGTAGCGTACTCGCATTCCCCGTGCTCGCATTCTCAGTGGGCACTAGGATGGCGGAGTTCTCCCCGGTCACGGCATTTTGAAGATCTGCGGCTAACACATCCAAGACGCGCCGCGCCGCGGCCGAGGAGTCCATTTTTTGACTCTGGGTACGTGTGGATTGGAGGACCCCGCTCACGACCTGAAGCATCATCACAAGAATGATAGTCAGAACAGCGACTGAAACGAGGATCTCAATAACAGTAAATCCGGACGGCAGGGCGCTCGCCGACTGACGGAAGGGATACGATAAAATCCGATTTCTTAAAGGCCGACCATTCGTGGCGGGCGAATTCCTCATGGCTGGGGAAGGAATTGAATCCCGGTGGTGACGAAACCGTCGACGTTTGACCATGATTTGGAAACAGAATTCCAACCCGGATTTGCGCGGGCAGACCACGCGACACTGATCGTTCCCCGCCCCGCTGAACCCAGACTCACAGGAGGGGTAATCTCGACACAGGCCGTGAACCGCCTGCCTAGAGACGAATCTCCCACACCTTGAAGGTTGAGGTTGTCAATGACAGTTGTGACCGTTCCCGCATCGCCCACCCTGTAGGCGACATCCTCTCCGTCAAACGTCCATGTGAAATCGACGTTGTTCGCGGTTCTGGACGAGCGAATGGCTTCCGCAATCGAGGTGACAACCGCCCCGGCTCCGCCTTGCTCGTCGGCATTTTTCACCAACTTCAACCCAACGGGCAAAAGACCCATGATGGCCACAAGGGCAAAGGACACAATCCCAAGAGCCATCGTCACCTCGACGAGCGAAAACGCAACGGACTTTAATTCTGGTTTTTTCATCTCCGATAAATAGTGGCACTGCCAACGCTGCCATCGATGACAACGAGAACGCTGTTCGACAGGTCGAGTGTGGTTCCTCGACTCTGGCTCAGACCCACGCCGATCCGAGGTTCAAACGCTGTGGTGGAGGTGGGTGCCGCTTGAGTCACCACCTCGCCCGCGGGAGTGAACGTGATGCTTCGGTTGGAGTTCGTCATGCGACCGATGGAAAACGGCAAGCCGTCCGATAATGCAGAAAAACTCCCCAGACCTTGCAGAACATCACTCGTCGTCACGTTAGTCAGGTTGGAGGGGTCAGAAATTCCGACCCGTTGGAGCATGATCGGTTTTGTCAAGGGTTGAAGGTTCGTGGGATTCGTGTTGGTCCCACTTCCGTCCTTCGAATAAACCATGCCGAGGAAAAGACTCGTGCCGCCGGAATCGGTCACTGGCTGTAAGCCCATCCACACATAGGTCTGACGCGAGATCGCTTCACTCCGTGCAAGCTCCACCGCAGCAGCCACTTGGTATGCCGCATCGCCTATCCCGCGCGATTGGCTAATCGACTGGAACGCCGGTACGGCAGATGCCGCAAGCAACCCAATAATTGCGATTACCACCAGCAACTCGAGCAAGGAAAAACCACGCTCCAAGTTAGTCGGGATCGCATGCACTCTCATTTCGTGAGAGTCGAAGCACTTCAAGGACGCAGCCTTGAAAGCAATCGGGGCGGGGGGTGCCATATAGCATTGCCATTGTCGATCTAACTTCTGGTTGTTTCAACCTTTATTATTGGAAGTTACGCTGCGGCTTCATGAATGGATCACGGATGCTGTCGGCTTTGAGATACCTCCTCGCCAAACCGTGAGGACGGACCGGGCCCATTGGCGCACGTGACCGACGAGTGATTTGGCAGCGGAGTCGTTTTTAAGCCAACCTGGAGGGCTGCGGCGTAATGTGGAGTTTACTGGACGGACTACACTATTGTCCGGCGACGACGCTTTTTACCTCGCCGTTGACCCGAACCTGCACAGTTCGGGCTTCGGGCCCCGAGACTCGGAACGAGGTCACACGGCTATCCTTCCATTCCATGTCCAAGAAGAAGCCGCCCCGGGCACGCAGCCCGCTCACTTTGCCATGGGACCATGCCTCGGGGAGCGCAGGGAGGAGCACAATTTCACCGTCGTGCGACTGGACGAGCATCTCTGCGACCGCGGCGGTGCCCCCGAAGTTGCCGTCAATCTGGAAGGGTGGATGGAGGCAAAAGAGGTTGGGAGCCCCGCGGCCGATCAGCAGAGAGAGGAGTTTGTCCGCACGGTTGCCATCGCCCAATCGCGCCCAGAAGATGGCCTTCCATGCCATGCTCCACCCCGTGGAGATATCTCCCCGACGCTCGAGCAACAAGCGGGCCCCTTCGAAAAGCTCAGGTGTGCGGGGAGTGATCTCCGAGCCGGGGTGCAGTCCCCAAAGAGGGGAAACATGCCGGTGACGGGGCTCTGCTTCCTCAAAATCCTCCTGCCACTCCATGATTCGCCCCTCGGAATTAATCCGGATGGGAGCCAACCCGGAGGCAGTGGCATCAAGCTTGCGGGCAAATTCCTCATCCCTCCGGAGAACTCTCGCGGCGGCAGCCGTGGCAGTCAGAAGCCCACGGGTGATTTCCTGATCGTAGGTCGCTCCGATGCAGAGTGCCGTTCGTTTCTTTTCCCCACCGGCATCCGTGTAGAAATATTCGTTTTCCGGCGAATTCGACGGGGAAACCACCAGCAGCTTACTTTTGGGATCTTCGACGAGCGTCGCCACGGCAAACTCGGCTGCACCCCGCAATAATGGGTAGTACTCACTCAAAAACTCCTTGTCTTCCGTGAACTGATAATGAGTCCAAATGTGTTGGACCAACCAAGCACCGGAGACGGGGCCAACGCAGGCAGGCAACCAACTAGGAGAGGTATCGAACCACGGGTTCTGCGTATGATAAGCCATCCATCCCGGCGCATCGTAATACGCACGCGCTGTCTTCGCACCCTCCCGTGCCATTCCCTGAAGGAAGCGGAAAAGGGGCTGGTGGCATTCCGCGAGGTTCGCAACCTCAGCCGGCCAGTAGTTCATCTGAACGTTGATGTTGCTGTGCCAGTCCCCGCGCCACGGTGTCGAGTAGGTGTCGGCCCAGATACCCTGCAGGTTGAGGGGAAGCTGTGACTCTGGGCGCGAACCTGATACCATCAGGTAGCGGCCAAACTGGAAATACAACGCGGCGAGGGAAGGGCCCGGTGTCTTCTCGTTCATGGCCACACGCTCGGGCGTGGGCATCGAAGCGTTCGGACCGGCGGGCAGGGTCAGATGCACGCGCCTCATGTAGCGGTTGTGGTCTTCCATCGCAGCCGAACGGATATTGTCGAAAGACTTCGCGAGTGCCGAATCGAGGCGTCGGCGGGTGCGGTTGCTGTAGTCCGGATCGAAGAGATTCGTCCCCGCCGAGACAATGAGCGTGGCCTCGGTGGCCCCCTCGATTCTCAAACCGTGATCGCTCGCCAGCACTCGCCCGCCCTGGGTCGTTGCCCCCAGCAGCGCGAGGAAGCGCGTTCCGCCGACTCTCCCCTCGCCGGGCTTGTCGAACGGAAGTTGGCCGTCGAGCTGATGGACACTCCCATCGACCCGGACCTTGGCGTCAAAATCTCGCGAAAAAGAGGCATTGAATGACAAGGAATTGGGTTTATCGGCCCGGATCCTGATGGCGATGACTTCGTCCGGATGGGAGGCGACCATCTCCCGCGAGATGGAGACCTCACCATCCTTGTAGCTCGTGGTAGCCAATCCCGTCATCAAATCGAGTTCGCGACGGTAGGACTGCGGAACCGGTGCTTCCAACCCGGCAAGCTTGATCTCTGCCACTTGAAAAAACGAGATTACTGGAGCGAACTGGAAGCGGTAGAACCGGAACGTCCCGGGCTTGGCTACCGAATACTCCTTGGTCTGCTTGCGCTCTTCGAAGGGGGCTTCGCTGTCGTGGCGGTCCAACTCCGTCCATGTCTCGCCATCATTGGAACCTTCAAAAGTCCACGACTGGGGGTCGCGCTCCGGGACGTCGTCGGCACTCGTCAAGGAATAGCCCGTGACAGAACGCGGCTCCGGCAACTCGACCTGCCAGGCGACAAAATTACCCGGATTCTGCACGCACCACTTAGTGGCTGTGTTTCCATCATGGCTCGCGCCGATGGGCTTGCCATCCCCTTCCCCGTGCCCGGTGGGTGATGTGACGATGGGGGGCGCGGCGAAATCGAGAAACAGATCCGCAAGGATCTGGAAGGTGCCGAACTGGTTTTCATCCATATAACCCCGGATCCCATCCGGGTTTCGGATGGCCGTCTTTAACAGAGCTTCCGCTCCTGCGATGTCCCCTGCGAAGAGCTTGGCGCGAATTTCAGGTATGGCTTTGTGTGCCTCGTAGTTATTCCCGTCGTAACTTCCTCCGGACCAGACAGATGACTCGTTTAGAATAATGCGCTGACGGTCGGCGCCTCCAAGATCCATTGCGCCGAGACGCCCGTTCCCGATGACAGTCGCCTCGAGGAACGATTTGCCGGGCTGATCAAACCACATTTTAACCGGTTCATTCGCCAGAACCGTTGAGGCGATAACAAAGATAATAAAGAGAGATTTTACGGTAACGGACATATTCTTGCGATACGTTCTATGCAAACTCGAGACAGGTTTCTGAAAGAACAGCCCCTACTTTTCCGGCTTCAACTCCACGTAGTCTAAGTTAACACCATGTCCTTTGCTCTCGAATGCAATCTGATTTTCACTCCCGGACTTCAACTCGACCGTCATTTCATGAGTTGCGGTTTCAACCCACGAACCCGTTCCCGCAAGCTTCAGTGTCTGCGCTTCTCCGTTCACAACCATTTGAATGATGGCTTCCGGAAGCTCTGTCGCATAACCGATCGTCAAAAAATACACGCCGCCTTTTCCTCCATCCACAGTAAAGACGCAGGATGCGCCATCGCGGTTCAATGCGTTGAGCATTCCTCCTTTGACGAATGTGTTGGGGGACATATCGGCGTCTTCGGCTTCATACCGGACTCCCTGGCCTTGATTAGGAAGTTGCTCCGCATGAGACTGCCCCGTCACGAGAAAAACTGTGGCAGTGGTAAACGCGAGAAAGGTCGTCTTCACGTTATCGGATAACATTGCTGAGAAAAAAGCGGTTGCGGATTGATGCGTTCGTTTGAACGGGTTTCTGATGTGATACTCTGCTGCAAGATTCGATGAAATCACTCGGTCTCAATTTTTTCAGGACCCCCTGCTGCATGATGCAGCATAGGCAGTCATGTCCCCAAATATTTCCACCGAGCTTTCAGAGGTGGCGCGCTGAAACGGAGCCAGTGAGGTCGTTAGTTGTCGGAGGGTCTCTGGGGTATAACCAAAACCAACAGAGACATGAAACAGAAGAGAAGGAATCACAGTG
>Ga0247836_1004257_pt1 | contig 18073 bp, 13 predicted proteins | sample LaCruzMarch2015__4_FD_187116 | JGI IMG/M metagenome (GOLD analysis project Ga0247836, IMG submission 187116) | Freshwater microbial communities from meromictic Lake La Cruz, Castile-La Mancha, Spain - LaCruzMarch2015_14m | ecosystem: Environmental > Aquatic > Freshwater > Lake | place: Spain... | reverse complement strand
TTTATTCATTTTGCTCAGTGGTTTCTGAGCGTTCATGATAATGCCGAATCGCCGCATGGCCGAAGCCAGAGCAACAGGCCTTCTGCCAAGGCCATGCGGCATAATCCGTGTTTCGGCATTATGGGTCTTATGCCGATTCGGCATAAGACCCACGCCACGGGCCATTCTTCCCGCCTGGACCGCGAGGGAATTACTCAACCAGCGAAGTTCGGGTCGGAGCGATATTCCAAAGAAGAATTGATCGCGGAGCTCGGGGCCGCATTCCTCTCCAACGAGGCCGGAATCCTCACGAGTCTCCAGTTTGAAAATTCTTCCGCCTATCTGGGTTCGTGGATTCAGAAATTCCAAAATGATCCTCGCATGATCGTATCTGCCGCCTCGCAGGCGCAGCGCAGCGCGGATTTCGTTCTCGGGATTGAGCATAAGGAAACACTGAATGAAGTCCAGATGGATTCTGAGCCCATCTTGGCTCCTTCGATATCCGAGCCGGATCTCGCCATTTCTGGCGTATCCCGGCACGGCCGGTCACCTGCCCGGAACATGATTCCCACCAGAGTTCGAGAGGGCACCGCTGGCATTCGCCAAATGGGATTGGGGCTATGAAGAGCCATCGACACCCATCGCATACGCGTTCTCCTGCCGCTCATTGTTCCCATCCGGCGACGGCACCGGGGGCGGCGCAGGCTTGCCCCTTGTGCCTGCCGTCTGGTTCCAATCAGCGCACATGTGTCGGCCATCCACTCCTTGGCCGCCCAGTTGAGAACTCCTTCCGCTTCGCTCTCAGGACTTTTCAACTCGGCAGCTTCATTCCAGGAACAGCGGGTTCCCTGCCATGCCTGAGTCGTGTTTTTCATATCCCGGACCACGCAGGAGCAGACTCACGCACATGCGAAATCCAGCCGCCCATTTGCCACTTCGCGGCCGGCGTCAGCGGGTTCCCCGCACCCGCCCTCCGCTTCGGGCAAATCGGCGCACCTGTGATGACGACCGGCTTCCGGGTCGTTCATCTGAATGGGCCTGACGCTTTGCTGCCCATTCAGATCAACGCCTCGAACTCCCGACCGGCAGATTCCTCGCGACTCCTTGAATTTTTCTCGCTCATTAGCATCCCCTGTTCCGGGAGGCAGGGGCTGCGACCTCTCGCCCCGCCTCTCCTCACTGGGGCCGCTCATCAGCTCACCTGCCCCACATACACCGGTTTTTGCCGCCCAATTGAGAGAGCCGGCCGCTCCGCTTCCGTGCCTTCTCAATTCGGCTGCTTCACCCTTATGCATCTGTCATTCCCTCCGGCACCCGTGCGAAAAGTCGCCGCGGTCGCGCTGAATTGCGGCCACTGCTCAGGACGGCGGGCGCAGCGATTCCTTGGCCCTTCCGCCTTCGCAGACGCCGCAAGCCAGCGCAGCATCCCCAAACTTTCGGGCTCCATCCGCCCATTCTCTCCGTCCTCGCTTTCCCCCAAGCCCCAGCTCCGGACGCAAAGAAAGGGCGTGGGCATCCCCTTCGACCTCTCAATCGGAGTCTTCGGAAACCCGCTCCAAGACTCCTCCATTCACCGGCCCCGACCAGTCGATCCTTGCACCTTTGCGGTCGTTTTACCCGGACCAAACGACCGACAGGATAGCACTTTTCCCCGGAAAAGTGCGGGCGGGTCGCTGACGCTCATTTTCCCGCCACTCCTCCGCGTGTCAGGCACGCTTCGGAGGCATCAACATTTTTTTCAAAACCGCTGAACAACACCCAAACAAACCCCTATGAAACGCCAACCAACATCCGCAACGGCCCGCATCGACTTGGAGATCACTCCCGAAACGCGAGCCCGCTTCAATGCCATTCACAAAAATCTCGGTTTTAAAACAAAACCTGAAACGTTCGAGGCTCTCGTTTTTTCCATCACCGCAAAGGACATCCTTCGCCCTGATGTCGTCGCGCGAATCGAACGCAAACTCGATGAGGCGATCAAGATCCTCGACACCGTGTTGTGAAAAACGGCCAAATCTTCGCTCACAAGTCCACCGCTCGCGGGCGACTGGATTTGGAATACCTCGACGAACTTTCCAATCGCAAAGCGTCCTTGCGAGAACGCGCCGACATGGAGCAACAGATCGGCAAAAAACTGAGAGGTTTCACGGATTACGCATCACGCGGTTCCCTGGGACAAGTTCACGTAGGCGGATTTCTTCATAACGACATCCGCCGCAATGCTGACGGCACAAGCACCGCACCCAGGAATCTGTCCAACGATGAACGAAAGCGCCGAATCACCGAAGCATGGCAACATCATTTGACGAAATTCCAATCGCAGGCCAAAAGCCCGGTCATTGCTCATCGGCTCACGTTCTCCATGTCAACAGAGCAACACAACGCGCTCGTGGCCGCAGGACTCAATCCCGATCAAGTTCTCCACTCGACCATCAAGAAGGTCATGCGGAAGTTCGGCGAGGCGTTCCATCCCGGCGACTCCATCGGTTACGCCTATGGGTTGCATCACGACACGGCACACCTCCATGCCCACATCGCGCTCTGTCCACGAACAGCATCAGGTGCCTACGTCGGATGCAGCACGTCGCGCAATCCGCACTCGAAACACAAACGCCAGATGGATTCGATTCGCAGTTGGTTTGAAAAAGAAAACAACCGCTGGACTCAAATACTCGGCTCGCCTGAGCAGCTTACGGAAACAATTTCCAAGCGCCTCGACTCTGACCGAATGACGTTTGTTCCCTGGCTCACACCGAACCAAGTCGCAGCATTGCAGAGCACACAAAACGCAGAGGCGATCCGGTTGCAACAGTCGTATCAAAGCATCCGCAATCTCGAAGCTGCCATGGTGGCCAAACGACAGTTTCTCGCCGCCGAACGAAACGCGAATCTTGTCACGCGGTTGCTGGGCCGGCGGAAACCGAAAATCACTCGCACGGTGGAGAAACTCGCCAAAGCGGTTGACCGACGCTCGCTCCGGGAAATGCAGAACCTGCTTTTCAAGATCAAACGCGAATACCGCTCCGCTCACAAACGCTACTCACAAACTCACGGATTCCATTCCTATGCCAATCGAAGCGCCCAATCACACGCCCAACGGGAACAAGGCCACAAACTCTGAGTTCGTTGTCTGTCAGAATTTTGTTTTTCGGCCTTCAAACGTGGACGCTTTTTCCCATCAGACCTTCGAGGACGGTTCCGCCATCACGACGGTCAACTTCAAATCCTACACCCAGAGCATCCCTGACCCGGATCGCCGGTTGTTCGACTTCCTGACTTCAAAGTTCAACCCGAAACCGACCGATGAAACTCATTGATGGCCTGATTTGCATGGCTTGTATCGCGGGCGCGTTGGCCGGATACTTTCTGCTCGCGCCTCCGCTCTCGTTCGCGGTTATTGGTTTTTGCGCTGTTTTTGCCACCTGGAGTTTGATGGCCCCGGACAATTCCGGGCAAATCGTTCTTCGACTCGGCGGGCTGGCTTGGACCATGGAGGATTTTGTGCGCGGCTGGCTCATCACCGGGCGCACGGGATCGGGTAAAACTCAGTGCGCGATTAACGCGATCACGTTCCAGATTTTCCAGAACGTCAGAAACTGGGGTGGTATCTGTCTGGATCAAAAAGGCCTCTACTGGGAGATCCTCACCAAAATGGCCGCTCACTTTGGACGCGGTCACGATCTCGTTTTGCTTCAAACCCGGCCCCCAGGAGAGGATGCTCTTTGGCGTCCGCCTCACACGATCAACATCACCGGCAACCCGAATGTCCCGGCATCGACGTATGCGAAGGTCATCGTGGACACGGCGGTTTCGCTGACAGGCGGACGTGGAGGCAATCCGTTTTTTCCAACAAAGGCGCAGCTCGCCATTCAGACGGGTTTTGAAATCCTCCGACATATCGAGGCATTCGTGACTATTCCGAATATTCACCGGCTTTTGCTGAACGCGGAGGATGGAAACGCAACGATTGAACTCTTAATGAACAAGGGTGACCAGCGGTCACACGAACTCGTCACCGCATTTCGCAGCTACCTCGACCAGCCGGTAGAACAACTGGGCGGGGTTCAGGGCACGCTCAGCACGTATCTGGAATTCTTCCTGAATCCAGAAATCTCCGAGGTTTTTTGCGCGAACGAACCGACATTTTCGATTTCGGAGATCGACGCCGGAAAAATCGTGTGCCTCGCCATGCCGCAGAAATTTCAGAGCGAGCGGCTCTACATCAATACCATCCTGAAGCTCTCGTATTTTTTCCATGCGCTGAGCCGATTCGACAAATCCGCCGAGGAACGAGGGAAGGACAATCTCATCATCCTCTTTGCGGACGAAGGCCAAGAAATCATCACCGGCGCCGAATCTGCCTTTGCCGACCATCGCGCGGTTGGCGTCATCCGGGAGGCGCGGGCTACCATTGTTCTCGCCACCCAGGCCTACACGTCCCTTCATGGTGCCCTCGATAAACGATACGCCGATGTTCTCATGCTCAATTTGAGCAATGAGCTGATTTTCACGGTGGCAAATCACGACTCGGCGATGCTCGCCTCGAAAAATATCGGCGAGCGGGAAGTGACAGAAAAATCTTGGGGATTCTCCGCTGGACGGAAGTCCTACAATTTCCAACGGAAGATCAAACCCTTCCTTGAGGCGTATCAGTTGCGGAAGCTCCCCAAGTTCACCGCCGTCATCCGGCATTGTGAGAAACCGTTCCGCAAACGGCTGGTTCCCCCGATCAATCCGGACGGAACGCATCCCATATGGTTCACGAATTTCCGACCCGACTATGCGATCCGCCAATGGCTCCGAGGCAAAACCAAACCCGTCACCAATCCATGAAGACCCAAATCGAGAAACTCACCGGCCTTGAGCCCCACTTACTCTCCAAAATCAAAGGCCAGAATCATGCAATTTCCCGCGTGTGTTCCGTGCTGGAACGCGGCCAACTCGGATTGCAACCTGCGGGCAGGCCGCTCGGTTCGTTCCTGTTTCTCGGTCCGACCGGGGTGGGGAAGACTGAATTGACACTGGAATTCTCCCACTACCTTTTCGGCAGCGATTCCGTGTTCCGGTTCGACATGTCCGAATTCCTCCACCTCGACAACGTCAAGCTGTTCATGGGCGACGAGACCGGCAGTTCCGGTCGCCTGGGCAAAATTCTTTCCGAACATCGCCATGGCGTTCTTCTGTTCGATGAGATTGAAAAGGCTCACCGCTTGATCTGGGATCTCTTCCTGCAAATGCTCGATGCCGCCCGGATCACGCTGGCCGATCATCGGTCTTACGATCTCTCCGGCTTCTACATCGTCTGCACTAGCAACATTGGCTCGCAACAACTCCTTCGCCCAACCCGCCTCCCGTTCGCGACATTGGAACGAGCTGTCCTCTCGGAACTCTACCGGGTGTTCCGTCCCGAACTCATCGGACGGTTCGACGAAAAAGTTGTTTTCAAACCGCTGTGCCCCGATACGCAGCGACAAATTGGACGACTGGCGATTAATGAGGAACTCACCCGATTACGCCAGAAGAGATTCGATCTGACTGTTTCCGAAGAAGCATTCGAGTTTCTCCTCCGGCGTGGCATCCACAAAACTCTCGGTGCCCGCCCCATGAAAAAGACCGTGCAGAAATTCCTCGGCGATGCCATCCGGCAGTCGATCAAATCTTCGGTAACACCAACCGGAATGATCGATGTTTCCCCGAGCAACGACACCCTGACCATGCTCCGTGAAAGCGCTGCGGATTGAGATGGATAAAATGCCTGCTTCTGATTGCCTGCAGGAAGTTCACCGATTTCTGAACTTTCGGCTTCTACGCGGCAGTCATCGCAACTTTTTTGCTGTTCGTGAAATCGGAGTCGTCGCCGCCTGGTCCGTCATGAACAGACTCGACCTGACACGGGGGATGGGGCAAGATCGCCTCGTCACCATGAAAAACGATTTGGCCATCTTCGAGGGACACGGAATCCGGCGCATCTTCGACGAGAAGACCGAGACTTGGTTCTTCTCCGTCGTGGACATCATTCAAGTCCTGACTCAGCAGCCGGATTATCAGACGGCCAGAAAGTATTGGAACAAGCTCAAAGAGCGGCTTCGGAAGGAAGGCAGTGAGTCGGTGACAAATTGTCACCGACTGAAATTACCCGCCGCTGATGGCAAGAGCTACCTCACCGATGTGGCCAATGCCGAGACCCTGCTGCGGCTGGTCCAGAGTGTTCCCAGCCCGAAAGCGGAACCGATCAAACTTTGGCTCGCCCGTACCGGCTACGAGCGGATGCAGGAAATGTCCGACCCGGCCCTCGCGCTCGAACGAGCAAGAGCCACTTGGCAAAAGCATGGCCGCAGCGAGAAGTGGATTCAGCATCGCATGACCGGGCAGGAAACCCGCAACAAACTCACCGACTACTGGGCCGGGCATGACGTCAAGAAAGGCGAGGAATTTGCGATCCTGACAAATATCATCCATCAAGAATGGAGTGGTCTCAGCGTGAAGTCCCACAAGGAATTGAAGGGAATCAAAAACCAAAACCTCCGCGACCACATGAGCGAGGCCGAACTCATCTTTACCGCCCTCGCCGAACTTTCCACCCGCCAGATTGCCGAGACGGTAGAGGCCACCGGATTGGCCGAAAACCAGACTGCGGCGAAGACTGGCGGGAAGATTGCAAAAAGGGCTCGCCTTGAACTCGAAGCCAAAACGGGAAAACGTGTCGTCACGGCAGAAAATTATCTTCCGCCCAGCAGCGTAAAACAAGTTCGAGACATGTAAGCGTTGCCTTGGGTATGTCTGGGACTACATGGGAAGAACAACCTTAGGACGCGAAGAAGCGCACACTGATCAACGCCGACCCCGCCCTCAAAGCGGTCTTCGGCGGCAAGAAGCAAGTCAGCATGTTCGAGATGACCAAGCTCGTTTCGGCGCACGTCAAATAACGATTCTCAAAATTCATCCCCGGTGGCTCGTAACGGGCTGCCGGGGATTTTTTGTTTCGCTGACCGTGCTCGTTGACATGGGCATAAGGGCATGGCTATCAAATTTCCAAGCTCCCGCTATGAGCGGACACTCGTGAGCACGAGCGAACTGAGTCGTCTGCTGAACGTTCCAGAATCCCGAATGCTCCGCGCCATCCGCGAGGGCGTCATCTGCCCAATCGGCGTGGTCGGCCGCGCAACGCTCATCGCAATGACGGATGATGAGCGGGAAGCGTGGCGCATCCACTTTCACGGTTCCCAATCGTGACATCTCCTTACGCCCATACGGGCACAGACCGATATCGTGTCAGCGGCATTGTGGGCATGTCGGCATGAGGCCAGAAAAACCGAATCCAGTGGCATCAAAATCGCGTCCTGTTTTTCTCCTTCCTCATTACCATGTCGGCATGTGGCCGTGTCGCCACCACGCCCATATCGGCACAGTCCCGGCACACGGATTTTCTTGTTCGCCTGGCGGGCATCAATTTTGCCTCCCGTCACGCCACTTTCCGCTTCCTCGGCGTCAAACGAATGTAAAGTTGAGGCCCAACTTTACATCGAAAAGGGCCTTTTTGAGGGCTGGAAATCGGGCGTCTTTTGAGCGTAGAATGCTCATTATCAGGCACAAGCACAATCAGGAGGGTTGAGGGGGGTGTCTCGAAAAATAGTGTAAAGCTGAAAAAACAGGTTCTCATGGAATTTGGGGGATGGTCGCCCCCCCCAATGGCCTAAGTCATTGATAGATAATAGATTTCCTTGCTCAACTCGCCGCGTTTTTTCGCTCGGCCAGTTGACACGGGCGGCCAGTAATCGCTCCTTGCGAGTTTGGAGGCGGACTGTTCGTCGAGGAAGAGCTTCGCCGTCAGGTGCATCTGGAGGATCGAGGCGGGATTGCTGGCGGTGATCGGGCCTTCCACGGCACCCGCGACGGCATCGGCTTTGTTTTCTCCGAAGGCTAGGAGAAGGGCCGTTCTTGCCTCCATGATTGTCCCGATGCCCATCGTGATCACATGGTAGGGGACGTCGTTATCCGATTTGAAGAAGTGGGCGTTGTTGTCGGACCGGGTCCGCTGGGTAAGCGTCTTGATGCGGGTCCGCGACGCAAGCGATGAGGTCGGCTCGTTGAATCCGACGTGCCCGTCGCTGCCGATGCCGAGCACCTGCGCGTCGATGCCGCCCGAGTCCGCGATACTTTTTTCGTAGACATCCTTGACGCCTGGAGGATCAACTACAGTAATCCCGTACGCACAGCTCGCTCGGCTACCAGACGCCGGGGGAGTTCTGCGGCGCAGCAACTCTGGGCTCCAGTCGTCCTCCGGGCTCCTTACGGCCAGAGTTGCCTTAACCCGAAAAACCAACCATAACCAACAACCAGCAGAACTTTCGTTTCGATGTGTCCCACTTCCGGGGTCAGGCCAGCCCAAGATATCTTCGCCGCCATCGGCGCCCAACGCGAGGCCGCCGGTAAGGCCGCACTTGTCGAGCCGCAGCCCCCGGTCCTGCCGCGCAAAGTCCTCGCCCTCGCCCCCGCCAAACCCGGCCCGCGACTGAAGACCGAGCCCAAGATCGACACGCCGGACAAACTCGCCCGCGAGCTCGCCCGGCAGCGGCGCCGCCACGCGCGCTTCCTTCAGAACCACGCCCCCGCCCCTCCCTCCACCCGCGATCTGATCCCCGTCCCGTGTTTCGACTGGCGTATCGCCCGGCCGGAGGATTGGCAGGATTTCCCCGGCGTCCTGGCCGGCGCCGGCCCGTGGGAACGCGTCTCCATCCCCCACTACGGCGAGCCGGTCGGGCTGGCCTCCACTTTCTATCGCACCGCCGTTACGCTCACCGCCGCACAGATCGAGCAACGTGCGGTCTTTGTCGCCTTCAAGGGCGTGGACTACATCGCCCACGTCTTCGTCAACGGCTCCCTGATCGGCCGCCACGAGGGGATGTTCGCCCCCTTCGACTTCGACGCCACCGCCGCCGTCCGGCCCGGGGAAAACGTGCTCTTCGTCCGCGTGGACAATGACTACCCCACGGTCGGCGGCAGCAATCACAAAGACCACCGGAATCTCGATGGCGACAAGATCTACGCCGCCACCGGTCCTGGCTACAACGAGCCGGAGAGTGGCTGGCACCACAGCCCCCCCGCCATGGGCATCTACCAGTCCGTGCGCGTGGAGAGCCGCCCGCGCGTCCACCTCACCGATCTCTTCGTGCGCCCCCTCCCCGAGGAAAACCGCGCTGAGGCCTGGATCGAGTTGAACAATGTCGATCTCGAACCCCGCGACTTCACCCTGCGCTTTTCCCTTTTCGGCAGAAACTTCAAACAGACCCTCTTCCGCAACAGATCGCTCGGCGAGACGCGCCCTGCCGGCCGCGGCGTGAACTTCTACCGCTTCAGCTTCCCGCTTCCAGAAGCCCGGATTTGGAATCCGGAAACACCCTGGCTCTACCAACTGCAGGTCACGCTGCATTGCGCTGCGACCGGCGAGACCGACCACGCCGAGCGCCAGTTCGGCCAGCGCTCGTTCACGATGGACGAGGACTCCACGCCCAAGGGCCGTATTCGCCTCAACGGCCGGGATATCCGCCTGCGCGGCGCCAATACCATGGGCTTCGAGCAGCGGGACGTCATGGAAGGCAACTTTGACCGGCTCATCAACGACCTCCTCCTCGCCAAGATCGCCAACCTGAACTTCCTGCGCCTCACCCAGCGCCCGGTGCAGGAGGAGGTTTACGATTACTGCGACCGCCTTGGCCTCATGACCCAGAGCGACCTGCCGCTCTTCGCTTACCTCCGCCGCAACCAGTTCGCCGAGGCCGTCCGCCAAGCCGGCGAGATGGAGCGCCTCGTGCGCTCCCACCCCTGCAACATCGTCGTCAGCTATATCAACGAACCCTTTCCCGAAGCCTGGGGCAATAAATCCCACCGCAGCCTCACCCGCCCCGAGCTGGAAAACTTCTTCCGAGCCGCCTCTCTCATGGTCCGCCAGGAAAACCCTGACCGCGTCATCAAGCCGGTGGACGGCGACTACGACGCCCCCGCCCCTGGCATCTGCGATCTCCACTGCTACACTTTCTGGTATAACGGCCACGGCGTGGACGCCGGCAAACTCCACCGCGGCTTCTGGCAAAGGGTGAAACCCGACTGGCACTACGGCTGCGGCGAATTCGGCACCGAGGGCCTCGACCGCGCCGAGATCCTGCGCAAATACGCCCCCGCCGCCTGGCTCCCGACCTCGCCCGAAGACGAAAAAACCTGGACTCCCGGCCGCATCAGCATGGCCCAGGGCGGCCGTTTCCACCGCCTCTTCCACGACACCCAGTCCACCCTCGAAGCCTGGACCGCCGCCAGTCAGGAGCACCAGGCCCGCTCCCTGCGCATCATGACCGAGGCCTTCCGCCGTCACGACGGCATGAATACCATCGCCGTCCACCTCTTCATCGACGCCTGGCCGATGGGCTGGATGAAGACCATCATGGACGTCGAACGCTGGCCCAAGCCCGGCTACTTCTCCTACCGCGAGGCCCTCACTCCGCTGGCCGTCCAGCTCCGCACCGACCGTTGGCACTGGTTCGGCGGCGAAAAAGCCTCCGTCGAGGCCTGGATCGTCAACGACACCCACGACCTCGCCCCCGGCGCCACCCTGCGTTACCAGCTCGAAGTCGGCGGAAAGGTCGTCCGCGCCGCCAAACAACCCGCAAAGCTCCTCGCCTGCCGCGCCGCGTTTCAAGGGTTCATCCAAACCAAGCTCCCCGCCGTTTCCACCCGCACCCCCGCCGTGCTGCGCCTCGCGCTCAGCGATGCCAAAGGCAAGGTCCTGCACAGCACCGCGCTCGAGCTGGAACTATTCCCCAAACCCGCAAGCCTGACCACGCCCGTCCACCTGCTCGGCACGAAGAACGGCCCCGCCCGCCAACTCGCCGCCGAACTGAGTTTGTCAGCCGCCCGCACGCCGCTGAAGAACGCCAAAGTCATCCTCATCGACGACCTCGCCACCTTCGCCAAACAATCCGCCGCCGTCACCGCCGCCGTCGAAGCCGGGGCGACCGCCGTCTTCCTGAATCTCCCCATCGGCGAACACACACTGGCGGGCAGTTCGATCAAGATCGAGGAAGCCAAGATGGGCCCGCGCCACTTCGTCTCCCGCCGCACGGGGCACACCTTGGTCGAAGGTTTTGCGCCCGACGACTTCCGCTTCTGGCACGAACCGGCGGCGGATCGCGTCACTCCCCTCACTAGCACGCTCTTCTTCGCCGAAGGCTGGGGTCCGGTCTTGCTCAGTAGCCAGGAACAGTCCGGCCAGGATTGGAAAGACGCCCTCGTCTCCGCCGAAAAACCCGCCGGTCAGGGGAGGTGGATCATCAACCAACTCGCCCTCGCCGGCCGCACCGCCACCAACCCGGTCGCCCGCGACTTCGCCGCCCGCCTGCTCCGGTGCTGAGCCGACGGGGATTTCCCTGGCGGACCGGTGTTTCTCGCCCTCGGCGTCCAACGGTCTCGTTTTATAAACGAAGCCGTGTCGCCGCGCGGTAGCGCGCAGGCGTGTCAGCGCAGAATTTTTTAAACAGGCGATGAAAATGATAGACATCCGGCGCGCCGCACCGCGCGGCCACCTCCTTGATCGGCAAGTCTCCTCCCCTAAGCAAACTGCCCGCCAAATCCATGCGGGCGCGCAGGCAAAATGATCGGAAGGGCAGTCCTGCTGCGACGCGAAACAAACGACGGAAATGTGCCGCCGACACCCCCAGCCGACGCGCCTCCTTTTCCTCTGCCCATTCCCGATCAGGCTCCTTGCGAATGGCACCCATGATTTCTTTGAGCAACCTGACCTGCGGTTCTTGCCGCTCAGCCGCATCCCGTCCCTCCCTCGCGATGCGAAAAAGAGCCAGCACACGCGACACCGCTTGCAGCCCTTCGCGCCGCCTAGCTTCCCCCACCAGCGCGTCGAACTCCTCGCGGCAACGCCCTGCATCGCTTACGCGAGCATAGGGCGTCCGCGTTCGCATGTCGATCCAGCCCGTTTTCAGTGCCCAGTCCACCCAGGGCCCACACATCGTCACGTAGTAATGGTCCCACCCCTCTGATTCTCCGTCCCTCGCTCCATACCGGAAGAGCGGCCCCGGCCAAGTCCACCAAAGCACCGGGGCGCGCAGCTCCCGCAATTCGCCCTTGCCCATCGCCCACTGGATGCGTCCCGCGTGCGCATAGTTGATCGCCACCCGGTCCTCAAACCGACGGTCAATCCAGGCGCGACAGCCCGGCACGTGATCGGCGACCATCACCTTCCATGGCTCTTCGTCACCACTCCTCAGTTGTCGGGGGGACATGCTTTGGGGAATCATGCTTAAAAAACACAAAGATGTGCTCAGTATGTCTATTTTTTCTCACGGGTGTCCGGTTAACTGACTGATGAAGTTCTGGAAGATTCATAAAATGAGCGGCTTGCGTGGCGAAATCGATGTGACGCATTTGAATTCAGTAGCCCCCTCAGACAGGCTGGCGCATGAATTCCGGCCGCTTCATCCTGTCCCAGGTTCTCGATCTTGTGCATCGCCAAACCCTCGACCGCTTGGTCGAACGCTACGACGCGGAGTCGCGAGTCCGGCATTTTGGTTGTCGTCAGCAACTCATCTGCATGGCCTTTGCCCAACTGACTTGGCGGGAGGGACTGCGCGATATTGCCGAGTGTTTGAATGCGCGGCCGACCACGCTTTACCATCTGGGCTTTTCCGAGCCGGTGGCCAAATCGACGCTGGCCGACGCCAACGAACAGCGCGACTGGCGGCTTTGGGAGGATCTGGCCAAGACGCTCATGCGCAAAGCCCGGCCGCTTTACGCGGGCGAAGACTTGGGGTTGGACATCGACAACACGGTCTATGCCTTGGATTCGACGACTGTGGATCTCTCGCTCACTCTCTTTCTGTGGGCAGACTTCCGAAAGACCAAGGCCGGAATCAAGATGCACACGCAGATCGACCTTCGTGGCCCGATTCCCACTTGCATCTTTGTCTCCGCCGCACGCCAGCACGACGTGCGCTGGCTCGACGATCTGTTTTTCGAGCCCGGAGCCTTCTACGTGATGGATCGCGGCTACATGGATTTTCAACGCCTCCATTTGATCGCTCAGGCCGGAGCGTTCTTTGTCGCACGAGCCAAGGACAACCTGCAATTCGCCAGGCAAGTCTCCCAGCCTGTGGACATGCGGACGGGACTCCGCAGCGACCAGATCGGCAAACCCAAGCTGCCAAAAGCACGGGCCGATTTTCCTTCGCTCTTGCGCAAGGTTCGCTATTACGACCAGAAGAAAAATCGGGACTTCGTCTTCCTGACCAACAACCTGAATGTCCCCGCGTTGTCTGTGGCCATACTCTACCGCCTGCGATGGCGTATCGAGTTGTTCTTCCGCTGGATCAAAGGCCACCTGCGCATCAAGCATTACTATGGGACGAGCCCCAATGCGGTGAAAACTCAGATCTGGATAGCGGTGTGCGTTTACCTGATGGTCGCCATCGTTCACAAGGAACTGGACCTGCCGGGAACCTTGCACAGAACTTTGCAGCTTTTGAGTGTTCACCCATTTGAAAAAATACCTATGCATGAGCTCCTTACAGAAACAGACTTCAGACATTTGGAATCATTAGAATCTAACCAGTTGATGTTGTGGTAGTTAAAACCGGACACTCGTGATTTTTTCTAGGAAAAAAAAGTGTATGCTGAGATTGTTATGCTCGAAAACGCTAATACTAACTACTTACCCAAACTAGACCGGCCTTTGTCGCTAGGGGTCGTCGGCTGCGGCAAAATTTCTCAGATCATTCTCCCCATGCTCGCGCCTTTCGGCGTCCGGGTCGTCGGTCTGGCCGACGCAAACGCTGCCGCCGCCGTCGAACTCGCCGCCAAAATCGAGGGCGCGACCGCCTTGCCCGATACGCGTTCCCTCCTCCTGTCCTCTTTGATCGACGCCGTGCTGATCGCGACACCACCCGACACGCATCTTTCACTCACGAAGCTTTGCCTGGAGCACGGCAAAGCGGTCATCTGTGAGAAACCTTTCGTCCTTTGCCAAGACGAGGCGCGGATGGCGGTCGCCGCTGCCGAAGCCCACCCCGGGCTGCGGGTCGCCTGCTGCTCTTCACGCTTCCGTTTTACCCCCCATGCGCACGCTGCCGCGCGCTTGCTCGCGGAGGGAGCCTTGGGGCGTTTGCACAGTGTCCGCATCTTCGTCTCGGGGCCTCCGCCCCCCCCCAACGATCATCTGCCTCCCTGGAAACGTTCCGCCGCCACGGCGGGCGGGGGCATTTTTGCCGACTGGGGGGGTTACGAATTGGAGTGGTTACGAGGCGTGCTGGGGCCCGCATTCGACCCTGCGGTCGTGAACGCACAGCTCAACCATTGGCGGCGTGAAGGCACCGACCTGGAGAGCGGCTACGACGCGCAAATCCGCTGTCGCTCCGGCTTGCACGACTACCGATCTCTTCGTCGTAAATCGTCGCCTGAACGTGCAGGCCCTCGGGAGTCCAACTCAACCAAACCTGAGTTGGCCGAAATCTACTATCTGGTTCCTCGCGCCATGGTTGACCCAGCGAAAATACCCGTCCGCCGTTCTTTGGTGTGTCCGTCTGCGTGACTCGTTTCGTGTTTTGCATGAGAGTTGACATTGAAGTGCACCCTGAGTGAATCGCCATGAGGACTCCTGCCAACCCGAGGAAGACAAATCGCCTCATTTCTCCGGTTTGAGTTCCGCCACACGAACCACCAGACTGGTTCCGTAGTCGTATCCTTTGCAGTCAAGCGTCAGCAGCGAACCGTCGCTGTTGGTGATTAACCGGATGTCGTTCTGATTGTCGATCCACCGCGCCTCGGAAATTCTGCATGGAAGTCCCGAAATGGATCTCGGACCATTTCCCCCATCCCCAGCAACCACGTGGGCACTGCCCTCTTGAGTCAGTCCATTAGCAAAGTAAAAGTAGCCGCCATTGGCCTTCAATAGGAAGTCCTTGCCAGAACAATTGACCGCTACGGGACGACCATCGTAGATCGATCCTCCCACTTCGGAAATCCATCGTCCCACAACGCGAAGCGTCTCTGCCTCAAAGGCACCAATTGATCCATCAGCTTTAGGTCCTACATTCAGCAAATAATTCGCTCCCACTTTCCGACACGCGCAGAGATGATCGATGATCGTCGCCGGACTCTTAAAGTGAAAATCCCGCGCTCCAACACCCCAGTGAGCATTCAGCGTTTCACACATCTCCCCGGCCAGATATTTTGGCCATCCTGTGCGGTCGGGAGCCGTCGGAAGCCCCTGCTCAAAGGTGGTGCTATCGATCTCGGGATGCCCAAGAGCTCCCTGGGCTCCAAGACCGGTGTTGTTAACGATGATCGCCTCAGGCTGGTGCTTGCGGATCGTCGCATAAAGTCGGTCTTCCTTCCAATCCGACTGCGGGCGCGACCAGTTCCCATCGAACCACAACCCGCCAATTTCCCCATACTGCGTGCAAAGGATTTCGACCGAGGCGTTCAAATATTCCAGATATTCCGAGAATTTTTCCTCGCTGCAATGCGCAGTGTCCCAACGCCAATCGAGCGTCGTGTGATAGAAAAACGGCACGATCCCCTCCGCCCGGCAGCCTTCAACAAACTCCGCCACCAAATCCCGCTTGGCTGCCGAATGCGGAGCGTCAAAAGCATTTAAGCCACGCGCGTCATACAATGAAAATCCCTCGTGATGTCTAGTGGTCAGGCACGCATAGCGCATCCCCGCCTCGCGACAGATCCGGCCAATCGCCCAGCCATCGAAAGCCTCGGCACTGAACCGCTCGGCCAGCCTTGCATATTCATCACTGGGAGTTTTCTCGAAATCCTGAATCCACTCGCCCTTGCCAAGCAATGAATACAAACCGTAGTGAAGGAACATCCCGAATCCGAGTGCTTCGAAAGCCGCGATGCGGGGGAGAGGTGTTGGTATAGATTTTGTGTCGCTCATATTTTTACTGAAAAATGCTCTTCCTTCTCCACCGATCCATCGTCCTCGACGTCACGCTGGATCGTGGAAAGCCGATTGAAAAGGCGGCCGAGGTCACGGAAGCCGCCAATGAGAAACCATACAGTCGTGATCGTTCCGGTGACTCCGGTAAAGCAGAGGTTAAAAAACCACCAATTCGCCCACCAACTGTCCGGCCACTTGTAGGCGAGTTGCCACAGGCAGATCGTCAGAAATGCTCCAAAGAAGAAGAGAACCCAGCTAAGTTTGAGGTAGTAAATGAAGCGATCTCCTCGGGTAAATTCCGCTCCGTAGGGTAAAAGGGCTCGCCACCCGGTCAAGATGGGCGCGATATGATCCGCTCCCTCCGGAGCCTTCGCTTGGTAGGCCCCGCGGTGCAGGAGCTTGTCCATGTTGAGTTGTGGATCTGGAGAGAGAAGACTCACCACCACGTAGGAGGTTGCCGCCGACAGCGATGCCAGAAAAGCCATCTGCACCCCGTTGAGCCAGAACCTCTGCGGCAGCCCCTGAATCCAGCCCACATCGGGAAACGCCGCTTGCAACGCTGGAACTCCGTTCGGCCAGATAAGATTGATCGTGATGATCCCCCCTACGGCAAGCACAGATCCGACAATCATGGATGCCCAGGCTCCAGACGTTGTCCCCCGCTTCCAATACAACCCGCCGATCAGCACCGCTCCAGCACCACCGGTAAAAATCGCGCCCGTGGCCTGGAAATACATCAGGATGAATTCTTTGAGCGGAAAAATCATACTGAAGACCCACGCAAACGCGGCCACCCCGAAAATCGACCATCGCAACCAGCGAAGGTGCGTGACCGGGCTCAAGTGCTCCTCGTTGCCACGGAGCTGCCGAATTGGAGACACCACATCTTGGATGAAGATGCTTCCCCACGAATGCAGGTAGGTCGTGTCGGTGGCCAATGAAGCCATAATCATCACCGTTGCCAAAAGCCCCATCACGCCAACAGGAAGAATCTGCGAAAGCGCAACGGTCGTCGTCATCTGCTTCGCAAGTTGAGGATCCCCGATCCCTGCAAGCGTCGCCTCCGTCGCCAATGTGGCCGCCTCATGCACTGGCGCATTCATCATGACGTAGGCACAGATCGCAACAAGCGGGATGAGAAGATAGGTCACGCCAGCACGAAACTGAGCCAAGATCCCGGCCATCTTCGCCTCATGCGGACTGATTGCCGAAGCATTGTAACCCTGACTCCCCTGCCACACCATGTAGTTGTAGACGGAAAGAAACATCAAAATGAAAAAGAAGACCGGATTGAAGTCCGGCAACGACCCCGTATCAAACGGATTCAATTTCGACGCCCCAGGCGGTGCTTTCATCAACGTCTCGACAATCAGACTCCAGGGGAAAAGGAACAGCATCACCCCAAGAAGAATCAGGAAAACAATATTGCTGATCTGGCCTTGGATGAAATCCGTCACCATCACAGAGATTTGCCCCCCTGAAAGTGTAATGAAGAGGGCCACCCCAAGCGTTACGGCCATCACGGCACCCAGCGTGAGATTGAGTTGGAGGGCCGTGCCAGGAACCGTCCAAAGATGCACCGGAAGCCCGAGAAAATAGATGAAAAATCGCGCCGTCACGGCCGGAAAAATCCCATAATTCAGCACGCCACTCACCCAGCACAATGTGCCGGAGAAAACCCTGAACCGGCGGCTGTAACGCATCTCCAAGAACTGCGCGAGCGTCATCGCCCGAGTCTCCCTATAACGGTAGATGATCCAACCGGAGAGAGCCATCAGGAGCCCAATCGGGGCCAGCATCTGCCCCCAAAACATCGCTGTGAAGCCAGCCTGATAAAATTGCTCCCACATCGCAACAATCGAAATCGCCCCCATTCCCGAAGTGCCCGAGGCCACGGTCAAAAGATATCTCCCCGCACAGCGATTGGCCGATAGAAAATCCGCCACGCTTTTCGAGTAACGCCGCGTATAAAGCGCAAACCCCAATATCACAGCCATGATCACCGAGATGATACCCAGATCTGAGGTGGACCCCGGAATTCGGACCAGTTGGTAAGCTATAAAAAGCGATGGCTTGCAGGTGTGAAAAACCACAACCTGAAAGACCATCACAATGAAAGCCAAACGCAGAAGACACGACACGACG
>Ga0247836_1004238_pt1 | contig 18134 bp, 17 predicted proteins | sample LaCruzMarch2015__4_FD_187116 | JGI IMG/M metagenome (GOLD analysis project Ga0247836, IMG submission 187116) | Freshwater microbial communities from meromictic Lake La Cruz, Castile-La Mancha, Spain - LaCruzMarch2015_14m | ecosystem: Environmental > Aquatic > Freshwater > Lake | place: Spain... | reverse complement strand
TTAGAAAAAATCAGGGCATATAGAGCTACTGATTACCGCCTTGGTCATATCGATAAAGATATTGTTCTGGCAGTAGGGCTGCGCTCTTGTCAACTGGCTCAGTTGTTTGCAACGAAAGGCGTTAACTGCGGCGCATTTTTGACTGCCTATAACCCTCGCGGTTCTCAACAAACCGATTCTCAGAACGAGCTTGCTCATGCCAAGCTAGCTGCCAAACTCAAAATCCATAACGTGGAAGCTATTGAAGGGTCTGGTAGCGAAGAAGGTACTGACTGGCCGTCCGAAAAAAGTTACTTCGCACTAGGCTTAAAGCGGGACGATTCAATTGAAATAGGAAGGCATTTCGACCAAGATGCCATTGTTTGGGTATGCGAAAACGCGGTTCCGGAATTGATTCTTTTACGTTGATTTCTTGGTCTGGCCGACCCAAATGGCTGGGGGGATTTGATCTAGATTGCCGGCCCCGACAAATCGTCAACTGCGGCTAAACAGGAGATAGTCATGTCAGAAGCAGTTACTTCGAAAATCGCCACAAACAACGCCATCGAGTGCGTTTTGTCGGCATCTGATAGTTATATTGAGACTTTGAGCATCCAAGACATCGAGTTGCAGCCCGGGCTGTTGGAGTTGGTGATCAGGACTCAGTTGTTGAGCGCTAAAAACCCGGGAGAAAAGCGGGTGAAGTCCAGGACATGCATTGAGCGGTCTAGACTGATTGAGCTTCACCAGGGTATTGGCCATTTCTTGCAATCAACCACAATCAGTTGATGATTGTTTCATTGACCCGTACTCGGCGGTTTGAAATTACCGAATTAAAAGAATTTGTCATCAAAGTCGAGACACTGACAATTACACTATTTCGTTCCAAGGTGTCATTTGATTTTGGGAGTAAGTTGAAATGAAACTGCGAGACCTTTTCAAAGCATTTCGGCACCATGACTATGAGTCGCGCTGCCATGAGCTAACGGATCAAGAACGCCTGGACGCTGTCAAACGCGTGGATGAACTGCTGCAATCAAAAACCACAAGCACCGGGTCAAAGATCAAGGACAACATTACTGCAAGTGAGTTGAGCCAGTCACGCTGAGGCAACCATTCGCAAATGCTTTGGTGCCCTACCCCAGCAACAACCTTAGTAAACCTCAGCTCAACGAATTTGACCCGCAGATGATCGAGCTCCAAGCCAAGCGTCTAACTTTTGCGTGCATAATCACAGCGCAAAACGCAAATTTGACTGTTTTGGCTGGAAAGTTACATTATGTAACTTTTGGGGTTATTACACGAAATATTACACGAATAATAAGCCTGCCGCTCCTTTTGTCCGTCATCTTGTCCGGCTATCTTAATGTCCGACAACTCATTTATCAAGGTGTTATCGGACAATCGTCCGCTTTGTCCAGCTAATGATCGTTTGACGGACGAATGTGCATTGCCCGACGATGCGGTGGCAACCTGCGCAGAAGTCTTGACTGCAACGGTGCACGTGTACAATTCGATGTTTATCAAATTATCATGCGGACTGTCTTAAAAACTCAGCACTAAGCGCAAGAGTCACATCATTCCGACTTGGACATCAGCACATGCCACTTAGTACTTCTGACCTCGACCTGAAAGCCGCAAGCCGCATCATGCGTGCGTTGGGCCACGAGAATCGTTTGTCCTTGTATCGAGAGATCGCCGCCCAAACCCAATGGAGCACTACCGCCGAATCTGTCATTTGCGATATTGCTGCCAGTTTGAGGATTGGTGCGCCCACTGTGTCCCACCACGTCAAAGAACTGGAGCGAGCAGGATTAATCATTACCCAACGGCAGGGTAAGTTGTTAACGGCACGCATCAATCCCAGTGTGCATCAGTGGGTGCAGGCCTTTTTCAATCCTTCAGAGCCACTGCCTCTTGCAGACGGAGGCAGCTCGCGGTTGACCAACCCTTCCCCGTCTGGTGACTCATCAACTTGAGGGCGTCGGGCCCATTTCTGCTTCCACAACTTTATTCAAAAGGAACTTCATCATGGCCAACATTAAAGGCGCGCAACTTACACAACGAACCATTCTGATCACTGGTGGCAGCAGCGGCATAGGGCTGGAGCTTGCGTTGCGCTTATCGGATAGGCGCAATACGGTGGTGGTGAGTGGCCGCGATGCAGTCAAACTGGCTGAACTCAAGCGGCAGCATCCGCAGTTGCATACGATCCAGGGCGACGTGTCGAGCGCCACGGGCGTGGCCGCCCTCGCTGACCAAGTCCTTTCTCAGTTTTCCGCATTGGACGTGGTGTTCAACAACGCGGGCATTATGAAGAATATCGACCTCAGCGAATCTGGCAATAACGAAGACCTGTGCCAAGAAATTGACACCAACCTGAGCGGCTCCATCCGCATGGTGGGCAAGCTTCTGCCCCATTTGAAGCGGCAGCCTTCGGCCTTGATTGTCAATATCAGTTCGGGGTTGGCGTTTGTCCCCATGTTTTCTGCCCCAATTTATTGTGCAACCAAGGCCGCTATTCACTCGTTTAGCCTGTCGTTGCGTGAGCAATTGCGTGACAGCAGCGTGCGCGTCGTAGAACTTGCACCGCCCGCAGTCAACACCCCGCTATTGCATGGGGTGATGGGGGCCCAAGCCAGTGCACAACAAGGGATGGCGGTAGACAAGCTGGTGTTTCACGCCATTGCAGGTATCGAGGGTGGGCGCACTGAAATCCGTCCTGGCTTGGCTAATATCCTGTACACCATGAGTCGCGTGGCACCGGGCTTGATGTTTGGGCAGTTAACCAACATGGTGCGTAAGGGATCACGGTGAGGTATCTGGTGGTTTTTTGGGCTAGAAAAAATTCGAGCGCCTTTTATGGAGTCGAACTTTCGCCCAAACTAGTTCGAGCCCCAAGCCTAGCGTCTAACTTTCACTTGTAAAATGACAGCGCTGAATGTAAATTTGGGTGTTTTGGCTGGAAAGTTACATTATGTAACTTTTGGGGTTATTACACGAAATATTACACGTTTAATATAAACTCGTATAAGTCGTTGATTTATATAGGTTTTTGACGAGCCTGGATTTCTGTTAATCCGTAGGTCCCTGGTTCGAGCCCAGGTCGAGGAGCCAAACACGCCTTACGGCACATAGATACCCTGCTATTCAAAAGATAGCAGGGTTTTTTGTTTGTTGCTCATGTAGCCACCATCTAGCCATCGGGGTAAGAACTCAATGGCTGGTCCCAGCCTTGAACATTTCAGCAGCCTTCTCGCATAATGCACTTATATCTGGAGAAGACCATGTTGCTTACAGCCGTGCTGACTGCCGCCGACGAAGGTGGATTTATCGCCCTGAACCCTGAAACTGGCACTACGACCCAGGGCGAAACCATTGCTGAAGCGGTACAAAATCTGAAAGAGGCTACGAGCCTTTATTTGGAAGAATTTCCATTAAACATACATGCGCATCCCTTAGTGACCACCTTTGAAGTGGCGCATGCCTAAATTCCCTGGGTTGTCGGGAGCGCAAATTGTGCGGGCGCTCGAAAGACTTGGCTTTGTGGTGGCGCGCCAATCCGGCAGCCACATTGTGATGCGCCGCAATGATCAAGGCTGCGTTGTCCCAAATCACAAAGAGGTCAAAGTAGGTACAGTCAATGGTGTGCTGCGCCAAGCCGGTGTCAGCGCAGAAGAATTTAATTCGGTGAATTGATCGTTGGTGCTGGCGACCCGAGTGAATGCGCTCTCCCCGCCTGATTTTTCAATCCTACCTGAGTGAAAACCGAGCAAAAAGTCAGTTTGTTAAATAATGCAACAAAATGGCTGATTACACGGTTTACTACACGGTTTATTACACGGTGGCTTTTAACCCATATAAGTCATTGATTTATATAGGTTTTTCAGTATCCGTGTTTTCTGTTAACCTGTAAGTCTCCGGTTCGAGCCCAGGTCGAGGAGTCAAACAAGCCTTACGGTACAAAGAAACCCTGCTATTTAAGATATAGCAGGGTTTTTTGTTTTGGAAGCGGGCAAGCACCGGGCTAGCAGGAAAAAGCAGTTTTTGCAGACAGTAATTTTTTAGGCACTTTTACCTATGGCACCACAGTTTTTGCGCCATAGCGGCAATAACCGGCCACGTGCTCGGACCGAAAATACTGACGATTTAGGCCTCTAGACCCCGTGGTTATTGGGCTTATAGCTATGCTTTTAGTAGCAAACAGGCGTAAAGTGCAGCGCGGGCTTGAGGGAGCCCTTGGGGGGCGGACGGGCAACCCGCGCAGTGCTGATGCCGCGCAGCGGCGAAGCACAAGGGTGGGCGGGCGCAACCACGTGATAACCGCCCGGCAGGCCGCTGACTGCCACCACTGCGCGTAAGCGCACTGACTAGGGCCAAGGTGCTAGCCGACCCATAGGGCGCACAGGCGAAGGCGCCAGGGCGCGAATGCGACCGGGGAGGCGCTGCCGGCTGACGCGACCGACCCCAGCGAAGGCCACTTTGCATAAGGCCTGTTTTGTGAACCCGATAGGGCGCGCCAGCGGTGGTCGTCATGATGGATGACGACGAGTTGAATGTGAAGTTTGCCCCGAATGCTTGACCGTGCGGTGATCAATGCCGGGCCGTTGGTGGCCTTATCCCTGCTCGACCAGCAGCTGGTGATGGAACTCGATGCGGGTGAGGCCGAGGTCATCACACTCGCCCGCCAGCTTGCGCCTTGCATGACCATCATCGACGAGCGAAGCGGGCGGAAAATTGCACAGCAGGTGTATGGGCTACAGGTCAAGGGATCGGCGGGGATCTTGCGTGATTGCCGCCGCGTGCCAGGCTGTGGGTGAGTAGGGGTCACGCCTTTGTTCAGCGCTGCGCAATGACGGTTCTGCGGCATTCAGTATCGAAAAAGGGGCCCTCCTGTTGCAAGTGACCACTTGGCACGTGCGTCCAGGCGGGCCACTGAACTCGTAACGATGGCAGCACGTGAAACCAAGTCATGCGAATCAGTCCCATGTCAATCTAAGGACTTAAAGCGCTCTGACCGAAGAATGAGCAAGCCAGACATAGCCAATAGAAAAATACCCGCCCATCCAAGCATATTGGGCACGTCGCCCCACGCCACATAGCCTATGAGCAGTGCAAACAGCAAACCGCTGTATCGAAACGGTGCCACCAAACTCATTTCACCGGAACGCATGGCCACAATGAGCAGGTAATAGGCCATGGAGAGGAACAAGGAGGCGCCCAATAGCAAGCCCAGCGATAGGCTGTCAACAGGCGTCCATGTTTGAGTGAGCGTAATACCCCCAGCCGCCACAGCTACCGAAACTGCGGTTGACAGCGTAATCAGCAGTGCAGGCACATGAAGGCCAATGCCCCGTGTGAGTGTGTCGCGAGCGGCGTGCAACAAAGTCGCCAATACGGCCAGCCAGGCGTAAACATTGAAACCCTCTGAACTGGGTTGAACCACCAGCAACACGCCAGTGAAGCCGAGCAAAATGAGCAAGCCTCGTTGCAACCCAACCTGTTCTTTAAGGAAAACAATGGCAAACGCCGTGATGAAAAGCGGCAAGGAAAGGTTGATGGCCGTTGCATTGGCCAAGGGCAGGTGAAAGACGGCTGTTAAATAGGCGAGTGAAGCCGCAGCATCAAGAGAACCCCTTATCCAAAGGCGCATGTTCAGCATGAGGCGCCAGTTTTTGAGGTGGCCCATGACCTGCGCCATGATGAGCACCAAGGTGGTGGCCATCAGGCCGCGAATAAAAATGAGTTGAGGGCCAGGCAATGTGGCACTGACTTGTTTAACCAGTGCGTCGTTGGCAATGAAAAGCGCCATGGCCAAACTCATGGCCAAAATACCACGCCGGTTGTCAGCGTGCATGCAGGCCTTCCAGTGCGACCACGAGAGGCCTATCAAAACAGTGGTTCAAACTTTGGCCGAGTTCACGCATGGCCTGGATTGTCGTTTAGGCTGGCTGAGACGGAACCCGCTACCATGCGGCCATGACTGTCCAACTCCAAAAAACCATCCCCGCCAACGCCATCGCCATCACCGTGGTGGACGCCGCACGATTCGCGCAACTCGCGCTGACCCTGCCGGCCGCGACCCGGCGCTGGTTGCAGACCGTCGGGTTTACCGGCGCCCCAGACAGCCATGCCCTGGTGCCAGATGCGCAGGGCAAGCTGGCCCAGGTGTTCGCAGGCGTGGTCCGGGCGGACCATCCGTTTGCCTTGTCCGCCCTGCCGACGGCTTTGCCGGAGGGGCGTTACCGCCTGTCCGACCAGGGGCTGGTGGTGAGCACCGAGCAGGCCGCCATGTCCTGGGAGCTGGGTGCCTACGAGTTCGACCTGTACAAACCACGGCGCCGTGCTGCCGCCCAATTGCTGCTGGCCCCCAGCCCGGACGCCCAGCGCGGCGTCGCGCTGGCAACCGCCATTGCAGCCACGCGGGATCTGGTCAACACACCGGCCGAACACATGGGCCCAGAAGAACCGGCCGCAGCCGCGCACATGGTGGCCAAGCAACACGGCGCGAAATTCCGCCAAGTGGTGGGCGACGCGCTGCTGAAGCAGAACTTCCCCGCCATCCACGCCGTGGGACGCGCCAGTACCCGCGCCCCGCGCCTGATCGAGCTGACCTGGGGCAAGGCCCGGGATCCCCTGCTCTGCCTGGTCGGCAAGGGGGTGTGTTTCGACAGTGGTGGCCTCGACATCAAGGGCGCCGAGGGCATGCGCCAGATGAAAAAAGACATGGGTGGTGCGGCCAACGCACTGGGGCTCGCCGCACTGGTCATGGCGCTCAAGCTGCCCGTGCGCCTGCAGGTGCTGCTGCCCACGGTCGAGAACGCCATCGCTGGCAACGCCTACCGGCCGGGGGATGTGTTCAAGACCCGCCAGGGTCTGCACATCGAAATCGGCAACACCGACGCCGAGGGCCGGGTTATTTTGTGTGATGCACTGGCGTATGCCTGTGAAGGCAAGCCTGCCCTGGTCATCGACCTGGCCACGCTGACAGGCGCGGCACGGGTGGCGCTGGGCCCCCAACTGCCAGCCCTGTTCTGCCGCAACATGGCCACCGCGCGCGAGTTGGTCGACCTGGGCCTTCAACTCGATGACCCGCTGTGGCACATGCCGCTGTGGGCGCCGTACCGGGCCGGAATTGAGAGCGCCATCGGCGACATTGTGAACACCGGCCGCAACGCGATGGCCGGCGCCATCAATGCGGCCCTGTTCCTGGAGTATTTCGTGCCCGAGTCCCAAGACTGGCTCCATATCGACCTGTTCGCCTGGAACGACGGCGCGCGTGCCGGTCGGCCGGTGGGAGGCGAGGCGCAGACCATACGCACCTTGCTGGCTTACCTGGAGCAACGCTTCGCGTCCGGCAAACCGGCTTAGCTGGTCTTTGAATGTGGACCAAGTTCTGGGCAAAGCGCCCAGTAACGAGGCAGGGAAGGCAGTCCCTAGTGATCTTGTTCGGCCTATTTGACGAAAACCGCCTAACGCTATTCCGGCTTCGCCCCAGAGAACCGCACCACCTTGCCCCAACGCTCGATCTCTGTTTGAACAAAGCGAGAAAACTCCTCGGATGAATTGCCCACAGCGGTTGCGCCATCAGTTTCTATCCGGCGGCGAACCTCGGCGCTCTGAACGGCCTGGCGGGCGGCATCGGTCAATCGGCGGCTGAGGGTTGGGTCCATGCGCCCAGGCGCAAACAAGCCAAACCATGCGCTCGACTCGTAACCAGGCAAGACCTCGGCAATGGCCGGCACGTCTGGAAACTGCGGAAGGCGCTGCTTGCTGGTGACCCCCAAGGCCTTGAGCCGGCCGGCACGAATATTGGGCAGCGTATTCACCAAGGGCGCAAACATCAGATCAACCTGGCCAGCGATGACATCCTGAACCGCAGGGGCCGTGCCCCGGTACGGAATGTTCACAATGAACAGGCCCGACTGCATTTTGAACAAGTCGCCAGCAAGGTGCAGCGATGAACCAACGCCCCCGATGGCGAAATTGAGTTTTCCAGGTCGGGTTTTGGCGTAGTCGATCAGTTCTTTAACGTCCTTGACCGGTACCGAGGGGTGGGCCACCAGCACCGACGGCTGCGTCGCCACGCAGGTCAGCGCCGTAAAGTCTTTGACCGGATCAAACGGCAAAGTGGGATACAGCGACGCGTTGATCGCGTGGCTGGTAAAACTCATGAGCAGGGTGTTGCCGTCTGGAGGCGCCTTGGCGACCAGATCGGCCGCGAGGTTGCCGCCCGCGCCGGCGCGCTTCTCGACAATCACTTGGCGCCCAAGTAACCGGCCCATTTCAACGCCAACCGCACGGGCCAAGGTGTCGGTCGATCCACCGGGTGAGGCTCCCACCAGGATCCGAATAGGCCCAGATGTGGCGGTCTGTGCCCAGGCGCTGGGAGCGATGCAAGACGCACCGAGCAGCGCTGCGCCGTGACTAAGCCACTGGCGGCGGGTCGGGGGGCGTTGGTATTCGTGCTTCACATAGTCCTTCTCATAAAACCATTGTGACCACAGACGTGCAGGCCCTTCGATTGGGGTGCGCAACGCCTCAGATGGCCTAACGGGTAGCCAGATAGAAAATTCAGCCGCGTGAAAACAAGTATGGCACGGGTTGGAGGGGTGCTAGCCAACTCAAACCAAGTCTCGAAGTGTTCCGCTATGGTTTGCTGCAACAGCGTGCGCGCGGGCTAGCTTGGTGGCAAGATTGCTTCCGCGCCGGCGGCAAATCCGTGCAGCTCCCATGCGCCACCTCCGCCGCCGTGCCATTCGACGCCCCAAGGGTCGGGTGCGGGTGAATCGTCTTGCCAATATCCACCATGTCTGCACCCCTCTCGATCGCCGGCGCAATCTCGCCGATCATGTCGCCGGCATGGGTGCCGATCATGCCAGCGCCCAGAATTTTGCGGTGGCCATAGGCTTCGGGTGAGTCGTCACTTCGGCCGCCACATGCGCCTCCTGCACGGCCTAGTGCGCCAGCATGGGATGGCTCACGATGTCGCCGATGGCAAAGATGTGCGGCACGCTGGTACGCATCTGGATGTCGACACGCTATGATGACCGCACCCCTCCATTTCACCCTGTAGACGTGTCCAACCTGGCAGAACAAATTCGCGAAGCACTGTCCATGTTTGTACGCAGCGGCACGGCGCCTGCGTTGATCGGTGGTTTGGCGGTGGTTGCGCACCAGGTCGTGCGCGCCACCAAGGATGTAGATTTTCTGGTGGAGGCCGAAGCTGCCGATAAGGTACATGCCGCGCTACTAGATTTGGGCTACGAGTGCCTATACCGCAGTGAAGACGCCGCCAACTATGTGCGAGCGGCGGAAGGGCTGGATTTGCTTTATGCGCACCGTCCCCTTGCGCGCCGCCTGCTGGCGCAGGCATCGGAGCGCGAGACCCCCATGGGCCGCATGCGCATCATCAGCGTTGAAGGGCTTATCGGCTTCAAGCTGCAAGGCTTCGTGAACGACGCAACGCGCACGCGTGACTTGGACGACATTCGCTCCCTGTTAAAAATTCACCTTACTTTGCTCAACATGGATGAGGTGCGTGAGTACTTTGCCCTGTTCAACAAACCAGACCTCCTCAATGAACTGCTCGGATAACGCCGAATCAAATTCTGAACCGGCGATAGACCGTGCCGATGCAGGTGTGGTACTTGCACGCGAAGCCGGTGTGCCTTTTCACTTGCCACTGGGCAAGGCTTCTGGGGTTGACCCCTTCACCGAATGGTTGAGCCTTATGGAGGTCGTGCAAATGCTTTGCCCCGAGTGGCCCGTTCGCGACAAGCCGATGCAGGGCAAGCTTTGGCGAATTTAGTATAAAAAAGCCGCGTAGCCCTCGTGGAAGCCGTGCGGCCAGCTACTGAATTTGTAGCAGGAATCCGATTTACTTACGCGCCGGCGGCAAATCCGTACAGCTCCCATGCGCCACCTCCGCCGCCATGCCGATGCTCTCGCCCAGCGTCGGATGCGGGTGAATCGTCTTGCCAATGTCCACCGCGTCCGCGCCCATCTCGATAGCCAATGCAATCTCGCCAATCATGTCGCCCGCATGGGTGCCGACCATGCCGCCGCCCAGAATTTTGCCGTGGCCATGGGCTTCCGGGCTGTCGTCAAACAGCAGCTTGGTCACGCCCTCATCCCGGCCGTTGGCAATGGCGCGGCCAGACGCCGCCCAGGGGAACAGGCCTTTTTTGACCTTGATGCCTTGGGCCTTGGCCTGGTCTTCGGTCAGGCCCACCCAGGCCACTTCGGGGTCTGTGTAGGCCACGCTGGGGACGACGCGGGCGTTGAAAGCGGCGCTGGCAAGCTCTTTGTTGCCCTGAAGTTCCCCAGCAATCACCTCAGCCGCCACGTGCGCCTCGTGCACCGCCTTGTGCGCCAGCATGGGCTGGCCGACGATGTCGCCGATGGCGAAGATGTGCGGCACATTGGTGCGCATCTGGATGTCGACCGGGATGAAGCCACGGTCGGTCACGGCCACGCCGGCCTTGTCGGCGGCGATCTTTTTGCCGTTGGGACTGCGGCCCACGGCCTGCAGCACCAGGTCGTAGACCTGGGGTGCGGGGGCGCTGCCGCCCTCCTCTGCTGCGGCAAACGTAACCTCAATGCCTTCGGGCAAGGCGCGGGCGCCCACCGTCTTGGTCTTGAGCATGATGTTGTCGAAGCGCTTGGCATTCATTTTTTGCCATATTTTCACCAAATCACGGTCGGCGCCCTGCATCAGGCCGTCCATCATTTCCACCACATCCAGGCGCGCGCCCAAGGTGCTGTAGACCGTGCCCATTTCCAGGCCGATGATGCCGCCGCCCAAGATCAGCATGCGCTTGGGCACTTCTTTGAGCGCCAGTGCACCGGTGCTGTCCACCACGCGCGGGTCCTTATCGAGCCCATCCTTCTGCATGAAGGGCAGGCGCACGGCCTGGCTACCAGCGGCGATGATGGCGTTCTTGAACGCGATGACTTTTTTGCCACCGGTTTTGTCTTGCCCGCTGCCGCTGGTTTCCTCCACCTCCAAGTGGTTGGCGCCAATAAAGTGGCCGTAGCCGCGCACCGTGGTCACCTTGCGCATTTTGGCCATGGCGGCCAGGCCGCCGGTAAGTTTGCCGATGACCTTGTCTTTGTGACCGCGCAGCTTGTCGATATTGACCACCGGCGCGCCAAAGTCCACACCCAAGTCGGCCATGTGGCTCACCTCGTCCATCACGGCCGCCACGTGCAGCAGCGCCTTGGACGGGATGCAACCCACATTCAAGCAGACACCGCCCAGGCTGGCGTAGCGCTCCACCAGAATCACTTTCAGGCCCAGATCTGCAGCGCGGAAGGCGGCGCTATAGCCGCCAGGGCCGGCGCCCAGCACCAGCAGGTCGCAAACCAGATCGGCCGCGCCGGCAAAGCTGGCGGCAACGCGTGCTGGTGCAGCAGCAGACGTCGCTACGCTTTGGGTAGCAGGAGAGTCAATAGCTACGGGGGCTAAGGCCTTATTTGACCCAAAAGTTTGGCTGACTGCCGGCCCAGCTGCGGCGCTTGCAGCCTCCAGAAAAAGCACCAGCGAGCCTTGCTTGACCTTGTCGCCCAGCTTGACCTTGAGCTCTTTCACCACGCCGCCCTGGCTGGCGGGGATTTCCATCGAGGCCTTGTCGGACTCCACGGTGATCAGGCTTTGTTCGGCCTTGATGGTGTCGCCGGCCTTGACCAGCAGTTCGATAACAGTGACCTCGGCGAAATCGCCAATGTCGGGGACTTGAATGTCAATCAGTGCCATACCTATTCTTTCGATGCGGGTCAGAACATTGACCCATGTGCCAGCGATAACCCACACAGCGTCATCACGCTCAAGCAAATCAAATCAAAACGCAATCCACGCCGGACCCGATCAGGTGCCGACTGAGGCCACTGCGCCGCGCGAAGTACACGACGCATCCAGATTTTGGTGAGGACAATCCAGGCGCTTCCCACACCAAAAAAAGCCATCTTGACGGCGAACCAATTACTGGCGAGGTAATCGCTTGTCGGCTTTCCCCACCAGACAAGCATGCCAAAACCACTCAACAGCATGACACCCGACATGGCGCCCGAAACCTTGTCCCACTGGCGCAAGCGCTTCACCACTGACTCATCCAGAGACGGCAAGGAGATCAGGCGATTTTTTTGAATGCTGCTCGCGAAGAGCAGCACCCAAGCCATCAAGTGCAAGCCTTTGAGAAGCGTCATGTCCATGCAAAACCCACCGAAAATTGCCGCGCCAACGCGCCCGCCGCAGCGTGTGGGGCAATGGGCCCCGCCGATTTCTGGGCCTTTGACCGCATGAGGCGGTGGCCCATGCCCCACACGCTGCCGCCAGTAAAGGAAATCAAAGCAGCACCCGACGAAAATCGCCCAAAATCTGCCCCAGATAAACGTTAAAACGGGCCGCGGCAGCGCCGTCGATCACCCGGTGGTCCCAGGTGAGCGACAGCGGCAACATCAGGCGCGGCTGGAAGGCCTTGCCGTCCCAGACCGGCGCCATGGTGCTTTTGCAGACGCCCAAAATCGCGACCTCGGGCGCGTTAATGATGGGCGTGAAATAGCGCCCGCCAATGCCGCCCAAGGACGAGATGGTGAAGCTGGCACCCGACATCTCGGCCGGACTGAGCTTGCCGTCTCGGGCTTTTTTGGCCAACTCGCCCATTTCCTGGCTGATCTGGAAGATGCCCTTCTGGTCGGCGTCCTTGATCACCGGCACCATCAGGCCGTTGGGCGTATCAGCCGCGAAACCGATGTGGTAGTACTGCTTGTAGATCAGGGCATCGCCGTCCAGGCTGCTGTTGAACTCGGGGTATTTTTTGAGCGCAGCCACACAGGCCTTGATCAGGAAGGCCAGCATCGTGACCTTAACGCCACTCTTCTCATGCTCTTTGTTGGTAGCGACGCGGAAGGCCTCCAGGTCGGTGATGTCGGCATCGTCATGGTTGGTCACGGCTGGGATCATCACGGCGTTGCGCAGCAGATTGGCGCCGCTGATCTTCTTGATGCGGCTCATCTCTTTGCGCTCGACAGGGCCGAACTTGGCAAAGTCAACCTTGGGCCAGGGGATCAGGCCCAGGCCGGCGCCGTCGTTGGCAGCGGCGGCAGCAGCCGGCTTGACCTGCGCTGCGATGGCCGCCGTTTGCACCGTGCCGGCCATGACCGAGCGGGTGAAGGCCTGCACATCGACCTCGGTGATGCGGCCTTTGGGACCACTGCCTTTCATTTCGGCCAGCGGCACACCCAGCTCGCGCGCAAACTTGCGCACCGAGGGCGAGGCGTGCGGCAGGCCCAGCGGCGCACCGCCGGGGGTGTGGGCCGGGCTTGCCACTGCGGTGGTTGTCGCCGCCGGTGCAGCCAGCGCGGGTATGGCGGCAGCGACCGGGGCTGACGCCACCGCTGCCACCGCTGCCACCGGCGCAGCGACGGGCGTCGCGGCCAAAGCCACACCTTCCAAAATCGCCAGCAGGTCACCAATGTTGACCTTGTCGCCAACCTTGACCTTGAGTTCTTTCAGCACACCAGCCGTCGATGAGGGGATCTCCATCGCCGCCTTGTCGGATTCGACCGTGATCAGGCTTTGCTCCAGCCGGATGGCGTCGCCGGTTTTGACCAGCACCTCTATCACGGTGACGTCCTTGAAATCACCAATGTCGGGCACCCTTACCTCGACCGGGCCGGTTGCGGCAGCCGCTCGCGCTGGCGCTGGCGCAGCCACTGCTACAGAAACAGGAGCTAAAGCGCTAACAATGACGGGGGCTAGAGCCTGTTTTGGCTCTGAAGACGAAGCAGCAGCCGGAGCCGCAGCGGCGCCGGCCACTTCCAGCATCAGCACCAGCGAGCCTTCTTTCACCTTGTCGCCAAGCTGCACCTTGAGCTCTTGCACCACGCCGGCGTGGCTGGAGGGTATTTCCATCGAGGCCTTGTCGGACTCCACGGTGATCAGGCTTTGCTCGGCCCGCACGGTGTCGCCGGGTTTGACCATGAGCTCGATCACGGTCACTTCGGCGAAGTCGCCGATATCGGGTACTTTGATTTCGATGACAGACACGTCAGTCTCCTTCTGTTCTTGGGGCCAACTCAGGCGTACAGCGGGTTGATCTTGTCGACCTGGATGCCGTACTTGGCAATGGCCTCGGCCACCTTGGCGACCGGCACTGTTCCCTCTTCGCTCAGCGCCTTGAGCGCTGCGACCACGATGTAGTGGCGGTTCACCTCAAAGTGCTCGCGCAGTTTGCTTCTGAAGTCGCTGCGGCCAAAGCCGTCGGTGCCCAGCACCTTGTAGGTGCGGCCAGAACCATCACTGTTTTTCGGGATGAAAGGCCGAATCTGCTCGGCATAGGCCTTCATGTAGTCGGTCGAGGCCACCACCGGGCCGGTGTGCTTCTCCAATTGCTGACCAACGAAAGAAAGGCGTGGCGTATCCAGCGGGTGCAGCAGGTTGAAGCGCTCGGCGTCCTGGCCTTCGCGGGTGAGCTCGTTGAAGCTTGGGCAACTCCAGACGTTGGCGGCCACGCCCCAATCGGCCTCCAGCAGCTCCTGCGCGGCGATCGATTCACGCAGGATGGTGCCCGAGCCCAGCAGTTGCACGCGGGGGGTGAGTGTTTGCCCGCCGGACCGCTCCAAGGGCAAATGCACCCCCTCGGGGGGCAGCGCATCACGCGCAGCGGACAGCGTGGGGGCTAGTTCCTTGCCTTCCTTGCAAAGGTACATGCCCTTGATGATCTGCTCTTCGGTACCGGCAGTCAGGCCCGGCATGGCGTAGTTCTCGTTGAGCAGGGTCAGGTAATAGAACACGTTGTCCTGCTTCTCCACCATGCGCTTCAAGCCGTGGTGCAGGATGACGCCCACCTCATGGGCAAAGGTCGGGTCGTAGCTGATGCAGTTGGGGATGGTGCCGGCCATGATGTGGCTGTGGCCATCCTCGTGCTGCAGGCCCTCGCCGTTGAGCGTGGTGCGACCCGAAGTGCCGCCTAGCAAAAAGCCGCGCGCCTGCATGTCGCCAGCGGCCCAGGCCAAATCGCCCACGCGCTGAAAGCCGAACATCGAGTAGTACACGTAAAACGGCACCATGATGCGGTTGCTGGTTGAATAGCTGGTGGCGGCGGCGATCCAGCTGCTCATGCCGCCAGCCTCGTTGATGCCCTCTTGCAGGATCTGCCCGGCCTTGTCTTCCTTGTAGTACATCACCTGGTCTTTATCGACCGGGGTGTATTGCTGGCCGGCTGGGTTGTAGATGCCGATCTGGCGGAACAGGCCCTCCATACCGAAGGTGCGCGCCTCGTCCACCAGAATCGGCACCACGCGCGGGCCCAGGGCCTGGTCGCGCAGCAGCGTCGTGAGAAAACGCACATAGGCCTGTGTGGTGGAGATTTCGCGGCCTTCCGGCGTGGGCTCCATCACCGACTTGAACACGTCGAGCGAAGGCACGGTGAACTGCTCGTCGGCCTTCACCCGGCGGTGCGGCAGGTAGCCGCCCAGGGCCTGGCGCCGCTCGTGCAGGTACTTCATCTCAGGCGTGTCGTCGGCCGGTTTGTAGAACGGAATATTGGCAATCTGGCTGTCCGGCACCGGGATGTTGAAGCGGTCGCGGAAGATCTTGATGTCTTCGTCGGTCAGTTTCTTGGTCTGGTGCACATTGTTTTTGCCCTCGCCGCTCTTGCCCATGCCAAAGCCCTTGACGGTCTTGATCAGCAGCACGGTGGGTTGCCCCTTGTGTTTGACAGCGGCGGCATAGGCGGCGTAAACCTTTTGTGGGTCATGGCCGCCGCGGCGCAGCGCGAAGATGTCGTCGTCGCTCATCTTGGCCACCATCTCCAGCGTCTTGGGGTCGCGGCCGAAGAAGTGTTTGCGCACAAAAGCACCGTCATTGGCCTTGAAGGCTTGGTAGTCACCATCCAGCGTGTCCATCATCAGCTTGCGCAAAGCGCCGTCTTTGTCGCGCGCCAGAAGTGGGTCCCAGTCGCTGCCCCAGAGCAGCTTGATCACGTTCCAGCCAGCGCCGCGGAACTCGCCTTCGAGCTCCTGGACGATTTTGCCGTTGCCGCGCACCGGGCCGTCCAGCCGCTGCAAATTGCAGTTCACGACAAAAATGAGGTTGTCGAGGTTTTCACGGGCGGCCAGGCCAATGGCGCCCAGCGACTCCACCTCATCCATCTCGCCATCACCACAGAACACCCAGACCTTGCGGTTCTCGGTGTTGGCTATGCTGCGGGCGTGCAGGTACTTCAGAAAACGGGCTTGGTAGATCGCCATGAGCGGCCCCAGACCCATGGACACCGTGGGGAACTGCCAGAACTCGGGCATCAGCTTGGGGTGTGGGTAGCTGGACAGGCCCTTGCCACCCACCTCTTGGCGGAAATTGAGCAGCTGCTCCTCGCTCAGGCGGCCTTCGAGGTAAGCGCGGGCATACACGCCGGGCGACACGTGGCCTTGTATATACAGGCAGTCGCCGCCATGCTCCTTGCCAGGCACAGCGCTCTCGGCGTGCCAGAAGTGGTTGAAACCGGCGCCAAACATATGAGCCAGCGAGGCAAAGGAGCCAATGTGGCCACCCAGGTCGCCGCCATCCACCGGGTGATGGCGGTTGGCCTTGACCACCATGGCCATGGCGTTCCAGCGCATGTAGGCGCGCAGGCGCTCCTCAATCTCGATATTGCCGGGGCAACGCTCTTCCTGGTCGGTCTCTATGGTGTTGACGTAGCCGGTGTTGGCGGAGAACGGCATGTCAATGCTGTTTTGCCGTGCGTGCTCCAGCAGTTGCTCCAGCAGAAAGTGTGCCCTCTCTGGGCCCTCACGCTCGATCACTGCGGACAGAGCGTCCATCCATTCACGGGTTTCCTGGCGATCGGCGTCGTTGGCCGTGCCGCTGAAAGGCTGATCGGGTGCTGCGGACATGTCTATCTCCTGTGGCTTGGTGCCAACTTTATTACGGTGTAGAAATTTTCCCACAAATTCATATTTTTTTCAAATAATGCTATTTCAATTCATATTATGAAATTTACTGCGCAACGATGCCCTGGACAAGCGGCCACAAAGTAGCCGACGGCCAGGCGGCTCACCTACACTCGGTGCATGCCTCTACCGCAGCAGAAACAAGCCTCCGGCCCTGTCAATACGAAACCGCTGGCCAAACTACGCAATTGGTGGTGGCGCCTCACGCCGCAGCGGCAAGACCGCTTTGCCGTGCTGGCGCCCTTGGCGGCAGTGCTGCTGTTCTTGGCCGCCATCGTCGTGGCCTTTGCTTACCTGCGACTGGAAGAAATCGACCGCGAACAAGAAGCCGTTCGGCGTGATGTTGAATACACGCAGCAGCGCCTGCGCCTGCGCTTGCTAGAGCGACAAGAACAGTTGATGCAATTGGGCAGGGAGATGTCTAACCGCGAGATCGACACCAACGATTTCCAGGCGCGGGCCGAAGCCATGATCAGCGCGCACCCCGAACTGCAAGGTCTGAGCTGGATCGACGAGCGCCGACGGGTCAAATCCAGCATCGGCACCGCCAGCCTGTCGGCCGTGCAGCTGCGCACAGTGGGCAGCACCATCAAGACCGGCGAGAGCGAAAACTCTTACAGCCTGGCCAGGGACCTGCAGCAGCCGATCTACACCCAGCGCAGCGAGTCGCCGGACAACCCTGCCCTGTTGCAATTGCATGTGCCGCTGAGTGACCGAGCCCGCTTTTTAGGCGTCTTGTTGGCCGAGTATTCGGTCGATGGGCTGTTTCGTTATGGTGTGCCGTCTGAGGTGTCGGCCCGCTATGCCATTTCATTCCACGATGCCAAGGGCACACTGCTTGCCGGCACCAAAATCCCGCCACGAGGCCCCGCCACAGGCTTGTTGCCTTGGGTCAACCAAGCCAACGCCTATGAAGTGCCAGTGTCCCCTGTGGGCAATGGTTTGCTGATTCGTGGCCAGGCCTACCGCACCTCGCTCGGCGTCATCGGCAGCGGTCTGTTCTGGTTGGTGACAGCGCTCAGCGCCATGACCGCCTGGATGCTGATTGCCAACTGGCGCCACACCCGGCGTCGCTTACAGGCCCAGCAGGCCCTGGTGTCCGAAACCAGCTTTCGGCGCGCCATGGAAAACTCCATGCTCACGGGCATGCGCGCACTCGACCTGCAAGGCCGCATCACCTATGTCAACGCCGCTTTTTGCCA
>Ga0247836_1004235_pt1 | contig 18144 bp, 15 predicted proteins | sample LaCruzMarch2015__4_FD_187116 | JGI IMG/M metagenome (GOLD analysis project Ga0247836, IMG submission 187116) | Freshwater microbial communities from meromictic Lake La Cruz, Castile-La Mancha, Spain - LaCruzMarch2015_14m | ecosystem: Environmental > Aquatic > Freshwater > Lake | place: Spain... | reverse complement strand
TCATCGCGTTTTTGCATGAACCACCAAACGATCACGGCAGGCCAAGCTACCAGAATACAAATGGAGGCAGCACCATAAGCAATTCCATCTTCAATGCGTTTTTGCGTACTGGTCTTGTTGTGTATGGCGAGCAGCATGTCATTGACAAACTGGGAGTTACGCTCACGGTAAAGCTTAATCATGTTGTAAGTGACATAAGCTAGGCCGGGGAGGGTGTAGATCCCAAACCACTGCAATAGGGTGTAATCAAAACTAATGGTCACAGCATTAGTCCTTTTCCTGAGACAGGCTTTCTTTCGTCTCGGGGTAGGTATTGTGTTTAGCGTACTTATGAACCAGAACACCTTGCTTAAATTCCATCATCAGGTCGTATTCATAGGTACTGGCATAGCCACCGTGTACGTAATTGAGTAGTTCACCTTGGGGGCAGCGCAGTTCACCGGTAAACCAGTGGGCAAAAACCTTATCAAAGCCTGGAAAGAGGTCTGACAGCTTCAAGATGGTTTCATAGTCTTTATGCGCTTTAATGCCAATGAGATATAAGCGCTCAGCACCTTCGGCCTCAATGACCTCCCACGTACCAACATAACCCCGCCAATTCGCTGTATGGGGCGATTCAAACTCGATGCCATTCTGTTTTAGGTAGAGAGCCAATGGCTCAGTACATAAGCTAATGGCTTTACCCCCATAAAGCAGTTTTTCCGATACTTGTGCGGTCATCTAGGTCCCTTACTTGGCTTTGATTGTGGGGCCAGTATGAAAGGCATCAAGGTCACAGGGTGAGCCTCCTCAATTTATTGCTAGCCTAGCAAATCACTGACCTTAATGCCCTTGGCCTGAAGCTTTTTCCTTAAGTTGAGTAAGGCTTTTGCCTCAATCTGCCGTACCCGCTCTTTCGTTAAGTTCAGCGCTTTGGCGACTTCCTGCAGGGTTAAATGCATTTGCCGTGCATCGGTTCTAGTATGGCCGTTTGTCATTCTGATCTTGCTCATGGCATCTCCTTTTATTAGCTGTGCAGAAAAAAATACCCTCTATTTAAATTACCATACTCGCGTTTCACCTTATGAAATAAATTCATTTATCTGCATTTATTTTTTCATTTCGATTGGGGCACAGGGTCGGTATATGAGCTAGCCCCTTCGTAATCTGTATCCGACCAAGCCCGACTTTTCCTCACCACAATCTAACCCATTGGAGTATTCATGCCCGTACTAATTGAAGGCGTCTGCGTTCTATTGAAAAAAGGAGCAATCCACCAGCGTTACCAAGGAGGCTACGGCCAATTTATCTTTGATCTGGTCGATCAATCCAAGCTCTGGTCTAGCGATGAATTGCTTAGCATTCGGTTTGATGATCATGCAGCAGCGCGCCAATACCTTGAGTTTGTCGCAGCCAAAGGATTAAAGGTCATCCAGATCAATGAAGAAGATCCCCACAATACCGACGCCCTATTGGTAGATCAAATCTTTGGTCCCAGCTTTAAGGTGTATTGGCTGAAATTCTTACGGGCATGGCCAGTTGCAGAGGAGCAGAAACCCTCCAGATCTAAAAAAAGCCCCAAACCCAACTTTGAGCGCCTTGCCATTGTGGCCACCGACGATGAAATGGAAGCTATCGATGAAGTGAGACGGCAATGCTGGAAAAGGGATGAGATCACCTTTCCGAAAGACTGGGAATTTACCCAATCCCAAACCATGGACCTCGATTTCATGCGTATGTCTGAAAACCGCAGCTGGTTAGACCACTAGGAGACAGCATGGCCCAAGTCAACAGAGAGCAGTGGTTAATGAAAGCAGTAGAGCATATCGTCCCCATCTTTGAGAGGGCAGGGTATGCCGTGCCAGTAGTGAAGGTATCGGTTGGGTTTCCCAGTACAGGGGGGAAAGGTCGTCATTTAGGGCAGTGCTGGTCAAGTAAAGCAGCAGAAGATGGCATTAACCAAATTTTCATAGCCCCGCATCTGCATACTCCGTTTGATTTTCTGGATACCTTAGTCCATGAATTGGTACATGCAGTAGATAACTGCGAAAGTGGTCATGGTGAGGGATTTAAACGAATTGCCTTGGATGTAGGTCTAAAAGGTCCTATGCGCAGTGCTGGAGCAGGAGAATGGCTTAAAAAAGACTTGATTGCCATTGCAGAAAGGCTAGGGGAATTCCCGCACGGCAGATTAAGCCTGCCAGTCAGAACAGCTCAAAAGGCAGCCAAAAGACCAGGAGCCAAGTGCGCTAAGTGTGGTTATGAGGTGGTAATGCTCAGGAAGCACCTACTTTCAGGGCCGCCCATCTGCCCTAAGGATATGGAAGGGATGGAGGAGACGGGGGAGTGGGAGGGGAATTAAAGCCAAGGCCCTGAATCGTTTGGGCCAATAACATGTGCATCTGGATTGGTATTTGGCCAATCATCGGCGGCCGTGGTGCCGCCTCTGCACACAGCCAATCTTGCGGAATTAATTGTTAATCTTAAATTATTGGAATTGCCACTTGCCTCAGCTACTGTAATGGGTATAGTGATCCCAGATTTTAGGGCAATCATTTTTGGGATAGCTTCTCTGACAAATTTTATTCCGTTACCTCCACCCGCAAAGACGAGATTGATATCGCGTATGTAGTGGGTTCTAAGATTGAATAACTTTAATAATACTTCTTCAGACTGGGATAGCATCTCAGAAAATGCTTTTGCAATTTCATTTTTTAAAATTGATATATGCTTACTTTCTGCTACTTCGTCATAGGTAATATCAATCCCTAAGTAGCTTGTTTTCTTCAATTTGGAAAAGATTTCAAGTTTGCGATCTCTTATTTCAATTTCAAAAGCTTTTATTTGGTCGCTAGAAATTGACTGAGCTTTTTCCCTGAAAATTTGCAAGATTGCATAGTCAATGTAATCACCGGCAAAATTCAAACTAATGGATTTCGCTAGAGATTTAAACTTTCTTTTATAGGGGTTTGAGTCAAAATCTAGCTTGGAGTCTGGTGTTAGAGATAAAAATAGACCTAAGTCTGTTGTGCCTGCTCCAATATCGACCACAGCACATACTTGTCTTGCATTCGTGTCTTCTTGAAATAACTCTACTGCTGCAGCTACTGGCTCAATAACATCAATATTGGAATGAGGTACCAAATATGAATTTTGCTCGCAATTCTTAATGGCCTCAACTAGATCAACGGCGTCCATCTTAAGTTTTACTACATCACTAATTTCAATTGCGTAATAAAGGGTTTTTTCTAGTAAAGCTTTTTTTTCCTTCCAGTGCTCGCCCCATACTGGGTGCGAAATACGAATCTCATATTTTTTTAACTTTTTAGTGTCAATATTCAAGCCGAGCTTTATGGCTTGTAATGACTGAGAAATGAGGCCAACGAGCAAATGCCATTTATTCAATTCAGTTTTTTGCGATAAACGAGCCCAAAAATTATCTTCATAGAGCGTAAGCCATTTTTTTGGACTCGATTCTAATATCGATGCGTCAAATGGATTTTTCTTCGACTTACTATATGCCTCATCACCAAAATAGATTGTTTCAGCATCTTTGGATACATATATATTAGAAATAATTTCAAAGTCTTCGCCTGTGAGACTTAAAAACTCACCAAGGTTAAGAGTTTCAATATTGGCACCAAACTTATCGGCTATTGCCGCGCGTAAAGAGCTTGTTCCAAAGTCAATGCATATTATTCCTTGAGTGGATTCATCCTCGGCTGAATAAATCAACATAGAAGAGTCTTCGGGCTCATAGGCTATGTAAAAAACTCTATTGCACTCAGGATTTTGACAATTTTCGTAGCGATCATTGCGCTTATCTACATTAAATTCAGGTATTTTTCCGCAGCTTGGACAAGAAAAGTAAGCTTCCTCCTCTTCTTCCTCTTCCTCTTCCTCTTCCTCTTCTTCTTCTTCTTCCTCCTCTTGCATTGGAGACTCTTTAGGGTTTACTGATTGCAGTAATTCAAGCGTTTGAATCACACGCCCATATAGTCTTGCGGATTCCAAGTCTTCTCTTGTAATTAATTCATCTCGAAGAAGTTCTAGGAGGTAGGTATTACCATTGGCGCCATTAGCTGTCTTAAATAGCGATTCCAGTATTTCATAAGGCAGGTCACTGAACGGTCTTTTTTTCATGGGTTAATTACTAATTAATGCTTTTTTAATGACTTTGGTGGTTCCATTTTCTCTAGTCTGAAAGTAGCCAGGCTTAAATACATTCACTTTGTCAACGATTGCAAAATCTGTAGATATTGGCTCTTGAAATATTGGGTCGTAATTTACTTCTTGCCCTTTCAAGCAGTACTGAGAAATATTTAGATTAATTTTTAAGATTTCGAGCTTATTAGATAATTCTTTAGAATTTGGATCCATTTTTGTGGACTCCGGAAGCTCTTCCCAGGCGGATAATAAATCTGCTGCTAAATACTCTATGCCTACCGTTAAATTACTTATATCATTTATTTCCATAGATGCAATGGAAGTAGCTAGTACATTAGTTTTTTTAATCGCATCTTTTTTATTTAACAGTGACTCATAGATCATCCATAAATTACGTAAATCTTCTATTTTATTTTTTTCTAAATCAAATTTAAGTAATTCAGTAATTGTTGTGATGTAGCGATCGCAAATTAGTGTGGTGAGGACATACGATTTCTTAGATTTAGATTCGCGAGTAAGAGTTAGGTAATTTGCAATTTCTACTCGGCTAAGTATGAAAGTATTTAACTGTGAGAGTTGGTTGATTTGATCTAATACTGAAAGCTTTACTTCATCTGTCGCTCGGTCGGTAACAAGGCTTATTAAAAATTCAACCAATGGCCTGTCAAATTTAGAAAGGTCTTTTTTTACATTTTTGGTTACAAATTCGATTAAGAAGATTGCCCATTCTTGTTCACTGTAGACACTTGGCTTGACTTTGGACAAGAGCAATGCTTGATCGTTCAAGCTTATGTTTAGCTTTTCTAACCACTGTATGAGTGGTTTTATATTTTCTCGGACTTTGATGGAGCCAATTTCATCGGATATATACTCTGCACACCATTTTTCTTTTAAGCTACTCAATGCCGAAAATGAATAAATGGTTAGCTCATCCTCGAGGTATGTGTTCGATAGTTGCGGCCTACAATTTTTAAGGAAACCTAAATTTATAACCCTTTTTTTTGCTTCAGTAACCCCTGCTTCTTTAGAGCACTGAATAGCTGAAATTATTCTTACCGCTGTTTTTAGGCTTTCTGATTCTATTATTCCATCCTCAGCTGGTCTGATGTTGCTAAGATGATTACATAGAACGCCTATGTTGCCGGAGATATATTTACCCCAAGCTTCGTCCCTATCTCCTTTTGCAACCCTTAAGTTGTCCAAAATACCTCTAATCCTGCAATCAATATCTGACATATATTCAGTAATTACGTTTAGTTAATTCTAGGTTAAAGCTCATATTTTGAGCCTTAAAGTTGAGATATTTCTTATATTTTGCATGATTAATATATAGTCATTCTATATGAACTATAAGCTACTTCCACCGGCCCCTTCCGCAAGTATTGAAGCATATACGGGAGTTGGTTATACCCTCAAAACTTCATTAGCAGACTTAATTGATAACTCAATCACAGCCCAAGCTAAAAACATTTGGTTGGATTTTTATTGGGATGGGGTTGATAGCACTATATCTGTATTGGATGATGGTATTGGTATGGATGAATGTGAACTTTCAGAAGCTATGAGGCCAGGCGGCAAAAACCCAATAGATGTTAGAGATAAAAGTGATCTTGGAAGATTTTCGTTGGGGTTGAAGACGGCATCTTGGGCTCAGTGTAGATGTTTGAGTGTTTATTCAAAAAAGAAGTTACATAAAATTCACTCGATGTCATGGGACTTGGACTATGTAACTACGCACAATGAGTGGCGTGCTTTTAATGATTTAGCTCATGATAATGATGAGCTTGCAAAGCTTAGCGAACTTAAGTCGGGCACATTTATTAAATGGACAAAGTTATCATCTCCATTATTTAAGGAGTTAGTGCAATCTGCCAACTCAAGAGATTTGTTTAACGAACATATAGAAGAAATTCAAATATATCTGGGCATGATTTTTCATAGATTTATTCAAGGTATCGCTAGTAATAATTCTAATAAAGGCCCAATCAGTTTGTTTGTTAATGGAAATAAAATAGAGCCATGGGATCCTTTTGTTTGCTCCGATAAGGTTAAGGCTAGCTCGACTCCGTTAGAGCCACAAGATTATCTAGGAAATCTAATTACCATTAAGGGTTATGTCATGCCCCACAAGGATAGGCTTTCAGAGATAGAAATTGCGAAGGGCGGGGGCCCAAGCGGATGGCTAGAACAGCAGGGATTTTATGTTTATAGGGCCGATAGATTGCTTGTGGCTGGAAGCTGGTTAGGTTTGGGAGTGCCAAAAAAATGGCAAAGAGATGAGCAATATAAGTTGGCCCGCATTGCTATCGACATTCCAAATTCTGTAGATAAAGAGTGGTCTCTTGATATTAAAAAATCGATGGCCAATCCGCCTCCACAGCTAAGGCAAAAGCTGATAATTTGCGCTACAACTGTAAGGGATGAGGCTCGTCAAACTTTTGTCGCTCGAGGGAAATATGGGCGAAGGCCTGAGAGGAGGCCACTTTCGTTGGAGCCAGTTTGGATCAGATCTGACAGGGATCAGATGATTGGTTATAGAGTTAGTAAAAGCCACCCGCTAATTGCTGATTTCAAAAAAAAGCTTGGCCCGCTAAGCGACGACTTTGAGGTGATATTGCGTTTACTTCAAGAGAGCATTCCAGTGCAAAGAATTTGGTTAGATGCCGCAGACTCAGAGCAAAATAATTTAAATCCTTACGATGGAATAACGGCCGACCTTAAGAGCGATCTAAATAAAACCTACAGAGTGTTATTGGATACCATGTCATCCGCTAAGGCAAAGGATACATTGAGAGTAATTGAGCCTTTTAATAGATTTGAGAATTTAATTGACGAATTGATTGACTGAGATGAATGACCAAAGTAAAAAACTACTTCCCTTGCTTCAAATGGATTTATCAGAATTATGGAGAGAAAGCGCTAAGCCGCTAACAAGGGAGATTATTGGGGAGAGGATAGATGCTTTTATGCAGATCCCTTCATATTCAAGCGCTGATAAAGATTGGTTACTAACTCAGCTTGAGGCTTTGTTTACTATTTGGGCGCCTCCGCATGGAATTTTGGTTAATGATGTTGGGCATATTCCTTGGTTGCATACATGCAGGTCGGAGATTGATTGGAATTTCTGGAATAGATACGAAACCTATTTAATTAAAGATGTAGGCTTGAGTCCCGCGGCAATTGGGAATATAGATAGAGTTTCTGATGAGGTTTTATCTAGCATTGAAGAGCCAAAAAGATCTGGCGCATGGGATCGCAGGGGTTTGGTCATGGGAAATGTTCAGTCAGGAAAGACTGGAACATACACAGGCTTGATATGTAAAGCCGCAGATGCTGGATATAAGGTAATTATTGTTTTAGCTGGTATGCATAATAATTTAAGAAGTCAAACTCAAGTTAGGCTGGATGAGGGATTTTTGGGGTACACAGCCTCCGAAAAGTCTAGGGGTGCCAGGGAGTTTGTTGGTGTTTATAACTACGGAAAAAATGCAATAGCTGACTCAGTTACGACAAAATTTGAGAGAGGTGACTTTAATAGTACAGCTGCTAGGCAATTTCAAATTCATCCTGGTGGGAATCCACTACTATTTGTAGTGAAAAAAAATACAAAAGTTTTAGAAAATTTACTTGCGTGGATTAATGGATTTGCTTCCGATAGCGATGTCGAGACTGGAAGAAAAATTCATAAAGACATTCCATTATTGGTAATTGATGATGAAGCTGATCAGGCTAGCATTGATATCAAGGCTATTGCCGAAAATGAGGCTGGAGATCAAGATCCGGAGCACGATCCATCAGTCATTAATGGGCATATTAGAAAGATCCTTCATGCCTTTGATAAATCAGCGTACGTCGGCTTTACTGCAACCCCTTTTGCCAATATCTTCATTAATGATGAAAATATTTCATTGGAATATGGCAAGGATTTATTTCCTGAAAGTTTTATCATTAATCTAGAGGCGCCCAGCAACTATATAGGCGCTTCTGAGATATTTGGCATTGATGCAAATGAAGAGTTGGGAATTGAAGAAAAGAAGCCGCTTCCAATTGTTGAAAGCGTTTTTGATTATGTTGACGATATTGAGGATAGGACCCAAAAAATAGGTTGGATGCCTCCTAGATCCTCTGGCAAGACTGACCATTTGCCCTTATATCGTGGAAAAGAGGAAATTCCACCCTCTTTGCATAAAGCGATTCTCTGCTTCATCTTAAGTTCACTTGTTAGGACTTATCGTGAATCCTCACCGTTATTTAACTCAATGCTAGTTCACGTTACTAGAATTACAAACGTACAAAAGAGGGTTAAAAATCAGGTTGAATTACATTTGAAATCTATAAATTATAGATTGAAATTTGGAGATGGCGCCTATCAACCAACCATATTGGATGAGTTTAAGAAGATTTGGTTTGAATCTTATGTGCCTACTTCTAAGATGTGCGGTGAAGGATATATTCTTCCTGATTGGGAGTATGTTCAGAATCATTTAAGCAAAATTTCATCCTCAATCCAAGTAATGGAGATCAATGGCTCGGCCTCTGACTCGCTAAATTATGATTTGCACGAAGCTACAGGATTGAACGTTATTGCCGTTGGTGGAGATAAGCTGTCAAGAGGGTTAACGCTTGAAGGTTTAGTTGTTAGTTATTTTTTGCGTTCATCACGTATGTACGACACGCTTATGCAAATGGGAAGATGGTTTGGATATAAAGAAAAATATTTGGATCTCTGCAGGCTATTTACAACCGATGAATTGCGTGGCTGGTTTAGGCATATAGCAGTAGCGTCTGAAGAGCTACGTCAGGAATTTAATTATATGAATACTATTAAAGCTACGCCAATCATGTATGGGCTAAAGGTTCGATCTCACCCTGCCATGATGATTACATCCCAAGTAAAAATGCGATCTGGCACAAGAATGAAGCTTTCGTATGCGGGAGATATCAGTGAAACTACAATTTTTTATAGGGATCCATTAACTATTGGTAAAAATCTAGATGCCGTTAAATCTTTAATTGAGAATATTGGTATTGATAAAAGAAAAACAAAAAAATCATGTTTTCTATGGGAAGATGTAAAGAGCAATGAAATTATTGAATTTTTAGGACGCTACCAAACACACCCAGATGCAAGAAGAGCGAACACTAAGTTTCTAAGTGATTACATTAGCCTGCAGGTTAATCAAAATGAATTAGTTAGTTGGACGGTAGTGCTGTCCTCTATTCAAAAAAACGCTTCTCAAAAATCGAGAGATGGTACAAAGACTATTACCAATGATGTGGGCGAGTACTTTTGGGGATTAGATGTTGGCTCGATATATAGAGATGATGTGGAAGAGCTAGATACAAAAAATAGATACACAATTAAAAGATTGGTCGATCCAAGCCATGAGTACTTAGATCTCACAGAGTCACAAATTGCTGCAGCGCTCGAAATAACAATAAATTTATGGAAGGTAAGCACTCGCAAGAATAAGTCATCTGAGCCACCAATTGCGCCGGGAGGCAAGGGGACGAGAGAGGTTAGGGACAAAAGAAATGGCCTACTGATACTTTATCCACTTTCTGATATTGAAAAATCAACCTCTACTAGCGCATCAAAACCAATTATGGGCATTGCCGTAAGTTTTCCCGATAGTGATACAGCCAAAGAAATTACATACGTAGTTAATAATGTATATGCCTCAATTGACACCTAATCTATCGTCCAAAATCCTATCAATATTCAGTAATATTGAAAAGGATATTCCCAATGGTGTTAGTGGACTGTATGAGAGAAGGCTAGAAATTGGCTCATGCGTTCCCATTTATTTTGGTATAGAAAGCCCCGACAATCTTCTCCAAATATCAGTGGTGATACCACGGGTTTTTTACCATCTCATTTCCTTGGATGATACAGAAGGTTTTGCTTTGAGCATTTCCGGAGAAAAGAGCTCCGGAACATCATTCAAATTATGCATTCATTTATTAGATAAAAGATTTTATGAATTATTTTTAGTACTACTTCAAGACCTAGTTGAAACAATAGTTAAACAATCTGAAGTAAGGCCTGCAATTGAAAATTTCGTGGAAAGAATTGAGCATTGGAAAAGATTTTTAAAAAAATCTACCAAGAGAGTGCTTTCTTATGAGGAGCAGATTGGCTTAGCTGGTGAATTATGCATGCTCAAAAATTTAATCAAAATTCATGGCCACAATTCGGCTCTCAATTCATGGAAGGGACCGCTTGGCGCCTCACTAGACTTTGTATGTTCGGGGGCATTGGTAGAGGTTAAGTCTTCTACGATTAGTCGTCAAAATGAGATAAAAATTTCCAGTGAATATCAGTTAGATGTCGAAGGAAATAATAAGATTTACTTGTGCCATTGTATATTCGAGGTAAATGATGAGTTAACAAGCGATAACACATTGCCCCATTTAATTGATGAAATTTCAAGAGATTTAACTCAAGAACTTAAAGTCAAATTTTTCGGATTGCTAAAGTGTGTTGGATACTTTCCAGACGATGAGGATCTTTACAAATCAAATATGTTCAAGTTGACCAAAACAAGTTTCTATTATGTTTCTGATGATTTCCCAAAATTAGCCTCAAGTCAGCTACCTAAACCAATTTTTCACGTTACATACAAAATTTCAACAGAAAACTTAAATGGCTTCCTTGTTGATATGAATGAAGTTATTACACGAGAGAATTAATTAGCAATGGATATTGAGGAATTTCATAGAGAGCTAGATAGAGAAATTATTGAGCACAGTAACGGCCAAAATTCCTCCGATAATATTGAAGGTGAGGGTTTTAAGGAAAGCTCTTTTACAGAAATTTTTACTGAAGATTTAGCTTTTGTCGGCATTTTAGAGAGCCCGATTGTCTGTCACTTTGAGGAAAAGGTTTCTAAGTCCGACGTTAAGATAAGCGCTTATAGCATTCCAGAGGAAGATACAAGAATAGATATAGTGATTTCTGACTACAGGGCAAGCAAAGATATAGAAAAGTTAACTTCCTTTGAGATTGATAAAAAAATATCGCAAGCAATTCGCGCAATCAATTTTGCTTTCAATGCTGGCTATAGGTCCTTAGATGGTCCAAATGAAAAATGGGATATGTTAAAGGCTATCTTTGACCGTAAGGATGATATAGATAGAGTAAATATCATCCTGATATCAAATGCAGTATCCGTAGCGAGAAATAAAGCTGTAGATAAAATCAAATTAAAAATTGATGGATTAGATGCCGTTTTCGTTGAAGTTTGGGATTTAGAGCGCTACAGCCGTTTCAGAGCCAGCGGCTCATCTTTGGAACCTATTGAGGTTAACTTAACTGAGTTTTATCCAGATGGGATTAAGTGCCTTTCTAAAATTTCCGAACAACATGAGTTTTCAACCACATTGGCAATTGTTCCAGGCCGAGTTCTTTACGAGTTATACAATAAATACGGAAGCAGGTTGTTAGAGTTAAATGTTAGATCATATCTACAGGCAAAAGGAAAGATCAACAAGGAAATTCTTAATACATTACTTACTGCCCCTGAAAAATTTCTAACTTACAACAATGGTATTACTGTTGTAGCAGAGGGAATTGAGTACTCTGATGACCATGCATTTATCAGGTCAATAAAAGGCCTCCAAATTGTTAATGGCGGTCAAACAACAGCATCTATACATCGAGCTGTTAAGGAAAATAAGGCAAGTATTGAAAATGTTTTTGTGCAAGCAAAAATTACGATTGTCCCCCCGTCTGATTTTGAAGAGGTTGTACCCCTTATTTCAAAGTATTCAAATTCACAGAATAAAGTTAGCGATGTAGATTTAAAAGCAAATAGTCCATTTCATGTTGGTGTGGAGCGTGTATCTAAAGTTACTTGGGCTCCAGGCGAAACTTCAATGTGGTTTTACGAAAGGGCTCGAGGAGGGTATCAGACGGAGCGGGCCAATTCGGCTAGCTCAAGAAAGTTTGATATTCGCTTCCCATCCAGCCAGCTCGTCACCAAAGAAGATATTGCAAGATATTGCAATATCTGGAATGGTCATCCAGATCTTGTAAGTAAGGGCGGTCAAAAAAACTTCGCAAAGTTTATGGAGGATATTGGAGGAAGCCTTGGCAAAGGTTGGGAGCCTTCCCCTATTGAATTTAAGGAATTAATTGCAAAGGCTATTTTCTATAGATCGGTTCAAGATGTCGCTAAGGAGCTGAAAATACCTGGCTATCGAATTAATATTGTGAATTACACAGCATCATTAATAGTGGAGAAGGCTGGAGGAAAATTAAATTTATTGGGTATATGGGATAGGCAAGGTATTCCTGAAGTCCTTAAGTCTCAGATTACCTCTTGGCTTCCAATGGTGCAAGAGGTTATGCTTTCGTTGGCCTCTAGAGCAAAAAATACTGGAGAAGAATTCAAGAAAGAAGAGTTTTTAACTAAATTCAGACAACACACCAAAGATTGGGAGATTGAGCAATCTGTTATAGATCTAGGGACGAGCGTCAGCAGGAATAACTATTCAGCCTCTAGGTCTAATGATTCTGCATTGGAAGCTTGTCTTGAAATGACTGCTAAGGAATGGTTCGAAATTACAGCTTGGGGTAAGGATACGGGTTTATTGTCCGAGTTTGAGCTTAATATATCTAGCACAATGATTAGCTATGCAAATCTTGATTGGAAAAAGCAGCCTTCAGATAAGCAGCTTAAATGGGTAGCCCTAATTTTGGATAAATACAGCAGTCGATCCAATTGATCACCTTTTTTATTCCCATCCATATTTAATATTTGTGCCTAATAATGCCTTTTATTTCCATCCCAAGTGCAAAGCGACTAATTTCCTCCATGAGAGATTTGGGTTATGAATTCAGTGACGCTGTAGCAGAAATTGTAGATAATTCAATTCAAGCTGGTGCAAATGTAATTCAGGTAAACCTTCAATTTGATGGTTATGAGTCTTACCTAACGGTTTTGGATAATGGCGTTGGCATGACCCCTGCTGAAATTAGAGAGGCCTTAAGATTTGGCTCAATGAGGGATTACGAGCAGGATGATTTAGGCAAATTCGGCCTCGGTCTAAAGACATCATCATTAAGTCAATGTGATTCATTAACGGTATCTTCCCGAAACTCACAAAAGAAAGTTCAAATCCACTCCTATTCTTGGGATATGGATCATATTAATAAAGTAGATCAATGGGAGATTCTGCCCATCCAAACCAATGAGCTGCTTAATCCAGTTGTTGAGCATTTATATTTAACTACAGGAACAGCAGTAACTTGGGAAAGATTGAATCGCTTATTAAATTTTCAAGACCCAGCTGGCGGTAGGGCGGAAAATGATTTCAAGAGGTTAATACAAGAACTCAAGATTTCCCTTGGAGCAACATTTCATCGTTATTTAACTGGTGAGCAGCGATCTAAGAAAGTCATGATCTTTGTTAATGGCGATTTAGTTGAATCTTGGGATCCCTTTTGCCGTGCCGAGAAAAAAACAGTTGAAATGGAGTCTTTTTCTATCCCAATTGCAATGGATGGGAAAAAAGGTTTGGTTAAATTTAGACCATTTGTTCTGCCCGCTCAAAGTCAATTTTCGTCTGCGTCTGCTCATCTTCGGGCTGGTGGGCCGGCTAAGTGGAATAAGCAGCAGGGCTTTTATATATACAGAGCAGGTCGACTGCTTCAAAGCGGGGGTTGGTGTGGCTTACGGACTTCAGATGAGCACTCGAAGCTTGCCCGAGTATTGGTAGAAATACCTGCGGGGTTTGATGACCTCTTTAAGGTCAATATCTCGAAAATGAAGATTAATTTTCCAAGAGAAATGCGGGAAGAAACAGTACATAAGCTTGCCCCAACACTCAAAAAAGCCAATGATTCCTATAGAACACAAGGGGAAGCCTCTTTCTCCGGAGCCTCGGTATATGAGGCTGATGACAAGCACTTTGAAAAGTTGGTTGGTAATTTTCTATTCAAGTTAGACGCTGATTGGAATTTAAGCCCAGGAACGGCAAAAGATGTATTGCCTAAACTTTATAGGCAAGCTACTCCAAGCGAAAGAAGGTATCTCTTGAGGATATTTAAGAGGCTTGCTGGCGAGGAGTTAACAAGCTTACAGTCTTCGGTCTGACTAGGCTGAGGCGAGATTATTAAAGTAGTAGTCTTCTTCAGTTAGCTCTTTTCTGATATATCTAATGTTTGCTTCTATGGCGATGGGGATGAGCGCAACTGGCCAACCTGACCTTTTATAGTAGGGCGCCAATACATCGCTGGTTCCTGATGGGGGCATATAAATCTCACCCGATTTATCAAGAGCAGTTTCTGGGTGTAACGTCGGATGTACTACATGGACCAAATTCCACACACCCAGAAATTCCTTTGTGGTCATATTCCCTATAACGCCTAGATATAAGGAATTAGTAAGCTCCTCAAGCTTATTAATAGCCTCATTTTTATCAGATTCCTTAAACTTCGGCCTAGCTTCGGAAGTAGCATAATTTTTTAGATAAGCCTTGATAGCAAAGCCTATTGCTCTTCCAGCTAAGGGAGGTACGGCGTTACCAACCTGCTCGTATACATTGCCTCGTTGACCGAAAAATTGAAAGGTGTCTGGAAAAGACTGGACTCTTGCTGCCTCTCTTGGTGTGAGCGATCGATTTTGTGTTGGGTGAATAAACATCAATCCATCTTTTTTAAGGTGAGCAACTATAGTTGAGCATAGTTCATATCTACTTTGCCGCTTATACTTATCAGCAAATGATTCCATTGAATAGGGCGTTTCCATAACTTCACCTCGAGCTATTGCTCCTTTACTATTTTCTCCTTCACGTAGCAGCAGGAAATCTCTTAAATCTCTTTCGGAATGCGGCCTTGATATATGCCAGGTTAACTTTTGCGCCTGATCAGCCTGCATTAGATCAATGATGTACCTATTGCCATAGGCTTTCAGATGCTGCTTTCTTAGTGCTAAGTCATATTTTGACTCGCTCGCACCGTCATTGGCTTTTAGTGGGGGCAAGTCACAGATAGCTTCACCTAATGTAACTACGGGCTCTAGGGATTTATCGCTAGGCTCCAAAGAATGTGTTTTAGCAAGATATCGACTTGGCATAAAAAGTGGTTGTTCAACTCTGGTACCGATAAATAATTGGCGAACTCGTTTTTGGGGCACGCCGAATTCCCAGCAATTAATTTGAACTGGCGCCACTGAGTAGCCTAAGGCCCTACTTGCCTCTTGTATTTTGGTGAAATAAATGCCGCTTCCCATACTCTTAATGCCCAAGACGTTTTCCATTACAAAAATCTTGGGTTTAAAAAATTCAACATTTTTCAGGAAGCGCTTGTAAAGGTCGCGCCTTGGGTCGTCAACAAATTCTTTGCCAAAATTAGCACCACCTTGCGTTCTAGCTGTTGAGAAGCCCTGACATGGAGGGCCACCAACAACTAAATCAATTTCATTGGCGCCTATTATTTCAGCGAGTTCTTCTGGCTCAAACTGAGTTAAATCACGCTTTAGACCAACTGGATGCTTATGATTCAAATTAAAAGTTTTAATAGCAATGTCATTGAAATCTACGGCAGCAAGGCATTCGAGTCCTGCCATTTCTAGGCCGTAAGATAAGCCCCCACACCCGCTAAATACGTCGATAAATTTAAGTTTTTTTGACATCTTCTAATTTTATTCTACCGCGAGATTCCATCTGATTTATACAGTATTGAATATATTCTCTCAATTAAGGCTTTCCAGCGAACTTTAAATCTTTCAATATGGAATTTTTCTCTCTAGTATCTCAATTACAAGGCTTCGCAATTTCTCCTCGTCAAGATCTTGATACTGTTCCACTATCATTTGTCTACTGGGCCTTAGTGGCCTTTGGTGCCATCCTGACCTAGGATTATCATGTAGTGGGTCGAACTCGTCGCGCATATTTTTTACTGTATTTTCATTTACGCCTAAGATTTTGCCGATTGCTTTATGGGATTCAGTCCTGTTGCCGAGCCCTAATTCTTCATAAGCTTTTTCGTTAAATTTTGACAAGTAATATGCTACGACCATACATAAGTAGTTTGATTCTTTCATTCTTATCCTTGAATTAAATTTTTTTTATAAACCAAAATTTTCTAGGTATTCGCAACTTATTTTTTCATGACTTTTGGGCCCATTCCATACTAGCCCATTTGCTTCTATTGCCGCTCCATATCCCCATTCAGCAATGGCAATACTTGTATTTAAATTTGACGAAACTCCAGCTCGTTCCCCAATCCTTGCAATTGCCTCGGAATTTTTAGCTGTAAGTTCTGTCCACTTATTTAAATGAATCCTCGCTGCCAAGCTATCTGATTTACTGCGATTGCAGCTAGGGCAGGCCAATACAAAGTTATGCATTAAATCTCTTGGATAGAGGGAAAAGGGGATGAAGTGATCTACCTCAAGCTCCGCAGTTGCTTTATTACAGTAGAAGCACTTACACCCATAGAGTGCTTTGAGCTCTTTACATACTAGTGCTAATGTTTTTCTTGATGTCTCAAAGAGGAAGCTGTTGAGATCATCCTTCTCTCCAAGGATGGATATGTTCTTTGCATTCTTCTTAATGTAATCAGTCCACCTACTTCTAGCTAACTGTTGTATTAAAGGCTGAAAGCGCCTTAAGCAGTAAGCAACACCTTTTTTTAGGGTGATGGAACTGGTATTTCGTTCATATAGAAATGGAAGGGCTCCGCCACCGACATTCTGGAGGTAGTTAATGGGTTGCTTTGCCACCGTTCTAGCGACCGCAGTTATTAGGCTTTTATATTCTTTTGAATGTTTAGCTGCATTAGGGGAATTAAAGTTGTTTTCATCCCTGAATGCCTGAATTGCTTTAATTATGGCAGCTTGAGTGCCATGATTTTGAAATAGCACGCCACTGTCATTGGCGTTCGATGTTTTATATGGGGATGATTGCTGCCAATAGAGCTCAATAAATCGCTCTGCAATTTGCCTATTGCTAAGCTCAAGCTCGGAGTCATCATCCTTTCCAAGTTCGATGGCTAAATCTGCTAATGAGATGAGTAGGGCGTATTTATAGGTCGAGCTAAAGTCACTCTCATTAAATAGCCGCTGAACTTTGGTCAGAAAATCCAGTTGCTCTTCAGCGCTTGGAATAGAGTTCATTCCCAATACTTTGCCTTCCCCGGAATAATCCACCGTACGCCACCCCTAGGATCCTCTAAATCACCCTTATATCTTGGGATGAGATGCATATGCAGGTGAGGCACTGTTTGACCTGCAGTAGGCCCATCATTGATCCCAATGTTGTAGCCATCGGGCTTAAATTCTTCTTCCAATATTGCTTTAGCTTTTCCGAGTAAAACAAGCATCGCGCTTTGCTCTTCAGGGGTAATCTCAAACCAAGAACCAATATGCCGTTTGGGAATTACCAGCGTGTGTCCTGGCGAAACTGGATAACCATCTCGAATCACAAGAGCCAAATCATTGGAATCAGTGATGCGCTCTAGGGGCAGGGTACAAAAAGGGCAGGGCTTGGTCATCAAAGAGCTGCTTTATAGCTGTGTATCATTAATGGAATTTATATACTATTCCAATTAAATGGCTTACAGCATGATCCTCAATACTCATTTCCCCAATCAGTCGTTTCCTACAACTAAATAATCCTTTTCCCCTGTTTTTATGCCTTGCATCTCTCTAAGCTGAGTGCTTTATAAGCAAGGGAGACGGCGATGTACCTAATGATTGAGTGTGGCCACAAACGATTACGCCTATTTAAGATCATGCTGGATATACGTACCGTCGCTGTCATAGCCTTATTCATCATCATTTATATAGGCTATCGCTTCCTGATTAGCCTCAATTGGTAATGCAGAAAGATAAAAGGAGTGGGCGGCTATGGCAGCGGTCGCGCCAAACCCCCGGCACACGCCTTTCAGGGATTTAGCCGCCTTGCTCCCGTCTTCAGATAGGCATTACTATGGGTGCAATAAAGAGCGCTGGATACAAAACGAGCTGAATAAAAGATGGATGACGACCT
>Ga0247836_1004233_pt1 | contig 18144 bp, 20 predicted proteins | sample LaCruzMarch2015__4_FD_187116 | JGI IMG/M metagenome (GOLD analysis project Ga0247836, IMG submission 187116) | Freshwater microbial communities from meromictic Lake La Cruz, Castile-La Mancha, Spain - LaCruzMarch2015_14m | ecosystem: Environmental > Aquatic > Freshwater > Lake | place: Spain... | reverse complement strand
CCCCTTTTTTGACAGCCTCAACCGCAGTATCAATGTTACCATGACCAGAGATCATGATAACAGGTACTTCCGGATTAATTTCCTGGAGAAAATCCAAAACTTCCAGGCCATCCATTTTAGGCATTTTGATATCTAAAAGGACTATGTCAATAGCTGATTTTTTAAAAATATCTATGGCAGAAAATCCATCGGGAGCCTCGAGAACCTGATATTTTTCAAATTCCAAAATTTCTTTTAATGTCCTGCGAATACTTGCTTCGTCGTCAATTAGTAGTATAGTTGCCATAGCCTTCAATAATTTATATATTATTTATTCATATTACAAATATATATAATATATTAAACATATTACATTTTTATTAAATATGTTATAAGTAAATATCGTTTTATGGCATTAATCCTTTGGTCTGATTAAGAATAACAAACACAGACTTGAAAGCATTTCCATTCACACTGACAGTAAATGATGTGAATGATAAAAATCCTATCTACTTTGACGAGGAAATCCTGGCAAAATATTATAAAACAGGCATTATAGATTATTGCTAAATATATGAAAAAGAGCGAGCTAGTAACTTACTAAATTTCAAGCCAATAGCACTCGGAAATGGTGACCTTGCGACCCGTTAATTATCATTCATTTTTCAAAGGTTGATCAAGATTTTTCAAAGCAATCCAAGCGAATAGACCGACACCTATTTCCAATGCATCTTTATCAATATCGAAATATGGCGTATGAACTGGATGGTTAAATTTTCCATCAGGCGAGGAAGTACCTAATCGATAAAAACAGCTGGGAACGACCTGACTGTAGTAAGAAAAATCTTCCGCGGTCATACGAATAGGAATATCGACCACATTTTCAGGTCCCAAAAAAGCTATGGCTGATCTTTTTGCCAAATCTGTCACTTCAGTATCATTAACCAATGCAGGATAACCCACTTCTAACCTCAGATCTAACTCCCCACCCATACCTTCAACGACAGCGAAGGCAATTTTCCTAATCTTTTCATGGGCGGCATATCTTTCTCTTTCATCTAAGGTGCGGAAAGTACCTTTTAACAAAACCTGATCAGGAATAACATTGGTTGCTCCACCGACGGATTCAATTTTCCCAATGGTAAGTACTGCCGGAATAATCGGATTCATCGTTCTACTCACCACCTGTTGCAAGGCAATAATAAGGTGAGCACTTATTAAAACAGGATCAACACAACGATGCGGCATGGCACCATGACCTCCTACTCCTTTTATGGTCATATAAATCTCATCACAGGAAGCCATATATTGACCCGATCTAAAGCCAACTTTTCCTACAGGAAGATCAGGAAAAACATGTTGACCTAAGATAACATTCACCTCAGGATTTTTCAACGCACCAGCGGCAATCATTAGGGAAGCTCCACCGGGTAAAAGCTCTTCTCCAGGTTGAAAAATAGCTTTAATTGAACCATTAAACGTATGTCTGAGTTGATGAAGCACTTTAACCGCACCAAGTAAGCAGGCAGTATGAACGTCATGCCCACAAGCATGCATAAATCCTTCATTTACAGATTTATACGGAACCTCATTTAATTCATTTATAGGTAAAGCATCCATATCAGCTCTTAAAGCGACGGTGCGAAGGGAAGGATTATTCCCCTCTATCACCACCACAAGACCTGTTGTAGCCATACCCTTTATGGGAGAAATACCCCATGCATTTAACTTCTCAGCAATAAAAGCAGACGTATTAAACTCTTTGAAAGAAGGTTCGGGATATTGATGTAAGTGATTTCTAATGGCTTGAATTTCAGCTATTACCTCTTTAACAACTTGTTTGACTTCCTTTATGGAAATATCCATATTCAATTATTTTAACTTCCAAGAACGAAAGGGAAAAGAAATTTGACTAAAAAAGCAATGACTAAAATGGTCAATAAATTCAAAATAAAACCTGCCTTTGCCATTTGACCAATGCTTATGCGACCACTGGCAAAAACGATGGCATTAGGTGGTGTTGACATAGGAAACATAAAAGCGCAACTGGCAGCAATGGTTACTGGAATACATAGTTGTATGGGTGGAATGCCAGCGCCAACAGCGATTGCTCCGACAACCGGAAGAAATATAGTCACTAAAGCTACGTTTGACATCACTTCAGTGAGAAATAAAGATACGGTGCTTAGCCCTAAAATAAAAACCCATCCGGCAGTATCCAATCCATTAAATTGTTCTCCAATAACATTGATAATGCCTGTACTAGCTAAAGCGTCGGCAAGACTGAGACCTCCTCCAAAAAGCAATAAAATACCCCACGGCATTTTTTCCGTATCAGACCAATTGAGAAGGAACTCCTTCTTTTTTACACTTACAGGAATAATAAAAAGCAAAATAGCCGCAATAAGTGCAATCGTGGTGTCGGACAACTTTAGAGAGGGGAAAATGGCATCTAATTGCAATCTGAATATCCAGGATAAAGCGGTGGAAACGAAAACAAATAAGGTTAATTTTTCACCCGCTGTCATGGGACCCAAACTTTTAATTTCGTTACTAATTATTTCTTTAGCTCCACCAAAATCTCCCAGATTATTTGGAAATAAAAATTTAACAATGACAAAATAGGTAATAATCAATAAAATGATAGCGAACGGCGTACCAATCATCATCCAAGTTAAAAAAGTGACCTCCAGATTAAAATTTTCCCTCATATAACCTGCAAAAACGACATTGGGTGGCGTTCCAATGATGGTTGCCGTACCACCAATATTTGCACCATAGGCAATAGCTAACATCATGGCGATAGAAAAATTTCGAAGACCCTTTTCATTTTCCTTATTGGCAACTACTTGATTTTTCATTAAGGTAATAATCGACAATCCTATGGGTAACATCATGATCGCCGTGGCGGTGTTACTGATCCACATACTTATGGAGGCCGTAGCTATCATAAATCCACCAATAATTCCATTAGCATGGGTACCTGACAGGTTCACTATAAAAAGCGCAATACGCTTATGCAGTTCCCACTTTTCCATGGCCAGTGCAATGACAAATCCACCCATGAAAAGATACACTACCGGATTGGCATAGGGTGCTGCAGCTGTCTCTAATTTAGCGACCCCCATGGAAGGGAGCAAGACTAAAGGTAAAAGAGAGGTAACCGCAATGGGCACCGCCTCCGAAATCCACCAAATCAACATTAAAGAGGCCATAGCCAGCACCTTCCATGCCTCTGGAGTGATACCCTTTGGGAAGGGCAGGAAACTTAATAAAAGAAATGAAACAGGACCCAGAAGTACCCAAATATATTTTTTCAATAATTCCATTACTTTTGGCTTTTTAGGGTTTTAACGATAAATGATCCCAGGTTACTCCCTTGCTTTGAACCATTTACTATAGCTGGCATGTAATGGATACCACCCCATAATCGACTCATGGCTGCTTCTGAGGCCGCCTGTTTAAAGGATTGATACTTCCTGGTTGGTAAGCCAAACTCTTTTTCAACCGTATCTTCATAAGCAAAATTTTCACCAAATAAATGAGTTAAAATTTCAGCAGAGGTAGCAGAAGCTACACTATGACCACTGGTATATTCAGGAAAAGGTGGCGTTTGAAGGGTTGGCATCCATTTATCGTCAATATATTTATTTATGTATGTTTCAGGTCTTATGAGTTCTGATCTGTATTTCTCATCCCAACAAGAAATAAAAGCATCTGCCAATCCTATTGAAACCCAGGCATAAGCCTCCGCCGTTTTCATAAAATCTAATTTTGCTTTTACAGCAGCTAATTTTGTAATGCCAATCCAATGTCCACCTGGTGAAATTTTCTTTGTCGCGAACATGACATGACCGGAAAAATGACTTACAAATGGATTACAGTCCCAAAAGCTGGCTATATCCTTTTTCTCCTCCACCGAAATTGAATCATTACCTAAATTATAAACCTCCATAGCTTCTTTGTAAAACTGACTGTTTACATCTGAACTAAACGGTGTAGGTGGAGGAGGAGCAAATTGATTGGCCCTTTCCATGATAAAAGGTCGAATTTTATTCCAGCTTGGCTCTACCGCATCCATATAAGCAGGAGGAGTAGGCTGCCAGCGCGTAGGATCCTCGTCTATTGAATATTTAGGGAAAGTCCTGGTCTGCTTATAATTATCTTTATCAGCCCATGCTATGATGTGGTTGGCCACTTCTTCACCATATTTTTTAGACTGATTTAAAACACCTTGAGGAACCCCCGCCTCTTTATATGTTTTATGCATTTCCGATATATAATCGTCCATTTTATCTTCAGAAAATATAAGCCTGGTACCTACCTTTACATAAGCATGAATGGCAGCAACTGGAAAACAAATCTGATGGTCTTTATTGGGCAATGGAATTTTATCTAAGGCGGTTAATTGTCCGGCTAACGAAGTAAAGCCAGAATTACCAGCCACCATTGTTTCATAAGCGGCAATACTGGAATAAACATAGATTCTGCTCGCAACGGGAGGTGAAAAAATATCATGCACCATTACATCCGTTAGCATTTTTTGTGCTTTGTGCAGGTGTGCCGGATTAGATGCCTTTTCGAGATACAGAGATTCATCTACCTCGCAGGATAACAAACAACTTATTGTCCCTAAAATTGTAATAATATAGTTAATTCCATTCATGGTCATAGATTAAAGCCTTATTGCTTAACAAATCTACAAAATCAAACCTTAAATGGGTAAATCTTTGACACATCAGCAAAATAAAAAATACCATCGCCTAATATTATCTTTATTATAAATAATTTGTTTAAAACGAACAAAATCAAGGTATGCTTTTAAGCAAATTAAATGGCTTTTTTTTGACAAAGTATTCTATATTCATTGGAATTTTCCTGGCGTTATCTTCAAATAAAGTTTCGGGACAGGTATTTGATTTAGCTCAACACAGGACATTTACAAAAGTGGAAGTGCCCTTCCGATTTGAAGGAAACTTCATACTCGTCTCTGTTCTTTTCAATAATCTTCTACCGCTCACTTTCATTTTAGATACCGGGGCAGAATATTCAATTCTTACTAAAAAGGAAATTGCCGATTTTTTAAACATTGATTATCAAAAAAGATATACACTTTACGGGGCCGACATGCAGGAAGAGTTATATGCCTATTTGTCAAAAAATATTTCTTTACAAATGGGCGATTTACAGGCTACTCATCGTTCTATTTTAGTTTTAGAAGAAGATTACTTCCGTTTTGAAGAATATAGTGGCTTACAGATTCATGGTATATTGGGCGCCGATTTTCTTAAGCGGTTTACCTTGCAAATAGACTACCAAAAACAAATGGTCACTTTTTTCAGCCCCGTATATTTTAAAAATAAAGTTAAAATCAACAAAGATAATGTTGATTTATTACCCTTTACCTTAATAAAGAGCAAGCCATATATTCGTTGTACTACTCATTTATATGGTGAGGAAATCAATACATTAAACTATTTAATTGACACAGGAGCTGGTTTATCCCTGTTATTATATACCTCCATTGACTCCTTGAAAAATGCTCAGGTGAAAATGCTTAATAGTCCCATAGGATTGGGACTTGGTGGTAAATTGGAAGGATATGTGGGGAGAATAAAAAACTTTCAATTCGCATCAAAATCCTTTCCTGAACTAATAACAAAATTTCAACAAAAACCCATATTTTTTGATTCTCTCATGATAACACCCCGCGACGGAATTATTGGAAATAATATTTTATCGGCCTTTTCAAAAGTAATCTTTGATTACAATACATCGAATATCATTGTAAGCAAGAATCCTAAAAAAGTAAATCAACGCCCATACGACCGCAGTGGCCTCATCATTGGAGCATCAGGGGAAAACTTGAATATTTTTACCATTTTAAGAATCATTGAAAATACTCCTGCATTCAAAAGTGGACTACAAATAGGAGATAAGATTAAAAAAATCAATGGCCTATCCACTGGAATACTTTCTTTAGACATGATAAACAACAAATTCAGGGGATCAATAGGTAAGAAAATGAGAATAACGATTCAGAGAGATAATCAATTCATTGAATTCGAATTACAATTAGAAGATATCATTTAATTCTACTTCACAACCGTAAATTTCCTCATTAATTCTTTGAATCTATAAAATTACCTGTATATTTGCGTTTTATTATCTAAATCGAAATAACATGTTCGCAATTGTAACCATAGCTGGTCAACAATTCAAAGTCGAGGTAGGTCAAAAGATCTATGTCCACCAGCTAAGTAACGAAAATGGTGATGTTGTTAGTTTTGACCAGGTACACCTGGTTGATGACAACGGCACCGTTTCATTGGGTAAACCTACCCTTCCTGGAGCATCAGTGAGTGCAACGGTCTTAAACAGACAAAAAGGAGATAAGGTAATTGTATTTCGCAAGAAAAGAAGAAAAGGTTTCAAAGTAAAAAATGGTCACCGCCAGTGTTTTACTAAAATTGAGATCACAGGTATTTCTTCAAAGTAATTATTCATCCTTTAAATTTACGAAAAAATGGCACATAAGAAAGGTGCGGGTAGTTCAGATAATGGACGGGATAGCAAAAGTAAAAGATTAGGCGTTAAATTATTCGGTGGTGAATATGCCAGAGCGGGTAATATTTTAGTGAGACAGCGCGGTACTCGTTTTCACCCAGGTGATAATGTTTACTTGTCGAAAGACTATACTTTACATGCTGATATCGATGGTACGGTAGTATTTCGCCGTAAAAAAGATAACAGAACGTATGTTAGTATCTTGGATCCTAAAGCACCCATTTTAGAGATACCACAGGGTAAAAGCAAATCAGCTCCTGAAGCAAAATCTGCAAAATCTGCAAAATCTGCTCCCATAGCTGATGCTGTTGTTGCAGAAGTTGCAGCAAAGCCAAAAGCTGCTAAGAAACCTAAAGCTGCTAAAGAAGATTAAGCTAATGTTTAGATTATGGCCGATAGTTGATTCTTTTTCAACCAACCAACCTGGCCATTATATAATCTTACTTTAATCCAATCTCCTATTTTATCTTCAAACAGTACAGGCAATCCAGCGTGTACTGTTTGAATTTTGGGGCTTAATTTATCAGCCCCCTCGTGTATCTCTACAACATCACCCAAAATTATAGCCTCCCTATTATTATTAAAATCTATCATTCTCATACCTTGAATAAGCAGAAAACATATTAATCCAACTTGAATGAAAAGAACAGGTTTATAAAATTTAAAGCTCCCAGACAAAGAAAACACCTTAAAAAATAGAAAATACAAGGAAAATATCCAAAAACTTATGATTAGAAATATACCCGCTTCTTTTAAACTCCAATAATCCCAAGGTTTCAAAAACAAATCTATGAATCTATTATTTTCAATAGGTATCATAAACTTATCCTTTATCTTTTCTTGCAAAAAAATAATTCTCTTGTTAATCAAAACATCATCAGGAGCTACTTTCTCTGCTTTTTTCAGGTAATACATCGCATAACCAACATCACCCACTTTTTCATGCAATAAACCAAGATTATAAAATATCCATTTACTTTCAAATCCCAACGCTACCCAATCGCGATAGATGCTTATCGCTTCTGAAAAATTCTTGTTTTCCACGAGTTGATTAACTTTTGCAATTTCATTTTTAGATGGAACCTGGTTTGCAAACAGCTTTGGAGTCAAAAAAACCTGTATAAAAAAGGAATACATTAAAAAAAATATAAATTTAATTTTCATTTATTCTTATGTTTTGAAATTCTACATCGGGCTGTGGATTAGTTGCCCTAATAAGCTGTCTAACGTTTAAAACATCTAATGGAAACTTTGGTTTAGCTTCCTCATTCCAACTAAACCCACTCAATCTTATTTTCAAATGATCTGCTTTCAGCATGGGTAAAACCTGCGTTTTTGGCTTTACATAAAATACAATTTTTTCCACTTCATTATCTCCAAAAATAATATTCATCATCCCACATGATGTTTTATCTACGCCAACATAGGCATCATCTTCGTCTTTTATGTAGTAAACTACCTCGGCATTTCCTTTAGCTGACATAAGATCAAGATTTTTATCAACAAAAAATGCGTCGATGGTTCTACCTTGAATCTGGTTATAAAAAATACTATCTAACTCATTGACAATAATACTATTCCCTATAAGATTAATTTCTTTAATCCCTTGTTTACCGTTAGTTAAAATAAGCGTATCTGCCGAAAATTGACTGGTATCCGTCCAGGCTACCGGGTTTTTGAACATGGAAATCAAGCTATCTGTAGGATTATAAGACAGGGAATCGCAGACAGCCTGCAAATCGGATTTAAACACTCTAACCTCTTGATCAGCTAAAAAGATGCGGGTAGAATCCATTCCCGTTGTATCGGGTCTGATAGAAGAAAGAGTTTTAGCACTAAGAAAAAGAGAATCATTATCAAGTAAAACCATCATCAGAGGTCTTTCATTAACTTTATTAAAAGCTTTAAAGTATTCTTTACTTTTTTGATATAGTAAAGAATCGCAAAAGAGCGTAATATTTTCTGAAGTATCTCTCCATATAATATTTCCAAAGGCCAAACCGAAACCTGTAGATTCCTGATAATCTACTTGGTCAGCTTCCAAAAATTGAGGAGGATCAATAATTAAGGACCTTCCCCGGGTGGTATAAGTACCTTCTTTTTTATTGTACCGAATGGAATCGGCCTTAATATTCTGGTCTTTCTCATAATCAATATAATGAGCTGTTCCGTAAATATCCAGCTGATCCGAAATTTCTGAAAAAATAATTACATCACCTGTTGCTGCATGTAAGGAATCTGATAAATTAGCTTGACCGAGGAGAAGATATTTTTTCTGGTCTTCCAACAGTCTAATGGTATCCGCAGTAGCAGTTTCATCCCCTTTTTTGTATTGTGCCTTTTGTATGAAATCTGCTTTTCCTGAAATGGTCTCATAGAAACCACTTTCAGTATAGATTTCTGCACTATCTGTTTTAAGTCTGGTGGGTGCATTAAAATAAATAATTTCCTTTTCTGTATCAAAAGTTAAGGTATCAGAACGTAGAGCAAAATCGGAATCTATGACAACGACACTATCTTTAAAAGCGGCGAAATAGGTTTCTGTATTATAAGAACCCTGTTTACTACTCAGCTGAGTATCGCCTGAATAGAAAATACCCCCATCTTTATAGGTAGCCAATTTTCTATTCAAATCATAAAGCAAGGTATCTGTAAAAAGTTTTGATTTATTTTTGTTAAGTTGAATATTACCTATTAATTTAGCAATACTCGAATCGCTATTAAATTCCATTGCATTGGAAAACACTTTTATAGAGTCCCCCTCCCAGAAAACAACATTACCATAGGCCCACACAAGGGTTTCATTTTGTATGATAGCAGAGTCACAATACATACGAATATTCTTCTGTTTCATCTCAACCTCTCCTACTAATTTTTGAATACTATTCTCACCCTCCTGGGAGATAAGAAAATCTTTTGCAAAAAGGACTTTTACTCTTTTGTCCTCGGTGGAGGAAGGTGACTTTTGTCCATAAACAGGCGACAAAATGGAAGTCAACCACACAAATGCGATGAGTATCCAATGATACATTCCACCATTCTTAAAAAATGCTATGTTAAAAACCATTTATTTTAAATAAGTAGCAAATATACTTTTGAAGAATTCTCTGAGCAACAATGTACAAAGAAAAACGAAATGAAATAACAAATTTAAGCTAAACATAGGCAAAGAGAATAAAACAAACCTATTACCTTTATACCCGAACTTTCTATGAGTTCATAAAATAAAGTCATTTATTAATCTTTAAATTATTTGTAAGATGATACAAAGAATTCAGACCCTTTTTTTACTGTTGGGTGCAATATCGGCAGGTTTTATATCCATGAATCTATTAGGAATATGGGAACACTTTGCGTTCGCCATAGCGGCTTTGGTCAGTCTAATCATCATTTTCATGTACAAAAAACGAAAACTTCAAATAAGTTTATCCACCTGGTTGGTTCTACCATTATATGCAACAGGAATAATCATTATACTATTTATAAATAAAAATCAATATGCTGAAAACAATGATAATACACCTCTGATTATCAGTTTTTTTGTTGGTCTGGTAGCGACTATATTAGCCATTTTCAGCATAAGAAAAGACGAAAAAACCGTGCAGGAGTCAAATAGATTAAGGTAAAAAAAAAGAAGCTTTCTAAAACCGCCCCTGGCGGCAAAATTTCAGCAATATACCCTTTAGCCCAATTCATAAAACAGCACAAAAAAAAAGCCTTGCATTTAAAATGCAAGGCTTTAAAAACTTTTTAACGTAAAAATTATTCAGGTCTTTTCTTAGCTGAGTAATTTATTTTAAGTTGATTAGCTTTTCTTAGTTCAGTTTTTACATCCTGAACGATACCCATTGTTACCTGACCATCTACTCTTAAAGAGGTAGTGATTTTGGTTCTTTGACCTTCTGGTATTTTCACACGAAAACGCTCCAAAAAGATAGGAATTTCATTAATATCAGCGAATTTATCACTTAATTGTAATCTTGGTTTTGTACCGTAGGTAGCTCTATACTTTTCTACGGGTCTTCCAATATACAAATAATTCACTAAAGATTTATCCTCCAGTTTGGTAAGTTGTGTAGCGAAAGGGGTTGACACCTTCACCATCAATTCTGAATCACGTAATTTAGTAACCACCATGAAGAAGAACAACAACATGAAAACGATATCGGGTAACGAGGCCGTGCTAATTGCCGGCTGAGGCTTCTTTTTTCCTTTTGAAAACTTAGACATAGTTAATCATTTTGCTCCCACAAAAAGTGGGAAAATGAGATTGAACGGATGAGGTTCAGATCTAATTATTTTTCTTCTCCAAAATTAGTAGGTTCTGCTTCAGATAAAACCATTGGGATTTCATCCTTTATAGACTTTCTCCAAGCAAGGGGAAGATCTTCACTGTATTTAACGCCATATTTTCTAAGACACATCTCGTCCCAAAGTTCATCATAGGCAGCCTTCAACTCATTGTAAACACTAACATAGGTCTCATAATTAGTACCTCTGTCATTTTTTAGCGTAATAATGGCTTTGGTAGGCCTTTCAGAAAGATCCTCCCTTTTAGTAGGATTAACGATAAACTCTTTTGCTTTTTCTCTGAGCATTTCTATGTCCACAACCTCTCCTCTTACGAGCAAATCATTTTGGGCATTTACAAGCACAGCAAAAACATTTCTTGATTTTAACTTAGTAATATCTGGATCTTCTTCAGACCAGGGCGGCAATTTTACAGTAATACCTTTGTCCTCTGCAATGGTTGTAGTGACGAGGAAGAATATTAAAAGCAAGAAAGCAATATCGGCCATAGAGCCGGCATTTATTTCATTACTCATTCTATCTCTGGAATTCTTTTTTGCCATGGACTAAATTATTTGAAGAAGTTACGAATTTCACTTAACACAAATACTACGAGTGCGATAGCACACATAATCAGTGAGGTAGTGATAGATCCACCAATAAATTGAAGGGCAAAAGGTGAAACACCGCCAACTTTTTCTACTGTATTAGCCATGATACCTGTTACTTCACTAGGTGCTGCGACTATCGTTGCTACATAAACTCCAATGAGCACTAAAAGGGCTAGAAGACCTTTAAATGATTCTTTAAAATTCATTGCTACTTGATAAACACCAAAGAAGAAGAGTAAGACAACAGAAAGAACGGTAAGAACTAAGGACGCTACAAGTCCAAAGTCGAAAATTGTAGTCATACGTTGTTCTTCCAGTGACTGTGCTGAGAATTCTTCTAATCCTCCTGCTGCAATAGCAAAGAAAATCACCGTAATCAGAGTTCCCACACCAAAGGCCAAAGCCTGTCCGTTTTTGGCTAGAAATTTATACATAAGGTGGGGATTAATTATTTTTTGAAAATATTGTTTTCGGTCATGATATCCAATAAACCAATAGAAGAATCTTCCATTTTATTAACGATACCATCTATTTTAGAAACGATATAGTTATAAAAAATTTGAAGAATAATAGCTACAACAAGACCAAATACTGTTGTCAAAAGGGCCACTTTAATACCACCAGCAACGACTGAAGGAGATAAGTCACCTACTTCCTCAATACGGTCAAATGCCTGAACCATACCTACAACCGTTCCTAAGAACCCAAGCATCGGTGCAAGAGCGATAAATAAAGAAATCCAGATAAGACCATTCTCAAGAAGGCCCATTTGAACACTTCCATAAGCAACGATTGATTTCTCAACGCCTTCAGGACCATTATCCCTGTTTTTAAGACCTTCATAAAGGATACTTGCTGTAGGACCAGGTGTTGCTTTACAAACATCCATAGCACCGTTAACATCGCCTCCTTTTAACTTCTCATTAATTCTACCTAATAATTTATCTGTATTGACAGATGCAATATTCAACGTGATTACACGCTCAATACAAAATGCCAATCCCAAAATTAAAGGGAATAAAATGATACTCATAAAGCGCCAATCACCATCGATAAAGTACTTCTTAAGCAATTGGTAGCCACCAATTTCAGCAACAGTTTCTTCTGCTACCACTGGAGCGGCCTCCTCTGCTGGTGCAGCTTCTTCAGCTGGAGCAGCCTCTTCAGCTGGAGCAGCTTGTTCAGTACTTTCGGTTGCGGTAGCGTCTTGCGCAAATACTGCATTATTCGTGGCGAATGAAGCCAATCCTAGAATAAGCAATAGAACAAACAAATTTCGCATAATCAATAAGGTTTTTAACGTTTGTTTTCCAAAATAAAATTTAACAAAATAAAGCGGAGAGAGAGGGATTCGAACCCTCGATACCCGCAAAGGTATACACGCTTTCCAGGCGTGCCTCTTCAACCACTCGAGCACCTCTCCCTAGAGCAAGATACTAGACATTGTCTCCGCATGTGACAAAAATAATCAAACATGAATTGAAAACAAGTAATTAGGCAAAAAAAAAACAGATTTTCAAAAACAATTATTAAAAATCCGTTTTGAATTATTAGAAAATGCCTCACTTATGGCTACAGCACTCACTTTTAGGTCATCTGATATTTTTTCTAAAATAAAGGTCAAATAAGCTGATTCATTTCGTTTTCCTCTTTTTGGAACGGGCGATAAGTAGGGAGCATCGGTTTCAAACACAAAATGATCTAATCCTATTTCTTCAATCACCTCTCCAATTTTTACATTCTTATAGGTTGAAACACCCCCAATTCCCATACTTAACCCTAAATCTCTTATTCTTTTAGCTTGTTCTATACTGCCTGAAAAACAGTGAAAAACTCCGTCAATCCCTAAATTTGCCCTTTCTAGTAGATAGATAGCCTCATCTGTGGCACTTCTAGAATGGATACTCACCGGCAAATTCAAGGTTTTAGCCCATTTACATTGCTCAAGAAAGGCTTCTTCCTGTTCCTTCTTAAATGTTTTGTCCCAGAAAAAATCTAAACCTATTTCCCCTATTCCGTAAAAGGTGTGTTTTTCCAACCATTTACCCGCTACTTCCAACTTTTCAATATAGGATGCATCTATTGAACAGGGATGAATGCCCATCATCGGTTTACAGTACCCTTCGCTTTCCCTTTCGAGTTGTAACATGAGAGGAATAGTCTCAACATCTACATTGGGAATCAATATGAGCGTAACGCCCGCTTCTTTCGCTCTTTGTAACATGTCAGCCCTATCAGCATCGTATGTCTTATCATATAGGTGGGCGTGGGTGTCAATTAACTCCATTTTTATTTTTTTTGCAAATATTAAACTTTTCGTTTTTAAACTGTCAGATGTCGGCCAAAAAAACCATTCTTTTAATTTTATTATTCCAGCTTTCTTATTTCCTCAATTTTTTGTCCCTTTGTAAAAAATATCTATGGCAAAGGGGAAATATTATGTCGTCTGGAAAGGAAGGAAACCTGGAATTTACAAAGAATGGAGTATTTGTAAAAAGATGGTTGATGGATTCGACGGTGCCGCATTTAAAAGTTTCCTCTCCCTGGGTGAAGCTGAAAGAGCTTTTTCGACTGGGCAAGGATCAAAACCACAAGTAATTTCCAGAAAAACAGACATCATTACCCCAAGTATCTCTGTTGACGCTGCCTGTAGTGGAAATCCTGGAGTCATGGAATATCAAGGCGTTGATACACATACTAAAGAAGTCCTTTTTCACAAAAAATACAGTCTTGGCACAAATAATATAGGAGAATTTCTGGCTTTAGTGCATGGGTTGGCATTCTTAAAGAAAAATAACAGCGACCTACCCATTTATTCCGATTCAGTAAATGCGCTAAAGTGGGTTAAAAATAAAACGTGTAAAACAACCTTAGTCAGGAATAAGGAAACTTTTGAGTTATTTGAAACCATTGGGAGAGCCGAAGATTGGCTGAAGAATAACACCTGGAAAAACCCACTTATTAAGTGGGAAACAGAAAGCTGGGGGGAAATCCCAGCTGATTTTGGAAGAAAATGAGGGGCTTATTTAACCACAAACCTCATCTTATAATCACAACTCACTTTTCCCTTTTTAATATTCTCCAATTTTCCCCGTAAAATTATTTTTCGGGCGGGTGACAGATATTCCACAAATAGTTTACCCTCAATATGGTCGTATTCATGCTGAATAACCCGCGCTTCCATACCCTCAAAAACGCCAACATTAGGTTCAAAATTTTCATCCAGGTAACTGATTTTCACTCCTGACTTTCTTTCTACCTCACCTCTTACGTCTGGTATGCTTAAACAACCTTCCTCATAAGACCAGGTATTTCCAAACTCTTCGATAATCACCGGATTTATAAAAACTGCTTTTATTGCCGTTTGACTTTCCTCCTTTTTTTTGTCTTTCATCTGCTTGGTATCCACGATAAATAATCTAATCGGTTTGCCTATTTGGGGGGCAGCCAATCCAATACCTGATGCTTCATACATGGTTTCCCACATATTCTCAATAATTTCTTTGAGTTCAGGATAATCCTTTGTTATAGGTTCAGCTTTTTTGTTCAGCACCGGTTGGCCAAAGGCAAATACAGGTAAAATCATAGTCGTTACTAATAAATTTATTTTTATAAAAAGGCAGGAGTGGGTTTATTACTAGAAAAAACATTTCTTTTCCTTTCCATGAAAGCATCTAAAATAATTGCAGCCGCTACCCTGTCAACCATACCTTTTTCCCTTCGTTTCTTTTTACCAATACCGCTGGCCAGAATAGTATCTTTCGCTTCCACGGAACTGAATCTTTCATCTTGAAGAAAAACAGGTATAGTTGGAAAAAGCTGTTGTATCTTTTTTCCTATTTGCATAATTTCACCATGCGTTTGTGCTGGATTGCCATCAGGGTAAAATGGCTCACCTAAAACGATGGCTTCTACTTCTTCAGCTAAAATATAATTAGTCAAAAAGGCTAAGAAACTCTCGTTAGTCAGGGTACACAGACTTGAGGAAATAATCTGTAATGGATCGGTTACTGCCATACCAACCCTTTTTGATCCATAATCAATGCCAATAATTCTAGCCAATTCAAATAATTTTCGCAAATTTAACGAATTTATAGCAAATTTGAGTGCAAAAAATATCAACATGATAAAACAGATAAAAGGTTTTGTTCAACATTATGCCTGGGGTGGGTATCATTTTCTTCCTGAATTATTGTCATTAGATAATAAGGAAAGGAAGCCCTTCGCAGAACTTTGGTTTGGGGATCACTCTGGTGGAACCTCGCCTCTCATTCATCGCGATCATAAAACAGAGAATCTTAGGCAATTCATTGATTTAGATCCGTCCTCTCTACTGGGCGAAAAAACATATATAAAAGATGGGGGGCGTCTACCCTTTTTACTGAAGATTTTGGATGTACACAAAATGCTGTCTATTCAGGCCCATCCATCAAAAGAAGCCGCCATTAAGGGTTTTCTCGATGAGAACAATAGACAAATCTCATTAAATGCGCCCAACAGGGTTTTCAAAGATCAGAACCCAAAACCTGAAATGATGGTCGCCCTGTCACCGTTTTGGCTATTACATGGATTTTTACTTGCCGAAAAAGCAGCTGAACGATTAGACGAGATACCTTCATTAAAGGAATTTTCAAACGTTTTTAAAACAGATGGTATTAAAAAAGGCTATCAAAAATGGATGGAACTGCCCCAAACCGAGGTAGATAATCTATTGGCCCCTTTAAGAAAATCGCTACTTGATACACCCGACGCATCACTGCATAAAACTTCACCTGATTTTTGGGCAAAAAAGGCCTTCCACGATTTTACTCATGAGGACGGACATTTGGATAGAGGTATTTTTTCGATATATGTAATGAATATTGTTCATCTTCAACCCGGAGAGGCTATTTTTCAGGATTCAGGAATTCTGCATGCTTATCTTGAAGGTTCTAATATCGAATTAATGGTCAATTCTGATAATGTATTTAGAGGAGGATTAACTGACAAATACATGGATATTCCGCTACTTCTTGATCATTTAGACTTCTATCCTACCTTGCCAAACATTCTAAACCCTGCAATTATAGATCAAAAGGAGAAAAGATTTATCATACCCTCTTCCGATTTTGAGCTTAAGGAATATGCGTTGGAGAAAGGTGATGAATTATGCATAGCTCCATCGCCTGGTCCATCCATAATATTATGTCTCCATGGCAGCATTTGTCTTAAGGCAGAGGATACCTTTTCCATAACTTCTGGAGAAGCCCTTTTCGTTCCACACAATACTCAAATAGATTTGCAACAAAAGGAGGGGGAAACCGCCGTTTTATTTAAAGCAGGCATCCCACCCTTTTAAGGAAAAATATTTTTCAGAAATAAACCCTGACAAATCATTATTAATTAACCGCTTGAAACAAAAACCATTTTAGGTAAAAAAACATTTACACATACATGAAGAAGTAAACTTTTGTATTTTGAAGAAAATTTTAAGGATGAACCTCAAGAATATTATATTTATTACCTGCATTTTGATGACTTACAAAAGTGTAAGCCAGCAAATAGACCCGTATTCTTTAGTAATTTTCAGCCCTTTTCAATACAACCCAGCTTATACTGGTTTAGACGATAAAATAACCATACAGGGGAGCTTCAGAGATCAGTGGATAAAAATACCTGGTAATCCTTCCTCCCGATATTTCTTAGTAGATGCACCCATCCCAGCCTTGGTAAGCGGTATAGGTATAAAAATTCAGGAAGACCAATTTGGGGCAAGCCGGCAAGTATCCCTTGGACTAAACTGGAGTTACTCAAGGAATTTAAGTAAAAATAGTACCCTATCGATAGGACTTGGTATTGGTAACCAAAGATATAGCTTAAATGGGGGCATTTTGCGAACGCCGGATGGAAGTTATAGTTCGACCAGTATAAATCATCAGGATAATCTTTTACCCAATGGAGAAATCGCATTGAGCGGCATCAGTTATGAGGGAGGAGTGTATTTAAAAACAAATTTTTTTGAAGCAGGTTTTTCTGCATCAAATATATTACCAATATCTCTCAATCAAGGTGATTTTGGTATAACATTACAGCCCCATTACACCTTTTCCTCGAAAGCTTTTATCCCACTAACCACGCAAGTAATTGTACAACCTGGTATTATCATGAGATATGTGATGGGAAATTTGCAGCTTGATAGCTACGTCCTGGGAAATATAAGGGAGAAATTTACCCTAGGAACTGGTTTAAGAGGATTTAGCCCCAATACACTGGACGGACTTATGACGATGGCGGGTATTCAAATAGCTGAAAATATTTCATTCTTTTACACTTACACAATTCCCCTGTCAACTATAAGGACAGCAACCTCTGGAAGCCATGAAGTAATGGTGAGATATACCATAAACCAAAAATTAGGTAAGGGAATTTTGCCGCCAATTATTTACAATCCAAGAAATTTATAATTTACAAGCATTTATTATAATAAGAATGTTAAGACGTCGTTTGTATAAAGAATTTGGGTTGCATGTAATAAATTGTGCTAAAATAAATAAGTTGTTTTTGTAGTACGCCGAAACAATCTATCTTTGCCCCACTTCTTTTTTTAAGAAGCAAATTTTATAGGAAAACCGAAGTATAAACATGAAACAAATGCAAAAAGGAATTTTCTTTTTGATGCTTGCCGCCATAGTAGGTTGCGGAAAAAGCGATACAGGAG
>Ga0247836_1004221_pt1 | contig 18170 bp, 9 predicted proteins | sample LaCruzMarch2015__4_FD_187116 | JGI IMG/M metagenome (GOLD analysis project Ga0247836, IMG submission 187116) | Freshwater microbial communities from meromictic Lake La Cruz, Castile-La Mancha, Spain - LaCruzMarch2015_14m | ecosystem: Environmental > Aquatic > Freshwater > Lake | place: Spain... | reverse complement strand
GTAGCTTTCAAATTAAAAAATACTGTATTAAAATGTTATTACAGAGACATTAGAACATTAAAGAGAAGACTCACATTCAAAGACGTTTACAAGGAATTAGGAGAAATTGAACTGAAGATTTTTAATGGCGCTTTCGGAGATGCTTCAAAATGTTATAATAATTCTATTGATTTTGAAAATGATTTAAAACACATTAAAAAATCAATCCTTGATTTTCATAATGGATTATTTGTTGATTTAATTGATGAATTATTATTAAAAGTTAGCATATTTGGATTCCACTTTGCCAAAATGGATATCAGGCAACATGCTGCTAAACATAAACTTGCATGGCAACAATTTACAAAATCGACACTAAACAATTATGATGAAAAAAGTTATATAAATGAGCTTTTATCAATTAAAAATATAGAAAACTCAGCAACTGATAATGAAGGCAAAAATTTCTATGAATCTTTAGAAAGCATTCGAATTATTCAACAATTAAATGGTGTAGAAGCTTGCAATCGTTATATAATCAGCAATGCTTCTGCAGCATCAAATATTATAGAGATTTTTTCAGCAGCCCGCATTGTTTTTAATCAATTAGATGCATTAAATCTGGATATTATTCCATTATTTGAATCGATTGATGATTTAAAAAATGCTGCAATAATTTTAGAAAACGCATTTCAAATTGATGCATATCGCGCACATTTAAAACATAGAAAAAACAAGCAAACCATTATGCTGGGGTTTTCAGATGGAACAAAAGATGGTGGTTATTTTACTGCGAATTGGTTAATTTACAAAGCAAAACAAGAGCTTACTTCCTTATGCGAAAAATACAATGTTTCGGCAATATTTTTCGACGGGCGTGGCGGCCCTCCTGCAAGAGGCGGTGGAAATACTTACGAATTTTATGCTGCTCAAGGTGCAAACATCGCTTCGCAAGAAATTCAGTTAACCATTCAAGGACAAACAATCAGCTCTAATTTTGGTAAAAAGGTTTCGTGTCGTTATAATTTAGAGCAACTATTTTCTGCCTTAGTTGAAAATAGAATATTTCCCAATAATGATTTAATCTTAAATCAAAACGATATAGAATTAATAGAAGATTTTTCTGAGATAGCCTTGGAAGCTTATGAAAATCTAAAAAGCAATCCGGTTTTTACAGCATATCTTGAAAAAGCCACACCCTTAAAATGGTTTGCAGAGACTAATGTTGGGTCTCGACCAGCAAAACGGAATGCAACAGAAAATCTCGTTTTTGAAGATTTAAGAGCCATTCCATTTGTGAGTTCATGGGCGCAAATGAAACAAAATATTCCAGGTTATTATGGAATAGGAAGTGCAATTGAATACATGAAATCCAACAAAAAGCTTTCACAATTGATGTCACTTTGCGAAAAATCAGCATTTATTAAAACACTGTTTTCAAATAGCACACAATCGCTAGCCAAATGCAATTTTGAGGTCAGTTCTTGGTTGAGAGATAGCCCAAAATTTGCCGATTTTTATAAGCAGTTGTTTGAAGAATTTGAAACAAGCAAAAATGGAATTCCGATGATAATGGGGCAAAAAGAATTAATGGAGGACAATCCTGTTTCTAAAGCCTCGGTGGATTTAAGAGAAAAGATTGTGTTACCAATGGTTACTATTCAACAATATGCTTTGCAGATGTTGCAATCTATGGATGAAAAAAATGAAGATAAACTGAAGTATGAACACCTCATTGTAAGGTGTATGTTTGGGATAATTAATGCGGCAAGGAATTCTGCTTAAAGTCAAAACTTAAATTTATTTAACTTAATTTCAATAAACATCTTAAGCCTTCTTCAAAAAACAAGCTTTCAATACCATTTGTATTTTATCTGCTCTTCCTTCAATTTCTTCCTCATTGTCGGTAAGTTTGATATTTTTCACGACTGTACCGCGTTTTATAACAGCTGATGAACCTTTCACTTTCAAATCTTTGATTACTGTAACTGTATCACCTTCTGCTAATAAAGTTCCATTGCTATCTCTTACTTCCATTTTTATTTTTTTGTAAATCTATTAATACTATTAACAATTAACAGCTTATTTATAAACATTTAGAAAGTTTAATTGCGAGTTTTTCAATAATATTAAGACCTTTTTTAGATTCTGTAAAATGCTAAATGAATGAGATTTTTGGTGGGTAATCAAATTTCCATATTTTAGCAACTTGATTTTAAATAACTACCAATCCAAACCAACTTTATGAAGCAAAATTACATATCAAGCATTAGATGCTTTGCTTGGATTTTTTTAGCCATTGTATCATTAGGAATTTCGATTCAATCAGGCTATTCCCAATCCAATAAAATTTACGCCAACTCTCCTGATGGAAGGGCGTTTTTTGAATTATCAGAAAACAAAATGCTGATAAAATTTGATGAAAATGTTTCTTTTGAAATTATTCAGAAAACACTTCAAAAAGAACCATTTTTAAAGAAAATTACAAAAACAATGGTATTGCCTTCACCTAAAAATGCTGTGTTGGCTGAAATGACAAAACCTTTGTCTTCTAATGACTACAATGCCATCTTAAAAAGATTAGAGCAACAGCCTTCTGTGGTTTACGCACATGCCTTTTTGAAATTTGAGGATGGAACTTTACAAGGTATTACTAATCGTATAGCTGTAAAGTTGAAATCTGCTGGTGATTTTGCAAAATTAGATGCGGTGATACGTAAAAACGGATTGAAGCTGTTGGAAAAAAACATGTACGACCCTATGGTTTATTTTGTTCAGGTACCTAAAAACTCAATAAATCCGCTCGATTTAGCGAATCAACTATCTGAAAACGGACAATTTGCTTGGGCTGAAGTTGACTTTATAAGATTGATGAATCGTTTCAATACTAATGATACTTTCTTAGCTAACCAATGGTCATTGAATAATACCGGTTCTGCCTTGCAAAACAATGGAACACCTGGCGCAGATATGAAAGTTTTTAATGCTTGGGGTATTTCTACTGGTTCTGCCAATATTAAAGTTGCAATTTTAGATGAAGGGGTAGACTTAGTGCACCCCGATTTAGTAGGAAATATGCTTGCCGGATTTGATGGCACTGGATTAAACAGCGCAGGAGCTCCATCTGGAAATGATGCACATGGAACTGCTTGTGCAGGAATTGTTGCTGCAGTTGGTAATAACAATCTTGGTATTGCAGGTGTTGCTTATGGTTCTAAAATTGTTCCAATAAGAATCGCATATTCTAGTGGTGCTAATTGGGTAACACAAAATTCATGGATTGGAACTTGTATTGATTGGGCATGGCAAACAGCAGGTGCTGATGTGTTAAGTAATTCATGGGGAGGCGGTAGTTCTTCCGCATTAATTAACGACCCAATAACAAGATCAGTTACTCAAGGTCGCGGTGGTTTGGGCGCTCCAGTTTTATTTGCCGCAGGAAATGATAATGGTGCAGTTAGTTATCCTGCAACATTGCAAAATGTAATTTCTGTAGTGGCTATGAGTATGTGTAATCAAAGAAAAAGTCCAACTTCATGCGACGGGGAAACTTTTTGGGGTTCTAATTTTGGAACAAATGCAGATGTTTCAGCTCCAGGAGTTAAAATTTATACCACAGATATATCAGGAAGTAGTGGATATAGCAGCGGAAATTATACTGCAACTTTTAATGGAACTTCTTCAGCTTGTCCAAACGCAGCTGGCGTTATGGCGCTTATATTATCTGTAAATCCGGGATTAACTAATACTCAAGCTAGACAAATTATAGAATCTACTTGTGATAAGGTTGGAGGATTGACATACAATGCTAATGTAGCAAATCAACCAAATGGAACGTGGAGCACTGAATTAGGGCACGGAAGAGTAAATGCATTTGCTGCCTTACAAATAGCTAATCCACAACCTTGCACAAATCCACCTGCTCTTGCTACAGCTACAGCTTCTCCATCTTCAATTTGTGGCTCAGGAACAATAGGTTTATCTTTAAGCGGAGTTACATTTGGTTCTGGTCAAACTTATCAATGGCAATCGTCTCCAGATAATTCAACTTGGACAAATATTTCAGGTCAAACAGGCCAATCAGCAACTGCTTCAGTTTCCGCTTCTTCTTGGTTCCGTTGTTTAGTTACATGCGGCGCAACAACGCCTTCTACAGCAATTCAAGTAACAATAAACGACCCTACAATTAATAATTTTCCACACACACAAAACTTCGATGCAGCCTCTTCATTGCCTTGCGGCTGGACAACGCAAAACGTAAATGCAGATCCAAGAACATGGGCCGTCGGAGTAACTTCTGCTCGTTCCGCACCTAACAACATTGTATACGCATATAGCGCAACCCTTGCTGCAAACGACTGGATATTTACACCTCCTTTAAATTTGGTAGCAGGTCAAAATTACAGAGTAAGGTTTTGGTACAGAGCACGTTCTGCATCATTTGCTGAAAAATTAGAAATAAAATGGGGAGCCACTGCCTCAGCTGCTGGAATGACTTCATCTCCGATTTTTAGCAATACTAACATTATCAATACAACTTATGTTGAAGGAGTTTCTTCTAATATTGTTCCTTTATCTTCTGGAATTCAATATATCGGATTTAGAGTATTTAGTGATTTAGATAAATTCGATTTGTATATTGATGACATAACAATTGAAACAGTTTCTGCTTGTACTGTTCCTACTGTCGCTGGATCAATAACTGGTCCTTCAAGTGGAACTGCTGGAACCAGCGTTTCTTATACATATAGCGGAGGAAACGGAACTGCTATTAACTGGCAATCTGCTGTTGGTGCTGGTTCATTTGCAGATATAAGTGCAGCAACAACCAATTCTTTGAGTTTAAATTTAGCTCCAGGAACTTACCAGGTTCGTGCTAGAATTTCAAAATCTGGATGTTCTGATGCTTTCTCCAATGCTATCAACATTACAATAGATCCAAAAACAGGTGATACTTTTGTCCTTCCTATTATTGCAAGTACACTTCCATTTGTCACGACAAATTCAACTGCAGCAGGCAGTGGATATGCAAGCAACTATACAGGTACAAATCAACAAGCTTCTGCAGACGTTTTCTATAGATTTACAACCGGAAGTTGCACAGATTCAGTGGTTATTTCAACTTGTACTTCAAGCTTCGATACATATATACACATTTTAAGTGCTACTGGAACCTGGATAGCATCTAACGATGATAATGGTCCAAGTTGCTCAGGAACATCAGGTTCATTAAAAGTATTGGTGCTTCCAAATACAACATATTTTGCGGTTATAGAAGGTTATACAACAGCAACTGGGGCATTTAACTTATCCATTTCTCAAATAGATAATCCTCCATTTGTTGCATCAATTTCATCAAGTGGCGCAACGACATTCTGTGCAGGTGGTTCTGTAAATCTTACTGCAAGTGCTGGAAGCAGCTACGCTTGGAGCAATGGTGCTACAACTCAATCTACTTCGGTTAATGCTTCAGGTTCTTACTCAGTAATAGTTACTGATGCAAATGGTTGTTCTGCAAATGCTTCGCAAGGTGTTACTGTAAATGAATTGCCAACAGTTTCAATTTCTGCCGACGGACCTACAACTTTCTGTGTTGGTAGTTCTGTAAATCTTACTGCAAGTGCTGGAAGCAGCTACGCTTGGAGCAATGGTGCTGCAACTCAATCTTCTTCGGTTAACGCTTCAGGTTCTTATTCAGTAACTGTTACAGATGCGAATGGCTGTTCTGCAAGTGCTTCGCAAGTTGTTACAGTAAATGAATTGCCAACAGTTTCAATTTCTGCTGAAGGCGCAACAACATTCTGCGCTGGTGGTTCTGTGAATCTTACTTCTAGTGCTGGAAGCAGCTACGCTTGGAGCAATGGTGCTACAACACAATCAATTTCTGTTAACGCTTCAGGATCTTATTCAGTAACAGTTACAGATACAAATGGCTGTTCTGCCAATGCTTCGCAAGGAGTAACAGTAAATGAATTGCCAACAGTTTCTATTTCTGCTGATGGCGCAACAACTTTCTGTGTAGGTGGTTCTGTAAATCTTTCTGCAAGTGCAGGAAGCAGCTACGCTTGGAGCAATGGTGCTACAACACAATCAACATCGGTTAATGCGACAGGAAGTTATTCAGTAACGGTTACAGATGCAAATGGTTGTTCTAATAATGCTTCACAAGGAGTAACAGTGAATGCTTTGCCAACTGTTTCAGCTGGAACTTATTCTCCAATATTTACTACAGATAATGTGGTGATTCTTGCTGGAAATCCTTCAGGTGGTACATTCAGCGGAACCGGCGTTTCAGGAAATTCATTCAATCCTGGAGTGGCTGGAGTTGGAACATTTACACTTACTTACAATTATACAGATGCTAATGGTTGCAGTAATTCTGCGCAAGATTCTATCACTGTTACACAAGCTTGTAATTTAACTGCAAGTAGCATTACTGGACCTACAAACTCTTGTGCTTTCCAAGGTACAACGGGAGGAAACGCCACATATTCAGTTAGTGCAACCGATGCTTCTAGCTACACATGGACTATACCTGCAGGTTCTACCAATATTTCAGGTCAAGGTACAAACACCATTTCGTTTAAATTTTCTTCTTCATTCACAACAGGTGATGTTTCAGTTGTTGTTGGTGGATGCAGCACAACTGAAAGTCGCACTATAACTGTAACAAGAGCTACACCTGCAACTCCTGGTGTAATTAGCGGAACTGCAAATATTTGTGCAATTAGAGGAACTACACAAACTAACACTTATTCAATTGCTCCTGTTGCAAATGCAATTTCCTACTTATGGGTTGCTCCTGCTAATACAGTGATAATTAGCGGACAAGGTACAACTTCAATAACACTTCAAGTGAATGCTCCTTTTACAACTGGTAGCATTACTGTAAGGTCTAACTCTGGATGTGCTAATAGTTCTACAAGGTCGTTTGCCTTAAGTTCATCTAGACCTGGAACACCTGGAACAATAACTGGAACGAGCAGGGCTTGTCCTGGAAACACTTTTACTTATTCTGTAGTACCTGTTGCAAATACTGCAAGTTATAATTGGACTGTTCCAACTGGAGCAACTATATCTGCAGGTGCTGGTACAAACAGTATACAAGTTAGTTTTGATGCAGGTTTTATATCTACTGGATCTATTAGTGTTACAGCAACAAATGGTTGCGGTACCAGTGCAGCAAGAACCTATTCTGTTGCAAGAAACACGCCGGGCACACCAGGCACAATAGCAGGACAAACTTCTGGAATTTGCAGTGCTACTGTTAATTATAGTGTAACTAATGTTGCTGGAATGACTTATACATGGACAGCTCCAGTAGGAACAACAATTTTAAGTGGACAAGGCACAAATACTATTTCGCTTTCTGTTTCTCCAACATTTGTTTCAGGTACATTGGCGGTAAATGCTTCAAACAGTTGCAGCACAAGTGCTAATAGAACCGCAAGTTTAACTGCACGTCCTGCAACACCTGCAAGTATTGTTGGTTTGGCAACTGGAGTTTGTATTGGCTCTCAGCAAAATTATTCAATAGCAGCTTTACTTGGAGCTACTTCATACACTTGGACAGTTCCAGCCTCATACAGCATTGTAAGTGGACAAGGAACCAACAACATTCTTGTAAATGTGGGTACAGCAAACGGAAACATTACTGCAAGAGGTAACAATACTTGTGGTGCTGGAAGTACTCGTTCACTATCTGTTTCTGTTTCTAATTGCGCAAAAATGGCTGCAGAAGAAATTGAAGAAGCTGTTGAATTTGATGTATTTGTTAGTCCTAATCCATTTAACGAGACTCTAAACATTAGAACAAATGGAGCTAACAATGAAAAGCTTCAAATTTCCATTGTTGATGTAAGCGGCAGAATTGTATACAATCAAGTAGCAATTGCAAATGAAACTATAAATATCTCTCCTAATTTGGCAAGCGGAATTTATTATGTTTCTGTTACCAACTCAACAGAATTTAGAAAGCTTTTAAAAGTGGTAAAGGCTGACTGATAAGTAATAAAGTTAAAACATGAAAAGCGGTAATATTTCGATATTGCCGCTTTTTTTATGAGCATATAAATTAGATTTAACAATTTAATCTTGTGATAAGTACTATTATAACTTTTTTGATTTATAAATACGAAGTTTCAATGTGTCGGCAACTAAATCGAGCTCATTATAATTTAAGATGCTTGAATCACGACCGTATTGTATAAAGTATTTAATATTATTATTTTTTGCATTTCTATAAAAATTCTCGCTTTTAATGTTATCACCATACAAGGTAATTCCTCTACGATGCAAATAATAAAGAGACGAGTTAGGGGAGGGATCAAAAGTAATTCCAACAGGTTCATCTCTGGTAATGCCAATTTTATCAAGATTAGGACGTATGGCCTCTAAACTTTTCATTTTTTTTGAAAACTCGTTCATCCAACCATAATCTGCATATCTTTCTATATAAACATCTTTTTCTAATATAATGTTTTTAAATAGCATAAAACCAATAAGGCCGATAAATAGATAATTCCATTGGAGTTTACCAAAGATAAATTTGTCTTTAAGTTTAATACTTAATAAATAAAATGTATAAATTACTATAGGTATTAATGTAATGATGTAATAGTCATGATTTCCGAAAACTAAGAACCAAAGAAGAATAAAAAAAAATGAACCAATTATGGAAAAAATTAATGTAAGAGATTCTTTCAAGAAACTTTTAAACCTATATATAATTGCAGCTAAAATAAGAGCAGGTAAAATATAAAGTGTACTTAGAGCGAAATAAAAATTGATTTGTAATACAGCTACTTTATGAATAATATCGGAAATTTCAGCAGATGTTAAATCCCAATATGGTCGAATTGTATTTGAGAAAAAAGTATTTCCATTAGATAGGTTATAAACACTTTTTACATAGTAAAACCATGCAAATGGACCAATTAACGAAATTGATGAGAGAAAATAGTGTAAAAATGGCAGGCTTTTTTTCTGAAAAATACGACTACAAAAATCTCCACCGATAAAAGAGAAGAACAAGATTAAATAAGTCGGTTTAAATAATCCAACTATCATCCAAAAAAAAGCACCCAATATTATTTCTCCCTTTTTGTGATTTTCGTAACCCGATATTGTATAACGCAAAGCTGGCCACACAAAAGCAAATGCTACAGGATCAGGAATGTAATTGAGAAAATAAAAAAGATAAGACGAAGAACTAAACACGAAAAAAGAAATTAGAAAAGCTTGAAGTATTGACATTTTCTCTCTACAAAACCGAAAAAGATTGTAAATACCTAAATATGATATCATAAGCCAAACAAAGTGGAAAACAAACTCATGCATTCCAAAAATTTTCCAACCTACGGCAACAATAAAATAGAAAATTGGAAATTCAGAAGCTGCTTTCCCGTCTTCAATATTTAAGTTGTTTACTTGTGGAGAAAAAAAATCAAATCCATTGTAAAAATAATTTTGAGCTTGAGTTGCACTATCAGTTTGTCTCCAAATATGTAATGATTGAGGGCCATCGATTAACATTTGCCAATGATCGAAATACCAAAAAACTAATACAAAACCTAGGATTACCCAATTAATTCTGGGAAAATAGTTTGTTTTACTTAATTTTGTCATGAAAACTAGCGATAAGAGGCAAATATAGAGCAATTCTATTGTTGCCAACATCAAAAAGGTATGCAAATAAATCTTAATCAAACGGATATTTCGGTGATAGTGCCTGTTTATAATGAAGCTGAAAATATTGAAACGCTTCTAAAGCGCATAACTTCTGTAATTTCAACTTTAACAGATAGCTTTGAAATAATTATAGTTGATGACGGTAGTAAAGATGCTACATTTTTAAAAATCCAAGAGTTAAGTATCATATATCCAAATTGTAAAGCCTTATCATTTTCTAGAAATTTTGGACATCAGGTAGCCCTTTCTGCTGGATTAGAGCATGCATATGGGAAAATAGTAATAACTATGGATGGCGATTTACAACATCCACCAGAGTTAATTCCCCAAATGATTAAAAAACAAAGTGAAGGGTTCGACATTGTTAATACCATTCGAAAAGAAACTGCTGATGCAGGACCAATAAAAAACCTTACTGCTCATTTGTTTTACAAGCTAATAAATGCGCTTTCAGATGTTCATGTGGTGAAAGGCGCGGCAGATTTTCGTTTAATGAGCCGCAAAGCCGTAAATGCTTTTTTACAGATTCGAGAGCGTGATCGTTTTACTCGTGGTTTGGTAAGTTGGATGGGCTTCAACCAAGCCTTTATTCCTTATGAAGCATCCAAAAGAAACTCTGGGGTAACTAAGTATACCTTTAGAAAAATGTTGCGTTTCGCAATAGATGGTATTACCTCATTTTCATCAAGACCTTTGCGAATCTCCTTATATATGGGTTTTACAACGGCCTTCTTGGCCTTGCTTTATACGCTATACGCAATTTATGCTTGGTATATAGGAGATACTGTGCAAGGATGGACATCTTTATTGATTATTGTTCTGTTTATTGGTGGAATTCAGCTTATTTCGATTGGCATAATTGGAGAATACCTTGCCAGAGTTTATAACGAAAGCAAAGGTAGGCCTTTGTATTTATTAAAAAATTCGATGGGTAATATTCGTCGCTATCATACAGAAATTGAAAGTGAAGAATCAACTAAAGATGATTTTAATGTTTAACCATATATTGCAAAATAAGTAATACTCCTTTTTTCAGGCTAATATTTTTTGAAAGTTTAATTTGGATTTAAATACATTTTCTTCTATGATTTTGTTTTCTTTTTATATAAGTCTATTTTAATGTTATCAACATCAAATCCTATTACACTGCGTTTCCATATATATGATTTAATGACATCTTTTACATTTCTTATTTCAGGAGATAAATACAATATTTCAATTTTTTTCCATTTACCTATTGAATTTGAATCTGCTAAAATATCTTTTGCAAGGTATCCATAAGCACCTTCTTTTCGATCGAATGTATTTACATAACAAGGGTAAGGGCCTTCAAAATTTGTTGGAAAACTAACATCAAAACTTACTTTTAGCCAAAAATGATCATTTACAGTTAAATCTTGATATTCTGATTCAAAAATAGGCAAGAATTCCTCTTCGGGTTTTAACCTATAGAAATTATTGGTTCCTTCATGCTGGTTTCCTTTATTTGTTTCTTTCTGAAAATCTTCATTATAAACAGTACTTATTGAATACTTTTCTATTTCGTTAAATTCTAACTTGCCAGTAAAATCTCTATAAATAAGTAACAATTCTCTATCTTTTTCAGTAACTGTGGTCTTTAAAAAAGTAGCCCAATAATACTCTTTTGTTGTTCTATATGGGTCAATTATATAGTTTTTATATTGCCACCATTGAAATTGATTAAAACAAACTAGAAGTAGGATAATGCCAAATATAGCGTTCCTAAATAACGATTTCGTTTCAAGAACGAACTTAATAAAATAACTAAAACTTATAGCTAAAATTGGATAGGTAGCAATTAAAGGACGCACTGAATATGCAGCTCCGTACCACCATTCGGACCAGCTAGCAATAATATAAAATGAAATTAAAAAATAAAAAAATAAGGCATAAAAGATTTTTTTATTATAAACAAAAACAAAATAAAAACCAATTAATGCGAACACCATGAGGGGTGTATAAACCAGCCATCCCTTTCTATAACTAAATAATGTCTCAAAAATATGTGGTGAAAAAATGTCTAAGCCTACACCTGGATTTTTATAACTATCATAGATAAAATGACCAGTCATATGATACCAGTAAAGCAATTGAGGGGAAACAATTAATAAACAAATTGCTGCTGTAATTATGATTGTAATCTTATTCTTATAAAATAAAATGAGTTTATCTTGAATTGATTTTAAACTAGTGACATTCCAAAATAAAGGTATTAAGAAAACAAATACCTCGCTTGGTTTTACTAAAACTGAAAATGTCGCAAAACATCCTATTAAAATTAATTGATAGTTTTTTTGTTCTTGATGCCATTTAATAGTAAACCATACAACTAAAGCTGTAAACATAAACAAAACATTAGCTGTACCAGTGTTACTTATGGTAAAATACTCAATTGCATTAGTACCAAAAACGAAGATTAATATTAATGCACTTACTATTTTTTCACTAAATAATTGAAGTAAAATTCTTCTAAAAAAATATAGACCAATTAAGGTGTAAAACAAACACCCAATTGCAATTGCATATTGATAAGGAGGACTAAAACCATCTAAAGGAAAACCAAATAAATAAGAAAATAAACTTCCACCAAAAAAGAAAGGTAAATATAAAATAGCCATTCCCATTAAAAAGAAATACATTGTTTCTCCTTCTTCATTTTGAGAAACCATGTAAAGGGTACCTGCCAGTTTCTTTTCATCGTTGGTCTTTTTTAACCAATTAATATCTTTTAAAAAAGGGTCTTGATGCACAAACGTTGCAGGCAAATACAAATAGTACCCTAAGACGTCCCAAGAAATCTCGTTTTCACGGACATTTCCAATTCTATAAATAGATAAAACAAAAAAGATTAAGTATAAAACAGTTAAACTTGGTTTCGCAGTAAATTTCATGTTTTTTTATTGTTTTAAAATCAATGTCTATTCTTAATTACCACTCATAAATTTTCAATTAACAAAACAGTCAATTTTTAACTTTGTACTTTTTTACTTTTAACTTTATACTTTTTAACTTTTAACTTTCAACTATTCACTGTCTTTTAACTGGGTCATTTGCCATTAAAACAAATTGCAAAATATTTGCTCCCATCTTCAATGCTTTTTGGCGAGTTGGTTCAGAATCTTTGTGAACAGATGCATTTTCCCATCCATCTCCCAAATCGCATTCAAAGGTGTAAAGTACTACTAACCTTCCTTCCCAAAACAATCCAAATGCTTGCGATGGCTTTCCATCATGCTCATGAATTTTTGGCAAACCACTAGGGAAATCGAATTTCTGATGAAATATTGGATGAGATGGGGGTAATTCTATCAATTCTAACTCAGGAAACAAGCGTTTTAATTGTGGACGAATAAAGGGATCCATTCCGAAATTGTCGTCAATGTGCAAAAAACCACCTCCAATAAGGTAACTTCTAAGGTTCTCTGAATCTGATAAAGAGAAAATAACGTTACCATGACCTGTCATGTGTACAAATGGTAAACTAAAAATTTCAGGGTTTCCTGCTTCAATTGTAACAGGATCAGGTGAAATATTGGCACCTAAATTCTTATTTGAAAAGGCAATTAAATTAGGCAATGCCGTAGGATTTGCATACCAATCTCCTCCCCCACTGTATTTTAGCAAACCAATAGAAAAGGAACCTTGTGCCGATATATGCGCTGCACCGATTAAATTAAAAATTAAAAATAATATGCTGTATCGAATCATGCTGCAAAGTAAGTAATCAATCTTTGTAATAATATTAAAGCATTGTAAGTTTTAAAAATATTTTTTGCACAATTGCTTTTGAATTAAGTATGTTTGAGACTATCAAATTATGCAGATTTTTAAAGCTACCAAAACACCTTTGTTCGTCTTATTATTGTGTCTGAGTCTCGCTTGTACGCATAAAAGAGATTTAACACAAAATACTTTATTGGTGCACTTTCTTGCAGAACCTAAGAGCCTTCACCTTACTAATGACAATAGTTCTTATCAAAGAATTATTTTTCACCTTACCCAGAAGCGACTCATTAATGTAGATATCACAAACAATAAACTAGCACCAGATTTATTGGAATCAATGCCTCAAATTCTGGACGACAGCCTGCAGTATGCGTGTAAATTGCGAAAAGGAATTTTATGGGACAATGGCGCTCCGCTAACTGTTGCTGATATTTTATTCACCTTAAAAATAATTGTTTGCCCTTTGGTAAATAATCCAGACCAAAAATCCTATTTCAAAAATTTATTGGATGTAATTGTAGAAAAAGGCGATTCTCTTCAATTTAAAATAATAAATAGTAAAAGATATTTCGATAATGCGAGCATGCTTTCTTATGCTGCAATAATGCAGGAAAATAAATGGGACCCCAATCATATTTTAAGAAAATACAGCATTGCAGATTTTCAAAATGCGGCTTTTAAACCTGAAAATGAAAAAGCGCTTTCTGAATTAATTGAGCAATTTAACGCATCCGAAAATGGTCGTTTACCTCAAAATTTTGATGGTTTAGGTCCTTATTATGTAAGTGATTGGCAAACTGGAAGCAGCATAACTTTGTTAAAAAAGGAAAACTGGTGGGGGCAAAAAAGTATAAAACCAGAAGAAGCTGCATATCCTGAAAAAATTATTTTTACTGTAATCAAGGACATGGAACCAACTGTTTTGGCACTTAAAAAACAAGATATAGATGTTTCTTCCGAACTTTCTGGTGTAGCTTTGAATAAATTACAAAAACGTGATTATTTCAATGAAAACTATGAATCTGCTTATGTGGGCTCTTTTAGTTACACTTATGTTGGCTTAAATACCAAACCAGAAAATGGCAGAAAAGCATATTTTACTGATAAACGTGTGCGTCGTGCCATCGCGCATTTGGTTCCTGTTGATGAAATCATTCAAATCATAGCAAAAGGACGTGCCAAAAGAATCGCCAGCTTTGTATTGCCTGATCAAGCTGAATTTAACAATAAACTGCCTCTTATTGCTTACGATTTAATTAAAGCCAAAGATTTACTCGACGAAGCTGGCTGGAAAGATACTGATGGAGATAATGTGCGAGATAAATTAATTGGCGGAAAAAGAGTTAAATTTAATTTCCAATTAAGCTATATGATTTCTCCGGTGACAAAAGAAATTGTGCAAATAATAAGAAGTGAACTTTATAAAGCAGGAATTGAAGTAAGTTCAAACCCGATGGATTTCTCTATTTTTTATCAAACTGTTCAAAAACACGATTTTGATGCCATGTTAGGCTCTTGGTCTACCAGTTCAACTCCAGAAGACCCTCGACAATTATGGCATACAGAAAGCTGGAAAACAAATGGGAGTAATTTTGTTGGTTTCGGAAATGAATATTCAGACAGCCTGATAGAGAATGCAAATGTGGAAATGAATCCTGCAAAACGCGAATTAATTATGAGAGAAATTCAGCGCTTGGTATGGGAGGAACAGCCTTATGTTTTCCTTTTTAATGCTACTAAAAAAATTGCCATTTCTAAAAGATTCGAAAATAGAGGAATGTATCCTGAGCGTCCTCATATTTTGTATAATTACCTGAAATTGAAATCTATTGGAGGTTTAACAAATGACGTAATTCGATAAGCCATGTGGATTTACATTCTAAAGCGTATTTTATTATTCATTCCATCGTTATTCATCATTACGCTATTGGCTTTTATTATTAGTATTAAAGCGCCTGGAGATCCTGTTCAACGCATTTTAAGTACTGCCGAGAGCGATGGTTCTCAGCAATCTACTAAGATGGATATGAATAAAGAAGCAAATGACTTGAGAATAAAAATGGGGCTTAACTTACCTTCCTTTTACTTTAGTTTAGAAACTGCTGCAGATATAGATACCATCAATCTTATTCTTGAGAATTCACACCACGAAAATTTAAAACGTATGGTGCAAGAATCTGGTGATCAAAATTTAGTATTGAGTTGGTATTACGAACTATTAAATACTAATAAAACTCTTAAAAATCAATTGGCCAGCAAAACCATTAAAAAAACTCCTCAGTTTGAGGAAATTTTAAATAAAACAATTGTATTATCTAATGAATTATTGCAAACCGTTTCTAAGAAACAAAGGGAATCAAAATGCGATTCTATAAGTTCTCTTATAAGCCTAAACTCAGGATTATATGAAGCACGCATTTCTTGGAAAAAAGCAAATATGCTACTCAAAGAAATAGAAAAACAACCAAATTGGTATCTCAAATGGATACCTCATATTCATGTTCATGGATTAAAAAACCAATACCACAAATGGTTGTTTGGAAATGGGGTAGACAGAAAAGGAATATTAAGAGGCGATTTTGGAGTTTCATACCGCGATGGACAACCTATTATGGATAGAATGATTCCAAAAATAAAATGGTCATTGGCACTTGCCGTATTGTCAATTTTTCTAGCGTTTTTAATTAGTGTGCCGATAGGAATTTATTCTGCATATAAAAACAAAGGATGGTTTGATAATATTTCTAAAACAATAACTTTTATACTATATGCAGTTCCAAGTTTCTTTGGTGGAATATTATTGTTGGTGCTTTTTGCAAATCCTGATATGTTTGATTGGTTTCCTGCTTCTGGCATAAAAGACCCCGGAAGTTTTGACCCAAATTGGCCATTGGGCCAAAGATTAATACATTATTTGCCTTATTTAGTTTTACCCATAATTACATATACTTATGGTTCTATGGCTTTTATTACAGCCCAATTAAAAAGTAGTTTAAATGAGCAATTAAGCAAAGACTACATCAGAACCGCACGTGCAAAAGGTCTTACCGAATGGAGTGTTGTAATGAAACATGCATTAAGAAATTCATTATTACCAATGATAACAATACTAGGAAATATGTTGCCACTAGAATTTGGTGGTTCAGTAATTATTGAAACCATTTTTTCTATTCCCGGAATGGGATTAGAAATTTATGAAAGTATTCAAAATCTCGATTATCCGATGATAATTGCGGTATTTACACTATTTGGTGTATTTACCATGGCTGGATATTTATTGGCAGATATAGGATATGCTTTAGTAGACCCAAGAATAAAATTCAATAGAAATAATAAAAAGTGATTAAAAGAAGTATTCAACATATAAGTGCTATTTGGAAAAATGTAAAGCGAAAACCATCGGGTCGCATTGCTGGTTACTTCATTATTTTTATAGTGTTTACGGGCCTTTTTGCAGATTTAATTGCTACCAATCAACCTCTCTTTGTAAAATATAAAGACAATTATTGGTTCCCCGCATTTTCTTCATTATGGAATGAAGAAAGAACAGAAAACATAGAAGACCCTGTAACAAAAGCAAAAGAAACAATACAATTTGACATTGTTGAATGGAAAAAAATGGACCTTGAATTTGTGATTTGGGCTCCAATTCCTTGGGCAGCTGAAGGACCTGATATTTTTAACAGAGATTACACAAGCCCTTTTGATAAACAATATAGTGGTAAAGATGGTAAAGTGGTTGACGCGCCATTTATATTTCGTCACCACTTGGGTACCAATCAACGGGGCAATGATGTTTTGGCTGGAATAATTCATGGTACAGCAATTTCATTAAAAATAGGTTTGTTAGCTGCATTCATTGCCGGTTTAATCGGGATTATTTTAGGGCTCGTTTCTGGATATTATGGCGATTCTGAATTGTATAGTAGCAATGCATCGGTAATTCTGGCAATAATCGGTTTAATCTTAGGATTTTTCTGGGCCTTTATAACCCGTTATTACGTGCTTTTCGATGCTATGGAAAAAGGATTCTGGTTTGCAACCATGCAAATATGTTGGAGTATTGTGGTTTGTATTTTTACTTCATTGGCTTTTGCTTGGTTTGGTAAGTTTTTTAGGAATGTAAAATGGTTGAAAAATAAAAATCCTTTCCCGCTCGATATGCTCATTCAAAGAGGAAGTGAAGTTTTTGAGGCATTGCCTAAGTTGCTCATCATTATTACACTTGCAGCCATTTTCAAAGAAAAAAGTGTGGGTTTAGTGATTGCGATTATTGGCCTAAGCAATTGGACCGTAGTTTCCCGATTTGCAAGGGCTGAAATGCTGCGCACCAGAGAATTAAGCTATTTGGATGCAGCTAAAACAATGGGATTTAGCGATTTAAGAATATTGTATAATCATGCATTACCAGCTGTGCTCACACCCGTTTTAATAGAAATTACTTTTCTTATTGCAGGTAGCATTATAATTGAAAGTAGCTTGTCTTTTTTAGGAATTGGTGTTCCCGACGAAGTTGTTACATGGGGCTCAATTCTTAGCGCCGGAAGACAGCAATTTGATGCCTGGTGGATGGTGGTTTTTCCAGGTTTAGCAATATTTTTTACTGTTATTTCATTCTATGTTTTAGGAGAAAGATTGCGGGAAGTGTTGAATAATGAATAATGAATAATGAATAATGAATAATGAATAATGAATAATGAATAATGAATAATGAATAATGAATAATGAATAATGAATAATGAATAATGAATAAT
>Ga0247836_1004193_pt1 | contig 18229 bp, 11 predicted proteins | sample LaCruzMarch2015__4_FD_187116 | JGI IMG/M metagenome (GOLD analysis project Ga0247836, IMG submission 187116) | Freshwater microbial communities from meromictic Lake La Cruz, Castile-La Mancha, Spain - LaCruzMarch2015_14m | ecosystem: Environmental > Aquatic > Freshwater > Lake | place: Spain... | reverse complement strand
CTCGGGGCCTTCTGTCTCCTGCTCCCGCCCTTCGTCGCGCTGGCCTGGCTGCTGCTGCGCTGGCTCACCTGGCGCACCGTGCTGGAGCGCCGCCGCGGCGACCCGCGGGACCCGCTCACCGCCATCCGCCTGCCGGTCGCGGCCGACGACCTGCTCCAGGCCCCCGCCCTGCGCGAGGCCCTGCGGCACCTGCACCAACCGGTGTCGGTCGCCACCCGGCGGCTCGACGCGGACGCCACCGTCGCGCGCACCGCCCGCCATGCCGGCCTGTACCGGCCCGTCACCCGGCGGCGCCGGTTCGTGCCGGAGCTCGTGGTACTGGTGCAGACCCGTCACCCCGGCGACCAGATGGCCGGGCTCGCCGGCCAGTTGGCCGCGCGTCTGGGCGAGGCCGGCCTTGCCGTGCAGCGCTACGACTACCGCGACAGCCCGCGCACGGCCGTCGGCGCGGACGGCCGCCGGCACACCATCGCCGATCTCCTGGCCCGCCACGCCGGCGCCCGGCTGCTCCTGATCGGCGAGGCCGCCGCCCTGCTCGACCCCCTGTCCGGTCGGCCCCAGGACTGGACCGCGGCCCTGGCCGCGGCACCGTCCCGCGCCCTGCTCGCCACCCGGCGCCCGCCCGCCGCCTGGGAGCGTGCCCTGAGCGCTGCCGGCTTTGCGCTGGCCGAGGTCTCCAGCCGCGGCCTGGAGACCCTGGCCTGGCACCTCAGCGGGCTCGGCCGCCCCGCCGGGTCCGCCCTGCCCGCGACTGCCCGGCCGCTCCCGCGCCTCTTGCAGGACGCCCGGCGCTGGTCCCAGCCGGTGCCGCCGCCCCCGGCCGAGCGCGCCGCCCTGCTGCGCGCCCTGGACGACTTCCTGGGGCCTGAGGGCGCCTGGCTGCTCGCCGCCATGGCCGCCTACCCGCAACTGCACTGGGGCCTGACCCGGGTGCTGGACCTGCACCTGTTCCCGCCGCCTGCCGCGCGGGCCGCCGTGCCGGGTGCTCTGCCGGTCGAGCGCGGGCCGGCGGGCGACGCCTGGAGCGACCGGGAAGGCCGGCTGCTGCGTATCGCCCGTCTGCCCTGGTGCCGGCTCGGCTGGCTGCCGGACTGGCTGCGCGCCGCCCTGCTGGGGCGGCTGGGGCGCCCGGACCAGCGTGCCGTCCGCCGCGTCTACCGCGCCCTGCTCCAGCGCGCGACCACCGCGCCCGGCGGCCCCGGCGAAGTCGCCATCGCGCTGCCGGTCTCGCTCCCGCGCAGCGCCGGCCTGCTCGCCGGGCTGTGGGACTGGCTGCGGCAGCGCGGCTGGCGGCTCGACCGTTGGCTCCAGGGCCAGCGCGCCCTGTCCGACGGGCGCGGCGTGCTCGACGACGCCATCTTCGCCGACTGCCTGTTCGGCTGGCGCCCGCGGCTCCTGGACTTCATCGCGCCCCGGCCCCTGCTGCGGCGCCTCCTGGGCGGCGCCCTGGGGCAGGCCCTGGCCCCGCGCCTGCTGCTGGCCCTGGTGCTCGGTGGCGGCGGCGCCTGGCTCGCGGGGCTGGCCTGGCAGGAGTGGCTCGCCGCCCGCGCCGAGCCCTGGTTCTTGGACCGCCAGCACGGCGTCCACCATGGCTACCGGGTCGCGGTCCAGTGCCGGGAAGCAACCGCCGCCCTGGCCGACGATCTGCGCACGACGCTGGAGGCCGACGGCTTCGTCGTCCAGGTCGGCAAGCCGCTCCCGGCGGGGCCCGCCGCACCCGGGCCCCGGCCGATCCTGGTCAACCGGGTCCAGTGGGATGACGCGGCAGATGCGCTGCTGGCCGCGCACGTCGCCGATCGCCTGGCCCGGCTCGCCGGTGGCGAGCCGCCTCGGGTGACGAACCGGCTGCCGCGCTGGGGGCATGGGCTGAGGCCGGTCAGCTCGGGGGGCCTGCGGGCGATCTGGGTCGTCCTGGAGACGGACGGGGGAGTCGTCGTCAGTGTCCCGGAGCCCGCGGACCCGGAGCCGCTGCCCGTGGAGCCGGCTCCAGTGACCATCCTTCCGACCGACGCCGCGCCCGACCAGGGCACCGGCACGCCCGCCGTGCCGGACGCGGGGCAGCGGTTGATGGCGCAGATTCAGGCGTTGGAGACCACGATCACCGGGCTCGAGGCCGAGCTGCGGCTGGAACTGGCCGGGCGGAACGGACGCCCCCCTGGCCGCGGCCCCGCGGCCAAGGCCGTCGAGGGCAAGATCAAGGAGGCGCGAACGCGCCTGGCGGACCTCCAGCGCCAAGGCTGGCCGCTGCTGAGTGAGAGCGATTCGCCCGTGGCGCCCGACCCGCGGTCCGTCTTTCGCGACCGGCTCCAATCCGGCGGCGAGGGGCCCGCGATGGTCCGGCTGCCGGGCGGGGACTTCCTGATGGGCTCACCCGAGGCTGAGCCGGAACGGTACAATGACGAGACGCAGCATCGGGTTGCGATCAAACCCTTCGCCATCGGCCGCAACGAGGTCAGCTTCGCCGAGTACGACCGCTTTGCCGCGGCCAAAGGGCGCGCCAAGCCGGTTGACGGGGGCTGGGGCCGCGGGGACCGCCCGGTGATCAATGTCTCCTGGGACGATGCCACCGACTACGCCGCCTGGCTCAGCGCGCAGACCGGTCGGCGCTACCGCCTGCCGACCGAGGCGGAATGGGAGTACGCCGCCCGGGCCGGGACCCAAACCCCGTTCTGGACCGGTGACTGCATCCACACCGATCAGGCCAACTATAACGGCACCTATGATTACAACGGCTGCGGGGCCAAGACCGGGGTCTACCGGCAACAGACGGTGCCGGTCGACAGCCTGGCGGCCAACCCCTGGGGGCTGCATCAGGTGGCCGGCAACGTTTGGGAATGGACCTGTTCGGCCTATGCCGACCCCTATGACGGCAAAGAGACGGTTTGTATAAGCAAGAATGATGCCAATACTGTGCCGACCCGGGTGTTCCGCGGCGGCGCGTGGAACTTCCGGCCTGCGAGGCTGCGGTCCGCGTACCGTGCCTGGGCCGGGCCGTCGAACCGGCTCGGCAACCTCGGTTTCCGCCTCGCCCAGGACTTATGACCTTTTCTCTCTTCGCTCTTCCCCTTTTCTCCCCTCTTCTCTTGCCCTGGTTCCCAAACGCCGAGGCCAAGGCGCCAAGCGCGCCAAGAAATACAAGAGGGTAGATCCAATATCAAGATCTCCCGGCGGGTGAATCGCGCAACGTCGATACCCGATGGGAAAACCTTGGCGCGCTTGGCGCGCTTGGCGCCTTGGCGTGATAGTTGTTCTTTCCGGGATGATCGATGCCTGCCGCGCTTGATGCAAGGGGCGCAATCCCGTCACCCCAACCCGAAGCAGTCGGTCTGGATATCCGGTGTGAAGGCTCTAATCCGTGCGGGCGGCGGGGATATGCCGGTAGAGGGTTGCAGGCGAACAAGATTCTGATCAACCGTCGAAACTCGTGCGTAACCGATGAGCATGGCGTTATTTGTCGCTTTTCGGGCCGTCGCGGTTCATCAAATGCGCTCGCAATGCCGCGCGGGCCGGTTCTGTGGACGCGGGGTATCGCTGATGCTCGACGTTGCGCTCTTTCTCGGCAGCCGCATCAAGAATGTGATCAGCGGATTGAATGCGTCCGGCAGCCTCTAATTCATGGAGTAAATCTCCTGTCGAAAGAGCGGTTACACGTTCGGGAAGTCCCCGCACAAAGCTTCGCTTCCTGAAGCGCTTGCCGGATCAGGGCGCGGCCTCGAAGCCGCGCCTCTACGTTCGGCCCGTCCATTGGGGCCGTGGGCGGACGAAGCCCCAAATCCCCTAAACCGGCCAACACGTCGCGGTAGTTCTCAATGCCGCGCCCCCGCAAAGATGTCCACGTGATTTCACCGGCGGCGTACTGCCGTAAAAGCATTTCTCTGTCACTTTCGGTCATGAGACAAACTCCTCTCTAAACTCTATGCCCACACTGCGCGGGCGGCTCAGCGCCAGCGAGTCGACATCGACCGCCTGCACCTCGCCGCCCGCGGGGTCGGCGGTCGGCGGGGCCACGCCCTGACGCGCCAACTGAGCAGATGGGCCAGCAGTTCTCACGCCAAGCCGCCCCTACGTCCGGTGATCACGTCCGCAGGCTATACGAGCGACCCCGGTGCGGATTAAGGCGATGCGTTGCATCCGTTCCCGAACCCGCCTATCCTTGGTTGCTGCGGTGCAGCAAACGCGCATCGGCGGTGTTCGGCGACCAGTGATCAGGCGTGCCCGATCAACTCGTCCACATGCGTGCTGACGCAGCGTCCCAGGGCCGAGAGGGTGTAGCCTCCCTCCAGACAGGAGACGATGCGCTCTTGGGCATGGCGCCCGGCAAGCTTGTGGAGTTCCCGCGTGATCCAGGCGTAATCCGGCTCACGCAGGTTGAAGTGCGCCATGTCGTCCTCGGCGTGGCCGTCGAACCCCGCCGAGACCAGGATCATCTCCGGGGCGAAGGCGTCGAGGCGCGGCAGCCAGGCGCGTTCCACGGCGGCGCGGAAGTCGGCGCCGCTGGTGAGTCGCGGCAAGGGCAGGTTGATGATGTTGGGGGCGACCGTATCGGCGCCGGTGCCCGGATAAAAGGGGTGCTGGAAACTGGAGCAGAACAGCACCCGCGGGTCGTCGATAAAAATATCCTCGGTGCCGTTGCCGTGATGCACATCGAAGTCGACGATGGCGACGCGTTTGAGCTGATGCTGTTCCAGCGCGTGGGCGGCGCCGACCGCCACGTTGTTGAAGAAGCAGAAGCCCGCCGCGGAACTGCGCCCGGCATGATGACCCGGTGGGCGGACGCAACAGAACGCGGTCGGATGTTTGCCGCTCATCACCAGATCGACGCCAAGGATGGCGGCGCCGGCGGAGTGCAGCGCGGCCGGCAGGGTGCGGCTGTTCATGGCCGTGTCCCCGTCCACCCAGGCCAGACCCGGACCGGTCGTGGGTGCCGTATCGAAGATCTGGCGAATGTAAGCGCGGTCGTGGACGCGTGCCAGTTGCTCGATGCTGGCCTCGGGTGCGTCATAGTGGGTGACCAGCATCTCCATACCGGAGGCGATCATGCGGTCTTTGATCGCATGCAGTCGCGCCGGGCACTCCGGGTGGTAGTCACCCATCTCATGCTCTTTGCAGGTATCGTGGGAAATGAAAGCTAAGCTCATGGATTGTCCCCGTCGCGCGACCGCCGCGGGAGCCGACTCGGTCGCGGGCTGACCAGCCAGGCGTTGCGGGCGATTCTCGTTACCGATACTTTGGTTGTCCGCCGGGCCTCGTCTGCGCGGCGTCGCTGAAGCTTAACCCTAATTCAGCCCGGGAGGGCAGTCCAGATGCACTTGTCCGATGTCGACCAGTTGTTCACCCCGGGTGCCGTGGCCGTGTTCGGCGCCAGTGACAGCGAGGGTTCTGTCGGTGGTCAGGTTTACCGTAACCTGCTCGGCGGGACCTTCAAGGGGCACAGCTACGCCATCAACCCCAAGTACGACGAGGTCGCCGGGCGGCCCTGCTACAAGGATCTGGTCAGCCTCGACAAGCATGTGGACCTGGCCCTGATCGCGACGCCGGCGGCCCAGGCGGCGGGCATTCTGGAGCAGTGCGGCGCCGCCGGCGTGCGGGTCGCGGTCGTCTACTGCACCGGGTTCGGTGAGCACGGGGAGTCGGGTGCGGCCCTCCAGGACCGGCTGGTGGAAGCGGCGCGGCGTAACCGGATCCGGATGCTCGGACCGAACTGTCTCGGGGTCATGCGCCCTCAGCATGGGCTCAATGCCAGTGTCGGCCCCGACATGCCGCGGCGCGGCAACGTCGCCCTGGTGTCCCAGTCGGGGGCCATCTGCACGGCGATGATCGACTGGTCGGAGCGGCGCGAACTTGGCCTCTCCGCGGTGGTCTCGCTGGGGGCCGCGGCCGATCTGGACTTCGGGGATATTCTCGACTACCTCGCCATGGACGGCCAGACCCAATGCATCCTGCTGTATGTGGAAGGCATCCGCAACGCCCGCCGCTTCATGAGCGGACTGCGGGCGGCGGCGCGCCTCAAGCCGGTGGTGGTGGTCAAGGCCGGCCGCCATCCGGCCGGCAGTCGCGCCGTCAAGTCACATACCGGGGCCTTCGTCGGCTCGGACGATGTCTTCCGGGCGGTCACCGAGCGGGCCGGCGTGGTGCAGGTGGATCATCTGGAGGAACTGTTCGCCGCCGCCCAGGTGTTCGGTACCGGCCGCCGCCTCGCCGGCGAGCGCATCGCCATCATCACCAACGGGGGCGGACCCGGGGTGCTCGCCGCGGACCGTGCCCAGGATTTGGGGCTGTCGCTGGCGACCCTGTCGGAAACGACCAACCAGACGCTGGAACAGGCCCTGCCGGCGCACTGGTCGCACGGCAATCCGGTCGACATCATGGGCACCGCCACCCCGGAACGCTACCGCATCGCCATTGACGCCTGCCTGGCCGATCCGGGCGTCGACGGGGTCCTGGTCATCCTGGCCCCGCTGACGTCCGGTGACCCGCAGGGCACCGTGGAGCAGGTGATCGAGGCGGTGAAAAAGACCAAGAAGCCCGTCCTCACCTGCTGGATGGGCGGCAAGCGCGTGGCCGCCGCCAAGGCGCTGCTCGCCGAATATCATATTCCCCAATTCGAGACCCCGGAGTTGGCCATCGAGGCCATGTCCTTCCTCGCCCGTCACCTGCGCAACCAGCGCCTCCTGATGCAGTCGCCGGAGCCGATCTCCCAGGAAGATACCCCGGACGTGGAAGGGGCGCGCCTGATCATCGAGGGGGTGATGGCCGAGGGGCGTAAACAGCTCGGCATCATCGAGGCCAAGGCGATCCTCGCCGCTTTCCGCATTCCGACCATGCAGGCCGTGCTGGCGCGCACCGCCAACGAGGCCCTGATGGCGGCGGAGGCGGTCGGCTTCCCGGTGGTGGTCAAGATCCACTCGCCGGATTTGAAGTACAAGTCCGACGTGGATGGCGTCGCCCTCAACGTCGCCGATGCCCAATCGGTCCGGCGGCTCTTTACCGAGATCGTGGAGCGTGCCGCGCGCTTGCGTCCGGATGCGCACATCGAAGGCGTGACGGTGGAGCACATGGTCTCCAAGCGCGCCGCCCGCGAGCTGATGATCGGCGTCACCCGCGATCCGATTTTCGGGCCGGTGATCAGCTTTGGCGCCGGCGGTACCGAGGTGGAGATGCTGGAGGATCAGGCGTTGGGGCTCCCCCCGCTCAATGCCTTCATCATTCAGACCATGATCGACCACACCCGGGTCTCGCGGCTCATGGCGGCCCGCAACCAGATTCCGCCCATGAACCGGGTGGCCCTGACGCGTACCCTGCAGCGCGTCTCGGAGATGGTCTGCGAACTGCCCGAGATCATCGGCATGGAGATCAATCCATTGATTGGAAATGACAAGGAAGTCATCGCGGTGGACGCCCGCATCGTCGTCAACTACCGCCCGCCGCAGCAGACCACCTACGGGCACATGGCCATCCATCCTTACCCGGTGACCCTCATCGAGCACGTCCAACTGCCGGACGGCAAGGAACTGGTGATCCGCCCGATCCGCCCGGAGGACGCCAACATGACGCAGGAGTTCGTCCGCGGACTCTCCGAGCAGACGAAATATTTCCGCTTCATGCAGGCCGTCAAGGAACTGACACCCGAGATGCTGGTGCGCTTCACCCAGATCGACTATGACCGTGAACTGGCGCTGATCGGGGTGGTCGAGCAGGACGGCGCCGAGGTCCAGGTGGGGGTATCGCGCTACATCTCGCGCCCCGGCGGGGAGGTGTGCGAGTTCGCCATCGTGGTTGCCGACAACTGCCGCAACCTCGGCATCGGCGCGCGCCTGATGCGCTCCCTGATGGCGAATGCCCGGCTGCGCGGCTTCCGCATCATGGACGGTGAGGTCCTGACCGCCAACAGCCGCATGCTGGCCCTGATGAAGTCGCTCGGGTTCCGCATCGAGAACGATCCGCAGGACCCGGCGATCAAGCTGGTGGCCAAGGTGTTGTGACGGGGTTTGGCCGGCAAGGAAGAAATAAAACGCAAACGTTTTAAAACGATTTCGCTATGTCGGCCGCCGGGTCGACGCGCTCGCGCTGGGTGCGGCGATCATGGTCAGTACCTTGCAACAGCACGTCCGGGGCTCGAACGGTTCCGTCCGGGCGCAAACCGCGTTCAGCCTTGTTTGTCGTCCTCGCAGTCACTACCATCTTCGACGCGAACGGTGTAGGCCGCTCGCGTACTGTATCCGTCATCCGCCGTACCACGCAGGTTTTTGCTGGAAAACCGGATTGAATCGGGGTTATTCATGTGGTCGATCGCCAGCTTCAGGTATCGATCGTGTACGTCAATATCATGAAACATGCCCCGTTGGTCGAGGATCGGTTGCCGATTCCATTGGGGCGGGATGGCAAACATGTCGGATCTCTCAGAGTCGGGTGGTTACCACGCGGCAGCGGCGACCCTGCCGCTCACTTTCGATGACCGGCTGTCCAAAGAGGTCGAAGAGTTAAGCGAAGAAACCGGCGTCAAAAAAGCCAATAATCCGCCGCTCACCACCTTCGTGCTCGGGATTCTGGCCGGAGCATTCATTGCGTTCGGTGCCTATTTTGCCGTGATCGTATCGACCGGTGCCGGGGACGTCTGGTACGGCGGCATCCAGTTGCTCAAAGGGATCGCCTTCTCGATGGGGCTGGTGCTGGTCATTGCCGGCGGGGCCGAGCTTTTCACCGGGAACATTCTCATCGTCATGGCCTACGCAAGCCGCAAGGTCACGCTCCGGCGCATGTTGCGCAACTGGGGGCTGGTCTTTATCGGCAATTTCGTGGGCGCGGTGGGGACGGCGGTGTTGTTGATCCTGACCGGGGTCTATACCTCGGCCGGCGGCGATCTGGGCTTAGCCTCACTGAAGATCGCGGCAGCGAAGGCGGCGCTGGACCCAGGTGAAGCCTTCTTCCGCGGCATCATGTGCAACGTCCTGGTGTGTATCGCCATCTGGGTGGCGCTCACCGCCCGGACGATCGGCGGCAAGATCGCCGCGCTGACCATGCCGATTGCGATGTTCGTCGCGGCCGGATTCGAACACTGCGTCGCCAATATGTTTTTCCTGCCCTATGCGCTCCTGCTGTCCTGGTGGGACCCCGCATTCGTCGCGCGTGTCGCCGACCATGTGCCCCATCTGGACGCGCTGACCTGGTGGAATTTCCTCTACAGCAATCTGACTTACGTGTCGCTGGGCAATATCGTCGGCGGGGGCGTTTTTGTGGGGATGGCGTACTGGGTGATCTACAAGTACTTGCCGCGGTAAGCAACAAGAATGTAGGGGCGACTGTAGGGGCGAATGTAGGGGCGACTTCAGTCGCCCCGAAACGTCGGTAGATCCGTCCGTTCCCGAACATCACCCGAGTATCCTCCTTGCCCGAGCAGGACTCCGCGCGTAGCATCGCGGCACCGCACCCTCAGTCACTCCCAACGACATGGACGACGACCCCCGCACGCCACCCCCGGACCTGGACGACGCCATCCCCGCGGCGGACGACACCCCGGCGGCGGCGATCGAGGCCTTCATCAGCCGCTGGCAACACGCCACCGGCACCGAACGCGCCAACTACCAACTCTTTCTCACTGAACTGTGCACCCTATTGGATCTGCCGCGGCCGGAACCGGCGCGTGAGGATCATCAGGACAATGCCTACTGCTTCGAACGCCGGGTCATCTTCCAGCACGGTGACGGCAGTCAGAGCCAGGGGTTCATCGATCTCTACCGCCGCACCTGCTATGTCCTGGAGTGCAAGCAGACCGGGCTCGCGCTCGACACCACCGGCTGGGACAAGGCCATGCTGCGCGCCCATGGTCAGGCCGTGCAGTATGCCCGCGGGCTGCCCGCCGCCGAGGGTCGGCCGCCCTTCGTGGTGGTGGTCGATGTCGGCCGCAGCATCGAGCTCTACAGCGAATTCAGCCGCAGCGGCGGCGCCTACATCCCCTATCCCGACCCGCGCTCGCACCGCATCCGGCTGGAAGACCTGCGCCGCCCCGACATCCGCGCCCGCCTGCGCGCCGTCTGGCTCGACCCCCTGTCACTCGACCCCAGCCGCCGCGCCGCCCGCGTCACCCGCGACATCGCCACCCGCCTGGCGCGCCTGGCCTGTTCACTGGAAGCCGCCGGCCACCCGCCGCAACTGGCCGCCGCCTTCCTGATCCGCTGTCTCTTTACCCTGTTCGCCGAGGACATCGGCCTGCTGCCCAAGGCTGCTTTTACCGACCTGCTGCGTTCGGTGCGCGACACGCCCGCGCAATTCGTCCCGCTCACCGAACACCTGTGGCGCGACATGAACACCGGCACCCCCTTCTCGGTGATCCTGCGCGCACGCTGCCTGCGCTTCAACGGCGGACTCTTCGCCCAGGCCCCGGCCCTGCCGCTGGCGCGCGACCAGCTCGACCTGCTGATCGACGCCGGCCGCGCCGACTGGCGCCAGGTCGAACCCGCCATCTTCGGCACCTTGCTGGAGCGCGCCCTCGACCCCCAGGAACGCCACCAACTCGGCGCTCATTACACGCCGCGCTCCTATGTCGAGCGCCTGGTGCTGCCCACCGTCATCGCGCCGATGCGCGATGAATGGACCGCCGTGCACAGCGCCGCCTTCAGCCTGCATGAGCAGGGAAAGGCCGACGAGGCCGTCAAACTCGTCGCCGCCTTCCAGGTCCGGCTGGCCAATGTGCGGGTGCTGGACCCCGCCTGCGGCTCGGGCAACTTCCTCTATGTCACACTCGAACACCTCAAGCGCCTGGAAGGCGAGGTGCTCGACACCCTGGAGTCGCTCGGTCAGCGACAACTGCTGATGGCGATGGAAGGGGTCAGTGTCGACCCGCACCAGTTGCTCGGCCTGGAGCTCAACCCGCGCGCCGCCGCCATTGCCGAAATGGTTCTGTGGATCGGCTACTTGCAATGGCACTTTCGTACCCACGGCGCGGTCAACCCGCCGGAGCCGGTGATCCGCGACTTCCGCAACATCCAGTGTCGCGACGCCGTGCTCGACGCCGACGGCGTGGAGTTCGTCACCTACGCCGCCGGCCAACCCATCACCCGCTGGGACGGGCGCACCACCAAGCCCCACCCGGTCACCGGCGAACCGGTCCCGGATGAAACCGCCCGGGTCGCGCTGGAGCGCTATAGCAATCCGCGCCAGGCAGCGTGGCCCGAGGCGGATTTCGTGGTCGGCAATCCGCCCTTCATCGGCGCGTCCACCCTGCGCCGCGCACTCGGCGACGGCTACGTGGAAGCCCTGCGCGCCGCCTGGCCCGAGGTCCCCGAATCGGCCGACTATGTGATGTACTGGTGGGAACGCGCCGCCGCCCTGACCCGCGCCGGCCACCTGCGCCGCTTTGGATTCATCACCACCAACAGCCTGCGTCAGACCTTCAACCGGCGCGTGCTGGAGCGGCATCTCAGCGCCGCCGAGCCCTTGTCGCTGTGCTACGCGGTGCCGGATCACCCCTGGGTGGATGCCGCCGACGGGGCCGCGGTGCGCATCGGCATGACCGTCGGCCAGGCGGGGACCTTTCCCGGTGTGCTGGAGCGGGTGACGGCCGAGCGCCCCGGTCAGGGCGAGCGGCTGGAGGTCGAGCTGGAGCGGACCGCGGGAGCCATCCATACGGACCTGCGGATCGGGGCGGATGTCGCTTCGGCGGTCCCGTTACAGGCTAACCGGGACATCAGTAACCCAGGTGTAAAATTACATGGGGCTGGATTTATCGTGACGCCGAATGAGGCTGCCACTTTAGGTCTGGGACGAGTGAAAGACCTGGAGAATCACATCCGCGTCTATCTCAATGGCCGCGACCTGACCCAAACGCCGCGCGGGGTCCTGGTCATCGACCTGTTCGGACTCACCGTCGAAGAGGTCAGGAGGCGCTTTCCGGAGGTCTATCAGCGCGTACTGGAACGCGTGAAACCAGAGCGAGACCAGAACAAGCGCCAAAGCCGAAAGGACAATTGGTGGCTTTTCGGCGAAACCAATCCGAAGCTGCGATGGCAACTTGCCGGGCTAGGACGCTACATCGCCACCGTCGAGACCGCCAAGCACCGGACCTTCGTCTTCCTGGATCAGTCCGTGTTGCCCGACAACATGCTGATCGCCATCGCCCTGGATGACGCCTGGGCGCTGGGCGTCCTCTCCAGTCGCGTCCACGTCGATTGGGCTTTGGCAACCGGTGCCCGCCTCGGTGTCGGCAACGACCCGCGCTACACCAAGACCCGCTGCTTCGAAACCTTTCCGTTTCCGACTCCGGGCGCGCCACACCAGGCCCGCATCCGCCAACTGGCGGAGGATCTGGACGCGCACCGCAAACAGCGCCAGGCGCTGCATCCGGGCCTGACCATGACCGGGATGTACAACGTCCTGGAGCACCTGCGTACTGGTGCGCCCCTGAGCCCCAAGGACCGGGTGATCCATGAGCAAGGTCTGGTCGCGGTCCTGCGTCAACTCCATGACGAGCTGGACGCCGCCGTGCTGGCCGCCTATGGCTGGGACGACCTGACCGCGGCCCTGTTGGCGCCGTGCCCGGCTGTCGGATGCGGTGAAGCCGGAACCGCATCGGGAGAGACCGCGTCCGCCACCCCGGCCGCCGACGTTGAGGAAATCATCCTGCAACGCCTGGTCGCGCTCAATGCAGAGCGGGCCGCCGAGGAACGCCGCGGCCTCATCCGCTGGCTGCGCCCAGCGTTTCAACACCCCGCGGGGACCGGCGCGGTCGCCGCAGAATTGGCGCCGGACGCCGCCGCCGCGGTCGGCACCGGACCCAAACCGGACTGGCCCAAGACCCTGCCTGATCAGTTCCAGGCCCTGCGCGCGGCACTCGCCGCCCGCGCCGCACCGGTCACCGCCGCCGACCTGGCCCAGGGCTTCACCCGCGCCCCCCGCGCCAAAGTCGCCGAACTCCTGGACACCCTGGTCAGTCTCGGCCACGCCCGCCGGCTGGACGACGGGCGCTATCTGGTCGGCTAGGCCCGGTCGGAGGGGAGCGCCGGGCGCCCATGGCTCAGGGATTCGGCCGCACGCGACCAAGTTGGTAGTCGGTAGGATGGGCAGAGCGCAGCAATGCCCATCATTCGGCGCCGCGGTGACCGGATGGGCATCGCTGCGCTCTGCCCATCCTACGGCAACGCCGGTTTCGTCGGGTGGATCAGCGCAGCGCATCGACCATCAGCGGCGCCGACTGCTCCGTGCTGGTTGCCGGGTGTCCGCCGCGGCAGAATTCGGACACGACCCTAATGCGATCTTCGATAACATCCTCAAGCGGGCCTCGATCGTCGTTCCGGCCGGAGAAGTGGCTTCCAGCCGCTTCAAAGCGCCAGGATGAGGCTTCTAAGAGCACTGGCCGCGTCGCGCGGAGACCGGAACCATGACCAAGACCGGCTTGCCGAATAATTTTGGTATGACTTTTTTCTAGCAAAATCATGTGGTTAACTTATTAGATTTAGCGCGCTTTGTAGTTCTCGCATAAGCGCTTGATAAACTCACTGCTAGGCGTGGTTACTGTCTCGCAGTCATTTATCATTTCGACAAAAGTTTTCTTAAACGAATTGATAAATTTTCGATTAATAACAAACGGCTGAGAAGGTAAAGTTGTATTATGCAAGTTAATCCAGTAATGGGGGTAATCATCATCATATGGTTGTTGCGACATTATTCTGACTTCCGGAATGAACCAGTCGAATTTACGGACAGACTGCAACCTGCCGTCGTTGTAGCGCGCCTTGAATTCAAGGACCCATCCGCCCTCTTGGTATGAATCGCTGGCGGCAGACACTATGTAATTAGTGTTTTCTTCTTCAACCTCCGGGTGCTCTCGGGCTAGCTGAACAGATACATCTTTTGGTAGATCAGCTTCCTCCGTCCATAGAAAGATCTTCCACGCTGGTCCCGTTTCTTCGTTCCAATCAAGAAAGTCTGGTGGCTTACATACCCCCTGAGTAGTGCGATTTCTTAGCATATATAAATTGTATTCTCTTTCGAGCGCATTGATATCGGAGAAATTTATTGGGTCTGATCTAAAACTATTCACGTAGTTGTCAACATCAAAACTGTCTGGAGGCAGGTAAACTCCAGCTTCATGGTTTCCTTTTTTAGATAGGCCGTTATCGGATAGATTGGCTGAACATATAACCACCCCGTGTGACTTGCTCCAATATAACTTGGAGTGAAGTTTATCTATTTTTCTGATATCAACGCCATTTTTTTTCAGCTCCCTTAGGCTAATTGGATTTGTTCCTGGAATGGCAGTTGAGCAGTAAATCTTTATGTTTCTTGGATTTGGAAGATACGAAATTGCATTCGCTCCAACATATGCAACAGCAATAATACGTTCATCCGACTCATCTGAGAAAATTTTTCGTATCATTTCCGCAATTTTATGCGACTTTCTTAGTATTTTCACCATTCATTTCTCCGTTAGATTACTATTGGCGTTGCTCGCGTTCGCCAGAATCGATCACGTATCGGTTGGGCGTTCTGGCGGATCTCCGGTGACAGTTTTGCATATTTTTCTCTTGTTCACTAACCCCCAGCGTTCTTGAAAACCCGCAGATCCTGAGCCCAGATTTCAACATAACACCTGGGCTCGTCGAAAAGCGCTCGGAGTGCTGGCTAATGGTACTCGAACAAGGAAGTCAACTGATCGTTGGAAAGATTGCTCAGTGTCACCCGCATCACCCGGGCGGGTTTGCCGGAGATGAAAGGCCGGTGTCGAAAGTCCGCATCCTTCGTAGTCGGTAGGGGATTGAACGTCGCAGACGAAACGCATCACGCGACTCGGGCAACGGTCTCGCCCGACACGACAAGCCGGGCATAGTGCAGGCAGGCGCTCAGGTCCTCGGGCTCAAGCTCGGGATGGTCCGCCCTGATCTCGGCGGCGTTCATGCTGGCCGAGAGCAAATCGAGCACCGCCTCGACCGGCCAGCGCATGTGCCGCACGCAGGGCTTGCCGTGACAGATCTCGGTGTCGCTGGTGATGCGGTCGAGAAGCGACATGGCTGGAACCCCCGAAAGTGATTCGATCTGCGGCTGGGGCTCTATTTCAGAGCGCATGGTCTATTGCAGTCAAAATAGGCCGATCCAGACTTGGCCGCAAGTAGAAGCCGCGGGTGGGGTTCCAAGGGGGCCCGGGTCACGCCGTGCTCTCCGGCGCAAGGGATCTTGGGTCGGAGGAAGGCGGCGAGCGCACAAGGCGCCGGGTCACACAGCGCCTAAAGTCACGCCCTTTGACCCTGCGCCCCGTACCTCAGCCGCCGGGCCCAGGCGCGGCCGTGCGGGTGCGTCAGTGGGGTAGGGCCTGGAACCAGGCGATGTTGTCCAGCGCGTCCTTCCTGGCCTTCGCCCAATCCGCGTTCTGCGGCAGCGGAACGCCCTTGTCGCCCCCCGTGCCGCGAACTGCATGACCGTAAGTGCTGCGCGCGACTGCGCAATCGCCCAAGTGCCGGACATCGGCTATACTTTCCCAATGGAAACGATCTTCGACCACGCTCCGACCCCCGATGAACTGCGGTATCTGGCCGGGCCAAACGCGACGGCGTACCGCGCACGCATCACTCAGGACAAGGCGCTTGAGCATCTGAGCGCGCTGTTTGCGATGCGCGGCGATGATGGCCGGGCGGCCGCTTACGCCAACCGGATCGCTGACCGGACTTACTTGCTGTTCGAGTTGAATAATCACGACTTGATGCCGGCCAGTGCGGCGACAAAATCGGCATCATCCTCAATGAAGGCATCGAGAGCCGCCTGAATCCGTTGCGCCCGGTAACCGCTGTGCTTGGCGAGTAGCGTCGCGACGTGTCGCGAACCCTCCAGTAGATCGGCCTCGCGGTTGATCGTTGCCAGATTCCCCGCCAGGTCTCGCCGGGCGACTCCGCATTCCTGAAGCACCTGCCACAAGCGCGCCACGGTCGAGGCGTAACCATAGCCGTGGTCCAGCACCCATTCCTGGTGCGTGGCCTGCCCGCCCAGTCGCTCAACGAAACGCGGATAGGTCAACCTGGCCACCGCTTGGTTCAGCGTTTCGGCAAACCTCCGCACGGGGTGATACCTGGACAGCTTGGCCGCCTGATCCATCGCCGTCTGCCGGTTGTGCCAGATCTCATGCCACAGGGATTCGAGTGCGTATTCCTCGTCCCGCGTCATCACCGGGCGCTGTTTGTCGGCGCATTTGGCCAAGGCGCCGAACAGGTCGCGGCGCGAGTTGAAGGTGCCGTGCTCGATCTCGCGGAACCAGAACCCGCCCTTGCCGTTGGTGGCCATGTAAAAATCGTCAGCCGGGCCGCCTTCCAGGACGAAGTCGACGCCGTGTGGCAGGTCGCCCGGCAACCGATAGGCGTACTCCTGCAGCAAGGTCTGAAGGGTGCCCAGATCCTGGGCCGGGAACCGTCGTGCGAGCCCCGGCACCGGCCAGGCGGCCCGCACGTCGTCAATCTCGGTGTCGCGTTTGGTCATCAGAGGATGATCCAGGCGCGACACCTGTTGCGCAACTGCCCGCTCCAACTCCGCCATCGGCTGCGGATCAATAGTATGCCCCACCCCTCTTCCGGGCCGGCACTGGCGGACAACCGGGCACTCGTCCCACGGGGAGCACCGGCGCGGTTGCAGCGGAATTGACGCCGGGCGCCACCGCCGCGGTCGGCACCGGACCCAAGCCGGACTGGCCCAAGACCCTGCCAGATCAATTCCAGGCACTGCGCGCGGCACTCGCCGCCCGCGCCGCACCGGTCACCGCCGCCGACCTGGCCCAGGGCTTCACCCGCGCCCCCCGCGCCAAAGTCGCCGAACTCTTGGACACCCTGGCTAGTCTTGGCCACGCCCGCCGACTGGACGACGGGCGCTACCTGGTCGGCTAGGACCGGTCGGAGGGGAGCGCCGGGCGCCCATGGCTCAGGGATTCGGCCGCACGCGACCAAGTCGGTAGGATGGGCAAAGCGCAGCGATGCCCATCGTTCGGCGCCGCGGTAACCGGATGGGCATCGCTGCGCTCTGCCCATCCTACGGCAATGGCGGTTTCGTCGGGTGGATCAGCGCAACGCATCCAGGCCGTAGGGGTGAGGAGCGAACCCCAACCACGCGGACTCTTTCCCCCAGCGCGCCGCTAAATCGGTGCCCACAGGTCATCGAGACTGATCGTTGCCGCCGCGAAGGGTGGGACCGACACCCGTGCACCGCCGGCGAAACGCCCGATTTCGCGCCAGACCCCGCCATCCAGGGCGTAGGCTTCCAGGGTGTGCGCACGCGGATCGATCAGCCAGGCGTAGGCGACCCCGAAGTGGGCGTAGATGGGCATCTTGACCTCACGATCCTTGCTCTCGGTGGAGGGCGACAGGACCTCACAGACCCAATCCGGCACGATGGTAAAGCGATGATCCGTGGGAATCAGCGGCAATCGGCTACAGCGCCAAGCCGCCAAGTCGGGGACGTCGACTTCCGCGTTGTGGATGAAATGAAGTTCAGGCTCGTCGATGATCCACCAGCCCCCAGGACCACCCCGGCCCCGCTGGAAGGGGCCGATCAGGTCATATCCCAGCGACGAGGCAGTGAAACCATGCGGACCGCTTGGGCGCGGCTGGGCGTAGAGTTGGCCGTTAAGAATTTCCCCGGTCAGCCCTTCGGGCAGGGCCTCAAGCTGTTCGTACAAGGTCGGCCGCGGTTGTGGACGCGCGCTCATGGTGGGCTCCTCGTGTGGTTGCCAAGGAACGCTAGCCCCCGGTGGGCGACACTGTCAACCCGTTGATCCCGGCATCATCACCACGGTCCAGCGGGCCATCGCCGGGTTGCCGCGCCTCAGTACCAGCACCAGCCAGTAAGGTTGGGGTGAGCGAGAGCGAACCCCAACGCTCCTCCTGGTGGCGAAATGCCCGAAGAGTCCCGTAACCCCTTGAAAGCATTTTCAGGAGACGCTGGGCTTCAATGGGTTAGTGAATTCGCCACCAGTGTCAGGAACGAACCCCAGCATCCCCGCCGCCGATCGTTGGGGTTCGTTCCTCACCCCAACCTACGGACTTCGCCCAACCCGCGTCCTGCGGCAGCGAATCGCCCTTGTCGCCCCCCGCGCCGCGAACCGCATGTCCGCAAATGCCGCGCGCGGCCGCGCGGCGGGTGTGATCAAAACTGATGTGGTAGCTTACAATACAGCGGTAACCGTCGACAAACACGAGAACCGCCCATGAGCACTGTGCTGTCCCCCAACGATGAGCGACTGCTGGCCCGCCTGAACCAACAT
>Ga0247836_1004190_pt1 | contig 18235 bp, 19 predicted proteins | sample LaCruzMarch2015__4_FD_187116 | JGI IMG/M metagenome (GOLD analysis project Ga0247836, IMG submission 187116) | Freshwater microbial communities from meromictic Lake La Cruz, Castile-La Mancha, Spain - LaCruzMarch2015_14m | ecosystem: Environmental > Aquatic > Freshwater > Lake | place: Spain... | reverse complement strand
CCCAATCCCGGCCGCGTTACCGAGGCTGGCGTCATGCCTGCCCGCAGCGACGGCGTCTCCGCCAAGGCCGTGCCACTCCCGCCGGAGGCGCTCCCCATCCGCGTCTCGGCCACCGTCGTCCCTGCGGCGCCTAAGATCATGCGGGCGCCCGCGCTGCCCGGCAGAAGTCCCCCAACACACGCGCCAGCCGCGCCCAGCGCCACAGATGCGAGCGCACGCAAGACCACTGCAGCGCCGCCCTCCCTGCGCGGGCGCAGCCGCGATGCAGAGGAATTACGCCGCTCGCCAGCGAACTGAACAGGCGCGTGGCCGTGACCGCAATCACATCCGACAGAGGTTGATCGGTTTCCCTGAACAGTGTCCGGGGTCGGAATAAGTGGATTTCCGCCTCGGTCAGGCTGAAGCCGGGTTCGGCTGCAGGTGGTTGAAGCAGGCCTTGTGTGCTGTTTGCCGGGCAAGACTGCCGCATGCGTGACCCGTATCGAAGCAGATGCGGCAACGGCCCCGGGGAGGCGCGCGCTTTCGAGACACTGGCGTCGATGCGCAGACAGACCTCTTCATGCTTCTTGATCCGCCAGAGCCGCTCAACAAACACGCTGTCCAGCCACGCGCCTCTGCCATCCATAACTCCGTGTACGGAGTACACGAACCACCTCCACACTCCAGACGTTGTTCCAATCCGAAACAGAAGCGGACAGCTGGCTCGCCTTGGTACGTCTTTTGCTGGCTATGCTCCACACGGCATAACGCCGTTCCAAAAAGGAAGCTTCAGATGTCGTTGCTCAAGACCGTTTCGGGTGCTGCTCTCGTTATGATGGCGATTGCAATTGCCCCCGGCGCTATCGCCCAGACCAAGGAAAACAACGTCAACAACACACAAGGCAACTGGGCTGAGACCCGCGCCCGGCTCAATGCCGATATCCGTTCGGTCAGCGAGGACGTCACCATGACGGCCGCTGCGATCGGCAACTCCTTCTCGGCCGAACTGGGCGGGACCTCCGCAGTCAACAGCAACCAGACGAACTATAGCAACGCTGGCGCCAGCCTGAACGTCAACGCACAAAATGCGTTCGGTTCGCTCACCGCGACGTCCGCCGCGATCGGCAACTCGGCATCCGTCGTCATCAAGGAGCCCGCCGGCGTCAACCCGACCGCGCGCGGCTCGGTCGTCAACACCAACCAGCTGTACCGCGGTAACGTGACCGCTGACCTCAACCTCACGGGCGGAAACATCTCCTCCGGAAACCCGAACCTCGGGATCGCCGCCACGGCCGCCGCCATCGGCAACTCCGCCTCTGTCGACATCGAGGGCAATCTCGACGCGAACAACTTTCAGCGCTTCTTCGGCGATGCCCGCTCGAACCTTCACGTCAACATGAACAATGTTTACGGCGACTCAAACCTCACCTCCGCCGCGATCGCCAACTCGGCGTCCTACAACGCGACGGGCTCGAACCGGGTCAGCATCAACAACACCCAGTTCGCCAACTATGATCCGACGGCGAACTCGAACATCAGGCTCAACAACATCACCGGAGACATCACCTCCACGACGGCGGCGATCTCCAACAGCCTCAGCGTCACGACACTGCCCTCGCAGGCCACGCTTGCCCTCAACTCGAACCAGCAGAACGGCGCTGGCACCTACGCCAACTCGACCATCAACCTGGGCGATGTGACGGGCTCGGTAACCGCCACGGCGGCAGCGATCGGCAACTCGGTGTCGGTCAGCAACCTTCCCAAGTAAGTCCAGACCGGAAGCCAATACCCAAGGCCCGGGCCCCTCACAGGGTCCGGGCCTTCTTCTTGAGTGCGCCCGCGCACGGGTCATGTCAGATCAGGGTTATGTCAGCCTGACCCTGACGCGTCCCAGGCAGTACCGCGCTCATTCGCCTTCGGCAGAGCCCAAGGATGCGAACTTCCTGCAAACGGCGCCGCTTCCCGCTGACCGTGCTTCGGTTCGCCGCGTTGCTTGTCCGTCGTCAGATAAACTGAGACAGCATGGCTGGTCGCCTGGGGTCGTGTCCCGATGAGTGGTGTACGAGCCGGCACGCGTCAGGTTACGAACGACTCTCTTTGGGCGAGGTCCAGCCTGACCATTAGGGCAGAAGCGACCGGCAATTCCCGAGCGGCCCTGCCATTGGCAACATCATCTGATGGGCGCGAAGTTGGGGCCCGAAGCGGTCGTGGGTTGTTCCCACTTGGAGACCACCGCAACGGGTCTTGAGACGAACGCCTGTGGTTCAGTTTAGCCAAAAATGGCGCGACCGATATCCATCCCGATCCAAACACCAACAGCCCCGGCGAACAGCCATACGGCACCCACAGCAGCTATGGCGCCTGCCCAGCGAAGTTGCGGCGTTTCTTTCATTCCTCGACCTTACTCAAGCGACGATTGTCCGCAATTGATGCGGTGGACGGTGACCTGCGCCCGGATCTTCGGACCAGGAGTTACTTGAGGAACGGCCTTGCGTGAAGCGCTCCGTGTGGACGTCGGAAGCTTACTCATGCTCGCCATCACGGCGACGGCCTGAATTGGATTTGAAGAAATCGGGCTTTACCGTTGCCGCGGTGTAGGTCGCGACCGTAATCGCTGCCGCCCCAATCAGAACCGTGTGGCCGATGATGCTCGCAAACCCAAGTGTATAGCTTCCAAGCGCTACGCTGGACGCTGCAGCCCACATGAACCCGAGCGCCTGCAGGACATAGTGTCTCAAAGACACGTCTTTGATGTGGCGCAGCGGGCTCACCTCAGCGTTGAAAATGAAGTTCCAACCAGAAAGGACCATCTGTTTCATGTGTTTGCGCGCATGCCATGCGCCCTCGGCTTTTTGGGAGCTAACCCTGTTATTCGCAGCCGGCTGGCGGCAAACAAAGAAAGCGTTTGCCTTCTCACCTTCTAGTACGGCCGTGCGCGACGATCGGACCGAAAGAAGTTTGGGACAGCCACGTTACCCAGGCAGGCAGGAACACCAGCAGGCGAGGACAATCAATGGGCGCTGATACCTCCGGATGTCCGCTGGCCGGTGTCGACTGGACGCCAACCCGGGCGGCGGGCCTGGCGCGGCTGGAGGCCTTCCTGCCCCACGCAGGCCGGGACTATGCCCGCGATCGGAACATCGATCGCGGCCCTTCAGATCGCGCCAATGTCTCAGCGCTTTCGCCCTGGATCCGGCGGCGATTGATCACCGAGGAAGAAGTGATCGCCGCCGTCCTGAAACACCACAGCTTCGCGGCGGCTGAAAAGTTCATCCAGGAAGTGTTCTGGCGCAGCTACTGGAAAGGATGGCTCGAGACACGGCCAGGCGTGCTTGTCCGTTTTGATGCCGAGCAGAGGGCCCTGCGGGAGACGTGGGCCGGGCATGAAGGCTTTCGGCTCGCAAGGGACGGGCGCACGGGGATCGCATGCTTCGATGCCTGGGTAAAAGAACTGATTGAGGTTGGCTGGCTCCACAACCATGCTCGCATGTGGTTCGCCTCGATCTGGATCTTCACGTTGCGCTTGCCCTTGCAGCTGGGCGCGGCGTTTTTCTTCGAACACCTGCTCGATGCCGATCCGGCATCGAACACGCTCTCGTGGCGCTGGGTCGCAGGCCTGCACACGCGCGGCAAGCACTACCTCGCACGCGCGACCAACATCCGCGAGAATACGCTTGGTCGTTTCGATCCTTCCGGGGACCTGGACGAAGCCGCGGCACCCCTGTCGGAAGACTTCGGGCCGCCAACGCCAGCTGCTGTTACCGCTGGAGGCTCTCTCAGCGCCAAACGCGTAGGCTTGCTCCTTCACGAGGAAGATCTGCATCCCGAAAGCTGGGCGTTCACCGCAGATGTCGCCGGCTGCGCAGCGCTGGCCAGCCCTGTCGGCGGCGATACCCCTGCGGCGCGCTTCAGTCGTGGCGCGCTGGAGGATGGCCTCGCGCGGACCGAGGCTCACTTCGCAACTGCTGGAGTGTCACACGATGCAGGTGGCATCGCTGGATGGGCGAGGCGGCTTGGCGTTGATGAGATCGTCACAGCCTATGCACCCGCTGGATCGTCCGCACGCTTGCTGGACAAGCTTCAGGCAGACCTCGCGCCCAGTGGCGTCCGTCTCGTTCGGTTGCAGCGAGGATTTGATGCGCGCGTCTGGCCGCACGCAAAGGCCGGCTTTTTCAAGCTGAGGGAGAAAATCCCCGCGCTCATCGCGGGGCCCCTGTGATCCCTCTCGGGATCAGCTCAGCGCGATCCGGGTTGGCCGATGCTTGGATAAAGGTCACTCGGTATATCAGATACCGTGCCTGACGCTGACCTTGTTGTCTGTCGCCCCTTGAGGTGATGCGTGGCCGCGCAGTCCGAATAACGCCAGGCTCTGTTTGCGCCGCAGCCGATCGGACAGGCGACCGGTCCTGGTTGTTCTGCGGACATGTTCATGAGCGTCACGCGCTGGGGGGGCGCTTCATCCGGGTCAAAAACAGCCAGCAGTCGCAGAAGGCGCACTGGGCAGGGGCACGGGGCGCAGAAAGGCGGAGCCGGCGCGCAGCAGACGCGGGCGCAATCGGCAAGAGCGGCGCGATCACCAGCGCAAAGGCGATCGCCTGTATGGAATCCACCCCGTGTACGTGGCAGGTCCATAGCGTCTTTGACGTCTCGGGTGTTGCATGTCCCGCCTCGTTTTGAGGCGCGGGCGCTTTTGAAAATAACTGGCCGATGTCGGTATGCGATCAGGCATCCCGCCGCCCGAAATCAACTCAAGGTGTGCGTGGCCGGGTTCTGAGCGAATGCCCTGCGACACTGCAGCGATGGTGTCTATTCGAGCCGGTGTGGCTATGTGTGGACGTTGGGGCCATACCTTGTGAGGCCTTGCCGATCTCGCAAAGGTCCGGGTGAATCCATGCTGCTGGCGTTGCAAAAGGTCGAGAAGTCCTTTTCCACGTCCGAAGGGCCGCTTAAAGTCCTTCACGGTATCGACTTGCAACTCGACGCCGGCAGCAGCCTTGCGCTGACCGGCGAGTCCGGCAGTGGCAAGAGTACAGTACTGCACCTGGTGGCTGGCCTCGACAGCGCAGACGCGGGCCGGATCGAGCTGGCCGGGCGGAATGTGGTGGAGCTGGACGACGCTGGGCGAGCTGCGCTGCGGCGCAGCGTGGTCGGCCTGGTATTCCAGCAATTCAACCTCATCCCATCGCTGGATGTCGCATCCAATCTGTCATTTCAGGCGCGACTGGCCGAGCGTCACGACAAGGCCTGGCAGGCTGAGCTCGCCAGGCGTCTGGGCCTGAGCGGCCTGCTGACACGCTACCCCGAGCAACTCTCCGGCGGACAACAGCAGCGCGTCGCCATCGGCCGGACGCTGGCTGCGCGCCCGCAGCTTGTCCTGGCCGATGAGCCGACCGGAAATCTTGATGAGGAGACCGGCGATGATGTACTTGCGCTGATGCTCTCGCTGGTGCGTGAGGCTGGCGCCGCACTGCTGATGGTCACCCACTCGATGCGGCTGGCTGATCAGCTCGACGGCCGGGTTCACCTCAAGTCAGGCCGTGTCGTCTGATGTGGCGGGCGGGACTTCTTGCGCTTCTGTCACATTGGCGCAGGCAGCCCATGCAGCTGGCGATGCTGCTGCTTGGTCTTTCGGTTGCAACAGCCCTCTGGACCGGCGTGCAGGCGATCAACGCCGAAGCAAGGGCGAGCTATCGCGAGGCCTCGGTCGCCGTCGCGGGCGGCGCCGTCGCACAACTTGTTCCCCGGTCCGGGACAAGCATTCCTGTAACGACCTATGTCGCGCTTCGGCGGGCAGGGTGGCTGGTGTCGCCGATCCTCGAAGGCGAGGTGATGTTCGGCGATGTCCGCATCAACATTGTCGGTGTCGATCCTCTGACATCGCCGCGTGAGGCGCTCGCGGTCGAGCTGGGAACCGCCGGTACGCTGGAGCGGTTCCTGTCGCGCGAAGGCCTGATGTTCATCAGTACCGACATGAAGGATCGCCTCGCCGGCGCCGCGACCCTCCCACTTGCCGTTGACGACGGCCTGTCAGATGGCGTGGGGATCGTCGACATTGGTCAGGCGCAGACGCTCCTCGGCGCCGGTGACACAGTCAGTCGCTTGATGCTCGCCTCCGAGCAGCCCGATGGCCGCCCGCCGCTGGAGGTCGTCGCCCCCGATCTTGTGTTTCTGGCCAGATCCGATGCGACCGATCTCGCGCGGCTCACCGACAGCTTCCATCTCAACCTGACAGCATTCGGGCTTCTGGCCTTCGTTGTCGGACTGTTCATCGTCTATTCGACAATCGGGCTTGCGTTCGAACAGCGTCGGCCCGTGTTCCGGACGCTGCGCGCTCTTGGAATTCCAGCGCGCGTCCTCACAGGCCTGCTCCTGCTCGAGCTTGTGTGCCTTGCGCTCGTCGCGGGAATGGCAGGCGTTGCGATGGGCTATGGCGTCGCAATTCTGCTGCTGCCGGATGTTTCTGCAACGCTGCAAGGCCTTTATGGCGCAGACGTGCCGGGAACGCTTGAGTTGCGCGCCTCATGGTGGCTGGCGGGACTCGGGATCGCGGTACTCGGAACGCTCGTCTCGTCGGCCGAGAGCCTCTGGCGCGTCAGCAGGTTACCGATGCTTGCCCCGGCGCAGCCTCGCGCCTGGGCGCGCGCCTCCGAGACAACCTTCGCCGCACAGGCGCTCCTCGCCCTTCTCCTGTTTGCCGGCGGTCTTGCAGCGCTCGCCTTCGGTTCGGGCGTTGTCGCGGGATTTACGGTGCTGGCGTCCCTGCTGCTGGGTGCCGCGCTGCTGCTGCCGGCATTGCTGGCCAGTCTCGTCGGACTTGGCCAGAGACTGGCGCGTGGCCCGCTCGCGCAGTGGTTCTGGGCCGACACGCGCCAGCAGATTCCCGGCCTGTCGCTTTCGCTGATGGCGCTCCTGCTGGCCTTGTCGGCCAATATCGGCGTTGGGACCATGGTCGGCAGCTTCCGTCTGACGTTCGTGGCGTTTCTCGACCAGCGTCTGGCGGCTGAACTCTATGTGGAAGCCCGATCGCCACAGGAGTCCGCCGCACTGCAGGCCTGGCTCGCGCCACGCGTCGATGCCGTGCTCCCGATCGCTGTTCTCGCGACCGAGCTGGCGGGCCAGGCGGGGCAGCTGCTGGGCGTATCGGATCACGCCACCTATCGGGACAACTGGCCTCTGCTGCAATCCGCGCCTGACGCCTGGGACAGGCTGGCGCAGGGCGAAGCCATCCTCATCAACGAGCAGCTATCGCGACGCGAAAACCTCGGTGTCGGCGCTCGTCTCGAGCTGCCGGGCCAGTGGACCGCGACGATCGCCGGCGTTTACGCTGATTACGGAAATCCTGCCGCGCAGGCCATGGTTGCGCTCGCAACCCTTCAGGCGCGCTATCCAGAAGCCTCGCAGACACGCTTCGGCGTGCGAACGGAGCAGGCAGCCGTCGAAGCCCTGCAGAGCGAATTGCGTGACAGGTTCGATCTTCCCGATGGCGTCATCGTGGACCAGGCCAGCCTGAAGCGCATCGGGCTTGAAGTGTTCGAGCGCACCTTTGCCGTGACCGCGGCGCTTAATGTCCTCACCCTCGGGGTTGCAGGCCTTGCCTTGTTCGCAAGCCTGATGACCTTGTCCGGCATCCGGCTACCCCAGCTGGCGCCTGTCTGGGCGATGGGCATCACGCGCCGGCGGCTGGCGATGCTGGAGCTCGTGCGCACGCTCGCACTCGCCGCGCTGACGCTTGCGGCGGCTGTGCCTGTGGGTCTGGCGCTGGCGTGGGTGCTGCTGGACGTCGTCAATGTGGAGGCGTTCGGCTGGAAACTGCCAATGCACCTGTTTCCGCTGGACTGGGTTCAGCTTGGCGGGCTCGCTCTTGCGGCCGCCCTGCTGGCGGCCGCCATTCCCGTGCGACGCCTGTCGCGGCTCGCACCGTCCGACTTGCTGAAGGTGTTCGCCAATGAGCGCTAGAGTGCTGCTGCTGTGCTTATTGATGAGCGGTCCTGCCAGCGCTCAGGGCTTTGCAGGACTTGGCACGCAAGCCGAAGGCTTCGCGATTCCGGCGCCAGGTTATCAGTTCGCCTTTCCGGACGATCATGGTCCGCACACTGACTTTCGCATCGAGTGGTGGTATCTGACTGCCAACCTGAAGGATGCGGACGGCGTTGAGTATGGCGTGCAGTGGACGCTGTTCCGCACCGCGCTGGGGCCAGGAGACAGGGCGGGATGGTCTAGCCCGCAGCTCTGGATGGGGCATGCAGCGCTTACATCAGGCTCGGAGCACTTCGTGGCGGAGCGACTGGCGCGCGGCGGAATCGGTCAGGCTGGCGTGACGCCGGCGCCGTTCGCAGCGTGGATCGACGACTGGGAGATGACCAGCAAGGCGCAGGCCGGTGCAGATGTGTTGTCCGCGCTCAGCCTGGGCGCCTCAGGCAGCGGCTTCTCGTACGAACTTGCCCTCAATGCGGATAAGCCGATCGTGCTGCATGGAAAGAACGGATACTCGGTAAAGTCGGAACAGGGGCAGGCCAGTCGATACTACTCGCAGCCTTTCTACACCGCAGCCGGTTCGTTGAAGATCGGAGACCGGAATATCGCCGTGACGGGCCGCGCCTGGCTGGACCGGGAATGGTCGTCCCAGCCGCTCGCCAGCGATCAGAGCGGCTGGGACTGGTTCTCACTGCACTTCGATAGCGGCGACAAGATGATGGCGTTTCGCCTGCGCGGAGCGGGCCCCGCATTCACGTCGGCCAGCTGGATCACCGCAGAGGGCGAAGTAACGCCCATGAGATCGGACGATGTCGTGCTGACGCCGCTCGATCGTGCGATCGTCGCCGGCCGGAGGCTGCCGGTGGCCTGGCGCATCGACGTGCCGCTGCGTGGGGTCAGCGTGACGACGCGGGCGCTCAACAAGCAGGCGTGGATGGCGACGAGCGTGCCCTACTGGGAGGGTCCTGTAAGCGTCACGGGATCGCATCCCGGTCGGGGTTATCTGGAGATGACCGGGTACGAATGAACGGCGCCATCACGTCGAGCGCTGATACGGGCCAAGCGAATTATCGTGCCAGCTTGTCGCCCCCGATTTCGGAGCGACGACCGCATCGCCCTTGGCCGAAACCGGCGTTACCTGACGGCCTCGACAGCACCCCTGAGCGTCCTCACGCTTTTGCGCAAGGTGCCGAATTCACCAGGCGTGAAGCCGCAGAGCACCGAAGCCATCGTGCAACTCACGTAACAGCAGGGAAGCGAACAGATCGCGCGTGACGGAGACGCTGCAGGCCGCAGGCAGAAAACGGGCCGCCAGTCTCGCGGGCAATCCGGAGCTACAAGAGGCCCCGCCTTTTGCGCTCGGCGTCGCGCTGCGCTTCAATTGCGATCAAGACGAAATGTGGCAACGCGCCGTCGCCAGGGGAGGGCAGTCGCACCTCCGGCTTATCGGCGCCGGCCTGTCGCTGCCTGGATGGCGCGGCACAAAACTCTCGGGCGCGCGCCCAAGCCATCAAAGAACGAGCAGGACAATCACAGCTTCGACCCCGAAGCGTGGGTCATTGAGATCGCGCCAGTTGGACGCTCCTGGCGAACGTGGCCGGCAGGTCTGAAGAGGTGCATTGATCTCGCTCACCACGTCCGCCCAGGTCAGAGTTACCCCTCATTTCGTCGCCTTTGTCGCCGCATAGAGGGCGACAGGATCGAAGTCAGTCGCCGGCAATTGTTCTGGACACCCGATCGTCCGCCTGGGTCGGTCGCTTTGAAGCTGGCGGCGCGATAAGCGTTATGCTCAATCCCGTGCTCGACCCAAAGCTGCGCTTCATCTCGACCATTCGAGAACGCCCTGCAGATCTGCCTCAGCGACGTCACTCAGCTCGCTGCGCCGATCAGTGCTGATCAAGCTCCTGCATGCACGCCCTGATCCTGCTACGTAACGTGGTGGTTGTGCCGCGCGCCCCGCCGGGTAGAGGCGCGCCGCATGGCGGCGGCCCGAATGTCTGTCGCCACAAGCGATCCAAATCGCAGGCAGGACAGTTGTAGATTGGTCAGCCGACCCACTATAGGCTTGGCGTCCTGAACGAACATCAACTTGGGAAAGCGAAACCATGAGCCTGTTCCGGGCCGTCTATACGTCGCGGCCATTCGGCTTTGACGACGCAATCCTGAACGGCATCCTCATGGAGGCGCGGCGCGCGAATGACCGGGATGGACTTACCGGCGCACTCATTTGCCGCGGTGACATCTACATCCAGTGGCTCGAAGGCCCCGAGGCCCAGGTCCGCAACACGCTCGCGCGCATCAAGCGTGACGACCGCCATCTTGAAATGACGCTTCACGTTGAGGAGCCCGCATCCGAGCGCATGTTCGGGAAGTGGGCCATGCTTCATGACCCTGCAGCATCATGGATATGGTCGCAGGAAGAGGTTGCAGACGGCGCCGTGGAGCGTGCGACCCCGGAGGAGCTCATCGCTTTCTTCATGCCTCTTCGCGGCGTCAGCAGCTCGCACGAACCGGCATGAAGCACACAGCGAGACAAATGGTTCGCACGATTGTTTTGCAGGCTATCGCCGAAAGCGCGGCAGTTTGACGTCCCACCTAGTGTCGCTGCACTGAGGATTTGACGGGTTGGGGTGTGGCCTCAGCGGAGGACGGGCAGCGCCTCTGGCTGGATCAACAGCTGGATGCTTCGGGCGACGCCGGGTTCCCGTTTGATGAAGCCGAGGCGTTCGAGCGTGATGACCATCTGGTGGACCGATGGGGGCGTAACGCTGAAGTGGCGCTGCATGTCGGCTTCGGCCGGTGGGCGTTGGTTGATGCGGCTGTAGGCATAGATGAAGGCGAGGTACTGCCCCTGTGTCGGGGTGAAGCGCGGGCCTGGGGCCTCTGCAGTCGCGTCTGAGTTCTGATTCATTTGAAGATTCGTCTCTCGCCTTGATTTGCAAGGAGGCGTTGAGATGAATCTACGGTATCGCGTCGAACTCAGCCAACCGGAACGTGACAAGCTTGGCGCGCTGTTGAGCGGCGGCCGGACCGCAGTGCGGAAGGTCAAACGCGCCCAGATCCTTCTGGCGGCCGACACCGGGGCCACGGACGAGGTCATCGCTGCGACCCTGCATGTCAGCGGATCGACGGTCTATCGCACCAAGCGCCGGTTCGTTGAGGCGAACCTGGAGGGTGCGCTGAACGAAGGGCCGCGCCCGGGGGCGGAGCGCAAGCTGTCGGGCAAGGAGGAGGCGCTCCTGGTGGCGACAGCCTGTTCCGAAGCACCGCGAGGGCGGGCGCGCTGGACGCTCGAGCTCCTGGCAGATGAGCTGGTCAGGCTCACCGACCATGCAACGCTCTCGCGCGAGACGGTACGCCGCCGGCTGGAGGAGAATGATCTCAAGCCCTGGCGCAAGGAGATGTGGTGCATCCCGAAGGTCGATGGAGAATACGTTGCCCGCATGGGGGACGTGCTCGATCTTTATGCTGAAACGCCTGATCCCATGCGCCCGGTCGTGTGCTTCGACGAGAGCCCGATCCAGATGATCGGCGAGGTGCGCCCACCGATCGCGGCGAAGCCGGGCCAGCTCGAGCGCTACGACTATGAATATCGCCGCAATGGCACGCTGAACATGTTCATGTTCCTCGACGTCCACCGGCCCTGGCGGAGGGTCAAGGTCACCGACCGGCGCACCAACCAGGACTTCGCCCACCGCATGCGTGAGCTGGTCGATCGGGACTATCCTCGCGCTTCCGTGGTCCGGGTCGTGATGGACAATCTCTCAACCCATTCGGCCGGTGCGATCTACGACACCTTCCCGGCGCACGAAGCCCGCCGTGTGCTGAAACGGCTGGAGTTCCACTACACCCCGAGGCACGCCAGCTGGCTCAACATGGTCGAAATCGAGATCGGCGTTCTGCGCAGCCAGTGCCTCGACCGCCGGATCGAGAACAAAGCGACACTCATCGCTGAAATCGCCGCCTGGGAACGCAGACGCAATCGCGAGAAGGCAAAGATCAAATGGATGTTCACCACCGAGAAGGCGCGCGAAAAGCTCCGCAAAGCCTACCCCGTCAAAGAGTCATAATCTCTGTGACGCGCCACTAGGGCGAAGGGAAAGGTGATCTTGCGAAGATCGTAGGCGCCCGCGATGCCTGCGGCGGCGCGCAATTGCCAGCTTGGCCGATCCAGCCGCTCCAGTTCCCGTGACACGACCGCGGCTGCGTGCCCGCCCTGCGAGAAACCAGCAACATACAGTTGGTTTGGCCAGGGCCTGCCGGCGTCCGAGGAAAGTGTTTCAGCAGCACGAAGAAGGTCGAGCGTCGCATCAATGGTACTGGGGTTGTGCAGGTAGGTCTGCGCCCGCGTGGAGATGCCGAGCCCTGGCAGATCAGGGGCAACATAGATGTATCCTCCCCCGGCGAACGCCCCTGATAGCGCGACACCTTCATTCAAGTTCGGAGCGGAGACCGATGCGGCTCTGTCGTCATTGGTGCCGTGCAGCCAAACAACAACGCCGCGCGACGACTTCGTCTCAGGGATGGCGACCAGTCCGGATAGCTTGATCGGTTGATCAGCGAGGCGCGACCAATAGCTTACGCGATAAAGATGTGGACGTTCAGATATGGCTATGGGTTGTTCAACACCGGCGGCCGAGAGCAACATGCTGAACACGAACGGCGGATAAGAACCAACATGCTCCGCAGAGATTATTGACCCGGGCTCGTTCGCCGAGCCAGCGTAAGAGGGCAGCTTTGGCCTTGTGAAAAAATCGCTTGCGAACAGTCCGCCAAGGGCCGCTCCGACGAGCAGCAGGACAACCAGCCCGACCTGCGCAACTCTTTTCAACATAACGACGAGCCCATTGCCAGTAGCGACGCAACCGAACCACTGCGGCCTCATCTGAGATCGCAAATCTGCACAATTGGTTTGTTGCCGCAAGTCGCCACTGTCCGGGCTTGGGCGAGTCCCGCCTGATCAGCGGGGCAGGGGCGACGGGCGATTCAGCTGCGACCCTGCCGTCGGTAGGATTGTGGCGGGCTCTGTATTGAGGGCCCTTTCCTGACGATCAGCCCAGTGATTGAAAATAGGCATCAACGTCCGTCGAGCCGTGAGGAATTCCGATGATGACGACGATGTCGCCATCAACGATGTAGAAGATCAGATGAGATCCCTGGCGATAGCTGCGATAGCCTTCGCCTATCTCGTCGCGGAGACGTCCGGCGCTCGGATGAGCGCGAAGCCGGGGCCCAAATCGGGACCCGCTCATAGTGCTCCTGGTGGATTTGCCCGGCGCCCAGTAAATGATGGGACCGCAATCCGCCGGTCGCCTACGCTCGTTCGAACAGCGCTGCACAGCCAGTGCCTGCAAGGATGGCGTCAACGCGGCCCTGGTCAGCGGGCGTCAGCGCCGAATAGGCCTCGCGTAGCCACCGCAGGCACTTGGCCTGGTAGACGAAGGCGGCCTGCCTCCAGGGCTGGCCATCGATATCACAAATGACCTGCTCCGCACCGCGCGCCACTGCGTCTGCATTGGCCAGCATGAACGGCGCATAGACCCGACCAATCTCAGTCAGGAGGGCGCGAAACGTCTCGGACGGTTCTTCAAGGTCGATCCAGTCGTCTTCGCTGACATCGAGGCCGCTCAGATCTTCGCACTGCTCCGTCCAGGCATAGGCGCGCGGCGAGACGTCAAACGCGACCGCAGCCGGCGTCGGATCGGTTATCACCAGCATGGTCATTTGTCCGTAACAGGCGAAATCGCCTGCGCCAGGGCGGTGGCCGAGCAGGAAAGGCTGGTTCTGTATGTGGGCGTCAAAGACCTCCAGGAAGCGGCGCCAGCTCGCTTCGATCACCGGCCCTGTCATCTCGTTCGAGCCGACAACACCGATGCGGGAAATCTGGCGTGCGGCGAAAGCTGCGCCCGCCTGCACGCCCTGATCAGGCGCCATCTGCATGGCTGTGGTGTAAGGCAGATAGGCGCTGGCACGCTCCGTGTCGCGAGCACAAGACCAGCGGTAATGGAACATGCACTTGCTGAGCCACTCGTCGCCATAGTCCTCGATCAACAGGTCAAGGAGCCGAAGCACGGCGTCAGCCGGCCGCAGCAGCCGCTGCGGATAGGCCTCGTCGAGGAAAGTCAGGATTGGCGTCGAGTCCGATTGCACCTGCGTGAGCGCGCCATCGGCATCTGGCGCGACGAAGTAGGGGACGAGAGGTAAGGGCCGCTTCGGGAGGGCGTTGGCCTCCTTGCTGCCGGCCACCACAAACCGGAACGGCAGGCGTCGAAACCGCGCCGCTGCACGGAGTTTCCGCGTGTAGGGAGATGCGCCGACGCCGACAACCCTGAAATCCCGATCTTCCGGCATTGCAATTCATCCCTGGCTTGCAACCCTTCTATAAGGCGTCTTTGTGCTTGACGGAACTCCCGCTGCTGTCGACCCGCGCGCCAGCACAAGCAGCAGGCGCGCAACCACCACCTCGATGTCGAACACTCCGGCCACCGACATAATCTTGCGCAAGATGGTGTCGGTCGATCCACCCTCGAACCAGCTCCTCCAAACCTTACCAGTGGCGGCTTCTGAGCGAGGTCCCGCCCGAGCCGAGGGCAGAAGCGACCGGCAAATCACGAGCGACCCTGCCATTGGCAGCATCATCGCAAGCGCCCGCAGTCGGGGCCCGAAACAGACGGCGCTGATTGGTTACCCACGCGTGCGTTCCGATCATTTGTCCACATCCAGACAGAAATCGGCCGCGTAGAACGAGCGAGGGGCCTGACATGCGCCGCAGAGAATTGCTCATTAGTCTGACCGGCATGACTATGGCCGCCTGCAGCACACCTTCGGCCATGTTGGAGCAATTCGAAGTGTCGACGTCGTTGATGCCCACGCGCTATCTCGATTTCGAACATAGCGATATGCAGGCCGCCATCGTTGAAGCGTGTGCCGGGGCAGCAACCGACAGGTAGAGGGCTGTCGGCATTTTCAACTTTGTTCGCGATCGCGTGCGATTTGGATGGGATGGCCGGTTTTACGACATGCGGGCGAGCGAGGTACTCAACGCAGGGATCGGGTACTGCAACACCAAATCAACGCTGTTTTGCGCGATGTTGCGCGGCGCCGGGATTCCTGCCCGCCAGCACTTCGTTGACATTTCTGCGCGGATTCTGGACGGCTTGCTGGATCCGGGAACGCCGTTTGTCGATCATTCCTTCGTCGAGGTCGACCTGGATGGGCGAACGCACGCGGTCGATGCCTACATCGTCGATCGCAGCCTGTTCGACGCAGCGCGCGAGCGTCTGTTCAGCGAAGCGCGCAGCCTTGGATATGGAGTCCATCGTGATGGCGTGTGCGATTGGGACGGTAAAGCGGACGCATTCAGTCAGTTTGTCAGAACTGGCAGCGATCCAGCGCCAACGACACGCGATTATGGCGTTCATGCAGATGTTGGCGACTTCTATCGCCGCGGGAGCCGCTGGAACCGGCTAAACATCGCACTGAGAATAGGTATCCCATTCTTTATCCCTGGCCCGAATGCTCGGGCGCAAGCCTTGCGACGTGCAACTCCGGGCTGAACTCCTGTTCTCGTTCCCAGTGCCGTCCACGCAGCCCTGACCTGCACCGACTTTTTCGGACAAGCCATCGTGCTGGAACCATGAGCCCTGCGCCAGGCGCACAACTGGAGCGACCAGTGGAATTAGGGTTTCGCCAATGCCCGCGCCAGCGCCGGGCGAGCGTAGCAGGCATCGGTCCAGCGCTGCACATTGGCATGTTCGCTATAGTCGAAGCGGATCATCCCCATCAGATGCATCACCGACGCTACATTCAGATCTGCCACCGAAAAGGCGCTTCCCACCAGCCAGTCACGTCCTTCTAACGCTGCATCCAGCACCTTCAGCGGCCGTTGCAGGTTCTTGGTGGCGTGCTCAACGACCTTCGGGTTGCGCTTGTCCTCAGGTGTGAAAAGCTTCTGGATCACGATCTGCATCTGCAGCGGTTCAATCTCACTGATGCCCCAGACGGTCCATTGCCAGGTCCGCGCCTCATCCTCGCCTGAAGAGGGGTAGAGCGCTCCTCCATAACGCTTGGCCAGATAGAGGTTGATGGCCATGGACTCAAACAGTTGCAGGTCTCCGTCGATCAAGGCTGGGATACGGCCATTGGGGTTGACGGCGAGATAGTCTGCCCCCTTGGAGTCGGCGCCATAGGTGACTGGCACATGTTCATAGTCGATGCCCGTTTCCTCCATGCCCCAGATGGCGCGGATCGCGCGGGAGCCAGAAATGCCGAACAGCTTGGGCTTGGTCACGGGTTCTAGTCCCCTCGATGGTGATGTCGGGCAAAAGCGAACCGGTCTCGAATTGCGCAGATTTACCGATTCAGCCAGCGCAAAGTTGACGTCACGCGGCGCGGGCGGCTGCACGTGTCGCCCTGGCGACAGCACGGTCGTTGTGAGGCGAACACCGTTCGCATTGCGCCATTGGCGCTCACTGACGGCTTTGGATCGACCTTGCCGTCCCTAACCCAGCGCTGCTCGGGCAGGACCGGGGCCCATAATTGCCATTCATCATTCAAGCCTGAACGCCGGAAAATCGTGGAGCAGGCCAGACAGCCAGTCGCCCGCTCTCTCGCAATACATTCTTAAGAATTTTCGCGCATCGGACAGTCCTTCGCTCAAATGCTCCAGGGGGACAGAGAAAACGAGCACCAAGCTGATGGTGCACTGACATGTCTGCCAGCGAGTCGAGACTGATAATCATCGCTGACGCGTTTCCGCAAACACGGAACCTCCTCGCGGGAGTCCTTCGCTCTGTTGGCCTTGTGAGTGTCTTGCACGCGAGTGGCGGCCGTGAGCTGCTAGAGCTGACTGGGCAGTTTCATCCGCGCATCGTGATAACGACGTCGCGCTTGCCAGAGGTCTCAGGTCTGGAATTCACCCGCCTTATTCGTGCTGGCTACAAGAATGTCTCACGTCAGACTTCGATCATCGTCATGAGCAACACGGCAACCACCGCATTCTTGTCGGCAGCACGTGACAGCGGAGCCGACGAGTTGCTGGTTCGTCCCTTTACTGCCTCTGCAGTGCTATCGCGTATTCAGGCGGCCATCGAACGTCCGCGAGAGTTTGTCGAGAGCTCAGGCTATGTTGGTCCTTCCCGCCGCCGGCGCTGGCTAGAGAGCTACAACGGACCGATGCGGCGGTTTACTGATCCGACGGACGGCAGGTCGGGGGCATCACCCTGGGAATCCGAACCCAGCCGGCAGGCTGTACGCTCATGCGTAAAGGCAATCAGTCAGATGATCTCTGGGCTGAGTACAGGCGACAGGCGCAAGCTTCAGCAGATTTTTGCTGCGGTAAAGGAGACCCAGGCTATCGCCGACGAGACCAATGACGCAATGATGGGGGAGGCCGCCAAGTCCCTCGGTCGTTACATCACAGCGATCGGCGCCAAGGGCGTTCCCGATCCCGAAGTGCTGACAACCCATATCGACACAATGCACACGCTGGGCATGCTCACGAGTGCCCAGAACGCCGAACGCCAGGAACTCATCGATGGTCTGGTGCGCATCGTCGACAAGAAGCTTGGGCGCAACACGACTGGATGAAAGCCACGTGCCCGACTGGAGTTGGACGAGGTCCCACCGCAACGCGCCACGTTCTCCGAATGACTTATCTGGATCGACCGAGCCGGATCGCCACAACCTGCGCTTGGCCAATTTGGGGCCCATACTTGCCGGTTGTGACTCAAGCTTGGGGAGACCAGAAATTCCTCGCGGGTTCGCTGAAGTGGGCCCCATCCGGTCATCCATTCCGCACGTGCCTTTGCTCCCAACTCACGCGCCCGGCTCCGTTGCCGTATAGAGAGTGCGGACGACCGACGGGATATGCACGATCGTCTTGCGGGTCGATTCTGGGCCGACAACGCAGCCCTCCATCAATGGACGGCCGAGGCGGTCCCTGCCGGCCTCGCTGCCGCTTCGCCCCGCGGCTCGGCGGCGACTGATTGACCTGCACCAGCTATTTCGGGCCAGCCATCGTGTCGATGGTGGCCTCTACTTGTCGGATTTTGTCGTCAGAACGACATGCTGGTCCTCGGGCTGTGAATCGGCGTGGGGTCCGGGTGCCGATAGGCGCGCTAGTCCATTGATTTCGCGATGATGAGAGGGATCCTCCCAGGGGAATCGCTTCGGGTTAATTTGAGGCCTGTCGGATCAGCGCTTCCATGTAGTCGTGGTTGAGGGCGGCGAGGGTTCGGCGGTTTTTCAGGCTGTGCTTGTCTTTGGGTTTTCGGATCATGTT
>Ga0247836_1004189_pt1 | contig 18253 bp, 17 predicted proteins | sample LaCruzMarch2015__4_FD_187116 | JGI IMG/M metagenome (GOLD analysis project Ga0247836, IMG submission 187116) | Freshwater microbial communities from meromictic Lake La Cruz, Castile-La Mancha, Spain - LaCruzMarch2015_14m | ecosystem: Environmental > Aquatic > Freshwater > Lake | place: Spain... | reverse complement strand
TCGCTTAATTGTTCATGACGACATTGCTGCGTAACCATAAGTTGTTCCTGTAAAGATTCCGGCAACAATTCAAGCGCTTTTGGAATAACATCTGAAAATAGCTTTGCTCCCTGGCTACCACCAACAACACAAATATGAAATTTTTCATGAGTATCTGCTCTGGGCGTGGTCATTGCCATGCGTACAACTTTTCGCACAGGGTTACCAGTCCAAATCGCTGAGTTTGGCGCACCAAGCGTAGGTGAAAAACTTATCGCCAAGCCTTTAGCAAAACGTTGCAAAAGTTTATTTGCCCGACCAAGTACGGCATTTTGTTCGTGTAACAGTGTTTTTTTCAGTAGTAACTGAGCGGCAATCATACCAGGGAAAGAAGGGTATCCGCCAAAACCAACAGCAATTGTGACGTGATTTTTTTTTATAAACCAAAGGGCTTTAAAAATTCCTTTAAGCATAGTGAATAGGTATATAAAAATATTATCACGTCGTACATTCAATACTTCTATAGCGTCAAAATATTCATAGTTCACAAAATTCATCGCTCTAGAATCGGTCAAAAGCGCTAATTTATGGCCGCGCTTTTTTAAAGCTGAGGCTAATCCTTCAGCAGGAAATACATGACCACCTGTTCCACCAGCACACAAAACAATCACGGAAGCTCCTTCATTAATTCTATTGCTGCCATACGAGCGGCGTCGTTCACATCATTTCCGGAAAGCATGCGCGCTATTTCACTAACACGCTCATTTTCAGATAAAACTTGAACGGTTGTAGCTGTCGTTGCTTGTTCTTGTCGCTTTTCTACAATCAAATGATGTTCCGCTTGTGAAGCCACCTGTGCCGAATGAGTAATTGCCATAACTTGACCGCATTTACCTAAGCGACGCAAACGTCTGCCAATTGCTAATGCCACTGAACCGCTAACACCATGGTCAATTTCATCAAAAATTAACGTTGATAAGTTGTGTTGATTTGCAGTCGCCACCTTTAATGCCAACATCAGTCTTGCCATTTCCCCGCCAGATGCAGTTTTGTGCAAAGGCGAAAAAAGCTGACCTGGATTCATGCACACTTCAAAAACAACCTGCTCCATCCCAGAGGCACTCCAGTGAGCTTCTGACAAGGGAACAAAATTAATACGAAAACGCGCATGAGGCAAGAATAAATCTGGTAATTCTTTATGTACATTATTTTCTAATTCACTAGCTGCTTGAGTTCGATGTTTTGATAGAATTTGAGCTGCTTCAATATATTCTTGCTTAGCTTTACTCAATTGTTTTTGTAACTGAGTACGTTCATATTCAGGGTCATCAAGTGCCTGTTGCTGACCCTGCAAATTTTGCAAAACGTTATACAAATCATCGCCAGCAATATTATATTTTTTAGCTACAGAGTGCAGTTCGCTATAACGTTGATCATATGCTTGCAGTTCTTTTGCATGGGCTTGATGCTGATCAAGCAAATCTCGTAGTGCTTGTTGCGTTTCTTTAACTTCAATGTAAGCACGGTCTAAACTCTTAGCAGCTTCTTCTAAGGCTTCTAGTCCAGGTTGACTAGACCTTGTTAAGGTTTGCTGATGTTGCGCTATTTCGCTAGCCAAATCTTTAGGAAATGTTAGGCCAGTCAAACAAGAAGCTACCGTGTCTGCAATTTTTGCAAATCCAACAATTGCTTCGCGTTTTTGCAAAAGCAATGTTTCTTCGCCTTCAACAGGAGATAGATTTTTTAAATCTTCCAGCTGCATTTTCAAAAATGCTTTTTGGCTTTGATTAGTAGAAATACTTTCCTCAAAAGCTTTTAAATTAAAAATAGCTGCTTGAAGATGCTCATGCGCTGCTTCAACAGTATTTCTAATTTTCAAGTCAATTGCTTGATCCAAAAGAACACGTTGACGATTTAATTCAAATAAATGATCTTGTTGCCCATGAATATTAATGAGCTGATCGCCTAAAATTTTTAACGTTTGTGCCGTGACAGATTCGTCATTAATAAAAGCTTTAGAGCGCCCATTTGTTTGTAAAACTCTACGCAAAGCAATCACATCACGCTTGGGCAAGCCTTGTTCTTCGAAAAAATCATCAAAGTAAGAATCATATTCAAATTCAGCAAAAACAGAAGCTTGCTCAACATTTTTTCGAATAAGAGTTTGTTCTCCACGTTGGCCCAAAACCAAGCACAAAGCGTCGAGAAGAATAGATTTTCCAGCGCCTGTTTCACCAGTAAGCACACAGAATCCAGATTCGAAAGATAGATCTAACGCTTCAATCAGCACTACATTGCGTATACTGAGTGTCTGTAACATGCGTTTAGCGTTTAACCCCTTGCATAGCTTCATAAGCTAGGGAATACCAATCAGAATCACTATAGTTGTGTCCAAGAACTGCAGCAGAAGCTTGCGCCTCGTCATACAAACCAATCGCTAGATAAGAAATGACCAAACGATAAAGAGCCTCTGGAACGTGCGCTGATTTTTCATATTCTTTAACCACTAATTTCAAGCGATTAACTGCGGCCAAATGTGCTTCTTTTTGTTGATAATATCTAGCAACTTCAACTTCTTTTGCAGCCAAATGATCACGAATCAAGTCAATTTTTAATCTACCGTCTTTGGCATATTTTGAATCGGGAAAACGATTAATCAATTTTTGGAACGCATCAGCACTTTCTTTTGCTGGCGTTTGATCGCGTTCAACAATAGGAATCTGCTCATAAGAAATCAAACCGAGCATGTACATTGCATATGGAACGTATTCATGGCCAGGATGGAGCTGGATAAATGTTTCGAATGACTCTTCCGCGTCTTCATATTTCTTAGCCAAATAATATGCATACCCAGCCATAACTTGCGCATTCAGCGACCAGTCTGAATACGGATGCTGCCGTTCAACTTCAGCATATGCTAAGCCAGCTTCTTTATGCTTTTTAGCTTCCATGCGATCAACAGCCATTAAATACAGCTGTTCAACTGACATTTCATCAAATTTTTCACTATCATCTGCACAAGATGCAAGAAGTAGAACAAGTAGCCCAGAGAGGAGTCGTTTCACAATGTAATATTGCTTTTATTTTCTGACACGATAGCATAAGGAAAACATGTTTCCTAGAGATGTGTGCAACCAAAAATTTAGAAAAAATTTCTGTGTTTATATTGAATTAATACTCTGATAGTATTTTTAATTGTTATATGCTCATCTTACTTGTAGAGTGGCGCTTGTCATAAGCACTTGGTCTTGCTACAGTGCGGTGCTAAATAGAATAAATTTATTAAAATTTAAAGACAGAGGTTTCCTTGGCACAAAGTGTCGTAATTGTAGAGTCGCCCTCAAAAGCGAAGACTATAAACAAGTACTTAGGTAGTGACTACAAAGTTATTGCTAGCTATGGTCATGTGCGCGATTTGCCGTCAAAAAATGGATCAGTAAATCCAAATGACAATTTTTCCATGATTTGGGAACTTGATGAACAAGGAAAAAAACGCATTAAAGACATTGTTGCTTTAGCAAAGGGAGCTAAAAATTTATTTCTCGCAACCGACCCGGATCGCGAAGGAGAAGCCATTTCTTGGCATATTCAGCAAGTTCTAGAAGAAATGAAAGCAACCACTGGCATGAATGTGCAACGGATTGTTTTCAACGAAATCACAAAACGTGCTGTCCAAGAATCGCTGAAATCACCAAGAGCTGTTAATAAAGAACTTGTAGACGCGTACCTGGCACGTCGCGCTCTTGATTATCTTGTGGGGTTTACTTTATCTCCTATTTTATGGAGAAAACTTCCAGGGGCTCGTTCTGCAGGGCGTGTGCAATCAGTTGCTTTACGCTTGATCGTCGAACGAGAGCAAGAAATAGATGCTTTCAAAACCCAAGAGTATTGGTCAGTTGAAACCCAGTGCATGAACAGCGCAAGCGTTAACTTTTTAGCAAAATTGAATTTTCTTAACGGCAAAAAATTAGATAAGTTTTCTTTACCTAACGAAGAATCAGCTAAAGCAGCAGCTGACATTATTGAAAAATCAACATTCACTGTTGGTGATATCGAAAAGAAGCAGGTACGTCGTAACCCTGCAGCACCATTTACAACGTCAACATTACAGCAAGAAGCATCAAGAAAGCTTGGATTCAGCCCAAAAAAGACAATGCAACTTGCGCAGCGCCTTTATGAAGGTGTTGAAATAGATGGTGAAACTACTGGTTTAGTAACCTACATGCGTACCGATAGCGTCAATCTTTCAAATGATGCTTTAACATTAGCAAGAGAATTTATTGAAAAAGATTTTGGTAAGCAATATTTGCCAGATGCACCACGTTTGTACAAAAGTAAAGCAAAGAATGCACAGGAAGCGCATGAAGCGATTCGCCCAACGGATGTAGTTCGCACCCCAAAATCAATAGCTGCACATCTTGATGAAGCACAATTGAAGCTTTATGAACTTATTTGGAAGCGTACTGTTGCAAGCCAAATGGAAAACGCTTTGTTTGACCAAGTGGGAGTAGATATTGTTTCACATGATAAACAAACAATTTTACGTGCAACTGGCTCTACTCTTGTTTTTGACGGCTTCCTAAAGCTTTACCAAGAAGGTAAAGACCAAGAGAATCAAGAAAACAAAGATGAAAAAGCCACTGACGATGACGACCGTATACTGCCTCCTTTAACCGTGGGCGAAGCCGTAAGCATTAATTCTATAACACCAGAGCAACATTTTACACAGCCTCCTCCACGCTATACTGAAGCAAGCCTTGTTAAAAAGCTTGAAGAATTAGGAATTGGGCGCCCTTCAACATATGTTTCATTAATCCAAACACTACAAGACCGTGATTATGTTCGCATTGAAAAACGTCAATTTCATCCAGACCAGCGCGGCAGGTTAGTAACGTCGTTCTTAAGTCATTATTTCCCCAAATATGTCCAGTATGATTTCACAGCTGATCTTGAAGAACAGTTAGATGACATTTCAGGTGGACGTCGCGGGTGGATTGACGTAATGAATGCTTTTTGGGTGCCATTTCATGACACAGTCAAATTGGCAGAACCCTTAAAAATAAGCCAAGTCTTAGACGACGTGCAAAAAGACCTTGAGTCTTCACTATTCGACATGACAAAGGAAAATCCAAAAGCTTGCCCAACATGCAGCGAAGGTCAGCTTTCATTAAAGCTTAGTAAATTTGGTCCTTTCCTTGGCTGCAACCGTTACCCTGATTGCAAATATACAAAGTCACTTAACGGAACTGCTAACTCTGAAGAAGGGTTACAAGAAGCCAATGATGTTATTGTACTTGGTCAAGACCCTAATCTTGGAGTTGATATAACCGTTCGCAAAGGCCCTTATGGACCTTATTTGCAATGGGAAGAAAAAGATGTCAAAAAACCCAAACGTGTAAGTATTCCTCCTGGGTTTGATCCTTACACAATCCCTTTAGAGCAAGCGCTAAAATTGGCAGCTATGCCTTCACCTATTGGCAAGCACCCTGAAACTCAGGAAGATATTCTTGTGGGCATCGGTCGTTTTGGTCCTTATTTAAAATACGATGGTGCGTTTACTTCAATTCCTAAAGCTTATAATTTCATGGAAGTTACATTGGAAGAAGCGTTAGCTATTTTGGAAAAAAAGCGTAATGCCCCACCAAGGGCTGGATTTAAACCAAAAGCTAAACCTGCGCCAAAAGTAAAAGCAGCAGCAAAAAAGAAAAGCTAGATAGAAGCTTTTCTGCTCTCTCTTTTGTTTTCAATCCAAGCTTTTAAAGGTCCTAATACTAAAAAGCGCTCTTGATCTCCAATTGAACGATGAAGAAACGGCGTTGGAATTCCTAGCGCCGCCATACCTTTTAAAAATGGGGATAATATTTTTAAAATAAAATTTCTTTTTTGATAAAATCCGTGAGAGGATGATATAGCGACGTATTTATCATCATCAAATACTCCTCCACCGCTCATTCCAGGCCTAAGCCCTGCTTGATAAGCCTTAAGTGCAATGACAGTATCTTTTCTGGATAGCCCATCGTACTCTACCTTCATGCCAAAATAAGAAGAAATTCCTGCTATTTTCCCAGGAATATATGAAAAATAACTATCGATATGACTAACAATTGCGCGTTTTAAACCATCGCAACTTCCAAACCACGACCCAACATCACCACTAATCCCATACCCAATCACGTCTAGATGCTTGCCAAATAAATCAGGAGATATAGGATCTAAATAAGTCGGCTCTATACCTTCTATGTTTTGAACAGAATCTTCTATAGAAAAATAAGCAATATCATAAGCTTTTTTAGAAGATACCTTCCCCTTTAGGTATAGTTTATGAATTTGCAGGTTACTAATTTTTTTTCTACCTTTTTCTTCCGCATTTATGTACAGAGAATATTTCGGCTGACCATTACTATCACACCATGGCTTAAAACAGTGCGCATTTGATAAAAATTGATTATCACCTATGCACACAGCTGATCCTGTACGAAACGTTAATCCATACACTTCAGCTTCTAATTGAACTACATGACGAGCGACCTGAAGACCGCGAGCACGCTGCACTAAAGCTGCATCTGTTAGTGTATGATCAATATTCTCTTCACCGGCCCAAGCAATACAAATCAAAAATAAAAAAATAAAAATTTTATGCGCGCACATTTAAATACCAACAAAATAAATTAAATTTCATTATAGAGATTTATAAGATGATTTAAAGTCTTTTTTGGATGTTAAGTAAGTGTTATTGCGCAAAATTTTCCATAAAAGTTTTGGTGAAATGCATCAAATCACTTTTTTCCATGGTGGCACCACACCACACCCGAAAACTGGGCTTTGAATGCGCATGGTTTACAATATCAAACAATAAACCTTTATCAGCTAAAGGCTGTGCAAACGCTCGGTATTCGTCAAAGCTTGTAAATTTATCTGCATAAAAACAAACTGACCCACCTTTAGCCTGCGCATCAGGTGCAGCCATAGGAGATAAACCTGGCGTGTTAACTACCCAGTCATAAAGGAATGAAACATTATCTGCTGCTTTTTTGTATAAACCACTAGCACCACCCAGGCTATCAACCCAATCAAGCGCACACTCAATATCTGCTAGCGATAACATTGAAGGGGTGTTTAATGTTAGCCCATCAAAAACACCGTAATTAACCTTGTCACCAATCCACAAACTCATAATCCTTGGGATAGGCCAGCTAGGCACATAAGTTTCTAATTGACGTAATGCACGAGGGCTAAGAGCCAACATGCCATGAGCAGCCTCTCCGCCTAAGCCTTTCTGCCATGAAAAAGCCACAACATCAAACTGAGAAAATGGCATTTCAAAGCAAAATGCCGCTGCCGTTGCATCAACGATAACTAAGCCCTTGCGATCTTGCTTAATCCAATCAGTGTTTGAATATGCTACTCCTGTAGTTGTGGCACTTATCGCCATAACCAAATCACGATCAGGATTATGATGCAAAGCAGGAAGCGTACCATATTCTGCTTCAATCACATTTACATCAATTTTAAGCTGGTGCTTAATATCGTAAGCCCATATCTTGCTAAACACATCCATCACATGCACATCTACACCACGGCTGCCAAGTAAGCACCACATAGCCATTTCAATAGCACCTGTTGCCGAAGCTGGCACAATCGCAAGTTTATAGTCTTCTGGAATATTTAAGAGCTTTTTTTGACGCTCAATAATAGATTTTAGATGTGTTTTCGCAATGTCACTTCGATGAGATCTATTTAAAAATGGACGGTTCAATTTTTCTAAAGACCAGCCCGAATATTTCACGCATGGTCCCGAGCTGAAGTATGGCCGCATTATCAATCCTTTTGAAAAAGATACCGTAGTGTCTGTCCCATTCTACTTAAAAAGAAAGATCTTGGAACGTCCTTTTTTACAACCAAGGGAATAATCACTGGTTCATTCCAATCAGGGTGAGTAACCGTAACTTCACCTACTTGATCACCTGCTTTAATGGGCGCTTCTAAAGAACTTTGATATTTAATCACTGCTTTAACCTGGTCAATTCTATTACGATGCATTGTCAGAGTATGTTTTCCTGGCTCTACTTCTATCATTTCTTGAGAACTATAACGAACTGGCAATTCAATAATAGGTTTATTTGCTGGCATAATTGTGTAATTAGCGAAAGTCCCAAAACCCCATTGCAATAATCTATATGCTTCGTCTGCACGTTGTTTCATTGATCGTAAACCTGCCACCACCAAAAACAATCTGCGACCATTTTGCACAGCTGACGCGACCATGCCGTATCCGGGACTTTCTGCATGACCAGTTTTTACACCGTCACAACCAATGTTTTTTTGCAGCAAAACATTTCTATTAGGCTGCGTAATTCCACGATATGTAAAATTTAATTCCTTATATATACCATACCATTTAGGAAAATCATCAAGAGTACGCTTGCTCATAATAAGTAAATCATGCGCTGTGGTTTTATGACCTTCTTCAGGCAAACCACTTGCATTTTTAAATTCAGTCTGAGCACAGCCCATTTCTTTTGCAACATGCGTCATATCCGCAGAAAATGCAGATTGAGTACCACTCAAGAATTCAGCTAAGGCAATAGCAGCATCATTTCCTGACACAACAATCAGGCCTTTCAATAAATCTTCTACTGGAACCTGATCACCAACTTCTAGGAACATATCACTGCCCTCCATTTTGCGAGCATTACTTGAAATAGTAACAAGTGAAGTTGGTTTTATACGATTTTCATTTAGGGCTTTCATAACCATATAGGCCGTCATAATTTTGGTCATCGAAGCTGGCTCAAGCTGTTCAGATGCATTTTTTTCAAGTAGAACCTTACCAGTTTCATAATCAACTAAAAGTGCATGAGTAGAATCAACCTCAATTCCATAAGGCGCCAAAATATTATCTTTTGGCTCATCTTTTTTTGATTTCTCTTGAGGTTTCTTTGGTTTTACATTTTTAATAATCGTTGGCTTTTTAGTCTTTGCTTCCGCTTCATACACTGAACAACTGATCAAAATAATCAATAAGAACCTAAGAAATAACATGCTAATCCTTTATCATAATTGCTTGCGCATACCCTTTATCTCGGGCCTGCTTTAAAATTTGTTGAGATAGTTGATTGTCAAAAGGCCCAACTCTTACGTTATAAAGCATTTGACCGCTTGGATGAAGAGCAGATTGCACCGATGCATTCCATGTTTTTGGAAGAGCAGCGGCAACATTTTGCGCATTTGCTTTTTGCACGTAGGCCTCACCTAAATTAACGTAGGTATTAAATTTTCCAATGCCTTTTGCAGCTGCTGGATTTTTTGCAATAGACTGCTTTGCAGGAGCAACAGACTCAAGAATATCGTCTAAAGATGTTGATTGATCAGGTGTCACTTGTTTTTGAGGTTTAGCAGGCGCAGGTTTAGTGGCAGGCGTTGGCCCTTCTGTTACTGTAGCATTATGCCTGCCTGCGATTTCATCCTGGTAAACTTCCTGCCAGGTTCTGCCGTCCCTCATTTTACCACTTTTATTACCGTTCTTCGCCAAATAATCAGACAGCATTCGACTTTCACCAGGAACACTTTGTACCCTTACAGTAACCAACCCCTTACTATAACTTCCTAAAGCTTTTGCAGCCCCTACGCTTAAGTCAATGATGCGTCCTTCATAAACAAATGGTCCTCTATCATCTACAACCAAGTTAATAGATTTCCCATTTTGTAGGTTAGTGACTTTTACAACTGTAGGAAGTGGCAATGTACGGTGCGCAGCTGAAATGCCGTGCATGTTGAATTTTTCGCCATAGGGTTTTGGCTTTCCATGGAAACCTGGCCCATACCATGACGCAAGACCTGTTTGGTCATATTCATAAAATTTCTGAGGGTGGTGCCATTCGCCACGACAATAATAGCTGTTAGTCGAACCCTTACCTATGCCACCAATTGGCGTACGTGGCCCCGAAGGGCCACCACCAGCACATCCGACTAATAATAAAAATACAATGATTACGCAGTGCAAAAAAATACAACAAGATCAAGATAAGTACTTATTTATACTCGTTTTCATTTGATTATAACAAGGGATAAATACGTATGCCCTTATTTATCCAATCAATGGCAAGAATGTTTTATGTAATAATTCATTAGCACACAAAACTGAATCCACATAAATATCCATTGGCTGGCCATCCATATTAGTAATCACACCGCCAGCTTCACGTATCATTAAAACACCAGCTGCCATATCCCATGGCTTTAAACCTTGCAAAAAGCAAACATCAAAGCGACCGCTTGCCACATACGCTAAATCGAGCGCGCCTGCACCTGTATAACGAATACCTGAAATTTTTCCATCAATTTCTTTGACAACCGGGTGATCATAATCACAACACACTAGTAAAGATTCTAAATCTCGACGACTTGAAACTCTCAATCTTTTTTGGTTGCAAAAAGCACCCTTGCCTTTTTCAGCCCAAAACAATTCATCCAAAATTGGCTGATAAGTCACGCCGGCAATAATTTCGCCATCAAATTCCAAAGCAACAGTTATGGCAAAATGTGGGTTGCTGTGCAAAAAATTTGTTGTACCGTCTAGCGGGTCAATAATCCAACGATGCCTTGGATCTCTACCCTTAATTTCGCCAGCTTCTTCACATAAAAAGCAAAAATCAGGTCGCGCTTTTCGTAATTCATCAATAAGAATTTGCTCTGAACGTTTATCAGCAGAGCTTACAAAATCACCAATTGATTTTCGTGTAATTTGCAAATGACTTAGTTCACCGAAATCACGCACAAGACCACGAGCTGCTTTGTAAACAGCCGCAGACATAACATTAATTAAGGCAGATTTTGGTGTTTGAAAGGTTCTGGTCATTACTAGTCTTTCGCACGCTCTACATATGTTCCATCAGCTGTGCGCACAACAACTCTAGTGCCTGATTCAATATGAGGCGGCACCATAATACGAACACCATTCTCGAGCATTGCAGGCTTAAACGATGAAGTAGCTGTTTGACCTTTAACAACAGGATCTGCCTCTGTAATAGCTAATATAACTGTGTCAGGTAATCTTGCAGAAATAGGGGTTCCTTCGTGCATACATAATTCTACAATCATATTATCTTGCAAATATGCGGCAGCATCCCCTACGAATTTTTTAGAAACATTTATCTGATCAAAGTTTGTTTGGTCCATAAATACTAAGTCATCCCCATCAGCATACAAATACTGAAATGGTATTTGGTCAAGGTGCACACGCTCAACTGACTCTGCGGAGCGGAATCGTTCATTGAGTTTTGTACCATCGGTGAGGCACTTTAATTCAACCTGCATGTAGGCTCCGCCTTTTCCTGGCTGAGTATGCTCAGTTTTTACAGCAGTCCATAGCTTACCTTGATATTCAATAATATTGCCTGGACGAATTTCATTTCCTGATATTTTCATAATCGCTCTGATGCTCCTTAGATACTGCATTATAGTAGGTATAAAAAAACCCGCAACCAAATTGCTGCGGGTTTTTTAGGAAGGAAGCGATATTAGTTAATAACTGTGATCGCAACGCGGTTTTGAGCATGAGCTAGCTCAGTATCAGAAACAACTTCCAATTTCTCTTTTCCGTAAGAAATTGTTTTTAAGCGGCTCTTATCAATACCAAGTTTTACAAGTTGCTTCTCAGCTTCATTTGCACGACGTGCGCCTAGAGCTAAGTTATACTCACGTGTTCCACGTGCATCGCACTTACCTTCAACAGTTGCTGTAGTTGAAGAGTAAACTTTCAACCAACCAGCTTGTGCTTCAAGGTCTTTCTTAGCTTCAGCTGAAAGAGTTGAGCTGTCGAAATTAAAGAATGCGCGATCTTTAACAGTTTGTTTGAAATGACCAGGTGTGCCTGGAGTAGCTGCTGCGTTCGCATCTACTTGGCATGTGTCTGAACATTCACAACCAATTAGTAATAGCGCAAGCGCTACTGAAGACAATACTTTTTTCATTGGATAATCCTTCCCAAGAAATTTATTTAAATTAAACCAATTCAAACGTATCAAATCTTTAATAAAACACCAAGTGAACTGCAACTCCACAAAATATAATCTGACGGCGTGTAGATCTTTTGCAACACTATTGGAAATAACCAAAATTAATTTTGACTTTGATCCATAATATTTTTTAATTCTTCAAATGACTCAGATTGATTTGCAAATTCTGCTGGTTTTTGCTGTAAGAAAGGTTCTAATTTTTCATTTATTTGAATTGCCCTATCAACCGCAGAATCTGTGCCTACTCGGTAAGCCCCCAGACGAATAAGGTCAACCATGTCGTGATACATACTTAAATTTTTTCTAGCTTCTATCACTGCCTGCTGTTCTGAGTCGCTATGACACATAGGCACTGTACGTGAAATGCTTCGCAAAACGTTAACTGCAGGATAATGGCCGCGCGTTGCTAAATTCCTATCAAGCACAATGTGACCATCTAAAATACCTCTTACTGCATCTGATATCGGCTCATTGTGGTCATCACCATCAACCAACACAGTGAAAAATCCTGTAATATAGCCTGTTTTTCCCTCTGCATTTTCAATACCTGGCCCTGCTCGTTCAAGCAATTTTGGCAACTCAGCAAAAACACTTGGAGTGTAACCTTTTGTTGTGGGTGGCTCATGAGCAGCTAATCCAATTTCTCGCTGAGACATTGCAAACCTAGTCACGCTATCAATAACACACACAACACTAAGACCTAAATCTCGATAATATTCAGCAAGACGCAAAGTCAAATGCGCTGCTTCTCTGCGCATTAAGGCTGTTTCATCAGATGTAGCAACAACCAAAATAGTACGCTTAAGTCCTTCTTCACCTAATGTATCTTCAATAAATTCGCGAACCTCACGGCCTCGCTCACCAATTAACCCCACTATGCAAATATCGCAATTAGCAAATTTTACAAGCATTGATAATAAAACTGATTTGCCAACACCTGATCCTGCAAAAATTCCTAATCGCTGCCCTTTGCAACACGTTAAAAACGTATCAAGCACACGAACTCCCAGCTCAATTGGATCTTTTACTTTTGCACGACTGTGAGCCGGAACAGGCGATCCGTGAAGGTTATAAGCAAGAGCGCCGTGAGGCAACACGCCCTTACCATCAATTGGTTCTGCCAAACCATTAATAACTCTACCTTGCCAATTCAAACTAGGATAAATAGTCGTTCCATGTGCTAGAAACGTTACTTTGCACTTAGGATGAAGCCCTTTCATGTCTTGAAATGTCATCACTTGCGCAAGATCTTGGTTGAAACCAATAACCTCTCCAAGCACAGCGGGATTATTTTGAGGATGAAGCAAACAACGGGTTCCAATGTGAACCTTTTGCGAATTAATGCGCACAACTGCGCTTAACCCTTCTAAACGCTCAACAAACCCATACAGTTCAAATTCTTCAATATTCTGAATTTGCCCAATAAGTTCATCAACCTGGTCTGCTATTGAATTACGCAATGACAATCAATACTAATGCCTACAACTATAGTGTTCGCAAATTAATAGGTGAAAGCAAGAATTATTTAATCTACCTAAGAAACTTACTCACCACCGATGCTGCCACATCGCTAGAACACGCACCTGAAACCCTTAAAGCATTGATAGCATCTTTATATTTTTGACGCATTTGTTTTTGATATTTACTATCAGTCAAAATAGCATCTAACTGTTTGCTCAAAAATGCTGAATTACATTGGCTTTGCAAATACTCAGGCACTACCATTTCATTGTTCAAAATGTTTACTAGACTTGCGTATTTTGTTTTGACCAAGCATTTCGCTATCCAATAGGTAAGTCTTGAAACTTTATAAGCAATAACCTGCGGAACACCTGCATAAGCAAGCTCTAAGCTCACAGTACCACTAGCAGCAAGAGCTATGCTACTTTGCATAAAAGCCTGCCATTTTTCTTCAACGGTTGTAATAATTTTCACAGGAATTCCAGCATCTTTTATCAACGGCTCAATTAACGGCACCAAGTGCGGTAAAGTTGGGAGCACCACTTCAATGCGCCTATTCAATGGCAGTTTCGATATAGCTTCTAAAAATATCTTCAATAGTTTTTGAATTTCACTTTTGCGACTACCAGGCAATACACAAATTAATGTTGCTTCTCGACTTATCTTCAAAGATTCACGAAAATGTGTATCATCTGGCAGTATTACTTCAGTAACAGGATGTCCCACAAAAGTTGATGGCAAGCCATGACAGGTAAAATAAGGCGGTTCAAAAGGAAGCAAACACAGCAAATGATCTACTGTCACTTTTTTCGCAAGCTTTTCAGCACGTCCTGGCTTCCAGGCCCAAACAGATGGCGCCACATAATGCACTACTGGAATATTCAACTGCTTTGCATATTTAGCAATTCTGAAACAAAAACCTGGTGAATCAATGGTAACTAAAACATCAGGTCTGAAAACCTTGATGGCTTCCTTAGTTTGTTTAATACGTTTAAAAATATTAAATAAATGGGGAAGAAGCTCAAACAGGCCATAAAGTGACAAATCAGCCATTGGAAACAAACTCTTTAGACCTTGAGCTTGCATATGCTGCCCGCCAATACCAGCTATTTCAATATTCGAGTTTTGTTGTTTAAGTGACTGCAACAGCTGTCCACCCAAAAAATCACCAGAGGCCTCTCCCGCAATAATGAAGATGCGCCTAGTCATTTTTTAAAACATGTCCTTGGGATTAAAGCTCATAGTCAAATTTTTCCACTGATCATGCTTACCCTTAGGTAATGGTAACGGATTACACTTCGGATCAAGCACAGCACGCTGAGCACTTTCTGCCGCAATGTTGTAATATGGATCATTCGCCATACGACGCTTATCGACAATATCCGCCTTTATAACGGTACCGTCAGCACTTAATTCCATATCAATATCAACAATCAAATCTTTGGCACCCTTAGCGCCAGCAGGAACAGACCAACATGGGCGAATTTTTGCACGAACCGCATCTATTTCTGATGCCGTCACCACTGGTGCAAGCTCATCAACATCGGCACCATCATCGCTCATTAAATCATCGATTGCATCAGCATCATCTTTAACTACACCACTCAAAATATCATCCATGCTTTTTTTGCGAGCTTTGGCTTTTTTATCTTTTGCATCTTCTTTTGTGCCTTTAGGCTTTGGCTTAGTTAAATCAACCTCAGCTTTTTTAGGTGTTTTTTTATCTGGTTTTTTAACTTCTTCTTTTTTCTTTTCTTCTTTTTTAGGTTTCTCTTTATCCTTCTTCAAAGGAACCGTTTCTTCTTTTGGTTTTTCCTTATCCTTTGGTTTCTCTGTCTCTTTGGGCTTTTCTTCTTTTTTTGGCTTTTCGGGTTCTTTAGGTTTTTCAGGCTCTGGCGTAACTTGCTTTTTTATTTCTTCCTTGGGCCCCTCTTCTTTTGCTACTTCATCTGGCGCCGGAGCAACAGCACGTTTTGGCGCTGCTGATTTGTCACCAATAGCAACAAAATCAATCAGCATCGTTCGTGACGGTTCCATTTTTTGAAAAAATGCAAAACGCATATCCGAATAGATAACAACTAAAATAAAAAGATGAAAAAGTAGAGAATAAAGGACTGCTTTACGCATGAATTACCGCGCTGATGATGGCAGCTCTGCAATCAGCGAAACTTTTTGAAAGCCAGCTGCTGCAATTGCTCCCATAACTTCCATCACTTTACCGTAAGCAATTTTTTGATCACCCCTTACGTAAATTTTCGCCTCTGGATTGTTATTCGTTATAGCTTTCAATCTATCAATCATAGCTGACATAGGCACCAGTGCTTCTTGGATATATGTTTCGCCTTTTGCGTTAACGCTTACCACTAATGGTTCAATGCTATCATTCATTTGTGCAGCTTGAGTTTTTGGCAAATCAACTGGCACACCCACTGTTAACATAGGTGCCGTCACCATGAAAATAATCAACAAAACCAACATCACATCCACCAACGGTGTAATGTTGATTGTTGAGTTAAAACCTGTGCTTCGTCTGCGTCCAGAACGTCTATTTAAAGGGCTTAATTGACCTGCCATTAGCTTTCTTCCAATTGACGAGAAATAATCGAACTAAATTCACTTACAAACGCATCGAGACGATTGGCATATCTATTTAGATCGCTAGACAATTTATTGTACGCAATTGCCGCTGGAATAGCTGCAATCAAGCCAATAGCTGTGGCAAATAGAGCTTCAGAAATACCCGGCGCTACTACTGCAAGGTTAGTGTTTTGCATGGTCGCAATGTTTTCAAAGGCATTCATAATACCCAAAACTGTACCAAACAAACCAATAATAACTGCGTTCGCACCAAGAGAGGCCAAAAATCCCATGTGCCGTTCCAATTGATCCATCTCACGACCAATCGTAACGTGCATAACACGCTCAATTCGTTGTTCTAAAGTTCCACGCATACCTGCAGCTTTTGTGTAACCTTTTGAAATTGAACGACGCCATTCACGCATTGCCGCGCAAAAAACTGCCGACATTGGATCTGTATAACGATTTTGCAATCGATTAAACAACTCATCTAAAGGCCCACCTGACCAAAAAGCTTCTTCAAATTGATCAGCCAAGCCGCTCAAACGGTGCATTCGAATAACCTTATGAAAAATAATTGTCCAAGACCAAACTGAAGCAACTATAAGGCCAGCCATCACTAATTTAATAATGATGTCAGCGCCCCAGAATAAATCCCACATTGACAAGTGTTTTGCCACCTGAGGTCCAGCTTGCACCATTGTTTGCATTACAACATCGCTTGCAGATGGAATACTTGGCATAACAACAGTTGCTGCCGTTGTTGCAGATTGCGCGTCCATAAATCCCTCTAACTAGTGCGCTGAGTTATCAGGAATAACACGTGAACGAGCTTGTTGCCCACCAACACCTTTGTTATTCAACACAACTATAACACGTTGTCCTACTGACATTTTTGGATCGGCTCCTTGAGCAACAGTCTGCACACCACCATTATCTAACTGCACAGTATATTCATAACCTTCTTGGTTAGTTAACGCTTGCTCAGCAAAATGTCCAGCCACACCACCCAGCAATCCACCAGCAACTGATGTAAATGGCCCACCATTACTTACAACATAACCTGTAGTACCACCTGCTATTGCACCAATACCTGCACCAATACCTGGCTTGTTAGCATCTGTTGCTACAAGATTAACTACACGAATAGAAATAATTGACCCTCGCAAACTAGCGCTATTAGCGCCAACGTCGGCCATGGAATAATCACTACCACCCAATTTTGGGGCACAGCCAGTCATAAACAAAGGTAATGTCGCTAAAACTAGTAAAAAAACTTTCTTCATTTTCATCAAATTCAAAAAAATTATATTAATGCCAAATCATAAAACTTTTCATGAGCTTTGACCAGATGCCTTTGTTATCGATATTCAGATGAATTTTGGTTATTTAACTCAATGTTTTCCCGGAAAGTTTCACACTTCTTGCAAAAATCATCCCCACGATAGAAAGCCCTAAAATTAATAAACCTAGGTACAAAAATGTACCGTTGTAAGCATAACTAACCGATTCAATGCAAATGGTTAAGTTATTTTCTTTAACGAAACAGTCTCTATCAAACTACATGTTCTGAGTTTTCTTTTCTCCAATAATTAACTGATCTTGCAAAAATTAGCCCTACAATTGAAAGCCCAAAAATCAACAAACCAATTTGCAGAAAAGTGCCATTGTACACATAACTAGCTGATTCAATGCAAATAGCAGAACCCACTAACTTGGCCACACCATTCACAGAAGCTGCACGCGATTTTGCATTGGGAATAATATCAAGTAAAAGGGGATACAATATATTCACAGGAAATACAGTAGGCATAGAAAGCAAACACATAAGCGCGGTAATAAGTAGAGGACTTCGAATATCAAGCACAGCCACCAAGCCAATTAAAGACGCAAAAATAGTTATCAAAACAATTGATATTTTAAAACATTTTTGATGACCAAATTTACTCAGTAATTTAGGGCTCAAAAGGCTCATCAATGCAAAAGAACCCGCAACTACCCCTTGGTAATAACCAAAGCTTGCCAAGGAAACACCAAATCCTTCTATATAAAGAATCGACCCCATGCCAATAAACACCCAATATGTAAAATTATAGACACACAAAATCACTAAATAATTTGGGGCTGTCCTAGATAACTAATTTAGAATGCCTTTAACCCATTGCTTCAACTGGGTTAATTGAGCTTTTGGATTTGGATTATTAAATCTCCATTCGCAC
>Ga0247836_1004184_pt1 | contig 18283 bp, 15 predicted proteins | sample LaCruzMarch2015__4_FD_187116 | JGI IMG/M metagenome (GOLD analysis project Ga0247836, IMG submission 187116) | Freshwater microbial communities from meromictic Lake La Cruz, Castile-La Mancha, Spain - LaCruzMarch2015_14m | ecosystem: Environmental > Aquatic > Freshwater > Lake | place: Spain... | reverse complement strand
GAGCCCACCGGCCTCGAGGCGGTGGCCTGGGCGAGGCGTGTCGAGGAACTCGGCGCCGGGGAGATCGTGCTCACCTGCATGGATCGCGACGGCACCCGCGACGGCTACGATCTCGAGATCACCGCGGCCGTCAGCCGGGCCGTGGGCATTCCCGTGGTCGCCAGCGGCGGGGCGGGCTGCGCGGAGCACCTCGCCGATGCGATCGAGATAGGCGGGGCGGATGCGGCGCTGGCCGCTGGCATCTTCCACTTCGGAGAGTGTACGATCCGGGAAGTGAAGGAACTTTTTCTGCGGCGGGGCATCCCCGTCCGCCCACAGGCGGGCTCCTGACGCCGGCCACGACGCCGGCAGACCACATGGCCACGATCGAAACCACCCCCGCCGATCCCGCCCCGACGCCGATCAGGGGCGCGGCCGGTCGCCCGCAGCTCGAGGTCGACCGGCTCTTCGAGGCGCTCGTGCGGCTGTCCGGCAGCGACCTCCACCTGAAGGTCGGCCAGCCGCCGTTCATGCGGGTGAAGGGGGCCCTCCAGCCGCTCAAGGCGCCGCGCATCGACGACGAGCAGATGCGGAAGCTCTGCCTCCCGATGCTCGACGAGCGGCAGCGGAAGATCCTCGACAACGACGGCGGCTGCGATTTCGCCCACACCTGCGTGGTCGATGGGGTGAAGTGGCGGTTTCGCGTGAACCTGCTCTACCAGCAGGGGGCGCTCGGGATGGTGGCCCGGCGCGTCAACAACACGATCCCCGACTTCAAGGGGCTGTTCCTGCCGCCCTCGATCGAGAAGCTCTGCCAGCTCGACCAGGGGATGGTGCTGCTCGCCGGCGTCACCGGATCCGGCAAGAGCACCACGATCGGCTCGATGCTCAACTACATCAACCAGAACTACCGCAAGCACATCCTCACGCTCGAGGATCCGATCGAGTTCGTATTCACCGAGGATAAGTGCCTGATCAACCAGCGGGAGATCGGCACCGACGTGAAAAACTTCGAGATCGGCATGAAGCATGCCGTCCGTGAGGATCCCGACATCATCCTCGTTGGCGAGTTGCGCGACGTGGAGACCTTCAAGACGGCGATCCACGCCGCCGAGACGGGCCATCTCGTGTTCGGCACGATCCATGCGGCCGGTGCCCCGAGTTGCATCACCCGCATCCTCGATCTGTTTCCCCAGGAGGAGCACGCAGCCATCCGCAGCGCGATCGCCTTCAACATGAAGGGGATCGTCGCGCAGAAGCTGCTCAAGTCGATCCGGCCTGGGGTGAGTCGTGTGCCGGTCGTCGAGGTCATGTTCTTCGACGTGCTCGTGCGAAAATACGTGCTCGAAGAGCAGGATCACCTGCTCGCCGACCACATCAAGAAGTCGGCGCTCGACGGCATGCAGGACTTCACGATCAGCCTCAAAAGCCTCATCGACCAGGGGCTCATCGACCGCCAGGATGCTCTCGACATCGCGCCCAACCGCGAGGCGCTGATGATGGCCCTCAAGGGCATCGGAGTCATTTGATGGCGTGCCGGACGGTGCATTGGGTGGTGGCCATGGTCGTCGTCGTGGCGCTGGCAGGAGGCCTCTCCGTGAGCGGGGCGGAGCCGGAAGCCGTTCCGGGCAACGCAGCAGCCGGGGAGCGGCCCCGCATGCAGGAAGTCGACCCCAACGCGCCGCCTCCGCCAGCGGGCGAGGAGGAAGCCGAAGGGTTTCAGCGCGGCCCGGGAGGTGGGCTGGCCATCGTGCCGGCCGTGCTGTGGTGGCTGCTCGTGGTCGGGTGGGCGGCGACGACTGTCTGGGCGGGCGGCGACGACGGGCAGTTGAAATCCTTCACCGCCATCTGGCTGCCGATTCTCACGTTTCCATTTTTCGTGGTTGGGCTCGCGGCGTGGTGGATCCCACTCTCCGCGGTCGCCTGTGGGCTGACGGCGGTCGCCTGGCTCGGGACATTCCTCCCGTACGCGGTCCTGCGCGATCGGGCGTTGCCGCCGGATCGGCGGGTAGTGTCCGTGCAGAATGCGACACTCGCGGCTGCTCGCGGATTGCAGCCGCTGCTCCGGCGGGTGGGCATCAAGCTCGATCTGGAGAGTCGCTCGCTCGCCGCCTCGTTGCCGGATGTCGCGATCGCCGGCGTTGCCGTCGAGGGCGCCCCGCCCCCGGAGGCTCGTCTCGCGGAGGTTCGGGCGTCGGAGGGCTATGCCGGGTTTCGTGAGATCGTGCAACGCTGCATGGCGATGCGGGCCGATCAGGCCGTCGTCGAGATCGGCCAGAGCGGGGCGATCGTGAAGCAGCTGATCGACGGTATGTGGCAGCCGATGCGGCAGCTTGTAAGGCGTCGGGTCGGCTTGAAGGTCGTCGATGAGTGGGAAGAAGCGGCGCAGCTGGACGGCGAGCAGACGAAGAGCCTGATCGCCGTCGTGAAAACCCTGTGTGCTTTGTCGTCGAAGTCCGGGAAGCGGCAGGACGGAAGTTTTGTCGTGACTCTCCAGAAGCGATCGATTCCCTGTCGGGTAGCGCTCGAAAAGTCCGAGTCTGGAACACGGATGCGTTGGGAATTCCAGCCTCCTCCTCCCGTATTCCCCTCACTCCAGGCGTTGGGCATGCAGGAAGCCGACGCAGCCAAGGTCAGCCAGGCACTGTCGCTCGTCAACAGTCTCGTAGTGCTGTCGGCGCCATCTCGCGAAGGACTGACGACAACGTTCGCTCAGGTGGTGCTCGCCGCAGACCGGCTGCTCCGTGACTTCGTGATCATCGAGGACGCGCGAGCGCCCTTCCGCGAGATCCAGAATGTGAAGCCCTTCCGCTGGGGTGGCCCCGAACAGCTCTCGCCGGTCACGGTTCTCGAGACCGCGATGCGTGGCTATCCGACTGCGATCGTCGTGCCTCATCTCACCGACGGCCCGCTCGCCGTCGAGCTCGTGAAGCGAGCAGAAGAGATGCTGGTCATCGTCGGAATCCAGGCCGACGACGCCGTGGCGGCGGTGGAAAAACTGCTCGCGCTCGGCATGCCGCGGCCCGAGCTCGCCTCGACGCTTCAAGTGGCGACCGGCCAGCGACTCATCCGCCGTATCTGTCCGAAATGTGCAGAGGAATATCCCCCCACCGCAGAGATGCTCACGCGACTCAAGGTGCCTGCGCGGGAAGGGCTGACCTTCAAACGCGCCTTCGCGAGCGGCTGTCCGGCGTGTAGTGGCACTGGCTACCTCGGCAGGGCGGCGGTCGTCGAGGTGGCCGGTGGCCCGACAGTGGGTAAGGCGATTGCCGCCGGTGTCGATCGTGTGACCCTCGTCAAGGCTGCACAGCGGGACGGTATGCAGCGGTTTCGGGAAGCGGGGATGGCGATGGTGGCCGCCGGGACCACCACGCTCGAGGAATTGCAACGCATCCTCAAAAAGGAGAAGGGGTAGGTCTGATGATCGTCAATCTCGCACTCATCGCGGTGCTCCTGATCGTCGCGGCCGCGGTATTCCGGGGCGGCTTGCTCCAGGGCATGGTGATGTTCTTCAATGTGCTTCTGGCAGCATCGTTCGCCACGGCCTGGTACGAGGCGTTCGCTGCCTACCTGGAGCGCTACCTTGCTCCCTACACGTATTTCCTCGACGTCATTGCGCTGTGGTCGTGCTTCGCGGTCGTGTTGATCGTTCTCGTGACCGTGACGAGCCGGCTCTTCAAGACCAAAGTCTTGTTCGCCCCGCCGGTCGAGCTAGGCGGGCGAGTATTGATCGGGCTGATGACTGGGTGGACGGTTGCGGAGTTCACCGCCCTGAGCGTCCACACCGCGCCCTTGCGCAACGACGTGGTGCCCATGCCGCCGAACCAGACGATGTTGTTCGGCCTCAAGCCGGATCGCTGCTGGTTGTGGTGGGTGCGAGGCTCCTCGCGGAATGGGCCGTTTGCGGTGGGTGAGGCCCCGTTCGACCCCGCAACCGATTTTCTCGAGCGGCACGAGCAGCGGCGGAAGTCGATATCGCAAGGGGAATCGCTCGTGCGGCCGGAGACTTGATCGATCTGAAACGCCGGCACCGAGTACTCGATGCGACAAGACGAAGTCAGCCGCGACCGTGGAGCGCCGACAGAGAGTGAAACGACAGGCTATCGCCCAGTCAGCACGCTGGCGATAGCGGCCCTCGTGCTCGGCTTGCTGTCGGGGCTCGCGCTCGTGGGCCCGTTTTTCTTCGTGGTGCCGCTCGTGGCCGTGGCCGTGGCCGTGGCGGCGCTTGCCGACGTGGCGCGTGCCGGAGCGATGAAAGCCGGGCGGCTCGCGGCGTTGGCTGGGCTCGCGCTCGCTGCCGGCTTCGGAACGCAGGCGGTCACGTCGGGCGTGGTGACGGGGTCGATCGCAGCGGACCGCGCCCGGGCGGCGGCCGAGATCTTCGTGCAGGCCGTGCGCGAGGGACGTCAGGCCGATGCCGAGGCGATGTGCGGGCCGGAAGCCCGCACGAAGATCGTGGCGCTCGCCGCATGCCTCGGTGATACCGCGCGACTGCGGGCACGACCCGGTGACGAAGCCGGCACATGGGTCGTGGAGGTCACCTCGGCCGCGGAGTCTGGCTGCGTCGCTCGGCTCGTGCTCGCACCCGCCTTGCGCGTGCAGCAGGGCGGGGCGATCGAGCGCTGGCTTGTGACGTCGTGCGACGTCGAGGGCAGCGCCATCACGCCGTCCGGGACGTGAAGGAGCGAACGGCGTCGATCGAGTGCGTGCCCGCGGCGAGCATGGCGAGGCGGTCGAAGCCCAGAGCCGCACCGACACCGCCCGGCATCGCCGGGCCGTGGGCCTCGACGAGCCGGGTGGGCACGGGCAGCGCTCCGCGGCCGGATGCCGAGCGCACGGCGTTGGCTGTCGCGATTCGCTCGAGCAGCACGTCGCGTCGCGTCTCCTCCTCCCAGCCATTGGCGAGCTCGACGCCGGCCACGAACAGCTCGTACCGCCGGGCGGTCGGCGGTTCCCCGGCGGTCAGCCGGGCGAATGCCGCCTGCGACACGGGCCAGGCCTCGAGCATCGTGGGCCGCTCGTGGCCGAGCCGGGGAGCAACCGCTTCGGAGAGGATGATTTCAAACCATGCGTCGCACGAATCGGTGAGCCCATCGGGAAGCGATAGGCCCGCCCGCACGCCCGCTGCCTGCCAGACGGCCGGCGACTCCGTGAAGGGATCGATCCCTGCGTGCCGAGCGAATGCGTCGCGGCACGTGATCCGTTCGAGGCCCGTGGTGCCGAGTGCCGTCGCGCAGAGGTCGGTGAGAAACGCCGCCTCGTCGTCGAGCGTCGTACCAAGCGCATACCACTCGAGGAGCACGAATTCGACGTCGTGCCGCGGGCCCCGCTCGCCGGCGCGAAACGCGCGGGCGAACTGGTAGATCGGCCCCGAGCCAGCGGCCAGCAACCGCTTCATGTGCGCTTCGGGGCTCGCCTGGAGGTAGTGCGGTGGGTCGTCGCTCCCGTCGACGGGCACCGTGAACGGATCGATATGCGCCTCAGGCAACACCTCGCGCGAGAGCGCGGGCGTATCGACCTCGACGAATCCGCGGCCGTCGAATAGCGCGCGCAGCCGTGCCCGAAGCCCGGCGCGGAGTTCGAGGATCGGGCGAGTCGTCATCGCTACAAGCGGCTTTCGTCAGGCTCGAGCCGGCTCCGGCTTCCGGCCGGCGAGCGTTGCCGCCGTTTCACGGTAGACGAGCACTGGGCAGGGGGCTCGCCGTACGATCGCCTCCGCCACGCTTCCCATCAGGAGCCGCGTCATGCCGGTGCGGCCGTGGGTGCCGAGCACGATCATCTCCGCCCCTTCCTCGCCGGCAAGCCGCACGATTTCACCAGCCGGATCGCCCATCGAAAGCCGATGGGCGAACGGCAGCTTCGGGTCGGCTGGCGTGACGTCTTCGAGCATCTTCAGGATCCGCTCCGAGTTCGGCTCGGGCAGCCCGTAGTAGAGCTCACCGCCACCGTAGGCCAGCGGCGGCTCCTCGACGTGCACGATCAGGAGCCGTGCGCCCGCCTGCTTCGCGAGCGCCTCGGCATGCGGCAGGGCGGCATCGCTCGCCAGGGAAAAATCGGTCGGAAACAGGATTGTTTTCTGAGCCATGGCTTGTTCTCCGGGAGTTACCCGATTCTACGCCCCCGAGCAAGCCGGCGGCCTTGGAGGACAGGCTTCAGCCTGTTTTCCCTCATATCTTTCCGCCCAGTTCGCCGGCGCCGGCTCGGGGTTACCCCGTACCGTCTCGCCGGACGTTTGCCTTCGCCCTCCAGGCTCCGGCTCACTCGGATGTGCCTGCGCTTCGGCATCCTGCCTGCGCTGGTCACATACGCCGTCTCAACGGCAGGGGTAACCCCTCGCCTCCCGTGCTCGTAGGGGCAGGGGACTTTCGGCGGAGACGGTCGGTGGGCACGCGCAGAAGAAGGGAGTCCTTGAGGACTATCTCGCGCCAGGGCCGGAGGCGCGGGTCATCACCAGCCGACGGAGGTCGGCCAAGGGACGTTCGGCACGATGCCGAGACGTTCCGTGAAGACGGATTCGAGCATGCCTACCGCCGGCTCCGAATGCGGGTTATTGTCCCCTGTCCGAACGTCAAACGAGAGGGCGTGGGTAACCCCGAGCCGGCGCGTCTCTTGATGCAAAGACAGGCGGGACCCCTGTCCCTCAGGCAGATAATACAGGGCAACTCTGACCCGGAGCGAGTCAGTGCAGCCGCATCCCCGGGAGGGCGCCCGAATCGGGTGACAGCAGGTAGACACCTTCGGCACCTGCGCCGCTGGCCGCCACCACCATCCCCTCGCTGAGCCCGAATTTCATCTGCCGCGGCGCAAGGTTCGCGACCACGACGACGAGCCGCCCGACCAGGGCCGCCGGCTCGTGAAAGCCCTTGATGCCCGCGAATACGGTGCGGGTCGAGTCGCCGCCGAGGCTCACCGTGAGCTTGAGCAGTTTCTTCGCTTCGGGTACTTCTTCCGCAGTGACGATCCGGGCCACACGCAGATCGACCTTGGCGAAGTCGTCGATCGTGCAGGTGGGGGCGAGGGGCTCGGCGGTGAGCGCAGCGCCGGAATCGGCTCCGGTGGCAGGCGACGACGGTGTCTGGTCCATGGCAGGTTCTCCTGTGGATACGGCCTCGGCTCGCGACGCGGCGAGCAGGGCCTCGATCTGTTTCGGATCGACGCGTTGCATGAGCGGCGAAAAGGGACCAACCGGCTGTCCAATGAGCGGCGTCTGCGATTCGTCCCAGGAGCGGATCGGCCCGCCCACGAGGGCACCGACATCCGCGGCGAGCTTCGGCAGCACCGGCGCGAGGTAGACGGTGATCTGCCGGAAGAGATTGAGCGCCACCGTGGCCACGTCCTGGAGTTTTCGGGCTGCTTCGGGGCCCGCCTTGGCGAGCTTCCAGGGCTGCTCGGCATCGACGTAGGCGTTGGCGCGGTCGGCGGCGAGCATGATCGCCCGCATCGCACGAGCGAAGTCGCAGGCCTCGTATGCGGCGGCGATCTCGGCCGAGTCGGCTGCGGCCTTGGCAAACAAGCCGCCGTCGTCGGGATACTCAGGCGTAAGCCCCGTGTGCTCGAGCCACCGCGCGGTGCGGCTGGCGAGGTTCACCACCTTGCCGACGAGGTCGGAGTTGACCTTTGCGGCGAACTCTTCGAGGTTGAGATCGATGTCGTCGATGCCGCCCGAGAGCTTCGCCGCGTAGTAGTAGCGGAGTGCAGCGGGGTCGAGATGGGCGAGGTAGGTGCGGGCGAGCAGGAACGTGCCGCGGCTCTTCGACATCTTCTGCCCGTCGATGGTGAGAAAGCCATGGATGCGAACCTTCGTGGGCAAGGCGAGGTTCGCTGCTTCGAGCATCGCCGGCCAGAACAATGTGTGGAAATAGGTGATGTCCTTGCCGATGAAGTGGTGGATCTCGGCGGCGGGCGCGCCGGGGGCGGGCCGCCGCCACCAGGCGTCGAACGCCTCCCCGTGCGTCGCGCACCATTCGGCCGTCGCCGCGAGGTAGCCGATCGGTGCATCGAACCACACATACCAGTAGTGGCCGGGCGCGTCGGGAATCTCGAAGCCGAAGTAGGGGGCCGGCCGGGAGACGTCCCAGTCGCGCAAGGAATCGCAGAGGAAGTGGCCGGCGAGATAGTTGGCCACCGGCGCCTCGAGCGCGCCCGACGACTTCGTCCACGTGTCGAGGAAGCCGTGGAGCGCCTCGATCGTCACGAACAGGTGTTCGGCGGACCGCACTTCGGGCGTCGCCCCGGAGAGGGTGCTCTTCGGATGCACGAGGTCGGCCGGGCCATACGTCGCGCCGCACCGCTCGCAGGAGTCGCCGTATTGGTCGGCGGCACCGCACTTCGGGCAGCCGCCGCGCACGAAGCGGTCGGCGAGAAACACGCCCGCCAGCGGATCGAAGAGCTGCTCGATGGGCCGCGACACGACGAGGCCCCGGTCGCGGAGCGCCTGCCAGATCTCGCCGCAGAGCCGGCGATTGGCATCGCTGTTGGTGGAGCTGTAGTGATCGAACTCGATCTGAAAGCCCGCGAAGTCGGCGAGGTGGGCCTCGCGCATCGTGGCGATCAGTTCCTGCTCGCTGCGGCCCTCGGCTTTCGCCCGGATCATGATCGCCGTGCCGTGGGTGTCGTCGGCACAGAGATAGATCGCCTGGTTCCCGCGCAGCTTCTGAAACCGCACGAAGATGTCGGTTTGGATGTACTCGACCAGATGCCCGAGGTGAATGTGGCCGTTGGCGTACGGCAGGGCCGAGGTGACGAGAATCCGGCGGGCGCTTGGTGCGGGCATGATGCTCCGGGGGGCTCGAAGGTCGGCGGATTGTAGAGGCCGCGCGGAGCCGGGGAAACAGCGCAGGCGCCGGGGAAATGGCGTGAACGTGGGCGACGAGGCAGGAACTGCCGGTCCTGCAGATGGCGAAAGTGATCTTGTGGCGCGCGTGGGGTGCCGCCAGTATCCGCCCGCTCGCGACGCGACCGCGGGCAGCCGCCTCGAGAGCCCGTCGGAGCACGCGATGAGACTGTCCCTTCGAAACCTGTGGCTCGCAGCCTCGCTCACCGTGGCCCTACCGCTCATCGTGGAGGCCGCGCCACCGGCTCCCGTGGAGGCCGCAGCCCAGGCCCTGGCAGCGGGCGACATCGTGCTGCTCGATTTCGCGGCGTCGTGGTGCGGGCCGTGCCGATCGATGGCGCCCCTGATCGGTGAAATCTCCACGGCCGGCTGGCCCGTGCGGCATGTCGACGTCGATCAAGAGGGCGATCTCGTCAAGCGATTCGGAATCACTGGAGTGCCGTGCTACATCCTGCTCGTGAAGGGGCACGAAGTGGGCCGCATCGCCGGCGCGACGACACGGGATGAACTCGAAAAACTCCTGCTCAAGAGTCGCTCCGCCCTCGGCATTCCCGAGGCGGCGGCGCCCGAGATGGCGGCCGCGCAGCCGCTCCCAGCTGTGCCCGGCATGCCGCTGCCGGCACACCAACCCGACGCCCCGCTCGCCCTGGAAACGGGCGTTGTGGCACAGCCGGCTGCGGTCGCCCGCGTCGTACCGGCCCGTGCCCCTGCCGCACCACCGACGGCATCGGCCGCCATGGCTGCTGCCCCCAGCCGTCAGGCGGTACGCGATCCGAGCCCCACGCTCGCCGCCGGCGATCGGGTGGCCCTCGAACAGCGGCTGCTCGCCGCCACGGCCCGGCTGCGCGTCGACGACGGGCAGGGTGCGTCGTGGGGGACAGGCACCGTCATCGACTGCCGGCAGGGAGAGGCGTTGATCCTCACCTGCGGCCACATCTTTCGCGATTCGCAGGGGCAAGGCCGGGTGGAAGTGGATCTCTTCGGGCCTGGCGCACCGCGCGGCCTGGCGGGCCAGGTCATCTCGTGGGACCTGAAGCGCGATCTCGCGCTCGTGAGCGTCTTCACCGACGTGACGATCGAGCCTGCCAAGGTGGGCGGATCACAGCGGACAACCGCGGCGGGTGAGCCGGTCGTCACGGTCGGATGCAACGGCGGCCAGGATCCGACGATCCACCACAGCCAGGTCACCGCAGTCGACAAGTATCTCGGACCGGCCAACGTGCAGGTTGCCGGCCAGCCGGTGCAGGGCCGATCGGGCGGGGGCCTGTTCGGTGTCGACGGCACGCTGCTCGGCGTCTGCAACGCAGCCGATCCGACCGACAACGAAGGCCTGTTCGCGGCCCTACCCGCGATCCACGAACAGCTCGACGAGGCGGGCCTCGCGTTCGTCTACAAGAGCGTCTACCCGAGCGGTGCCGTGGCCGAGGCCGGCGGATCGAGTGTGCCAAGCATGCCGACCGAGATGCCGCCGGTGTCGTTCGACCGCCGCGACCGCGGTAACGCGCTGCCTACGGCCTCCACGGGCACGAGCGCCATGCCCCCACCTGCCGCCCCGTCCGCCGCGGTGGCCGACGCCACGCAGCTGTCGGGCGGCGAGCAGGCACTCCTCGACCACGTGCGGCAGCACGAAGGCCGGGCCGAAGTGATCTGTATCGTGCGGCCCCACGGAGCACCGCAAAACGCCAGCGAAGTATTCGTGCTCGAAGGCTCGAGTCACGAGTTCGTGGAGCAGCTCTCGAAGACCCATGCCGGCCACACCCATCACGGCCGCCAACCGTCCTCTGGCCGATCCGACCTCGCGGCCCTGCCACCGGCTGACCCACTGCGTTAGGCTGCGACACTGTGATGCGACAGTACCTCGTTCGTCACGGTGAGAGCGTCTTCAACGTGGAGTCCCGAGTGCAGGGACGGGCCGATGTGTCGCTCTCCGATCTCGGCCGACTCCAGGCCGACGCTCTCGCCGCGTGGACCCGCTCGCTGCCGGCCGACGTGGCGATCGACGAGATCTGGTCGAGCCCGCTCGCACGGGCCCGCGAGACGGCCACAGCGATGGCCGCGGCACTCGGGCTGCCGCTCCAGATCGCGGAGGGCCTGGCCGAACTGCACGCCGGCATCTTCCAGGGGCACTTATGGGCCGACCTCGAGGCCGCGTTTCCCGAGGAAGTGGCCCGCTGGCGGAGCGGTGAGGCCGACTATGCGATCCCCGGCGGCGAATCGCGGGCGGGCCTCGCAGCCCGCGGCCGGGCCGCGCTCGAGCAGCTCGCGGCGCGGCCGGCCCGGCACATGATCGTGGTGGCCCACGGCGGCGTGCTCACGGCGGCGCTCGGCAGCCTCCTCGGCCGCACGCATCCCCTGCTTGCCCACGCCGCCGAGCGGCCGTTCACGAAACTCCCCGCGCTCGCCAACGCCTCGCTCTCGCTCCTCGACTGGCCCGGCCCGGAACTCGTGGCCTTCAACGAGACCGGGCACTTGGCGGGGCCATGGTGATCAGATGGCGATATGGGCTGGCGCCGGCTCGGGGTTACCCCGTACCGTCTCGCCGGACGTTCGCTGCGCCCATCCTGGGCTTCACTCACTCGGATGTGCCTGCGCTGCGCCATCCATGGCTTCGCTGGTCACATACGCCGTCTCAACGGCAGGGGTAACCCCTCGCCTCCCCAACTCGTAGGCGCTCAGAACTTTCGGCGGAGACGGTCGGTGGGCACGCGCAGACGCAGGGAGTCGTTGAGGACTATCGGCGTCTGATCAAAACCCACGAGTCCTGTACTCTCAACACGACCGGAGTCGAGCATGCCTACCGCCGGCTCCGAATGCGGGTGGTTATCACATGCCCTGCCGTCCGGCGATGCATCAGGACAGGCAAGATACGTCTGTCTTACCGGCGCTGGACGGGCACGCGGCGCTTTGGGTCTTGCTTCCATGCCTGGCGGAGCAGGTCGTAAAGCGTGGCGTCGAAGCGGGCCAGGCGGTGCGGATCCTGGAAAAAGCACTCGGTCGCCACGGCGAAGAACTCGCTCGGGCTCTCGAGCGCGTAGTCGTCGAACGGCACGCTCCGCCCCTCGTCGAGCGATTCCTCGAAATGTGCCTGGCACTCGTCGATCGCCTGCGCCCACTCCCGTGCCTCGCGCGGCGACCCGAGCGGCGGGATGCCGTCCACCTCGCCGTCGAGCATGTCCACGGCATGGGCACACTCGTGGATCACGACCGATCGCGGCCCGTCGCGGAGGCGGCCTCCTTCGACGACGCGGGGCCAGGCGAGCACCATGCTGCCGCCGCCCCACGTCTCGCCGAGCCGCTCCTCCTGCCATTCGAGTTCGGCGCCCCCGGCGAGCGGCGTCGACTTGGGCGCGAGGTAGTCGCCGGGATACACGAGCACCGACTGGAGGCGGTCGAGATGCTCCTCGTCGAGCCCGAGCATCACGAGCGCCGCCTGGCCGGCGATCGTCACGCGGACCTCGTCGGTGATCTCGAAGCCACGGCAGCCCTCGAACCGTTTCTCGGCGAGAAAGATGGCGACCCAGGCGCGGAGTCGCTCAGCCTCGTCGTCGGAGAGCCAGGCCGTCTGTTTGACGGTGCGCCGGAGGATGTCGAGCCAGGCCGACGGAAAAGGCCTCGTGCGGATCGATCGCCGCCGCCGCTCCCGCAGCCATCCGAACATCAACGGCCTCCCGTCAGGAGGGCTTCATGCCGGCCGGCGGCTGGATCTCGAAGTTGTAGCGGCCGAGATCGAGCGCGAGCACGATGCAGCCGACGGCGATCGCGATGAACGAGAGAATGAGCATCGCCGTGTAGACGTTGACCGGCGGTCGCGATACGGGCTGCGAGTCGTCTGCCATCCTCAAGTCGCTCCGGGGAGTGTCCGCCGTGTCAGGCCTTGAGCCGCGTGGCCACGCGGTCGCCGGGCTGGATGTCGCCCCGCTTGAACTCGCGGATCACCCGACCCACCGAGCGGTCGGGCTTCACGCTGATCACCTGCACTCGACCGAGGTACTCGTCGTCGCGATAGACCTCGAGGAAGTGCCCCATCTGCACCCCGTCGTCGCCGCCGAGCGTGACCTCGATCGAGTCGTCGGCCACGGCCGTGACGACGCCGCCGGCCGTGGGCACGTGGTCGCGGGGCATGCTTTCGATCGCGAGGCCGTGCTGCTTGAGGAGCAGCCGGGCGTTGGCCACCTGCTTTTCGAGTTGCGCCTTGCGTTCCGTGGCGATCTCGAGGAACGACTCCTTTTCGTGCAACTCGCCGGCGAGCTTTGCCGTACGGGTCACCTGCTCGTCCACCTTCGCCTGCATGCCGCGGATGTCGTCGCGCAGCCCCTCGACCGTCTTCGTCGCCTTTTCGAGCTCGGTGCGCGTCATCGCGAGCTCGGTCTGCGCGTTTTCGCGTTCATCCTCGCGTGCGTCCTTGGCTTTGCGCAGCGCCTGAAGCTCCTTGTCTTTCTCTCCCAGTGCTGTCTGGATCTTGGCGACGATCTGGTCACGGGCGGCCTCCGACGCGGCCACTTCAGCGGTCAGCTTGGCGATCTCCGCCGTGAGCGTCTCGCGCTCCTTCTTGGCCTCGTCGAGCTGCAGTTTGTAGCCGAGCGGCTTGCCGGCCTGCACCTGATCGGCAGGGCGGGTGATCTCCTCACGCCAGTTGGTGTGCGTGGAAAAGAGCGCGATCGCGAAGCTCATGAACACGAGGCTCATGACGAACACCGCGAACACGAAGATCTTACCGATAATGTTCATGCGTACCTTCTCCCCGCAGCCTATCCCTGGATCGGCTGGCGGGTCAACGCGGCTGGAGCGCTGCTCCGCCGGGCCTTCCACTCGACGACGCCGCCGGCGACGGCCGCCACCACAACCGCCACACATCCCCCTGTCGGCACAGCCCCCCAAAAAAGCCATGGGCTGGATCGACCGTCGGGCACGACGGCCGCCCGGAGCGTGGCCGTGGCCCGGCGCGGGCCCTTGGCCAGGAGCCGCCCCGAGCCGTCGATCCAGGCCGAGAAGCCGGTGTTGGCCGCGATCACGAGCGGCGTGCGCACTTCGACAGCCCGGAAAATGCCGCATGCCAGGTGCATGTCGAGCTCGCTCGATCCCCAGAACCAGCCGTCGTTCGTGAGGTTCACGAGCACGTCGGGCCGCCGGCCCCGGTCGGCGAGCGTGCGCACGATTCGCCGCACCGCTCCGGGCAATGCGGTTTCGTAGCAGATCGTCGGCGCCACGCGGTGGCCGGCGATCTCGACCGCGACGGGCTCGCGGCCCGGCGTGAGTCCGGCCGGCAGCGGCGTGAGCCGGTAGAGCCACGGGAATGTGTCGCCGCCGGGAATCGTTTCGCCGAACAGCACCGGAACCATCTTGTCGTAGCAGCCGAGTGGCCGGCCCTCGGCATCGAGGAATAGCGCGGCGTTGTAATGGCGGGCGCCGCCGGGTGCGTCGGGGCCGATCTCCTGGCGATCGAGTCCCACGAGCCAGTGGGTGCCATAGCGGCGGGCGAACGTGGCGAGCGCCGCGAGCCGCTCCGCTTCGAGTGCCGCTCGGGCGCGGGCCTGCCGCGCGGCTTCGTCGAGCCCCGCGGGAACATCGCCGAGCGTCTCGGCCACCACGCTCTCCGGCAGCATCTCGTCGGCGGCGATCGTGACGAGCCCCCAGCGCCACATCGTCTCGGGCCAGACGACGAGATCGGGCGTCTGTCCGGGCGTCGCCGCGAGCCCTGCCTGAGTGAGGTCATCGTACTGCCGGGCCACCTGCCCCGCCGCCTCGGGGTCGTGCTTGAGCTCAGTGTCGATCGAGCCCTGCACGAGCAGTACGTCGAGCGGTGGACGAGTGGCCGCGGGTGCGGTGGCCAGCCGCCAGGTGCCGTAGGCGAGCGCCACGGCCGGCACGGCGACGGCGATGGCTGCCGCGAACGCCCGTTCGCGGCGCGTGCGGGCAAAAACGATCTCGGCCAGACCTGCCGCCACGGTCATCACGACGCCGCTCACGCCCACGGCGCCGAAGGCATCGGCCACTTGAACGAGCGCCGTCCAGCGCCACTGCGTGTGCCCGAGGCCGGCGAACGTGAACCCCCCGAACAGCCAGCCGCGCAGCTGCTCTGCGCCCATCCACACGACCGGCGCCGCCAGCACGAGCGGCCAGCCCCGGTGATGCACGAGCCGCCGCGTCGTCCAGAGAAACATTACGACGAATGCGGCGAGATAGGCCGAAAGCGCCACCCAGCCGATCGACGTCGCCGGATGCGGCAGCCGCAGCCAGTGGATCGTGAGCAGCCAGTGGATGAACCCGCAGATCCAGAGCGTGCGCCATGGAAAGCGGGCATCCACGTCACGACGAGCCGTGAGCGCGAGCCACGGCAGCGGTGCGAACCAGGCGAGCATCCACAGATCGGCCGGCGGCTGCACGAGAAACATTCCGATCGCTCCGCTGCCCGCGAGGAGCCACGTGGCGGATGACACGGGTGACGGGCGGCGACCTGTCTCTGCCGGCAGAGAAACCATCGTGTGCTCACTCCGCCGCCGGTTCGAACTCGGCGATCGCCATGCCGGGCGTCACCGCGGCATCTTCGTCGACGAGCTGCCGCACAAGCCGGCCCGTCACCGGCGCTTCGAGATCGATCGTCGCAGCGCCCGAGAGCAGCTCGGCGACGCGGTCTCCTTCGAGCACCTCGACTCCTTCAGGCACGAGCCAGAGCGAGAGTGTGAGCGCCGTGTGCGGGATGCCGAGATCAGGCACGATCAGTTTCGGTGACGGAGGTGAGTCGCGATGCATGCCGCGGCTCACTCGAGGCCACGCAGCCATTCGAGCACCACGCGGCCGACGGCCTCGAGCGATTCCGCCGAGCAGTGCTCGAGCGTGTCGGCCGTCGTGTGCCACTGCGGATAGTCGAAGTCGATGACATCGCAGGTGGGAATGTGGGCGATCATGCGCAGGGGCACGTGATCGTCCTCGACGGTGTATTTGGGACGCGGCACGAACTGTCGCACGCCCAGCCGTGCCGCCACGCCCCACAGATCATCGACGATCGGCCGCGTGTCGGGCCAGCCGACGCTGTGCTGTTCCTGATAGATCTCCAGATCGCGGTCGGCCACCATGTCGAGGATCACGCCGCAGCGGTAGCGATGGGGCTGGGTGCCGGCCTGGCAGGCGGCGGCATACTGCCGGGCGAAGAAGTTCGACCCCAGACAGTAGGGGTCGCGCGGGGCGACGACATACTCTTCGGCATCGAAGAGCACGAAGTCGACCCCGATGGGCCCGGGCAGATCGCGTACGGCCGTGGCGAGCTCCATGAGCACGGCCACGCCACTGCCGCCGTCGTTGACGCCGAGAAACACGCCCCGCGGATCGACAGGATCCCGGTCGGGGAAGGGTCGCGTGTCGTAGTGCGCGCCCAGCAGCACCCGGTCGGTGCGGTCGGGATGCCACTCCACGATCAGATTTTCCATCGGCACCGTCTGGCCGGTGCGGCGGTCGCGAATCTGAAAGGCCTGTCGCGAGACGTTTGCACCCGCCGCCTGAAAATGAGCGACGATGAGTTCGCGCTGCTTCGCCATGCCCGGCGATCCGCTGGGCCGCGGGCCGAGTGCGGCGATCGCTTCGAGATGTTTGAACGAGCGGGCCCCGGAAAATGCGGGCGGCTCGTCGGCACGACCTGCCACAGCAGCGATCCCCAGGCAGCCCGCCCAGGCAGCCGCTCGGAGCAGGCAGACCACTCGAAAAGGGTTGGCGGAGCGATGCGACATGCAAAAAGTCTACTGGTTTCGCCGGAATCAGGAATGTCGTACAACGAGCGTGTCGGCCGCGTTTGCGGCGAAACCCCGGTGGCTGGTCGATGCAACGCAGGCTGTGTGTGGCGGTCGTCGCGGTTATCACCGCTCTGGCCGTGCCCGCGCGGGCACGGGCAGGCGGCGGACCGGAAAACGTGTTTCTCGTCGTCAACGCGACGAGTGCCGACAGCCTCGCTACGGCCAATGCCTATGCGGCCCTGCGCGGCATTCCGCCGATCAACGTGCTGATGCTGCCGTGGCCGGGCAGCCGCGACGCCGTCGGGATCTCGACCTTTCGCACCGATCTTTTGCGGCCGATCCTGCAGGCGGTCGACGCCCGCAAGCTCGCGCCGCAGATCGACTGCATCGTGTACTCGACCGACTTCCCCTGGCGCGTCGATTTCACGGAGGAGCTGCCGCGCGAACTCGCGGGCCGCGACAAATTTCCGTCGGGCTCGCTGACCGGCATGACGATGCTCTATGCCGCGGTGCAGGCGTCGAGCCCCGCCTATCTCGACCCGGCGAGCAACCGCTATTGGCGGCCCGTCGGGACCGACGGCGTGCCCACGACCACCGCCGGCTTCCGCGGCTGGTATGGCTGGGGACCGCACGGCGAATTGATCGAGGCGGGCGGGTCGCGGTATCTGCTCTCCGCCGTGCTCGGGGTGACCGACGGCCGGGGCAACACGCTCCCCGAGATCCTTCGCTACCTGCGGTCGGCCGCCGCCGCCGACGGCACGAAGCCGGCCGGCACGGTCTATTTCGTGACCAACTCCGACGTGCGCACCACCACACGCAGCAGCGTCTTTCCAGCGACGGTGGCGGCGCTTGAAAAGCTGGGCGTGAAAGCCGAGGTGGTGAAGGGCACGCTGCCGAGCGGCAAGCGCGACGTGGCCGGCCTGATGACGGGGGCCGCCGACCTTGACTGGCCGGGCAGCGGCTGTGCGATCGTGCCTGGCGCGATCTGTGAAAATCTCACGAGCTTCGGCGGCATCTTCACTCCCTCAGCCGGACAGACGCCGCTCTCGGTGTTTTTGCGGGCGGGCGCGGCCGGGTCGAGTGGCACTGTGATTGAGCCGTACGCGCTGCAGGCCAAGTTTCCCCATGCGTCGATCCAGGTGCACTATGCCCGCGGCGCGAGCCTCGCCGAGGCCTTCTACCAGTCGGTGCGATCACCGTATCAACTGCTCGTGGTCGGCGATCCGCTCTGCCGGCCGTGGGCCTCGATCCCGGTCGTGGAGGCCGTCGTGGCTCCCGACGCACAGCCGCTCGAACCGCATGCACTGCTCACGGGCACGGTCGAACTCGAGCCGCGGGCGACGGTGCCCGGTGGCGGCTCGGTCGACCGCTTCGAGCTGTTCGTCGACGGCGTACGGCTCGCCCAGTGCGGCCTCGGCGAGCGGCTCACGGTCGACACGACACAACTCGCCGACGGCCACCACGAGTTTCGTGTGGTGGCGATCGAGTCATCGCCGATCGAGTCGCAGGGTCGGTGGATCATGCCCGTCGCATTCGCAAATGCCGGCCGCACGCTCACGCTCGACGCCGAGCCGCGCCGCGTGAAGCCGTCGGGCACAGTACGGGTGAGCGTGTCGGGCGACGGGCTCGACGGCGTGGTGATCTTCGCGATGGGCCGTGTGCTCGGCCGCACGCAGGAGGGCACGGCGTCGATCGAGGTGCCAGCCGAACTGCTCGGCCGCGGCAGCGTCACGATCCGCGCCACGGG
>Ga0247836_1004183_pt1 | contig 18285 bp, 17 predicted proteins | sample LaCruzMarch2015__4_FD_187116 | JGI IMG/M metagenome (GOLD analysis project Ga0247836, IMG submission 187116) | Freshwater microbial communities from meromictic Lake La Cruz, Castile-La Mancha, Spain - LaCruzMarch2015_14m | ecosystem: Environmental > Aquatic > Freshwater > Lake | place: Spain... | reverse complement strand
GACTGCCAGGGCAGGCTGTAGCGCTGCTCCGGATCCCAGGAGGGCTTGCGCAGGGAGGGCACGAGGTTGCGGGCGTTGGGCACCTCCGCCAGCGGCAGCGGCTCCATCCAGCCCAGCCGGATCAGCCGCTCGGCCATCCAGCCGGTGAGCACGATCAGATCCTGGGCGAGGGGCTGCCCGGCGGCCAGCTGGGGCTGGATGCGTGCGAAGAACTGGCGCACATCGTTGACGTCCTCGACGTAGCGCACCTTGATGCCGGTGTCCTTCTGGAAGCGCGCCACGCTGCCGGGGGCGCCGGGGGCGTCGACATCGATGTAGAGGGGGAAGTTGGAGATCACCAGCTCACCGCCTGCGCCGCCAGCGCTTTCGGCGCTGCCGCCCGGACCCCGACCACAGGCCTGCAGCAGCGCCGGTCCCAGGGCGGCCGCACCGGCCCCCAGGGCCAGCTGCCTGAGGAACGTCCGGCGGCTGCGGGGATGGGGACGGTTCTGGGTCATGGCGATGGGGTCTCCAGCAGGTGACTGTCGGCCGGATCCCAGCGACACCAGAGCTCCTGGCCGACACGGAGATGATCCGGCAGGCCGGCGGTGGTGTCGATGGCGATCAGGGACAGATCGTTGTCGCTGCACAGCCGCACTTCCACGGTGGCCCCCTGGAACGCCAGCTCGCGCACCCGCGCCCGCAGCCCCCGCTCCCCCGCTTCCGGCGGTGTGGCACTCAGACGCAGGCGCTCCGGCCGCAGCAGCCGCATGCCCCCACCGTTCCCCTCCGGCAGCAGGTTGGCGGCCCCCAGGAAGGTGGCCACCACGGCACTGCGGGGGCGGTCGTAGAGCTGCCGGGGGGACCCCACCTGCTCCAGCCGGCCCTGGTGCAGCACCGCCAGGCGGTCGCTGAGGCTGAGGGCCTCTTCGCGGTCGTGGGTCACCAGCAGGAAGGTGATGCCCACCTCCCGCTGGATGCGCTTGAGCTCGCTGCGCATGGTGCGGCGCAGGTCGGGGTCGAGGGCTGCCAGGGGCTCGTCGAGCAGCAGGGCGGCCGGTGCGTTGACCAGCGCCCGCGCCAGGGCCACCCGCTGCTGCTGGCCGCCGGAGAGCTGGTGGGGCCGCCGCCGTGCCAGCTCCGAAAGCCGCACCACCTCCAGGGTCTGCCCCACCCGCTGGCGGATCTCCGCCTCGGCGAGCCGCTGGGAGCGGGGCCCGAAGGCCACGTTGTCCCAGACGCTGAGATGGGGGAAGAGGGCGTAGTTCTGGAACACCAGATTCACCGGCCGTCGGTGGGGTGGCGCGTCGGTGAGGTCGTGGCCCTGCAGCAGGACGCTGCCCGACTGGGGGCGCTCGAAGCCGGCGATCAGACGCAGGGTGGTGGTCTTGCCGCAACCCGATGGCCCCAGCAGGGAGAAGAACTCACCGGCCGCAATCGAAAGGCTCAACGCCTCCACGCCAGCCATCCCGTCGAATCGGCGGCTCACCTGGCGCAGGCCGATCACCTCTGCCGCGCCAGGGGGGTCGGCCACGACACAGCCGTTCAGCGTTGCAGGCTCCGTCAGCACGCGCGGCAGCAGGTCGAGCCATTGTTCAGCAATGGCTTGCCCTCGAAATGTCCACCAATGACGGATCGGGCGGTTGATCTGCCGCTTGGTGTCTCGAAGGGCCACGGACTGCCATCCTCACGGTGGAGGCTGAGGCCCAGACCACCGGATGGACTTCTTCGATCGCCAGTGGTCCACCTACCGGGCGGTGGTGGACCACGACCTGATGCAGCACCGGGCCCTGACGGCGGCCCTGGGCCAGGCGCTGGAGACCTGGGTGGCGGCACGGCCAGCCGGCTCAGCGCCGCCCCGGATGGTGGATCTCGGCTGCGGCGACCTGGCCGTGATGGCCCCCCTGCTGCGCCACCTGCCGCTGGGCTCCTACCTGGGCGTGGACCTCTCCGCCCCGGTACTGCCCCGGGCGACGGCCGCCCTGGGCCCGGTGCCCTACCCCTGCCGGTGGCGGAAGCAGGATCTGCTGGCCTGGGCCGAAGCGGAGCCGGGGCCCGAACCGGTCGACCTGCTCCATTCCGCCTTCGCCATTCACCATCTCAGCGACGACGACAAGGCCCGCTTCCTGCGGCTCAGTCGCCGCCATCTGGCACCACAGGGCCTCTTCCTCTGGGTCGACGTGTTCCGCCCGCCCGGGGAAGACCGCCAGTCGTATGTGGCGCGCTACGTGGGCCGGATCCGCAGCGGCTGGGGGGGTGCTGGCGCCCGAGCAGCAGCAGCCGGTGATCGACCACCTCAGCCGGTTCGACGTCCCGCCGGATAGGGACGCCATCCGGGACACCGCCGAAGCCTGCGGCTGGCACTGGCAGGTGATCTGACAAAGAAAAAAATCACCTCTGCCCGCTTCAGCAAGGACAAGGGCGGGCCTGCGCTTGGTTTGCGACAGATCGGAATAAGGGAATGGAATGATGACTACATCACCTACTGAAGGTGCGCCCATGCTTCCTCTTCATCTGGATTGAGCCAATCATCTGTAAGCGAAGGTTCGCTCAATGCGATTCCGCTTAACGCAGAATCCTTGTCGCTTCGTGGCACTGCGACCAAGACCTTGAGGCCCTTTTGGAAATGTACTGATGGATTGAGCCGTATTCGTCCGTCAGGCTCAACAACAGCGTCATAGAGGTATTCCATTTCTTTCCTTAGATCTCCATCGAATATGATGCCACCTTAGCCAAGAAACCATCGAGTTGGTCTCCTGGCTTGTGAAAGGGAGCCCGGACGCCTCTGCACCGAAAGGACTGACCCCTCAGCCTCCGACGCATCCTTTTAACGCCCATCATCACCCGCCCGAATCATCTTTTGACAAAGCGGTTTCTCCGCGCCGGGTCGGGTGAATGATGATGTTAGCCCCTATGCCCCCCCCTAACACAGTAGGTCTTCACCATTGGGAACTGCTTGTGAAGTATCTGACTGGTGTCAATTGAGACAAGGAATTAGCAACGTCTTGGATTGGAACGCGGCGGGTGGAGTCGGTGAACGTAACCCCACTATTTCGACTGCCTGGGGCATGAGCTGGATTGCTTTCCCCAGGAGCTCAGTATGTGCTGCCGGTAGTCACTTCGCGGTGAAGGGTAGCGAGGAGTGATGCAGCACGATGCGGACTTCTCCGTCCGGCTCCCTCAAGAATGCCCACGTTTTGTCCACGGTAGTCAGCTTGCCGCTGCTGTCGATGAGATCAACATTGCCCATGGTGATGGCCAGATCGCCATGCAACTGAATCACCTGATTGCGGATAGCGCACTTCTGCCAGGGCTTGATGGCAAAGCCCTTGTCGTTGGGATAACTTGGATTACCGCCAACGAAATAGGCCAGCGCGCCAGCCTTTGTGCCCCTGAAGGTTTGCGGATGCTGAGTGAGCGTCGGTTTGAAGGCCACGGCTCCGTACTGATAGCCATAGGCCTGATCAAGGATCCTGCTTGCCGTTATCTCGGCCGCCGCAAAACCCCCTGTGGCATAAGCCTTGCTGATCGCCAGCAGGCCGTTGCACCAGCCTTGCTGGGCATTCAACACCTGCTGTTCGGTAATGTTGCTGTTCATGCGCATCGGTAAGCTATCGGCCATTGCAGCACCTGTTGTTGTCCCCAGGAGGGGCAATACCAGAGCGCTACAGGTGGTGGCCAGACGATGGTTCATGGTGATGTGCCGAGTTAAGGGCTGTGGGACTCTAGTCGGCTCAGTCGCATCTGAGGTTGGTGTGGCATGTCGCTGATCTTTTCCGGGAGTCGCAGTAATGAATCCCTCGTCACATATCCCGGTTAGGTGTGTCCATTGGTGCCTCCGTCGTACGAGCAGGATCGTGTCACTGACGTGGCTCTGATTGCAGAATTCAATACTGCGCTTTTGTGGCAACGAAAGACTTGCGCAATTGAAGGGCTAGATTGATCTTCGGTGGTTTCCGTGAACCACGGTCAGGAAGTCCCTCCCTTCCGAGAACCAAGGCAGCCGCCAAGATGCCACGAGTCAAAAAGCCTGTCGTCTAAACAGATGTTAGCCCCAGCTCAACAGACCTGGCCATGATTGACGGGTCCGAGAACTACTTGTGTATTTAGCTACTAAAAGTCAGCCAGGCTATCTACCCCCAGCGGCCCTCCGTCGAGTCCATCGGTGTCGCTCCTGGTGGTACTAATGTCACGGTGGTCCAACAGCTACTGGATGGTCAAGATGTCCAGTCCTCTTTCAATCAGGTGTGTAGCAAAGGAATGACGGAAGCTATGGCAGTTCCCCACCTTGGTCACGCTGGCTCGAAGACAGACCGTTTCTCAGCGTTGTACACCACGCTTGGATCGAAATGGTGGCGGCCTTAGAAGTCGGATTCCCTGTGAAGCAAGTTGTTCTGCTGGGAGAAAACTCATTGCCAATCCATTCGCGTTCAGCATTCGGATACTTGCGAGCCAATGCGTACGGCACCGCGATTCGCCTCGATCTTGACATGGACAGCTTCACCTACCGCAAGTAGGGCAGCCTGTAAACCGGCAGAACGGGGCGACTAGCTGGTGGAGATGGATGGGCACGTCCAACGGTCTCCATTGGAACCTTGACGCGCACCTACCGACCCGTCGGACCCACCACCTACGTCAAACACCCCATCGTCTGGGCGGAACCAGCGGAATGCGACCGGGAGATCCGCACCCGCGAGGGAAGAACCCGCTACCGTCATGGCGATGATCGAGTCTGGAACTATGAGGAGAACACGGATTAATCCGTGATCGCCCGCAAGAAATTGACTTGGCTCTATCTCCCCACGACAGAAGCGGAAACGTAGCTCTGCGCACGCTTCAGGCGCACCGCGGGATGTTAGACCTCAGCTGTCAAGAAGTTCATCAGGATCAATGGGCTCCCATTCGATGCGCTCGAACCGTGCCACCACGGCCTGTAGGGCAAAGAGGGCTCCCTCTTCTGAGTTATCGGAACGGCCCGTGAAACCCAGCACCACCTGATCAGAGGCGCGTTGCCAGTTGACAGGGCGGGATTTGTCTCCTCTCTCTCCCCCACCACCCACCACCCAGCTGTCACCGTTGAACAAGCGCAGTTTGTCGATGTTGCGCGGACCGAATTCGGCGTAAATGGCGGAAATGCCTTCGCCTTCCCCCAGGCTTCGCTCCCCTTGCCGTAGGCCGCGTTTGCCCCCATAAACAAACACCTTCTCCGCCGCCTCGCCCCTGCTCTGGTAACGAAGCGTGAGTTTGTCGATCCGCGAGCCAGCCTCCAGACCGATCCCACTCAATCGCACGCGGTTTTGCACGGCGGTGCTGGCGTCAAACGGAAAGTCAAAACGGTTGCCATTTGGCGCCTCGATATTGCCGATCAGCGTGGCAGGATCCTCACTCACAGAGGCGACGATATGGGGAGAGTTCAATTGCAGCGAGGCCAGGCTCGGCACGGACAAGGGGGAAGTTGGAGAGGCTTTGTACGCACTTACCAGATTGGCCAGGGTCGTCAGGTCGGCCTCGGCAATCTGTTGATTGCGATCAAGTTCCTCCTCGTCGGCGAGGCTGATACCGTAGACCTTCAGGCTCTCTTGGGTCTCCTGGATTTGGTTGATTAGCTCCTCCACCCGCTGCTGTTGCCGCAACAAGCCACCATTGCTAGTGAAGCGTTCACGGTTGGCAGCCACCTGCGCAAAGGCCCGGTGCATTTCCGGCACAGTTTCATAGCCCAGAGTTGCCATATTCAACAAGGCTGGCTGCTCGAAACCAGAGAGACCAAAAGATTGTGCATAGGCAACCATCTCTTCCGCCCGGAGTTTAGGCGTCTGGCTCACACCGCGTACACTGTACTTAAAGTCGTAGCTGGTCGCAGTACTGCGGCTCACGTTCTCCAAGGTATGGTGCAGATCCACACCCAGCTGGAAGCCACTGACAAGGCCGCCCAGTGCAAGCTCGTTATTCACCCGATCGGCCTGCTCGCGTGTTTCCGAGCGAAACGTGTACACACCATTGAATTCTCCCCCCAGGTTGATCGAAGCGATGTACGAGTCACCATAAAGAAGCACAAACTCATCGAGATCGGCGGCACTGCTCGGGAGCGTCCGATCCGGCCGCAAGTGGGGCTCACTCAGAGAGGCCGCGCTGGTGACGCGCCAGGCGTGCACTACAACCGACAGGCTGTAGACGGTTGTCTTCAGGCTGGTGAAGAAGTCCCTCTTGATCCGCAGCAACGGCAGGAATCCCAGACCCGTAAGGGAACCTCCCGCCTGGAATTGCATGGCCTGCGCCAGTTCGCTGGCGGTGCGACAAACGCTGCAGAGAGTCATCCCTCCGGCGGCACCGGGGATTTCCAGGCCCGACACGGCAACGTTAGGACCGGGTCGATCCCGGTCACCGAACCGATCAGTGACCCGATTGACACCGTGGCCAAGAAAGCCGCTGGTAGCGGTTGGAGTTTGCATCGTGAAAAAGAGTGCCGCTCGTATCGGATGATACAAGCCGAAGCACCGGAACGGCTTGTCTGACCCTAGGCGAAGAGGATGCTCCGACCACAATCGCAGAGATTGGGGAAATGAAGATTTACTGCAGCCGATTCTTCACATTTTTTCTATCCATACAATATCCAGTATGGACCAACTTCTTGTAAGCGTTCAGGGGGCGTGACAGCATGCGGCGAACTCTGTCTCTGCTGAATCCTTGACAGCGGCCTGATTCTCGTTTGCATCTCAGGCAGAGACTGTTTGCGATGGGCGCCCCACCAACAGGGATTTCAGAAGCGGACTGGTCCGCCACACCGGTCGGCGTTCGGGCTGGATTTCTTGAGCTGCTCCAGCATGGCCAGGAGCAGCAGGAGGAGATCGAGCAGCTCCGCGCTCAGCTCACCGCCCTGGCCACCGAACTGGCCAGCCTGCGGGAGCGGATCGGCCGCAGCTCCCGTAACTCCTCCAAACCGCCCTCCAGCGATGGCCCGGGGTTTAAGCCGCCAGAGCGGCGTAAAGGCAGTGGCCGCAAGCGTGGCGGCCAGCCGGGTCATCCAGGATCCGGGCCGGAGCTGCTGCCGATCGAGCGGGTTGACGAGGTCGTCGAACATCACCCTGAGGCGTGCCGTCGCTGCGGCACCCTGCTCCAGGGAAATGATCCAGAGCCATTGCGGCATCAGGTGATTGAGATCCCACCGATCACGCCTTTGGTGATCGAGCATCGGCGCCACCGGTTGGTCTGCCCCTGCTGTTCCACCAGCACCTGCGCCTCGTTGCCGATGGATGTGGAGCCCAGCCGCTACGGGCCCAGGCTCAGTGCCCTGGTGGGTTTGCTGGGTAGTGCCTTCCCGTTGAGTTTCAGCAAGACCCAGGCGCTGCTGGATCAGCTGTTGGGAGTGGAGATCAGCCGTGGGGCTATTGCAACGATCCGCCAGCGCTTGAGCGCTGCACTGGCGCAACCGATGGCAGAAGCGCTGCAGGCCGCCCGCCAGCAGCCAGTGGCCTACGTCGATGAAACCGGCGCCCCCACCGGCAATGCCGATGGAGGCAACCCCAATGGCAAGCGTGGCTGGCAGTGGGTGATGGTGACCCCAGTGGTGACGGTGTTTCTACAGGGGCTGAGCCGCTCAGCCGCCGCTGCGATCGAACTACTGGGGAACGCTTTTGGCGGCATTGTGGTGAGCGATCGCTTCTCCGCCTACAACCACCTGCCGGTGATGCAAAGGCAGCTGTGTTGGGCGCATCTGATCCGTGATCTGGTCGCCATCGCCGAACGCCAGGGCGTCAGTGGCGAAATCGGCCTGGAGCTGTTGGCGTTGCAGCAGCAGCTGTTTGTTCAGTGGCACCAGTGGAAGGACGGCGCGATCGACTGGCCAACGTTGCAGCTGAACTGCCGGCCGATCCGTCAGCACTTCGAGGGCACACTGCAGCGGGCGGTGGATCTTGGTTTTGCGCGAAAGGAGCGAACACCGTGGGCCCAGACCGTGCGCACTTGCCATAAGTTGCTGCAACACAAAGAAGCCCTTTGGACCTTCCTGGAGATCCACGGCGTCGAACCCACCAACAATGCCGCAGAGAGAGCACTGCGCCAGTCAGTCATCCAGCGCAAAATCAGCCTTGGCGTCCAGTCCTCCAGCGGTGCCATCTGCCGTAGCCGAATGCTCACGGTCACCACCACCTTGCGGCAACAGGGACGGGATACCTGGCTGTTCCTGGAGCAGGTCTGGATCGCCCATCACCGGGGCGGAGTGATGCCCTCATTGCTGCCGGATCCCTGAGTTCAGCAGCAACAGCAGCACGGCTTCTTTGCCCGCTCAGCGATGCGCGCTCAGGCGTGCATTTGCGCGGCAGTGCATACCGACCCCTGAATGGGTACGGAACAACGATGGATTGATCTGCTTGAAGGCGTACTCACCACAGCAAGCCAGATCCTCAACAACAGACGGACTCAGCAACAACCGCGCCACCAAGGGATACAAGGGGAGCAGGTCGACACCGGAGGCTGTCATGGACAGAGAAAGCCCGACTTCACCCGTGTCAATCAACTGGCTCTTGGGAATGTGCACATCCAGAGACTGCCAGAAGCTCTGCCATGCGGGCTCCAGAAGCAGGAACTGATTGGCACACAGACAATAGGACTGCAAGTGGTACCCCTTTTCATAACTATCGGTCAGACCGGAAAGGGCCGCCGCGTGGCGATCGGCCACCAGTGCCATGACCGCCTCCAGACTCTGCAAGGCAGAAGAGTCGGGTCCGAGGGGAAGCACGCTGTCATTGATGAACAGAACATGGCGGAACGCCAACCCCTCTGAGGCCAGTTGAGAGGCGAGCAGTGCCGTATCCCGATAGGCCCCGATGCAGCGACCTTGATTGGATCTCCTTAGGCAGAGAATCCCATGATCGGCAAGAAAGCCGAGCGCCTCGTCGTCGAATCCGGAGCAGGTGGTGACAAAGACTGTATGGTCCTGCCCCAGCAAGTCAACCAACAGAACGCGCCAGACCAGTGGCAGGTATCCAAGGGTGTCAAAATGATGCAGATGAACTAGCGACACAGGCCCTGGCACAGACCGCAGCATGGTCATGACCTGCTCCAGGTCAGGCGCACGATTGACGTCAAAGGGGTGGTTGACGGATAGCACGTTTTCAGTCATGAAGTTTGAGGAGATACCGTATGCATCGGATGCAGATCTGTAGCAAGGTCGAGCCTAAGAAGCCGGCGAAACGTAGGTAGACGCCCCATCCCGGGCAATCTTCTCCCAGCGAAAACCCATCATTTCACATGACAAACAAGGCATCCGTTCCAGTGCATGCAACAGGGAGTTATCAGGCGGCAGCGGTTCGCCAGGCAGAGAGTCCAGCGTCAATCCCAGCGAATGGAGAATCAACAGTGCTGCCGGACGTGCCCAGAAGAATCCGCCCGCAGGATACTCAAGAATGTCGACCGTGCTTGTATCACAGCCCAAAGGGGACAATAGTGTATCCACAATCGAGCGCATATTTCCCCACCCAATCAGCCAAAGCAGACTTGATGGATAGTCAGGGAAAATCAGGCCAAGGTCAGGCTGATCAGCAAACATCTGCTTGATCGCATCAACTCTCGTGCTGGATCCTGCCAGCATCAGGTTCTGGTCATGGAACCACTGACCATCCGATTCCTTGCCATGGGAGAAGAGGCAGAGGTCGTAGACCTGCAACTCTTCGTTGAAGACAATGTACTTGCTCGGAATATCCCGACCGATATTGGGAAGCACGCGAACATCCATGGTCGTGATGCCATAGTCTTGCGCCAGTGATAAAAGGACACTGGCCACAAGTGCTTCCGACGTGGTGACAAAGAAATCGGCCTTCCCAACAAGATGACAGCCAAAATCCGCAAAGAATTGGCGGGCCTTGGTTGGCGTATGAAAATGAAGAACAGCAGCACAGCGTAATGACGCCACCTGGTCTGTCTGAGCGACCACTGGGAGCGAAGAAATCTCAGATGCCCTGAGGCTTAGTGGCTTTTTGAAACAGTGAAAAAACGAAGGGTTGGGATGATACTGCCGAAAACAACCTTCCTGATGATGGAACGTCGAGCAATCACGGGGATCACTGTAGGTCCACTGATAAGTATGAAGATACCAACGAGCATCCACCGGATCGTCTCGCCCTACTGGAGACCAGCGCGGCAGCGACCGGGATGTGGGCGGCAAGGCCTCCGAACCGTAGGTCTGGTCAAGAGCCTGTTGCGTGAACAGCGCCTGATCCTCCAGCCGAAAGCGCTCCCAGGCAGCATCGGCATGCTGATTCAGAAGTTCTGGTTGGCCAAAGTAGGTTTCCAGCTGAGATGTGGGGTCCTCCTCATCACAAGGCAAGACATAGTCAAGCTGACGATCCTCCACAAAGGTGCTGGGGTGAAGAAGCGAAATGCACGGAATCCGGTTAGCAACCAGGTGAATGATACGAGGCCACTCTAGAATTCTTGAGGAGTGGGAATGGATGTTCAGAGCCGCTGCACACCTGGACAACAATCCATCCCGCGTCCACCCATAAACACCAAAAAAGGCTTGCACACGCAAGCCTTCAGACAACCGAATCGCGCCAAGAATCCGCTCCCGCAGAGGCGTCATCGAACCAAAGAATAGAAAGTCGTTGGTTCGATTCACGCCGCGATCAATCTTCTCTAGTCCACGATGATAGCCAAGCCGAAAACGCACAAAGTGCCCAGCAGGCTTGCCAGGAACCTGTTCACGCAGAAACTTGAGATTGGCGTTGGAGTAGTCCCAAACCGGCCAGCGACTGGCAAGCTCCACAATCTGGCTAGCCCATGTTGTAAATTCGCCACTCAACTGCTCGGTATTGAAAACAATGCTGGCGAAAGGAATAGACTGAACGTCTGCAGGCTTGAGCAAATGGGCACCGAGAATGATATTAATTGAATCCTCCAGGAAGGCATTTGTTCGCAAGGCAACTTCATGTCCCAGGTCAAGAAGTGAGTGATAGAGAAGAATCCGAATTTCATCAAAGGCTCGAGCATGAGAATATCCCAATGGCTCAATAGTTACGACTGTGATGGTAGCCATGAAATGGTATGGATGAAATTGGCATGGACGAACTCAGCTTACTAGCGGCTCAGGCATCGCCTCAAGGCAGGGCCCCTGTCAAGAACTCGGGAAGCGGCGCAGCAACGCATCAGATACGGCCTGCTGGTATTGCTCTTGAAAGTATTTGTCGTAGCGTATGCATTCCTCACTGGCAGCGCCAATCACCGAACCGCACAGATAGGGATGGTCTTGTATGGCATGCACCTCCAGACGCCATGGCGACGCCAGCGACACATAGTCGGCGTGAGGTTCAGTGTGGAGATAGTGACCCACAGCGCCGGAGCTGAAATATGGAACCCGAAAGAACTGCAGTCGCTGCATATACTCGGAATCCTCGTAGTAGCGAAGATCGGCCAGGTATCCGTAGGATGCCAATAAATCAGCAGAGGCTATAAAACTTGTCAAACCGCAGCTTATTAGGCTGCTATTGATGAGCACGATCTTCTTCTGGGTCATGCTCACACGGCTCCAGCTTGTATTGACCAGTGGAACGCCATGGAGAGACATCAACATCAATCCATGCAAGCAACGCAACGGATGAAAAAGATCGTCGTCATCCAGGAAGGTAAACCAGGGGCTTGTGATCTCCTTCAGGGCGCGATTGCGGCACATGCCGACGCCCCGATTCTCCTCACTGAAAAACACCGAAACCTTCCAATGCTCGTCTTCCTCACCCAGCTCCCCGAGCAGGCGCTGGACAAGCTCCAAGTCGGCCACGTCCCCATCCACACTGATCAGACATTCGATCGTGACGCCCACCTGCTGCTTCAGACTGCGAAGAGCCGACCGCAGCAAATGCTCGCTGGACTTGTGCACCGGCACAACAACGGCCAGTCTCGGTCTCTGAGAAAAAAAACGATCCCCACCTGCCTGGGAGAGCAGCCCATCCAACTCCTGATAAAGCGGCAAAGACAGATACTTTGTGAATGTCCAAAACTCGGAATCAAAATCCAAGATGTCCTTGACAACGGATTCCAGTTCCTCTACTCCGATCCACGGCAACCTTGCTAGCGCCTGGCCGATCGAATCAATGCGCTCAAGATGCTCAAGGAAGCCAGGATCCATCAACATTCAGAAAAGAGTTGCGCTGGCTGTGACCGCTCAGAGCTCCCGTCGGGCCTGCTCAAGCCGGGAGGCGCTGGGCAGCCAAAGGGCAACACCCAAGGCAATGACTTCAATCAACACCTGCCTACCACCAAGCAGAACCACCATCACAGCCACAAAGGCCAATCCCCGCTGAAAAACACTCCACACGTCATCGGGTGTATCGCTACCCCTGGCCCACAAGAGAACAGCTAAAGCCAAAAGAACCAGATCCAGCCACCAAGGCACCGCATTCTCGAGCAGATGGTTGCACCATAGGAAAAAATCCGATGGCTGCCATCACCCAGCCGGCTTCCCTCCGCCTGAGAGCCAATTCTCCAGGCCCTCCCCCAGAAACGAAAGGCCCAGCACCAGAACGAACATGGCCAAACCAGGGAACAGGGCCGTCCACCAGATGCCAGTGGGCAGGGCCGTCAGGGCCTGTTGCAGGTCGCTGCCCCACTCGGGGATCGTCTCCGGCAGGCCGAGGCCGAGGAACCCCAGTCCCCCCAGCACCAGCACCGCATCGGCGGCATTGAGGGTGAGCAGCACCGGCACCGAGGTGATCACGTTGCGAAACAGGTAGCGGCGCAGGATCCAGGCGGGGCCGGCCCCCAGGGAGCGGGCCGCCTCGATGAACAGCTCCGCCTTCACCTGGGCCGACTGGTTGCGCACCACCCGGAAGTACTGCGGCACATACACCACGCAGAGGGCGGCGGCGGCGTTGGGCAGGCCCCGGCCGAGCAGAAAGGCGAGCACCACCGAAAGCAGCAGCACCGGCAAGGTGTAAAGCGTGTCCATCAGCAGCACCAGCAGGCGATCAACTCCACCGCCCAGGTAACCGCTCACCATCCCGAGGGGGACGCCGATGGCGAGGGCGAGCACCAAGGCACTGAGTACCACCTGCAGAGCCACGCTGCTGCCGGAGAGCGTGCGCACGCAGACGTCGCGACCGAGGCGATCGGTGCCGCACCAGTGGACCAAGGAGGGCGGGGCGTAGATCGGGTTCTCCAGTCCCGCGTTGGGGTCGGGCAGCAAGCCCCCATGCACCAGCAGCGGAGTAGCCAGGGCGATCAGCCCGTAGACGAAGACGATCCCCAGACCCCAGCGCGCCATCCTCTCGGCGAGGGCGGGGCCTCCGGGCCGGGGGGCCTGCCCGATCCGGTTGGCCTTCATGTCGGCATCACCAGTGGACCTCGTTATCACAAGAGGAGGGGCACAGCCTGGATGCGTGCGCATCTGGGCTGAAAAGCGCGCGGATGAGGATCGGCAGAAGCGTAACGTCGGACGTGTCGACGGTGGCAGCCTTTGAATCCAGTGGGATTGATGCCTCTGGCAGCTCCGGCATCAAATCAGGCCGTGGGAGAACGGTCTCCGGCAGGTTCTACGTGATCAAGGGCAAGCAGGCAGCGGTGCACTGGGATTCCCACCAAGTTGATGGTGAATTCTCACGCTGGTATAATGTGAAGCACATGCGCCTCTCAACTCCTGAGTGCTGATCTCTATCGTGGCCGAGAGTCGTTCATCCACGCTGATCCGATGACCGGCGCCCGCCTCCTGATCGTCGATGACGATCCTGAAATGCGCGGCTTCCTCACCTCGGAGCTGGCCGTCGAGGGGTATGAGTGTGAAGAAGCCTCCTGTGGCCAGCAGGCTTTGGGCAGGATCCGCAGCCAGGCCTGGGATCTGGTGCTGCTGGACTGGAACCTGCCCGATTTTAGCGGTGTGGAGGTGTGCCGCCGCATGCGCAAAGGTGGCATCTCCACCCCCGTGCTGATGCTCACCGCCCGCGATGAGGTGCAGCAACGGGTGGAGGCGCTCGATTCCGGCGCCGACGACTACCTGATCAAGCCGTTCTCGATCGAGGAACTGCTCGCCCGGGTGCGGGCCCGCCTGAGGCGCAGCGGCATCGATGAACAGGAAGGTGGCCTGCTGCGGATGGCCGATCTGGAGGTGAATCCCGCCAGCAGGGAGGTGGCCCGGGGTGGGGAAGCCATTCACCTCACGGCCAAGGAGTTTGATCTGCTGATGCATCTCCTGCGTCATCCCAACCAGGTGCAGGAACGCCGCGCCATTCTCGATGCGCTCTGGGGTGAGAACTGGCTGGGCGACGACAACCTCCTGGATGTCTACGTCCGCTACCTGCGCCGCAAGCTCGAGCCGGCGGGCCAGCCCACCCTGATTCAGACAGTGCGCGGTGTCGGCTTCATGCTCAAGGAAGGGCCGCCCCGCTGACCATGGCGGAGGCGTCCTCTCCATCGCGGCTGCTGATCGTCGAGGACGACCAGCGCATGCGCAGCTTCCTGGCCGGCGAACTCAACTGCGAGGGCTACAGCGTCAGCGAAGCTGAAGACGGCCAGGGCGCCCTGATGCACCTGCGGGACGCCACAACGGACCTGGTGCTGCTCGACTGGACCCTGCCTGACTTCAGCGGTGTGGAGATCTGCCGGCGACTGCGCTCCAGCGGCGACATCACCCCGGTGCTGATGCTCACCTGCCACGACGACATCCGCGACCGCGTCGAAGCGCTCGATTCGGGGGCCGACGATTACATCCTCAAACCCTTCTCCATCGAGGAGCTGCTGGCCCGCATCCGCGCCCAGCTGCGGCGCACCGCCTACTGGCGCGGTGTGGCCAATCCCGACATGCTGAGCTGCGCCGATATCACGGTGAACACGGCCACCCGGGAGGTGACGCGGGCGGGCCAGGCGATTTGCCTTTCGGTGCGTGAGTACGACCTGCTTCTGTGTCTGCTGCGCGGGGCGGGGCGGGTGGTGGCTCGGGAGGAGATCCTGCGGGACGTGTGGGGCGAAAACCACTTCGGCGACGAGAACCTGCTGGGTGTCTACATCCGTTATCTGCGGCGCAAGCTGGAGCCGGAGGGGCTGCCCACCCTGATCCAGACGGTGCGGGGCGTGGGCTTCATGCTCCGGGAAGGGGAGCCGCGCCCTTCAGACGCAGCTGGAAGTCCGCCCCCCCCTGGCGCCCATCCGCCACCGAAACACTCCCCCCCATCGCCTCCATCAGCGCCCTGACCACCGCCAGCCCCACGCCACTGCCCGGGATGGCGCTGGTGTTGCGGCCCCGGCCAAAGCGCTCGAAGATCAGTTGCTTCTCGTGGTCGGGAACGCCAGGGCCGGAATCGATCACATGCACCACCACCCGATCGAGGCTGGCGTCGAGCCGCAGCTGAATCGGGCCCGCAGCCGGATCGTATTTCTGGGCATTTTCGATCAGGTTGACAAGGCACTGCTCGAAACGGTCGGCATCCCCGAGCGCAAAGGTGCTTGCTGACTGGGTGGCGCCGGGGCAGATCCGCAGGCGACCGTGGCAGCGCGTGCGCAGGCGTTCGGCCACCCGGTCGATCGCCTCGGCCACGTCAAAGGGCTCGAAGGGCATCAAGGTGCGGTGGGCGTCGATGCGGGTGAGGGCCAGCAGATCCGCCACCAGCTTCCCCATCCGGCCCGCCTCCGCCTCGATCAGCGCCAGCTGCTCGGCCTGCTGGTCGGAAAGGTTGTCGGAGCGGCGCCGCAGGCTGCTGGCGTAGTTGCGGATCAGGCTGATGGGGGTGCGCAGCTCGTGGCTCACCCCATTGGCAAAGCCCCGCTGACGCTCCCAGGAGGCCGAGAGGCGATCGAGCAGATCGTTGAAAGCCAAGGCAATGGGCTCCAGTTCCCTGGGTTGGGCTTGCACCGACACCCGCTGGCTTTCGAGTGTGTCGGAGGTGATCGTCTGCATGCGCAGGCCGAGATCGCGGAGAGGGGAGAGACCCCGCACGAGCACGGGGCGCAGCAGGAGTCCCGTGAACAGGGTGGCGATGCCGGCCGCCACCGAGAGAAGAATCAGCAGCAGCCGCTGCTGGACGAGCTTCTGAGTGATGTCCTCCAGGAAGCGAAGTCGAACTGTTCGCGCCCCCAGCTGGATCTGCTGCGAACTGGTGAGATAAATAAGTCCATCGAACCTGAGCACAGACACCTGACCGAGGCCGCTGCGCTGGGCCGACAATCGCGTCAGCGGCACGCCGGTGGGGATGGAGAACAGGCGGATCTGCTCAGCCGCGCCATAGGGAACACCCTGGTCGGTCTCGACCCAGCCGAGGAAGTTGGGGCTAATCAGCCGGGCAAGGGCGTTGCTGATTTCGTCGAGCGTGCGAGGCGCGGGACGGCGGGAAAGGAGCACCTGTCGCACACTGGCGGCGGTGGAACGGTGCTGGTCGCGCCGCTCCTGGCTGGCCAGCAGGGCGGTGGCTCCGATCAGCAGGGCGTAGCCCCCCAGCACGGCCAGCAAGCTGAGCCCCAGCAGGCGCCGTCGGATCGAAAACGCCTCGGAGTGCCGGCGGAACGGGCCCAGCAACCGAGAAAAGTCCATCAGTTTCATTAGAAGACCATTAGTCCTCGACAAGATCCTGAGTCAATTGAATCGTAACGGACAATGAAAGGCCTGACAGAACGGCGCCGGTGGTGATGGGACGGTGCCCCTCAAACCCCAGCCGTGTCAATGGTTCCGAACCTTAGGAGATACAACAGGGCCGAACCGCCCGCAGGCATGGTGGCCGCATGGTCGGGACCGCATTCGGTGCATAGGATGCATTGTGTAAACAGCTTCTGAGCTTTTCCAATGAACATCTCCCCCAAGACCAAACTTGCGCTCATGCGCAGCCTGCGCGATAAGAAGAACCCTCTCCAGAAAGGCTTCACCCTAATTGAGCTGATGATCGTGGTGGCGATCATCGGGATTCTGTCTGCAGTGGCCCTTCCACAGTTCCTGGGCGCCCGTGCTGCGGCTCAAGCCGGCGCAGCCATCGGTGAGGCGGCGGCTCTTGCGAAGGAATGTGCAACCTTTGTTGCCTCTCAAGGGATGGGGACCGGGCCTTCAGTAACAACAAATAGAAACATTGCAGCCGGTAGCTGCAGCACAACTGGCGGGTCAATTACAACCACTTCATTCACTAGCACTACTTTCAAATGCATTGGGACTGACTTTACTGGCACCCAAGCAGTCATCCGCATCGGCGGAACTGGAACGATGTCGTGCTCACTTACCTAAACATTTGAATATCAGGACGCGTAATATACGCGTCCTTTTTTTAAGTTTCAATTCAATCCAAAAGTGTTTTCACGTCAGGCCTTACACCTTATCGCAATCAGCTTTCGCTTAATGTCAATATCTTTAGCATTTACCACTTAATCGTATATTTTATCTTTTTGAGAACCCAGGGTACATCTCCCCCCTGACCAAACTTGCGCTCATGCGCAGCCTGCGCGATAAGAAGAACCCTCTCCAGAAAGGCTTCACCCTGATTGAGCTGATGATCGTGGTGGCGATCATCGGAATTTTTCAGCAGTGGCCCTTCCACAGTTCTTGGGCGCCCGTGCTGCGGCTAAAGCCGGAGCAGCCGTCGGTGAAGCGGTGGGTCTTGGGAAGGAATGTGCAACCTTTGTTGCCTCTCAAGGGATAGGAACCGCACCTACGTTCACAGCAAACACGAACATTGCAAGCGGCACCTGCAGCACGACTGGCGGGTCAGTTACAACCACTACATTCACAAGCACTAATTTCAAATGCAGTGGGGCTGACTTTACTGGCACTAAAGCAGTCATCAAGATCAGCGGAACTGGTTCGATGTCATGCTCACTTACATAGGGCTTGCTGAAATTCCCCAAGTCACGCCAGGCCGTCCTTTAGCTCTTACAGCGTGAGCGTCGGCATGAGGGACGACTAGACCTTTAGATGGCGACTAAGTGCAGGCAAGTCGCTTCACATGCCGCTCTCCAGTGGTCATACTGGCGAACATCATGTAAACACACACAAACAAAGCAAATAAAAGGCGCAGCAGCCTTAGGATTTTCTCTGTATTCATCACAAATAGTGCCATCCCGATCACAGATCTGGATGTTTCAACCAACTTGGTCATGATCAGATCTAGGCCATACTTGCGCTTGCTTGTGCCGATCCGCCCTTCGATCACGGATCTTTTTCTCAGGTCGAATTTGAAAAGATCCTGCTGCTCGGGTGATTCCGCAGGACTGTCTACGCGCTTGCTTCGCCCCCTGCCACTGAGCCGGATATGATGTTCGGCACAATACCTCTTGTTTTCAGCCGTGATGTAGATGGCGTCTGCACATACACGCTCTGGAAAATAGCCTCGCTCTTGCTTGTACTGCTCAACCCTC
>Ga0247836_1004180_pt1 | contig 18291 bp, 13 predicted proteins | sample LaCruzMarch2015__4_FD_187116 | JGI IMG/M metagenome (GOLD analysis project Ga0247836, IMG submission 187116) | Freshwater microbial communities from meromictic Lake La Cruz, Castile-La Mancha, Spain - LaCruzMarch2015_14m | ecosystem: Environmental > Aquatic > Freshwater > Lake | place: Spain... | reverse complement strand
CCTATGTTCAGCAGGGCGGGGACATGGTGCGGGTCGGCGGCCTGGACTATGTGTGCGAACCCGGTGCGACCATGGGCAACCGCATCACCGACATGCAGTTGAACGACGGCACCAGGATCGAGGCCGATAAGCAGTACGTGGTCGCCGGCTGGGCGACCGTCGGCAGTCAATCACCCGGCGAGCCGATCTGGGACACGGTCGCCACCTACCTGCGGGATATCAAGACGGTCAAGATCGGTCGGCTCAATACACCCAAGCTCAAGGGCGTTAAGGGCAACCCCGGCATCGCCGATTATCCGTTGATTCTGTAGGGCGGTCTTCAGGCCGATACCGGCTACGCGGGTTAGTTGGACGAGGTAGGTCTCGTCGTCGCCTCCCAGGCACACGACGTTGCCCGTCCGCCCCGCGATCAGGAGTCCAAGAAAGCGATTCCGCGCGATAGGTCGGTCTGGCAGGTCATCCGCGGGGTGATCGGCCCGACGTTGTCAGTGATCTGTTTTTCTTCGTGTTCTTTGTGTCTTTGTGTGAGCAATTGCCGAACTTAGATCTCTAATTGCATCTACCAAATCTGACTGATCGCCGACAAGCTCGCGATTTCCTGCTCCACACGTTGCCGGACCTGATCCTCCAAGCCTTGTCCGGCGCCCTCCGAATGGGCCTTCACCTTTTCCGCGATCTGATCCTTGATGTCCTGGCGCAGGCCGGCGATCTTGTCATCCGTCAGGGCCCGGGCGATGATCCAGATCGGGGTGCCTTCCCAAAGCTCGGCCCGGCGCTTGGCCTCTTCCGCGCCGTAATGTAGCGCCAGGGCGCCGGCGACCACGCCGATGATGGCGCCGACCAGCAGCCCGATGGGGCCGGATGCGATCAGCGCCGTGCCGGCTCCGCCGCTGATGACGGCCGCCACGACGGCCACGATGGTCGTGGACAGCGCCAGCACGACCCCCGAGATCTCGCCATAGACATCCGGATCGGCGATGCGCAACCCCGCGGCCAGGTCCAGCGCCGGACCGGTGCCGGCAAGCTGCTGCCTGACGGTCAGCCGGTGCTCGCGGTACCAGGCCTGCATCAGTTCGGTGGTATCGGCGGCGACCCCGGTCAGCACCTTGGCAATCTGCGTCTTCACGATGGCCTCGATCTGCGAGTGAAAGTCCGCGGCCGCGGTCGCGATCCCGGCTTTCAGGGCGGCGACTGATCCGCCGCTCTTGCGAAAGCCGTGCAGGATGGGCGCAATCCGCTCATCGAACAGACCGACCGCCACCAGCTCGGCGATCTGCTCGGCCGCCGCGTCCATGCGCCGCTCGATCAATGGGCCGATCCGGTGGCTGACAAAGCCCGGCAGTTCGCTGCGCAGGGCGCCCTGGGTCAGCATGAGGCGTCGCTGGAGCGCCGGGACAATGGCCAGACCCTGGGACACCGTGACATAGGGTCGGTCACTGTGGACCAGGCGGGGCGCGCGCTGCAACTGTCCCAGTTCTTCGGTGACGATGGCGGCGACGAAGGGCCAGGCGCTGCTGCCGCCGGTGAGAATCACACAAGCCAGGTCCTGGCCGCGCACGCGCTCGTGGGCCAGCCCCTCACGCAGGGTCTGGCGAAACCAATCCAGCAGGTCGAGCCCCTGGTCGAACGCCAACAGGTGCTCGCCCGCTTGCGGATTCATCGCCCGCAGATAGTCGGCGAAGGTCGCCGACGGCCGATAGTGTTGCGCCCGCGCCAGGAAGGTCTCCCAGGTCGCCCCGGTGAGGCGTCCGTACTCACCCACCGCCTTGCGAAAGACCGCAGCCCGGTCGAGCGCCATGGCCAGCGAAAACTTCTCCTTCACCTCCCGGCAGCGTACCGCCAGGACGAAGAACTCGGCCGCCTCGCGGCGCATCGCCGCGACCGCGCCCGGGTTCTGCTCGATGAACCATTGGTAGAACAGGTCGTCGAACAGGCGCCCGCCCAGGTGCATGTCGCCCCAGGAGTGCAGGACCTCACCGCCGGCCATGAGCGCGAAATCGCAGGTCCCGCCGCCGAAGTCGACCACCAGCGCGCCGGTGAGTGCTTCGATTGGCGTAATGTCTTTGCGCTGGATATGAAAATAGATGGCACCCTTGGGTTCATCCACCGTCTTGATGTCGCCGAAGCCCGCGTCCCGGCAGATCGCGCGCAGCGCGTCCCGATACCCCTCGGATGACTCGCTCGGCACCCCGAACAGCACCTGCCGCTGCAAGGGCGCGATGTCCTTGTTCTGCCGCCGGGCGACCTCCAGCAGGCCGACCAGGAAATCACGGGCATAGCGGCGGGTCTCGGCGCTGGCCGCCAGGTCCGGTTTGAACTGCGCGTGGATGCTGTAGCCGACCCGCGCGGGGCCCGCGTCGCCGAACTCTTCCAGCGCCACATCGCCGATCAGCGGGTCCTTGCCGTCCCGGTAGAGAATGGCGGTGGCGATGCCGTCGCGGCCGTCGCCGAAATCCACGCCAACCGGGTCTTCCTTGTCTCCCGGACACTTGGTGACGTAGGTATTGGAGGTGCCGAAGTCCAGCGCGAGCACCGGTTTGGGCTGCTCCGACACCACCTGCAAAGCGTTACGAACGTTGTTTCCGGACAAGACCCTTCTCCAGCACGTTGCCGTTGACGATCACCGGCTCGTCTTCGACGATGACGGTGTCGCCCTCCTCGATCAGGCCGAACGGCCGGTAATGCTGCGCCAACTCCGGACTCCAGCGTAGCCGTGGGCGCACCGCTTGGCTGGCCTGTACGAAGCGCGGCGGGACCGACACCCCGTCCAGCCCCATCCGTCGTGCCTCCAGCAGCACCGACTCGGCGGCGGTCGGCAGACCCGCGGCGTCGCACCGATGCAATTCCTGGATCGCCCGCGCCAAACCCGCGTCCAGTGCGGCGGTTGGGGGCGTTTCGACTCGCCCGGCCGACAGACTGCAGAGCAGCAGGGCCGAGCAATCGACTGCCGGCCGGATCAGGTCACGGACCGTCTTACGGTAGGCGCGGTCATCGTATTGAGTACTGCCGCGGGTGAATGCCAGCAAGGACACCACACCCGCGTACACCAGAATACGCCGCAACAAACCGACGCCCGCCAGCCGACCCCAGATAGCGCCGAAGCCGAGCGCGGTGGCGCCCAGCAAGTCCGCTGTCCAGGCCACGCCCATCAATGACTTGAGTGCGAACCGCAGGGCTTTGCTCTCGGCCAGCTTGCCCACCGCGTACATCGCCGCTGCCGCACCGCCGGGGGCACCGATGAGCATCCCCACGCCACGCAGCCCCAGCGTGAGGTTCAATAGTCCACCGAGCAGCATCATGCCCAGCAGGCTCCCCACCGCGGCGGCGACTGCCAGTCGCGGTACCGACAGGCCCCGGCCAAGGGGCGGGGCCGGAAGACCCCAGGCGGGATTGAGGCTGAGCCAACTGCTGCGCAGGGCTTCGCGGTCGCCCCCGCCGGTCGGCGGGTTGGGCAAACCGTCCAGCACCGCGTCCGCGCTCAAAGCCGCGAACACCTCATCGCGGGCGCCGGCAAGGGCCCGTTCCAACTGCGCCGGAGTCGGCGGCTGCGCGGGGACCAGCGCAGAGAAAAACCGGTCGACGCCGCGCTCGGCAATCTGCTCGCGCAGCCCCTGGTGATCCGCCATCCACCCACGCATCGCTTCTTCGAGAATGACTGCCATGATGACTCCTGAACGACAAGGCTTGGCCCGGACGTGACCGTTGAACGCCGTTCGGCGATCGGCAGCCACGCAGAACACCGGGAAAAGTATAACACTGTAATTCCACCCTCAATTCCAAATCCGTTCGCTGCCGCACCCAGGCGGTTGGTCATATCGCGGGTTCCCAGCAGAACGGCTCAACCTATGTGCGTTGCCGCACCGAGTTTGGATAGTGTCATCGGTAGTCTGTCGGCAGAGCGTGAGGAATCGGCATTCGACGCTCAGGTCATGGCGACTGTCATGATCACACCCATCATCACGAGATCATCATGAACAAAGAACAAGTCAAAGGCCGTTACGAAGAAGCAAAGGGCGCGGTCAAGGAAGCTGCCGGCAAGGTCGTGGGTAATGAAGAACTGGAGATAAAAGGCAACGTTCAGAAGAACGCGGGCAAGGTCCAGGCCGGTCTGGGTGATCTCAAGGAAGAGATCAAGGACGCCACCTGATCCTCCTGCCGTCAACTGAAGCCGGGCTGGCTCCAGCCCGGCCACCGACTTATACCGGAACAGGAACGTCCTCTCGACCACTGTTTCAACTGCCGACGTGCGAGGCTGCGTCGTCAGGGCTTCCAGCCCTGACTGTTCCAGCCCCGACGCCGCCAGGCCAGGATGGCCTGACTACGCATATTCACGGTCAAGCCTGGGATTCCACGAGAGCTTGTTCAGGTGCAGGGCCTTGGTCATCGTTCCGGCCGTAGGGTGGACAAGCGACAGCGCAGTCCACCGAATCCCGCGCCGTTCCTGGTGGACTGCGCCGCGCTTGTCCACCCTGCGAGGCTCCATGCCTTCAGGGCGGTGGCCGGCAGGATAGCCGAGGCCGACGGGCCGATAACACTGCAGGTTACGTGGCGGCCGGATCGGTGGTCTAATCAGGTTGCTTCCACCCCCTACGGTAGGCCGCCATGCAAGATCGTCCACTGACCGCTGCCGACCAGGTCCAGGCGCCAGCGCAGCCGCTGCCCATTGGTGATCTCAAGCGACTGAAAGTGCTGTGTATCTCTGAAACCGGCTGGTTTGAGAACGCAACTCTGCTGGCCGACATCAAAGCCGCCGGCGGCATGGGTGAAAACCAATATCAACTGCCGTGGCCGCCGTTCGGTGACTTGCACCCCGAGAATGCCGCCGGTTCATCGGCGCTGATCGAGGCGGAAGGATTCGATGGTCAGGTACGCAGACTGCTGTTCGATACCGGCTGGAACCCGGCCTGGATGGAGCGGCGTTTTGCCGAGGAAGGGGTGGACCGCTTACTGCAGGCGGGCGACATCGAATGCCTGATCATCAGTCATGAGCATTTCGATCACTTCTGGGGCATCGGTGCCACATTGAAACACTGTCCGTCGCTGCCGATCTACATTCCGGACGGCTTTCATTCCGAAGGATTGGCGCTGATCCAGCACATGGGTCACACCGGACCACTGCACCGGGTCCTGCCGAATCAGCCATTGGCATTATTCCCCGGCTGTGTCCTGGCGCAGTTCCCCATGAACACATTGTTGCAGGTCCAGGGCGAGAACGTTCTGTATTTCAACATTCAGAAAAAGGGCTTGGCGATGGTCACCGGCTGCGGCCATGGCGGGGTGCTCAATCTACTCGATTATGCCCGACGGACCTTCGTCGGCGCCGAGCGCATCCATGCGGTCTACGGCGGACTGCACATCGCCCCGTTCGACGACTGGGACGAGGAGCGCGACCGGATCATCGCGCAACTCGGGACTTACCACATCGACCATCTGGCGTGTAATCACTGCACCGGGGTGATTGCCGCACGCAAGATGGTCGAGGCCGGCTTACCGGTGCTCCGCGGCAGTGCGCGCAACGGGTCCAAGACGGAGCTGTTTCTCGGCAATGGCGATGTATTGAATCTCACCGCGGATGCTCAGTAGGGTCCGCTGTGCGGACCGACGCTGTGCGGACCGACGACCGCTATAGCCTTCTTACCTGATATCCAGACCGACCCTTGGTGTAGGGGCGGGTTTGAAACCCACCCCTACGTCCGGTTATCAGGTCCGAAGGCTATAAACCGCGCCAGCTGCAGCAATCGTCGAGTCTGCCCGGGCCGATCCCACCCAAAAACATCGCCTACTGCGCTGGGTGCGGTTTAATCTAGCCCAATCTCTCGCAGCGCCGCCCTGAACTCTTCAATTTGCTGTGGAGACAGCCCTCCCTGCGGATTGACATCCACATTCACCCGCACGGTCAAGGCACCCGAGTGGACGAATTTTGCCAGGATCTTGGTGTAAAAGTTCATCCACTTCTGCGGCGGGACCTGTCCCGACCACTGGATGCCAGGGTTCACCGGGGGTGGCGGCGACGGATCAATCGGGTCGATCACTTGGCGCTTGACCCCGATCCGGACAGTCGCCCTGGTGATGCCGGAGACCGCGGAGACCGTATAATCGCCCTCGGCGTCGCCCGCGCGGAACACGCCAGCCTCGCTCATCTCACCGCCGGTCGCCGACCAGTTCAAGGCCCCGAGCGGATACTCCTGGCCGTGTTGATCAAGCCCTTTGAAGGTGAAGGCCAGGCTCTTGCCCGGCTCGACGCTCGCGTGATCGGGGCGCACCTCCAGGTACTTGAGCGTTGGCGGTTCGATGCACTTTTTTGCCTCCTCGGCAGTCACGATGAATAGATCGTCACTGAACTCGATCTCTGCCGAGTCAAGGTCCTGTTCGAAAAAGAAGGGATCGTAGCGCCCATCCGAGGTCTTGCCAGCGTAAGCGATCACACCGCTGGTCACCCCGCGGGCGATGGTGTCCTTGAGCTTGTCGATGACGAGCAGACGCGGGAACCGGGGCGATGCAAAGAAGGCGTCGCGGACCGCCTTGGTGCTCCATTCGGTGAGGGCCGGCGGCCAGTTACGGACGAGGAAATTCGCATTTACGCTGTCCACGGCCTCATCGTCCTGACGCAAGCGGCCGAGGATGAGTCCGGCCAGACTGTCCGCCGCGCTGGAATGCACCAGACCGAGGTCGATCGTGCGGATCTGATTGTCGCGCCCCAAGAGGCCGATCGTCTTGTAGGTACGCCAGACAGCCTCCCGTAGATCCCGCTCGGACTTCTTCAGGCTTTGAGCCAGTTGATGCCTTTGGGCGTCGTCCAGACGGTCGGATTCCTCCTCGTCGATGTCCTGCCAGGCCAGGAGCTTACGCGTCTCCTCTAAGAGGCTGGCGGCCGAATCGGGGATGGCCCAAATCAGGGCGCTTTTATAGGTGCGGCCCGAGTTACCGTAGTCGCGCGTGACCTGTTCAATGAAGGGTAGGGTCTGCGCGTCGCCCAACCCCTGATCCGGCGCCAGGATCACAATGGCAATCACGGGTCGGTCCGGAACCTGGTTGCTGCGCTCCGGGAAATAGACCCGCTCGACGCCCGCCTGACTGGCGAAGACCTTCTGAACTTCGGCCCTTACCCGCTCCTCGATGCGGGGCGGCTTGATGTTGGCCCGGCGGTCGGACAGGAGCTTATTGAGGTTCGGCGTCAGGCTGAAGCGGTACCGGTTGTTCTGGCTGGTGAGGAAATAGCAATTGGTTTGCAGTTCCTCCAGCACCGTCTCGACGTTGCCGATTTCCAGGCCTGGCTCCGCGACCGCCAGGCGAATCTCCGCCAGACTCGCCTCCTTGTGCTGCTGCCCCCCGCTCGACTCGAAAAAGATGCTGGTGGCGTCTTTGCGGTGCAGACGCGCCTTCTTGATGGTGTCCACCGCGGCACTGTCCAGGCGTATTGCGAACGCGTCCGGCTTACCGATGATGTCCGTGGTGATTGCGCCTTCCAGGCGATCCTCGCCCAGTTGCTCAAACATGGCCCGACGGAACAGCGGGTCATCGAGCGGCGCCGTGCCCAGACCGATCAGACCGTCCCGATGGGCACCCTTGAAGCCGTCCTGATAGGCGTTCGACACCCATTGCGCCAGCAGCCGCAACATCCCACGGGTCTGCTGAAAGCGGGGAAGCGTTTGCCACTTGCGCTCGAAGACCGAGAGCACGACCGGATGAAAAGGGTAGGTAGCGGCGAACTGCCGGCGCCCATCGTCGATAGGGAACTCGGCGGGAATCGACTGCCGATGCTCCAACAGCCAGTCCGCATAGTCGTTGCAGGTGGTCAGTGCGTCCTTGGTGAGCAGCACTCGCCCGTCCTGGCCGACGGCCCGCAAGTCCCACTCGAAGAGCCGGCGGCGGATGATCTCGGAGGTCTCCGCCTCGGCCGACATCACCACCGGCTTACCCAGGCGGTCCAGCATCTTCTTGAGACGGTCGTAATCCGACTGGTCCTCCGCCGTCATCTCCATCTCGGAGGCCGGAATCGACACCACCAGGACGCAATTGCGCTGACCCCGCGCCGTCTCCGACAGGTTGTGCAGAAAGTCATAGAGCTGCGCCGACAGGCCGCTCTTGCGGCTGCGGCTGACATAATTCATCAACTCGTCCATGAGGATGAGTGCAGGCTTCTCCTTGGGCAGGAAATCGCGGATGACATCACCCGCCGGGGCCGTACCCTCCTGATCGTGGCGCGCCACCTTCTCGAAGGCCGCCGCGCCGCCCAGTTGGAAGGCGATCTCGCCCCAGGGCGTCAGGCGTTTCGGGGTGCCGTCGTCCCCGCCGCGCCCCCGGATGGAATCGAATTCGGTACCGACGAACACCGCGGTGGCCGCCGCCGGCACCGCACTGACACCCGCCGCCCGGAGCAGCGTCTGGACCCCTGTCCATCCGGATGCCTGCGGTCCGTGCTTCGCCAGGTGGTAGACCAGGGTCTCGGCGTGAGTCTTGCCGCCGCCGAACTGGGTTGCCATGTTGAACACGGCCGAGGTTTCGGTGACCTCGCCCGCGAGGCGCCGGATCACCTGAGACGCCAAAAGGATCAAACTTTTGGTGAGATAGGTCCGGTCGAAGAACCGTTCCGGGTCCTGGTAGTCGACGGCGGCGCGGCCGTCCCGCACATGATCCAGGTGGACCGCGAATTCAGCGGCATCGAGCGGCCGGCCTTCGCGCAGGTCCTCGCGCGGCGTTGCAACCTTGTACCAGGGCTTGATGGCCATCAGGCCACCCGCTCATGCTCGAGCATCCTGCGAGCGTAGACCAGACACGCGAGTATGTCCTCCCGCTCCAGCCAGCCGTAGCCGTCCAGAAGGGTGTCGATGTCGTCCCCAGCCGCGAGCATTCCCAAGACATGCTCGACCGCTAGCCGACGACCACGAATGATCGGCTTGCCGCCGAAGATCGCCGCATTGACCGTGATGCGCTGCAGCAATAGATCGCTATTCATCCGTCGTCTCCGAGTGAAATAGATTACTCCCCGACTCTCGCCAGTGCGCGATCAATCAGCGATTGATCCAGGTAGATGCCGCTACGCACGAGCCGCTCAGTCAAGGGGCGTACCTGGGTGATCAACCCATCGCGTTTAGCTTGAAGTAATACGCCCAATGTCCCGATCATCGGGGTCCCAACCGTGATCGCGCATCGGCGGGCGTCCCCGTCGTCCAAAACGGCCCGTCGGGACCTATCCTGCAAACACAACGCGATGACCTGGGTCTCGCCAGACCCAAGGTCCCAACCGGCAACGTGCTGGGGAACGGACACATCAGCCACACGATATGGCGCCGCCCACGCCAAAGTGCGCGCGGTGGAAGCGTCCTTACCGAGTCCCGTGGCCACCTCGTTGAGCACCCGCTCCGGGATCAATATCAATGGTACCAACTGACTCAATAGTCCCAAGCAGTCGATGCGGCCTATCCCGATCAACGGTGATGCGTTGATGACCCAAGCATTAATCACCTTCGATGACCCGAACCAAGTCTTCAAACGTCTCCTGAAAGGCCGGCACCTTGCGATGAAACAGCTCGTCCAGAAACTCCACGCGAGTGAGACCGGCGATTTCGGCCGCTTTCTCCTGGGAGATGGTTTGTTGGGCGTACCACTGCACCGCGGCGGCAATTCGCATCTCCTTGGCAAACTCGGATGGCGAGCGGCGCAGTGCAGAAAATGCGCCCTCCGGCAACTCCATGGTCAGTGTTGTCATGATGGACCTCGTGAACGTCTAGCCTGCCGTGCTGGGCTCATGGCCCAACGATCCCGCGGACTGGCCCAGAGAGCGCAATAGTGTTTGGGCGTGCATCAAAAGCCGAGCGATTTCTTGCGCGCCAGGACACCATCGACCCAGCGCTTCTCTTCGGTTTGGGCAGGGTAGAGGGCTGAGAGTGCCTGGGCAAGCCCCCAGAACCGCTGATCGCGGCCGGCGCCGTCCTCGACCAGGAAGCGCTTGAGGGCCTCACCGCGGCCGGCGGCGAACAGGATCATGCCCTGATGGATGCGGTCCAAGGCAGTCTCGCCGGCCTTGGGTGCGCCGGCGACGCCCCAACCGGATTCTTGCTTGATGTCCTTGAGATCAGCGAACAGGTCGCCCTGCACGGGCTTCTTGTGGCCGCTTCCGCGCGTCGGGTTCTGCGCCTCGTCTTTACCGAAGAGGTGTTTGGTGCGCTCGGAGACTGGAAGCAGTCGGGCCTGATCACCTTTGATCTCGACCAGGTGCGGCAGTTCTTCCAGGTGAGCGCCGAGACCCTGGGCGATTTTGCGCGCGGCGTCATATTCCAGGATGAATCCGCCTTTCAGTTTGCCCTTGGCCACGGGTTCCTCGTATTCCGCCGCGTCGCTGAACAGATCGTCCTGACCGGTCGGCACGTCGGCGTTCGCGCCCGCGTTCAGGGTCCACAGCCACATGGCGGTGAGTCGTGCATCGGGCTCGAAACGCGCGGTGTCGGCCCCGGCGAAGACCAGCGACAGGGCCTCCTTGGCGACTGCTGCCCAGACCTGTTCCAGGTATTCTTTGAGCGTGACGGTCTCGCCGTTGGCCTTCTCTACACGGGCATAGCGCGAAAAGATCTCCAAAGCCGGGCCAAGACAGGCGAAGATGGCGTCCGCACCCACGACGCCCTCCTCGGCCAGGCGGGGCATCCAGTCGTGGATACGTACCGGCAACTCAGCCAGCACGTCGCGCCAGGCGCCGATTTCATCGGTGCGGACTGCGCCGTCGGGGTGCTCGCGCGGGCGGCAGACGAGATGGACGGAGGAGGCGAGGCGCGATTGGCCTTGGGCGGATACCCGGTTCTCCAACTCAGTGTCGATCGGCCAAGACCCGGTAATGATCCACCCGGCATCGACAACGGCCTTCAGGATGGCCTCCCAACTGGCCGTCGTCTTGCTGGCAAATACGACCGTCCCGATGCCGTCCGGCTTAGCAATTCGCCGGCCTTCCGCAAATGCCTTGGTCAATTCTCCTTCGTAAAAAGCGATGTCGTGCGTGGTGTTGCTTAGCTCATGCGTCCGATCGACGACGATTTCGGCGTCTTTGGGAACCGCGGGTTCGCTGAATAAATCTGGGTGAATGTGGCCAACGCTGCGTCGGAGCCAAACATAGAAGAAGTCGGAGAGATAGGCGTAAGGAATCGCATCGTAGTAAGGGGGATCTGTGATGAAAAAATCTGCGGCATCGTCAGGGAATCCGTGCTCACATGCCGAGTTCTGCTCTGCTCGCCCGCTTCCTCCTACCGCCAACTCGCCTTCCAAGATGCGAAGCATGTTTCCTATGGTGGTTGCGTAATCGCCTGCCGCGTCGGACAAGGGGCTTGTCTCGGCAAAATCCCATGTCATTGGGATTGCTTGCCGGGAGAATACGCCGATGACTTGAGTCATTGATGGCTTCCACCTGCAACTAGCATTTGAAATCTCGGCGATGCGATTGACTCCAAGCGCCAGAATAGCCTGGGTAGCTACCGCGAGGCGTAAATCTTCGCTATTGGCCGTTTCAACCAAGCGCGTAAGCGTAGTTAAGGTGAGAAGTTGGCGGTCTGTGAAATAATCACCCCAGCAAGTCATTCCGTAGAGCAGGGGAGAAATACGTCGGATTCCTTTGATATCGAGGGATTCGCTGGGCACGAGACTGATGGGGCCACGATGTTGCTTCCTCCGTCGTTCGAGTACCTGCCGCGCTTCATGTATGACTCGTGTATCGCTTTCGGTCGCCAAGCGGAATGTTCGGCCTTGCTGACCTTTCCTAGTCGTCACCACAGACAACAGCCGTGCATCGATTGCACCGCCATGTCTTTCTCGTAACTGTGCACGAACCTGCGATACGGGTGTTGTATATCCACAGCACGGGCAGGTCGCGGAGCCGCGTTTAACGGTACCGTCCAAGTCCGGAATCTTGATCGTGTATGACGGGTTGTCTTGGTCCACCCAGCCAACAAGCTCTTTGCAGATAATCCGAAAGTCCACCCGCTTGGCCTCGGGCCTTGGTACCAATTGCAAGGCGATCGAGCGGGTGGACTTCTTGGCCAACCACAGCGAACGAATCAGCGGCACCTCGGCCCCGCAGCCCGGACCCTCGCATTGAATGGTCCGCGCCCAAAGGTAGGCAATGGGCGTTGCTCCGTCCGGGTCCTTGGGATAGAACTCAGCCAACTCCTTCTCGGCCTCCTCCTTGATCCACGCCCCCCATTTCCGGACCTCATCCGCAAGCCGCTGCCCATACTTTGGAATGTACTCAAGCACCACCTTGTTGAGCAGCACGGCCACCGGATTGAGGTCGCTGGCAAACGCATCCGCCCCGACGCGCAGTGCCTCCAACGGGATGGAACCGCCGCCGGCAAAGGGATCGACCACCAGCGGGCGGGTACCCGGCACCCCACCCAAGGCCTCATGTGCCGATTGGGTCAGTGCCCGGCTGGTTTCGAGATAGGCGGGGACGGTGGAGTTGTCCCAGTTGGCGAAGTCCGCGATGAAATCCAGCAGCGCCCGGCGCAACACCAGCGGGTCCGCGAGCCGGTCGGGGTCCTTCTGGGTGGCAACCATCCGCGAGGCACTCTCCGGGCTGGCAAGCCGCAGGTGCTCGCGCGCCCAGTCGCGCATCCGTTCCCGCGCCACCCGCGTGAAAGCCTCCGGACACCGGTCATCCGCCGGGTCCGGCCACAGCGATGCGCAGATCACCGCCCGGCAGGCGGCCAGCGGACGCCGCGCCCACCAGATATGCAGTGTCGAGATATGCCCGTGCCGGATCGACTTCTCGCGCCGCGCATGGGCGGAAATCCGCTTGATAGGAAGATCGACTTCGATCAGACGTTTGGGGTAGGCGATCACGAATGAGTGTCTCGGTCATCGAGACGAACGACACGCAACCCCAGGTGTGTTTCCATCGGGTCGAAATCGCGGTCGTCGTGCAGTAGTTCGAAGTCATTGATGAGGCAGAAGGTGCCGATCAAGACGTCGATCGTCTTACGTACCGTGATCCCGCGTGCTCTCAAGGCGCGGTAGTGTCGGGCGGCTTCCAGCGCAAGACTTTGCCCGACCATATCCCGGTAGTGGAAGCTCAGCAACAATTCACGGCTCGCGTGGAAATCCTTTTCCTGCCTGAACCCTTGCAGTACTTCGCAGAGTATCAGGTCGCCCACGACAATCTGGGGACGATCAGCCGAATCTCGCAGATAAACGGACTGCGGCGTCTGCCGCCCGTTGAAAAAGTCGATCCACACCGAAGAGTCCACCACCATCATCGGTCAGTCCTCATCGCTTCCAGGTCGCCATCCCAAGGCATCTGTCCAAACGCCCGGGCAAGAGGATCGCGGCGGCGATGCTCGATCAACTCCTTCAACGCAATCTCGACCACCTCCTTTTCGTGTTTCAACCCGGTCACGCGCAACGCTTCATTCATCAATTCATCATCAATAGAAACCAGAGCATTCATGGATTACACTCCTCATCTGTAGCTTTACTGGCTATCTGCCGCGAGTATCTGCTCCGCCCCGACATGATAGTGCTCGATCTGAACCACCGGCTCCCAACCCAGGCGCGCCGGGTCCTGCACCAGATGGACCTTGGGCGCCGTCGCACAGTTGAAGACCGCGTAAAGCCAGTAATCCCGCTTCAGGCGCTCCGCGGTATTGTATTCGTTGCTGGTCAGGGCGATTTCCCCGACCGCGGCGCGTCCCTTCACCTCGATAAAGCGGACCTCGACGGCCATGCCGGGGTCTTCCGGATGCGGTCGGCGGGAGATCAGGTCAAAGCCGCGGTTGTCCTGCTCAACGCTCTCCACCACCCAACCCCGTGCATGCTCGTGGGCGATGACCGCTCTGACCGCGATCCGCTCGATTTCTTCATCCCGCACCATGGGGGCGATGCCAGGGGATTGGCGCTGCGGATGCGGCAACACCCAGGCCCGTCCATGATGCTGGATATCGGCAATGGTACAGTGGCGCTCCTTATCGAGGTCAGCCAGCCGGGATTCGCGCCGGTGATTCAGTTCATCGAGCCGTTCCTCACTGCGCTTGAGCGCCGGCCTGAGATTGACCTCGCCCGCCTCGACACGCAGGTGCAGGTCGGCATACTTCAGGCTTTCGCGGTTGATCAAGGCGTTGAGGCTGATTTCCAGATGGCGGCGGACGGTGTCTGTCTCTTTGAGGCGCTCATTGGCGACCTCATGGAGCAGCGGATCGAGGGCCTGCTCGATCACGACCTGCTTGATCTGGGCATCGCCAGGAAAAGTCGCGTCGTCAGGGATCGCGTGTCCCATTTCCCCTGCAACCAGGTCGAGAAACAAGGTTGGCTGCCGGATGTTGAGGCTGCCGTCCGCCTCGGATTCGACCACGAAAATACGGCGGTGCACGACGTTTCCGCGACCGTCTTTGACAGCACCGGAGAAGCAATCCAGCCGGGCTGGTGAGGAACGATGGATGTCATAGAAGACCGCGCCCCGCTGTAAGTCTTCGCCGGTTTTCCCGGCCACGTCCTCGCGCACCGCCTCAAAGAGCGGATGTCCGGGAGTGACCCATTCCAACGTTGCGTCGCGCTCAAGGAACCGCTTGTCGAAGACGATTTGACCATAGTCCCGACCCAACCGGCCGAAGCGGGGTTCCAGGCGCTCTCCGACACTCCAGAGACCGCGGGGGACTTTGCCGATTTGGTAGACGTGGGCTTCTGGTCGCGCACCCTTTGTGCTCACCGCCTTCGTGCTCAGACTCGCGATCGGGCTCGCCTGGAGAAAGAAGTCCTCGATCACCTCGGGCACCAGGCGGCGCTCCTTGGCCGCCGCGGACCGGCCGATGATGGTCGAGAGATTGAGTTCGCGCTTGGCGAGCCCCTCCAGGGTGGAGTGGGTGATCGAGCGGAAGCGTTCGGTATCCACTTCCTTGACGATGCGCTCTTTGATGGCGGCCTCGGTCTGGTTGCTGGCATACATCTCGCGCACCATGCGCTCCAGGAAGTTGACCGGAAACACGTCGCCCAGGACGTTGAAGACTGAGCCGGTCTGCTTGGGGTCCAGGTCCTGCTCGATCTTCTGGATACGCTCGAAGAGCTTGTCCATGACGCGGCCCTCGCGGGTGCTGATCGACACGAAGTTGATGATGAGACAGTCCTTGTCCTGGCCGTAGCGATGGATGCGACCCATGCGCTGCTCCAGCCGCACCGGATTCCAGGGGATGTCGTAATTGATCATGAACCAGCAGAACTGGAGGTTGATCCCTTCGCCTGCCGCCTCGGTCGCCACCATGATCTGAGCCGACTCGCGAAAGGCCCGCTCGGCGTGGATGCGGGTGCCGGGGGTGTCCCGGTCGCCGATCTTCATGCCGCCGTGGATTTGGGTGACGCTGAGCCCCCAGGCGACGAGCTTACCCACGAGGTAATCGAGCGTTTCCTTGTGTTCGGTGAAGATGAGCAGTTTCATCTTGGGGTCGCTGAAGACCCCGTGTTCGGTGATGACGGCCTGGAGTTTGGTGAGCTTGGTCTCGATGGCGCGTGCTTCGAGCACGCCCGCCTCCGTGATGAGCCGAGTCAAGCGGGCGATCTCGTCACGCAGCGAGGCGGGGTCGACGCTCGGTACGATCTCCTCCAGGCGCAGCATGAGGTCCTGCTGCTCGTCGTCGGGCAGGTCCTCGAAGTCCTCCGGAATGCGTTTGAGGATTTGCTCCTGGCGGTACGCATCCGGGTCGGCCAGGATACGCTCGCGGGTTGCTTTCATACGCTCCAGGCTGCGGCGGACCGCGTAGACGCTGGAGGCGAAGCGGCGCTGGAGCATGGCCATGGTGAAGCCGAGTGCCCGGCCGCGGGCGCTGTCGTCCTCCGACGCCTTGATAGACTGATCTTCGACATAGCGCGTCAGCTCGTCGTAGAAATCCATCTCTTCGGGGTTGAGCTTGAACGGTGCGGTCTGGACCTTGCGCCGCGTGAAGAGTTGGTGCACTTCACCCGTTTCCGGGTCGGGGAAGGAGACGAGGGCCTCCTTGACCCGCCGCAGATAAAACGGCGCGTCATGTTCCCGCATCGCCTCCTCAAGGCTGGTGATGTCGCCATACACGTCCTTGTCGAGCAATTCCAGGAAGCGCCTGAAGTTCTCCGGGTCACCCTTGTGGGGCGTGGCGGTCATGAGTAGAAAGTGATCGGTCATCTCGGAGAGGTGTTCGCCGAGCTGATAGGCCAGGGTCTTCTTGTCCGTGCTGTACGCGCTCATCTTATGGGCCTCATCCACGATGATGAGGTCCCAGTCGCTGCGCAGCAGGCTCTCACGGGCGTCTTCGATGCGCGAGACCCAGGAAACTGAAGTCACGACCTGGTCGCGCTCCTGCCAGGGGTTCATGCCGTAATTGGCGCGCAGGGTGTCGCCGCGGATGACCTCGAACGACTCACGGAACTTGTCGCGCAGTTCGCGTTGCCACTGAAAGGTTAGGTTGGCCGGGGCGACGATCAGGATGCGGCGAACCAGACCACGGATCTTCAATTCCTTGATCAGCAGCCCGGCCATGATGGTCTTGCCGGCGCCGGGGTCATCGGCCAGCAAAAAACGGATGCGCGGCACCCGCAGAAAATAGTCGTAGACCGCTTCCAACTGGTGCGGAAGCGGATCGACCCGGGCGATGGAGAGACTGAAATACGGGTCGTACTCGTAGGCGAGCCCCAAGCGCATGGCCTCCATGCCGAGACGGAAGCGCTTGGCATCGCCGTCGAACGGGGCCTTCTCGGGAGGTGCTGTCAGGAGCGCGATCTGTTCCCGGCTGAGGATCGGGTCGTGGAACTGCCCGGTCTCCAGGCCCTTGCCCAGAATCTGGGTCGAAGCTCCCATGGGAATCACCGCGACAACCTGGATCGGCTCGGGGATGACGGGGCCGCGGATGATGACACCGGGCTTGAGTGCTGTGACTTCCATTCGTGTATTATACCGCTCACGTCAGACCGAAGGAAACGCGTGTGTCCAGTCCCGATCCGCTTATCACCGCCCTCGCGCCCATCACGACGCTCGTCATCGATTGGGCGCTGTGGATGATCCCGCTCGTGCTGCTCCTGGTGGCCCTCCGGTCTTTGCTGCTGCCGAAGCTGCGGGGGATCTTGGGCGAGCGGCGGGTCGGGGCAGTGCTGGAGCGTATTGGGACCGAGTGTCTGCATGATGTCATCTTTTCGGACGGCCGCGGCGGCTTGACTCAGACGTCCGCGCCACCCCTCTTGGAATGGGCCAGCCCGCCGTCGCGGGAGCTGAAGGCTGATCGGAGCGACTGCAACGCTGCTATTGCAGCCGTCTTGGCCGACAATAGCGAGCAACACCGCCGTCGGCGTGACCGGGCCTGCGGCAAGCCGACGCCCGAGCCTTCGAGTACAGCACCATGACCGGCAAAACAGTTGCCCAGCGGACCTATCTGCACATTAGTTGTCTGGAGACGGCGGGCGCCGAATTGGCCGCCTGGGTCGCGGAGGCGGAGTGCCGCGCCGGGGTCCGCCGGGCGGAGGATTTCAATGTCGTGCGGTGCGATCTGGCCGGGGGACAGATCGCGCTGCTCAACTATCCAACCTTTTTCGATGAGGCCTTCCCGGCCCTGGCGACGAGTTGGCTGGTGGATCTGGACGCCGGCACCGTCGGTTACCGGACCTATGCCGATTCGCAGAATCCACCGATCCTGCACCGCAAGGAACTCCTGTTGCCGGCCGATCACCCGCGGCGTGAGGACTTCGTGGCGCTGACGCTGGCCTGTGAGTCGATCGGGCTCTTCGACCAGCCGGCGCGCATCGGCTATCGGCGCCAGTGGTTGGAACTGGTGCGGGAACGCGGCTATCGCATCGATGGTCTGGCCCTGCTGCCTTTGGGCAACGATGAGGGGGAAGACGACCGAACGGTCGAGGGTTTGGCCGATGGCGCCCCGCCAGTCAGTGAGACCCCGGTGCCCGACGGTCAGGGCGGAGGTTGGCAGGCGGCCCGCCAACTGACCGCACTGGTGCGCTACGGCCTGTCGGCACCGATTCAGGCGCTCGCCCGCCACGGTTTTTTGGATGGGCGTCTGGCCCTCTTCGATTACGGCTGCGGGCGCGGCGATGACGTGCGCGCGCTGACGGCGAACGGCCTGCAGGCGGCGGGCTGGGACCCATTTTACGCCCCGGAGCAACCGCTGCGCCCGGCGCCGCTGGTCAATCTCGGGTTCGTGATCAATGTGATCGAGGATCGTGAGGAGCGCCTGGAGGCCTTGACCAGTGCCTGGTTGCTGACTGAAACCCTGCTGGTGGTCGCGGTGATGCTGGCCAATCAGAACGCTCCCCGCGGCACCGGCTTCGCCGACGGGGTCCTGACCCGCC
>Ga0247836_1004179_pt1 | contig 18292 bp, 5 predicted proteins | sample LaCruzMarch2015__4_FD_187116 | JGI IMG/M metagenome (GOLD analysis project Ga0247836, IMG submission 187116) | Freshwater microbial communities from meromictic Lake La Cruz, Castile-La Mancha, Spain - LaCruzMarch2015_14m | ecosystem: Environmental > Aquatic > Freshwater > Lake | place: Spain... | reverse complement strand
CCACCCGCTCGTCATACCCTCTCACCGTATTATATCCCCCCAAGCCATACTGCTCCGTAGGCATCAGATTACTCGTCGTGATCTGCCCGTTAAACGCCCCCGTCAGACTGAAATTGAGCGGCAAAATAAAGCCTCTCTTCAGATTCAGTTTCCCATACCCATAGCTTGGATCCGCGTTGGTCCGAATATTCGAATAAGTCTCCTGATCGTTCAACGGACCCAAGCCCCCTGGACTGTAAAAACCCGCCACCTCAAAACTGGTCGACCCGATCGGATCGGGAATATTCCCACTATATCCCGCCGTCAACTGAAACACATTGTACGTCCCAAACCCTCCCCCATCTCCAATCGCCGTGTTGAAAATCAAAAGAGAATTGGACGCCTGCTTGAAATCAAATCCCCCATACAACTCATGGGTATACTCAAACACCATCGGCATGGGCGCATTGTATCTCGCACTCACCTGCCAGCTCGATCCATTCAAACTCGTATTTGAGTCCACCGCCGCCTCCGAGCCCGCGTACGACCCGTAAATCGTCAAATAGTTCCTCCACGGAAACGGCACGATATAGCTTCCCGAATACGCATTCAGGCTGTTAAACACACTCTGCGTCGAGGTGGTGTACTGAAAATTCACCTGCTGATCCATGTTGAACAGATTTCCAAAGTTAAACCCCGTCGATAAACGATTCTTTCCCGTTAAATCGATTCCATAATTGTCATATGTGAAAAAGAAACGCACGGGCATCCGATCATTTACCTCCAGAATCACATCCGTAGATCCCGCTGCCTCCCCAGGCTGAAACGCCAAATCGGTCGTCCGAAACGGATTCGTATTGAGCCACCGAATATCCTCCTGCAACTGATCCCCGTCCACCTTGTCCCCCTCCCGTAAGCTCACCTCATCCTTGAACTTATCCGGATTAAACCACTTCGCCCCCTCCACAATCACCTTCCCCACCCTCGCCTCCGTCACCACAAACTGCACCACCCCATCCTTCACCGTCTGTTTCGGCACGATCACATTCACCACCGGAAACCCCTCCCGCCGATAGTACTCGATTACATCCCGCGAGATTTTATTCAGCGTCCCCATCGTCGCCGGTTTCCCTAAATAAACCCCCACCTTGTCCCGAAAATCCTCCCTTTTTAGCATTTCAATACTGGTCACAATCCCACTCAATCCTGGTACCCCGTCCGGTTTCACCTGCTCTCCCACCTCGACAAACACCAGCGCCTTCACCTCCGCCGTCACCACCCCTTCGCGTCCCTTCACCCCATCGGCCGACTCTAACTTTGGCTCGACTTTAATTCGACCCTCCGATGGACTCGGCATGCTCGGAGCCACCGATTGAAACCCCTGCCCAAACTGCACGCTTGGTCCCTGACTCCTTGTCGGATACGGCACCGCATAATCCTCCGGGGCCCCCTCTTGCGCTTGAGCAGAAAATATGCCCAAAAGCGTCCAACCCATTAAGATACACCATGCCCTTCTCATTACTGATAAGGCTCGTTTCCAACTCCCTATCCTCAAGGTTTCTGCCCCTTCTGCATTAACAACTTGTCGAAAAAACCCCAAGAAGTGCCAATAGTAGGGGTCTAGGAAAGGTACGGATGACCGTCCCGGTCATCCTAGGACTCACTTCCGAAGGTACGGATGACCGTCCCGGTCATCCTAGGACGAGCAGGATGCTCGTCCGTACCAAACAAGCTCCCCACTTTAAACTTTAAGCCCTTCCGAAGGGTACGGATGACCGTCCCGGTCATCCTAGGACGAGCAGGATGCTCGTCCGTAAAAAACAAGCTCCCCACTTTAAACTTTAAGCCCTTCCGAAGGGTACGGATGACCGTCCCAGTCATCCTAGGACGAGCAGGATGCTCGTCCGTACCAAACAAGCTCTCTACTTTAAACTTTAAGCCCTTCCGAAGTACGGATGACCGTCCCGGTCATCCTAGGACGAGCGGGACGCTCGTCCGTACCCTTGCTTTTTTCAAAATCTCTTCTTACTTATTAATTATAAGGTTTCTATTGCATCCATATTGTGAATAACTATGTCTTAGCTATGAAAACCAATGCCCTACACATTGCCTCTCTGACCCTACTCCTCTCCTCCCCGCTCCTTTTTTCACAGGCCAAACCCACCTCCCCTCGCCTCGCCGAATCCGTCACGGCGACAGAGCTCGTCGCCAATACCACCCTACAACCAGCCAATGAAGAAGCCGCGGCTCAATTCGATGAAACCTTCTCAAAACCAATCCAGATCAACGACGGCCGGAAACGCTCCTACGTCCTTGCTGTGGACGAACTTTATCAACCCACCCCTGATGGAGTCGGCCAAATCATCCCCATCAAAGAGTCCAGCAAACCCTCTACCCTCGCCTCCGTCGCCAACATCCTAGCCTTGGAAAAAAATCAGGAAACCCGACTCATCCTCTACCCGGTCGGCGCCCCCCACAACGATCAAACCCGTCGCATTCTCTCCCGCGATGTTGTGGTCAAAACCGATAACCGCGAAGCCGCCATCCAAGCCGCCACCGATGCCGGCTTACGCTTAAAATCCGAGCCAGCTTACGCACAAGGATTTCTTGTTTTTACAAGCGAAACACCCACGCAGGCCATAGAAAGCACTATAAAGATGAGATCGGAAGGAATCACTAACACCCGCCCGCTATTTTTGTCTATCGGTCAACCAGAGTTTCTTCCTGATGACCCATATTTCAAAGACGAATGGCACATCCGTGGCCGAGGACAAAACGGAGCTAAAAAAGCCTCCGATTCAAAAATCACCCCCGTATGGGAACAGCGCGACTCCTCTGGAAATCTCATTCGGGGAACAGGAATTACGATCGGCATTGTGGACGATGGAGTTCAAATGGACCATCCGGATCTAGCCGCCAATATATCCGCTACATATAAGATTAACTTCAACGACGGGGCATCCGATGACCCAAGTCCTGGTGCTGGAGATAATCACGGCACATGTGTCGCAGGCGTTGCCGCAGCGGTTGGTTATAATGGAATAGGCGTATCCGGTGCTGCTCCGAGCGCAAAAATTGCCCCCATCCGTCTCATTGGAGGGAATTTCACATCTTTGGATGAGGCCGAAGCCTATACGTACGGCGGTTCAGCGGTCCGAATTAAAAGCAACAGCTGGTCTCGCCAAACGAGAGTAAACTCACTTCAGCCTGATGATGAGATTGTTCAAGCGGCCTTGGCCTCTGCCGCTAACTCAGGTACGATTATTACTTTTTCAGGTGGGAACGACCTGACCAGGGAGGCGGATACGAATCAGAGGGGATTAAAAAACTCCATATACACTCTGCCTATTGCAGCCCTGAATGACCAAGGACGCCAATGCGATTACAGTAACCCGGGGGCCTCTCTGATCGTTGGGGCTCCGGCAGGTGGCGACGTGTATGGTCTTTCCTCATCCCGCCCCCAAGGAACCTCAACCACCGATCGCACAGGTGACGAAGGTTATAATTTTACTGGAGCATCAGAGGATTACCTAGATACGAGTTACACTAGTGGCTTCAACGGAACATCTTCTGCAACACCCGTCGTCTCCGGCGTCACAGCCCTCCTCCTCCAAGCCAACTCCTCCCTCAACTGGCGCGATGTGAAAGAAATCTACATTCGCTCCGCCACGAAAAATGACTCTGGCGACTCCGACTGGGCTCGCAACGGAGCCGGCTTCTGGTTTAACCACAAGTATGGGGCAGGCCTGATCAACGCCTATGATGCCGTCCGACTCGCCAAAAACTGGTCCAATCTAGGCACTATGACTTCCGTCTCCGTCCCTTTATCTTCTCTTCCTGCCACCATTCGCGACAACAACTCCTCTGGACTGGTGAAATATTTTGATACCCGCTCCCTTCCAGGCCTTCGCGTCGAGCACGCCACCGTCACCACCGATATCTCCCACCCCTCCCGCGGAGAACTCGAAATCCAACTGACCAGCGCCGACGGAACCACCAGCCGCCTTGCCGAAAAACATACCAGCTACGCCGCCGATCCGGCCGATTACCCCGACTGGACCTTCTCCACCGTCCACAACTGGGGCGAGGACTCACGCGGCCTTTGGAAACTTAAAATCGCCGACCGCGTTTCCGGCAACACCGGCACCCTCAACTCCGCAACTCTCACCCTCTACGGCACCGCGAAGTAATCAAAGGTACGGATGACCGTCCCGGTCATCCTAGGACTCACTTCCGAAGGTACGGATGACCGTCCCGGTCATCCTAGGACGAGCGGGACGCTCGTCCGTACCACAAGCTCTCCACTTTAAAACTTTGAGCCCCTCCAATGGTACGGATGCCCGTCCCGGGCATCCTAGGACGAGCGGGACGCTCGTCCGTACCCCTTATTCAATTCGCTTATACTTCCATCACACCCCGAATCCTTTCGCCTAAAATCCAGTTATATCCTATGTGCGAATTTGGCTAAAACACGACACCCCTAACTGGGTGGAATATCCCGAATTTTTTATCACCATCTGCACCCGCCCAAGACATCTTAACCAGCTCTGCCTGCCAGAAAGATCCGACTTCATTCTACGGAGTGCCAAGAAATATCATCACCTGCATCGTTGGCACTGCTCCCTGATTCTTTTAATGCCGGATCACCTACACGCACTGATTCAGGTTCCAGAAAGATCCAAACTCACCCATGTCATCGGTTCTTGGAAAGGATACCTAGCAAAGAACCTAAAAATCCACTGGCATCGTGGCTTCTTTGATCATCGAATCCGGCGATCGGAATCCCTGAATGAGAAATGGAAATATATCGTGATGAATCCCGTTCGTGCCGGCTTCGTTTCTCAACCTGAACACTGGCCCCATCGCTGGTCACCAAAAGGAAGGTACGGATGACCGTCTCGGTCATCCTAGGACGAGCAGGATGCTCGTCCGTACCAAACTCCCAGCTTTAAAACTTTAAGCCCCTCCGAAGGTACGGATGCCCGTCCCTGGTCATCCTAGGACGAGCGAGACGCGCGTCCGTACCAAGCTCCCAGCTTTAAAACTTTAAGCCCCTCGGAGGTACGGATGACCGTCCCCGGTCATCCTAGGACGAGCAGGATGCTCGTCCGTACCAAGCTCTCCACTTTAAACTTTAAGCCCCTCCAAAGGTACGGATGACCGTCTCGGTCATCCTAGGACGAGCAGGATGCTCGTCCGTACTCACCTCCCCGCTACTGGCGCCGCCACTCCCACCTCCGCCCTCTCCCTTTCCGCCTGAATAATTTGCGTCGCATCCACCGGCTCGGCTCTCAGCGCCACCGCACTCTTCGGACCACTCCTTAACATCGGCCCATTCGGATCCCTCTTACTATCTGTCTGCTTGCTAGCCTGGGGCCCAACACCAGCCGACTGGCGACTCCCGACCTCAGCTTTTTGCACTTCGTCCTCTGACCTCTGTCCTCTGGCGTCTGCTTGCGGCTCAAAGCCCTCCATAGCGCCTCCGCTAAGCGGGTTAGGCGCGACGGAGGGTCCCCCCGCCTGCGGTTTCCCACCATCGATCACCTGGGCTGGAACCTCTGCGCTCTCCTGCTTATCCACCTCATCCTCGACTGCATCAAAGCTGGTCCGCTCAAGAATTGCTCCACTGCGAACAATCGCCGCCTCTCGTACTGCCACCTCTCTCGCCTGAATCTCATCGAGTGTGGGCGGTCTTCCCAACTCGCGCTCCAGTTGTCCCAGTGTTGCCGCAGGCAGTGTCCTCGTCTCAGGCTCCACCCTCTGCGGGTAGAGAATATAATCCATCCCGCTCGGCTTCACCGTCGGCATATTAAACCGACCAAAATCGGAGATCATCCAGTTCAGATTATCGCTACCCGTGAGGAAGGTGTTGAGTTGACCACCCCCCGTTTGTGTTCCACCTAGGTCGATTCCCGGAATTCCTGCGATGAAGGTGCCCGATGGGGCAAACATCGTGAGGGGGGAAACAGCATAGATCATTGCACGACTACCCCCGGGGTTCTTACCATTGTACCCCACGGAAAAACCCGCCAGACCGGAGATCAAGTTGGGCAATCCCCCCGCCAAGGAAAGAGATCGGACAGTCACGCTGCCTGTCGTCCCGCCAAAGGGCTGTGCCGAACCGCTCTGGTTGTAAAACTGTCCCGCCACCCGGAGATCCACGTTACCCGTCACAGTGATGGGGGCCGTGATGGACAGGCCCTGGCCGTTGCGGAAGGTGAAGCCGCCACCCCCCGTGGTGATCTGACCAAGGTTCGCAACCTGATTTACCGCCGAAAAATTCGCGCTGCCCCCCGCTGTCAGGGAAAGACCATTTACTCCGATGACCCCATTTCCATTAATGTTCACGGCTGCCACGAGCTCAACCGATGGAATCCCAGGCAAGGAGGAAAAATCCCCAAGATTAATATCAGCCCCCGAGTCAACGACCAACGATCCCACGGTCAACTTTTGTAACTGGGTGGTGGAGATATCCACACCACCCCCGCCGGAATTAAGATTGATGGTATCTGGACTTTGAAGGGTAAATGTTCCCGAGGCCTGAATTGGTCCAAGCTCCCCGGGTTGGCCGACCCCACCTTGACCGGCCCCCAAAATCACATCCACATCACCGGTCGAGGCGATGGTAACTAAGCCAGCACTGTTGCCGGCAGTGTTGTCCCAGAGCACATCACCTCCAGCGGTGACCGAAAGCGTTCCCGCGATCGTCGATGGAACCGTGAACGACAGACCCGTCCGGTCGACCAGTGTCACATTGTTGCCAATGACCTGGACGTTGCCAAAATCGTTGCCGGTATTATTCAGCGTGATGTTGCCGGTTCCGGCGCTGAAGCTGGCGTTGCCGGTCAAAACTAGAGAGCCGGTTTGATTGATATTCCCATTGGCGGCGGCGGTGCTCACCGCGAGGCTTCCCGAGCCCATGGTCACCGTCCCTAAGCTCAAGTTGGCCGCATTCTCCAAATCGACTGTCCCTCCGCCGCTGGTGATAAGGCTTACGGGACCGGAAAACTGGTTGGCAAAACCTGAAAGATTAATGTTTGCGTTGGCAGTTTCAAACGTCGCAGTTCCACTCACGGCGAGAATTCCAGACTGCTCAATTAGCCCCCCAGCGGTAACGGAAAGCGTCCCAGTAAGGCTAGTTGCAGGCAGTGTGACCGGGGAATTGTTGAAAATTAGGGTCAGGTTTTGCAGGGTGGCGGGCAGGGCGGGAAAGAGCAAGGTGCCTGCATTAACTGCCTGATTTCCTAAGGTCACGTTTTGGGCAGACGTAACCGTGATCCCGGCAAAGGTGTTGGCGAGGCCAAGATCAATCGTGCCCAAAGCCCCCGCGGCCAAGGTGGTCGCACCTTGGATGGTAAAGGCCTGGCTTTGGGAGATGGTTCCCGCCCCGCCGGCGGTGTTTGCGGTTAGAGAAAAAGCCCCGGTGCCAATATTTACTTGCCCAAGCGAAATGCCGTTCGCATCCGTGACGGTAACGGCAAATGCTCCGCCATTTGCAAGATTTAGGGTCCCAGTAAAATCATTGTTTCCACCACCCACAAGGTTGATCAAGCCATTCCCAGCATTGAAGGTAGCTGCCCCCGCCCCTGCCTCCTGACTAGCGACAGTGCCGGCTAATTGAGTGATACCGACAGCATTGATAGTGGAGGCTCCCGAACCAACGATGAAATTTCCAAGGGTCAGGGGATTTGTGCCATTGGTCAATTCAACATTGTTCGCCCCGGTATTAGACAAATTCACCGTCCCAGCTAAATTGTTATTACCTGATCCGACTAATGTAATCACTCCAGCGCCTGCGTTGAAGGTGACCAGGCCACCCGCGTCGGATTCGATTGTTGTTCCTGAGCCTTGGGTGATACCTCCTCCTGTCTGAAAAACGATCGTGCCGCTGCCGAGCACAGAGCTGCCCAAAGTGAGGAGGTTTTGGCCATTGTTCAAAGAAATATCACCCGTGGTCTGATTGAGAATGACCGTGCCTTTGAAATTATTCTGCCCATTTCCTACCAGATCGATTTCCCCGCCGGCGGTGGATGTGTAGGTGGAGGCCCCCACCACGGTCAGTGAAGTTCCTACGTCCTGATTGATCGCCGTGCCTGCACCGCCACCGGACAGACTCAAACTACCGCCATAGGAGCCGTTGCCGTCCAAGTTGACGGTGCCACCTGCGGTGACGCTGCTGCTCCCTGTGCCGGAAACCGTGACCGCCAGCAGGTCGACGTTATTGCCGCCGACAATACTCAGGGGGCCGGTCAGGCTCATGGCACCTGTCAAAATCACGTCGACCGCAGCGTTCAGGGCCACGGAGCCGGTGCCGCTGAAACCATCCATCGTGATGGTCCCCGCTCCCAAGTCGAGCAGGCTCGAGGCCGTCAAGCTTTGGCTCGCGACCATGGTTCCCAAGTCAAGATCCCCCGTTGCCCGAATGGCAATGCGCGTGCCCTGCGCTGTCACAGTTCCAACGAAGTCGTTCCGGGTGTTGTTGAGAATCACCACCCCGTTGGGAGTGCCCCCGGCAGCTGCGGTGCTGGTGGCGTAAAAGTCAGAGGTGCCCGTGACCACCAGTGCCGCCCCGATGCTCTCCTGGTAAATATTGCCCCGCGATCCGAGCACCAGATTTACCCCCCCCCCGACGGTAAAATTACCAAGCGCCAGGGAGTTGGCGTTGTTGATCGTGGTGTTGCCAAAGGAGGTCACCTGAATGGCTCCGACAAGATTGTTGTTAACCGAGCTAAGGTTAATAGAACTGGGATTCAGCAAATCGCCGGCGGAAAGAGTGGTGGTTCCGCCGACGGCCAAGCCGCTACCGTTGGTGATATTCCCAGCTGTTTGCAGAATCAGATTTCCAGTGATGCCTCCGATCACCGTGGTGGTTCCGCTTAGAACCAATCCGCCGGTGCCCCCGATGGTGGCCGTGGCGGTCGCACCACTACCCCCGCCACCAATGAAGCCGATCGTGGGCGTGCTGCTAAAAGGAAAGCCTTCCGAGGTGGGATCCACCACATTAATCCTTTGCAGCCCAAGGGTGACGGTTCCTCCCGTCGCGGCCTCCGTGAAACCTCCCCCGGTTAGATTCACATCTACATTACCAGTGTATCCTGTGCCAGCGTTCGTCACGGTAATCCGGATGACTTGCCCAAAAGTTTCGCTTAATGGATTTTCATCCACGATCGCCACCGCCTGGGCCCCCACCCCACCTCCCCCGCTTAGCTTCACCTCGGGAGCTTGTTGGTAACCTTGACCGCCCGAGGAAATGGCGATGCTTTGCAGGCCGAGGATCGGCACCAGATCGGTGGTGGCGACCCCGTTGACCGTAAGAGTGGGGGCTGAGGTGTAGCCCGAACCGGCTCCGATCAGATCCACAACCAGGATGCCCCCAGCTCCCAAGGCGACATCGCCGGCCGTTTTGATCTCAAGGTTGGCAATGCTTCCCAATGTTCCATCTGTCTTGAGGGCCGCAATGATCGGATTCACACCCAGTTCGTTCGCCGTGGAAGCTAGGACAACATCGGACCCGTCCAACACCGTAGCGAGAAACGATTCACTCGCTCGAATCACCGCCAAGTCAGATTGGACCAAGTCCCCACCAGCCAACAAACTGACATTGCTGCCCTGAATTCCAACAACGCCGGCGGGAAGGTTTTCAAACGGTGTGTCGCCGGAATTGGCCAAGGGGAACGGCTGGCCTCCAGGCTGGCCTGGGCCAAAAGTGCTAACCGTTAGCGGCCCAGCGGTTCTTAGGTAAATGGGCTGCCAAGTGCCCGAGCCCGTAGGATCTCCATTCGTTCCGGCAAAGGCGGCTGCCAGGTTGAAGTCGTTCTCCTGGTCCAACCGGATGGACCCTATGGCCCGTAAGGCGATTCCGCCACTCGCTGCTTGGATCGTGGCTCCAGCGGCCTGGGCGATGCCCCCTCCATTCGACTGCAGATAGACCGTGGTGGCCAAAAGCCCCACCACATCGTCCACCGTGCCAATTGTCATTCCCGCGTCGGTATCGATGAAGCGGAGGTTCTCCGTCCCACCGGCGGCATCCACGGCCAGTTGATCAATGTCTCCAACCAGACCCACTGTGCCGTTGGCCTGGACGGCCAGTCCGCCGTCCACTGTCAGCGTGATGCCTCCGGCCATGTTATCGCTGGTCTCCACGGCCCCACCGGAAATCAGACTTAGGTTTTGCAGCAGAGTGGTAAAAGGATTAGCTAGGGTTCCCAAGCTTGCCATCAAGGTGAATTTTCCGGTGGCGGTGCTGATATCGGAATTTCGGCCGATTTCGACTGTGCTGCCCCGAATGGCGGTTTCGCTCAAAGCCGTGGCCGAAAGGAATACCGTGTCATACCCGGCGTCCAGAAATTGCCCAGGTGCTCCGGTGAGTGCATTGATGCCGTCAATGGTGTTAAGCCCAAAACGCATCTCCACCGGTGCTCCGGCTAGCGGGCTGTTCTGCAGATTGTAGTCAAACGCCCCGCTTCCCGCCCGATTTTGAAAGCCGTTCAGCCCTGTGGCCGGTCGGATCACAACTCTTCCACCGGCCGGTGCCACCCCATCCCCGGTTGTGTCGATGGTGATGTCGTCTCCAGACAAACGATCCAAACTGCCAGCAATCTCGATTGCGTTTCCTTCGATTGTCACCGTTCCCCCGTTATTTAATATGCCAGCGTTTCCACCAGCGGCAAAAACTCCAGTATCAAGATCACTGATCGCCAAACCGCGCGCCGCCGCCACAAAGACCGTGTTGGCCCCGCTGGCCCCCAGCTCATTTTCTGTGGCGTCAATTGCCAGACCGCTGGTGATGCTGGAGCCCCCGACCCTACCGATCTGATTGCCCACGTTGGAGGCAGCCACCTCGTTGGCGACGTTGGGATTCGCCGCCACGTGGCCGATATACCCCAGCCCGGTTAGACCAGCAGGCATGATCTCATAAATTCCTACCGAACCCTTGGCAGAAATCGAAAGGGCGTTGGCCACCACCAAGCCCACGCCAGTATAGGTGGCTGGGGTGGTGGTGGAGCGGGTCAGGCTCTCCGTCCACTGCTGCTGTTTCCGGGCCACCTCTCCCCCGTTCCCGCCGATCAGACCCTTTTGGTTGACGAAAAGTAGATCCCCGGTGGGGATGCTTTCTTCGGTTGTATCCGCCAAGGCGACGGCCAACCGGTCGACTCGGTTAAGGTTTCCTCCCAGCAGGTAATCCGTTCCCAATGCAGGAGCACCGACCACAAAAAGCCCCGGCAACTCTAGCCCCGCGCCGGGATCCTGGGTAATTCCGGCGGAGGTCACCAGCGCCATGGTGTCCAGGGACAAGCGGGCAAAGGAGTCTGTGATGCTGATCGCCCCGGCGTCTACTGTGTTAAACGACCAAAGGGGATTGGTTCCCAAATAATTGCCAATTTTAAGACCTGTCGCTGGGTCGAGGATTTGAATAAGTTGCGGACTATTGGGCTCAAGAACCGTCGGATATGCAAAGGTCGGGAGACTTCCGATTTGGACCGTCCCAGCAGTGATCAGGGCGATTTCGGAACGAAGTAAACCAAGGGCATTTAAGTCGTCTTTTTGGCCCAGATTGATGTCACGCCCGGCTTGGCCTGGCAACAGAGCCACCAACCCCGTGGAACTGGCGTTGATGGCCCCACCCAAATCGATAAGCTGGCCCTGAATTCCAATATCTCCCCCATATGACCGCAATCCTGCATTAATAACCGTCCGCCCGTCCTGAGAGGAAAAGAACATTTGCAAAGATTTTTGGTTCACATCACTGGAAACATCTGCACTCACCACCACCCCGGGATCCGTGCCTGCCCCCGTGGCGATCATCTCGATGCGGTTATAGCCTGGGTTATTTGGAAAAATCCCGGAAATGGAGGTATCGGCATACAATCCGTATAGGTTCAGAGGGCTGCGCACTTCGATGGCAGGCGTGCCGACCGTGCTTTCGCTCGAACTAAGGACCACTCGCGCGGCATTGATACGTCGAAGTTCGCTTTGGGTGAGCTGGAAAAAGCCTGGGTCGGGGATCTGAGCATAATCTGCCTTGGGTGAGACAATTTGAATCGACCGAAACAAGTTTCCATTGTTGGCAAAAACGTCATCAATCCCTGAATTCCCCCAAGGCTGAAAGCTGACAGTCCCCCCATAAGGACTGGTCATGATGAGGCCGTGGTTAGTTAGCCAAGGAAGCGTGTCGGCCCCCAGGACGATGTTATTAGCGACAATTGTCACCCCGGAGCCATTCACTGTGCCGCTGACCCCGTTGACCCCCACCCAACCAGAAAGATCATCTACCATCCCGGAGAAAATGTGGGTGGCTTCGTCCATGGTGAACCGGGTGTTGAGATTCGGATTCGCGGTTTCCGTTCCGTTTTTTACCACAATCTCAACGGAACCGGTGGCTTCGATATGTCCTGGAGAACGGTCGTTGGTGAATTGGGTTAAGGTAAAATATTGAGTTGCGGCGGTGATAAACCCGTTTAATAACTGTCCACCATCCGTAATGTTAATCGGACCTTGAGGCACGGCGAGTCGGATGCCGTTGAATTCTGTTCCAGTACGGGTCACTAATCTTAAGTTTCCAAGACCCGCTAAATCAGATGAGCCTGCCAAACGGACACCCGGAATAAAGTCGGCTTGGGCCTCCCCAGTCCGGAAATCAAGGGACATGATTTGAAATCCGTTACTGTCTTCATAATTCAGGTTGCCGCCTTCAGTGAGGTAGGCGGTCAGCCGCTGAATATCATTCGATGCTCCGACTGTTGTTCCAAAAAGGTTGTATTCAATTGGATTTCCTAGAAAACCGATGCGTGCCCCTTGAATAAAGCTTGGTGCTAAAGGATCATCCAGCTGGTCCACAACTCCATTTAAAACTACCCCAGTAAAGGTGTCGCTTCTGCCCGCAGACAGAACAATGTTACCTCCACCCAGGATGGCTGTGTCGGTAGCAGAGTTTATGGTTCCAAGAGATGTGATCACGCCACCCGCGACGCTCCCGTCCGTTGGTGCAATGGTAATGACGCCTCCCGCACTCAAAATACCCATTCCTGGACCTGTGATCCGAAAGCCATCTGTATCATCAAAGCGAATATCCGCATCGCTAGTGACCGTGCCATTCGCGCTTAGCGTACGGAGGCTAACAAAATCCACATCATTGCCGGAATTATTGAGCAGAATATCTGCCCCGTCATCATTTAGGCTCGTTACGTTCAGCGAAAAAGCGCTAGTGGGACTAGTCGGCACGGGGACGGTAACTACGGCGCTAACCAAAATAGGCTGGGTTTGAGTGATGCCACCGGTGGAAGTCAGAACGAGGTTTGGATCGGGAAAAACTAGGCTTCCGTCCTGATTTTGCCGGTTTCGGATAAAGGCGATACCATTTGCAGTCGTAGCATTTATACTGCTACCCGAGACAGCGTAAACAATAGTCCCGGTTAGCGGATCTGTCACTGAGGTGAAGGCAAATCCATCCACCGAACCTGCCGTCACGGTTCCTATTTCGAATCCTCCGGTTTCCCTAACGCCTATGGTTCCAAAAAGATCCTGCCCGGCCAAAACATTGAAGTTATTATCCTGATTCAGGAGCGTTCCATCGCCTAGGCCATTAAGCAGAAGGTTATCCACTACAATGTTCGCCGTCTGCGTGGCTATACCCACATCCCCTGCATCGAATCCGCTCTGTTGGGAAAATAACTCCAAAACCGCACCGCCAGTTCCACTAATAGGGGCGTTAATAAAAATATCGTCATCCGCCCGTAGACGAAGGGTGGTAGATTGATTCCATGTAATTCCCGCGCTTACCGTGATGTCGCCATCGTAAATATTTGTAGGATCTGGATTTTCGGTGGTGATCGCAACGTTGTTGGGACCAAGACTTGACGTCCCATTTAGGCGTCCGCTGATAAACGACGCCAATATCTGTGATCCGGGAGCAGGCACGGCACCAGTGCCAATTGGAAGTAAGCCTGGAGAGAAAATATAACCGCGCTGCACCCCGGTTGGTGTAACATAATCGAAGATTCCATTTTGATATTGCGCTCCTCCCGGTATCGAAGCAACGATCTCAACATTCACAGGATCAAGCAGCCATAGGCCTGGCTCCCCGTTGGGTGCTCCAGCCCCGCCGCTTCCAAAAGCCTGTAAATTAATTTTTGAGGAGGTTTCCACAAAACCTCCGTTGCCCTTCTCAAGTCCGCCCTGCGCAAAAATGGTGCCGTAAAATCCGGTATATTGATCGGACCAAAGAACAACCTTGCCTCCGTCTCCCTGTATCTTGGCGTCCGCCGAAATGACCGCCTCCGGTCCCATGACCACGTTTTGCGCGTTGGCGATTTGCGGGTTCCGACCCAAGTAATCCCCTCCCACCAAAACCGTCCCCCCACCCGCCCCACCGTCGGCATTCACCCTCGCTTGACCCAAAAGCCCGACATTTTCACCCAAAAGCTCAACCCTTCCCCCTTTGGCCTGTGCGCTCCGTCCTGTTACTTCCAGAGAGCCGGCCACAAGGGTCATATCCCCCGCCCGAAAGCGGATTTTTCCTCCCCCGTCTGCCCCCGCCGCTGTCATAATGCTTTCCGCTGCTAGCAGGATATTTTGTCCGGTGACTTCGATGGTTCCGCCCGTTTCTTTTTGCCCGTCCAAACTTCTCTGCAATGCCGCCACCACTCCAGTATTCAGAATGTCCCCCTCCCCTCCCGTCAACGTCACGCTGCCATCCCCGTTTTCCACCAATCCCGTTGCCTCAATCACCCCCGTGTTCTTGATCGCCATCGGCAAATAACTCCCCTTCGCCTCCAGAACCGCATTCGCCGCCTGAATCACTCCCTCGTTCACAATCTCCGCAGCACTCTCCGAAGCCTTGCGCGAAGGAGAGCCGCCCTCGCTCTGCGAGGTTCGGGGCGAAGTAGGGTCCGTCTCTGCCGCCATCAGCCTGACCTTGTAATTTCCCTGCCCCACCGCCTGCAGCGACACTTCAGTACCGCTCACCATCCCCACCGTCCCATCCTTTGCCATCAGCTGTCCTTCGTTCTTCACCTCCTTGGCGATCAGAAATACGTCCCCCTCTCTGGCGGTGATATTTCCCTGATTCACCACTGACGCGTCCGAGTTCCCCTGGAAGTTCAACTGTCCACCCTTCATAAACTCTTCGCTATTGATGTCCCTGGTACTGGCGACAAACCCGGCCACATCCACCACTCCGCCCGGCCCCACCATCACCCCGCCCGGATTGATGAGGTAAAGTTGCCCGTTGGCTTGGAGCGTGCCGTAAATCTGCGAGGGGTTGGCGGTCACCACCCGGTTCAACGCTGCCGAGGTCGAACTGGGTTGCACAAAGCGGGTCAGCTCACCATTGGCGATCGAAAAGCTGTTCCAATTAATCACCGCCCGATCTGTTCCTTGATTCACAATCAGCGTGGCCGCATCGGGTCGGTTAAATGCCGCTGCCCCGCCTACGACCTGCTCCCCTGCGGGGTTGGCCCAGACATGGCTCGGCATCGTGCTCATCACGACCACTGCAACCCCCCCAAACAGCTTGATCCCCACCCCCAACAAGCTGCCGACCCGCCGGGTGACCCGTCGCGCCCAAACCGAACCCCGGATTGGAACACCTCTACTTCTGAACAAAACCAGACGGGAAATTTTTGAAATCATCTGCAAACGACTCCTTGTAGGAAATCTGGGGTGACCCGTCCTCCAATCACACGAGCTTTTCCCCAAGCCCGCCTTGGCGACCCCTTGAAAACCACAATTTTCGCCCATTCCTCTCAATATATAGTATACGCCCACAACACGCTACCTATAGGTACGATCCTTTTGGTCAATAAAAACCTAAAATAAATGTTATGTTTTTGGTAATAATTTTAGGACCCACGTTTGCATCTAAAGCCGTGCACGCAAATCATTGTCTTTTCCTGAGAGCGCCTACCCCACCAGTAGATCCTTTTGGTTTGATTGTTGACAAAACAACACAATCCAACTTATAGTTGCCGAATGACAAAAGCGCACCACAACCAATTGGTAATTTTCCTGATTTCGTTCTTTGTGCTTTCCCCGATGCCCGTCTTTGCTCAATGGGTGATTTACAATTTTTCCCCCAGGGCGGCTTACTTAAACAGCTATGGTTTGACCACCAACACGTCAGGTTCCTCGACCAACAGCCAGACTAATGGCTGGCCGACCAACTGGAACAACGTCAATGCCGTCGGATTTTTAGCTTTGTATTTCTCCACCAACACCAATACGCCAAACCTGATCAATGCTTTGGATCCTTTGGTTTTTAATTACGGCGGCGCAACTAACACCAATCGCCTCACGACCAACAACTATGTGACCAACCTGCGGTCCATTCTGGGCCTAACCAACACGAACGCCGGTTCACTCTCCAACATCTGCCTCTTTAACCGCACCCGTCTTGGGAGTTCTGCAAGCGGACGCTACATGGCTGCTCAGTATACCCTTGCTTCAGGGAACACGAACACCAACACCGTGGGAACCTTTCTGACTAATCTTCGTGAATATACAACAAACACTATCGGCACAAACGGAGTTCTGGCCACCAATTACCTCCCTCAAATCATCAACCTGAAAATTTCTTCTCTTTCGTCGTTGACCAACCCGACAACCGCAACCAACCAACAGCTGGTCTTACCTCTTTCCATCAACCTCTCCCTGACCAAGACCGTCAACACGAATGCCAACTTTTATGGCGACCTTACGAATTTCTCCATCCTTTTGACTAATCTTCCAAGGTTGATCCGCTCCAACAATACCTACACGAACACTCCTTAGCTGTCTTTGAGGCGGGAAAATTTCGGGCTTTTCTTGAGAAGTATTACCCAAAAATTCGCTTTGATGAACCTCTTGCTTATGGTTTCCCTCTCGTCCTGTCAACGCCACACGCCTCCAACGGGTGAACGTGCCTCTTCTGGATCTACTCGACTACTTCCAAAGAAGGAAGTTGTTCCCACCCGTTTACTCTCCTCCCCCAAAGAGGATGAGGAGGCAAACCCCCGCTTGACCCTCCGTTTGTTGCCAGGCGAATTCACCCTGGCACCACCTCCATCCGCTCCTTCCCACTCCCCGTTGGATGAGGATGCCGCGGATTCACTACTCAACATGGCTATGGCACCTGAGGATTTGGCCAATGGATGGGAGTGGGCTTGGGATGTTTTTCGGAATCTCCCTTCTGAGGATCGCCCTGCCTTCGTGGGCCAAATCGCATCCCTGACCCCCGCATGGGCCTGGGATCGACTGGACCCGATTCTGGACAACCCGGCTTGGGGGACAGAGGTCCTACAAGCCCTTTGGCGCAGAATGCTGGATCTTCCCATGGAGAATCAACTACCAAGGATTTTACGGATCGCCCAAAATTCCTCACACCCTTGCCACGATCAGGCTGCAAGCATCCTGCGTGCCTACTTTCCCGAAATAAGCCCCGGACGATATGATGAGTATTACTACCAAATTAGCCCTCCAGCCACTCCCTAAGCTTAAGAATTTTTTTTAAGGCCTGCCCGCTCCCGCTGAAACTGGGGCAGCCACTCCACCCCAAGCACCCTCGTTTGGATCCTGATTTCCCTTCAAACGATAGACCTTGGCCTTCGTACTGGGTTGCTTATCAGGCAAGTCTAACACCGCACAAAATGCCGATTTCACCGCATCCCCTGCCTTTTCCATGCTTTTATCATCAGCTTGCCCAGTTGCCAGAGATCCGGGGCCAGCTCCAGTTGGATTGGATGGTTTCGCCAAAACCGCCACCTCACGCTTCTGGGTCGCTAAACGGCTCACCCTACTTCCCGCACCACCTACTCCCTCAATATAATAAACCTGCCCACAAACGGATGGCTCATAAAAAACTTGGTCTGCATCCCCTATTGTGGCGAGTAAGGATGCCTCCGGTGAAAGCACAGCTTTTCTGCCAAACACTTCTAAAATAACCGGCTTTTGCATTCCAGGACCTGCACGAACCAATGCGCTTCGCCTACCCATCTCGTCTTTCCCAAAGCTTAGTCGGTACCCGGTCCATCACCTGGCACCGCACCTAGTCTATCACCTGGTCTATCACCTGGCACCACGCCTGGCACCAAATATTTTTAAAAAAACCGAACCCTTTTCACTTTTCAGCAGTTATATCCTATATGCCGAGAAAACCTCGCCACTGTCCCCCCGGAGAAATCGTTCACGTTTGCAATCGTGCCGCGCAACGATCCCAAATGTTCTTTCATGAATTTGATTATCAGCAAGTCATCCAAGTTTTGTCAGAAGCCCTGAAAAAATATCCGGTCGACCTCTTTGCGTACTGCCTGATGCCAAATCACTGGCACCTTCTTCTCCG